>Ga0302314_10016328_pt1 | contig 12552 bp, 8 predicted proteins | sample III_Palsa_N2_3_FD_200533 | JGI IMG/M metagenome (GOLD analysis project Ga0302314, IMG submission 200533) | Peat permafrost microbial communities from Stordalen Mire near Abisko, Sweden - III_Palsa_N2_3 | ecosystem: Environmental > Terrestrial > Soil > Palsa > Peat permafrost | place: Sweden...
TCGGTTCGATCGAGGTGGAGCTGCGGGAATGCCTGCAGTACTTCGAGAAGGAGGGGAAGCTCCTCGAGGCGCAACGCCTCCGGGTCCGCACGGAACACGACCTCGAGATGCTGGCTGAGACCGGCGTCTGCTCAGGCATCGAGAACTACAGCCGGCACCTCGACGGCCGCGCCCCCGGGGAGGCCCCGTACACCCTGCTGGACTTCTTCCCGAAGGACTACCTGGTCGTCATCGACGAGAGCCACGTCGCCGTGCCGCAGCTGCACGGCCAGTTCGCCGGCGACCGCTCCCGCAAGGACATGTTGGTCGAGCATGGCTTCCGCCTTCCCTCTGCGAGGGACAACCGCCCTCTGCGCTTCGACGAATTCATCGAGCGGGTCCCCCAGGCCGTGTTCGTCTCTGCCACACCGGGGCCCTTCGAAAAGGAGCACTCGACCCAGATGGTCGAGCAGGTCATCCGCCCCACCGGCTTGGTCGATCCGGAAGTGACGATCCAGCCCACCAAGGGGCAGGTCGACGACCTGCTGGCGCGCATCGAGAAGACGGTGGCGGCTTCCGGGCGCGTTCTCGTGACCACCCTGACCAAGAAGATGGCCGAGGACCTGACCGATTACCTGGCCGATGCCGGAGTGCGGGTGCAGTACCTGCACTCGGACATCGACACGATCACTCGCATCGAGATCCTGCGTGAGCTGCGGCTCGGGTCCATCGACGTCCTGGTGGGCATCAACCTGCTCCGGGAGGGGCTGGACCTGCCGGAGGTGTCGTTGGTGGCCATCCTCGATGCCGACAAGGAAGGATTCCTGCGCTCGGCCTCGTCGCTCATCCAGACGATGGGCCGCGCCGCCCGCAACGTCGACGGGACGGTGGTGCTCTACGCCGACACGATCACCGATTCCATGCGGGAGGCGGTGGCGACCACCCAGCGCCGGCGCGAGATCCAGACGGCGTACAACCTGGAACACGGCATCGACCCGACGACCATCCGCAAGACGGTGACCGACATCCTCGAGCGGCTGCGGGGCAACAGTGGTGGTGCCGGCGGTCCCGGCGGGGGAGGCCGTTCGACCACGGCCGGACGCAGCCGGGCCGAGGTGCGGCGCAACGCCGCCGTCCGGGGGAACAAGCGGTCGCTCTTGGCCGATGGGGACGCCTCCACGCCGGCCGCAGCGGTCGAGCTGATGGTCCAGCTCGAGGCCGAGATGAAATCCGCCGCCGCCGAGCTGCGCTTCGAGGAGGCCGCCCTCCTGCGCGACGAGATCGCCGAGCTGCGCGCCTCCGTCCCGAGTTGACCGTCCGTCACCAGTTGACCCGGATCCCGTCGGGCGCGTCACACCCTCCCGGTATCCTCCACTAATGGCCGATCGTCTCGTCGTTCGCGGTGCCCGCGAGCACAATCTCCGGGATGTATCCCTTGACCTGCCCCGGGACAAGCTCATCGTCTTCACCGGGCTCTCGGGTTCCGGAAAGTCATCGCTGGCCTTCGACACGATCTACGCCGAAGGCCAGCGCCGTTACGTCGAATCCTTGTCGGCCTACGCCCGGCAGTTCCTGGGCCAGATGGACAAACCCGATGTGGACTTCATCGAAGGGTTGTCCCCGGCCATCTCCATCGACCAGAAGTCGGCCTCGCGCAACCCGCGTTCGACGGTCGGCACGATCACCGAGGTCTACGACTACCTGCGCCTGCTCTATGCCCGCATCGGGCATCCGCATTGCCCCATCTGCGGCCGTCCCGTGGCCCGCCAGACCCCGCAGCAGATCGTCGACCGCGTGCTCGAGCTGCCCGAGGGAACCCGGTTCCAGGTGTTGGCGCCCGTCGTCCGCGGTCGCAAGGGGGAGTACAGCACCCTGCTCGACGACTTTGCCAAGCAGGGTTTCGCCCGGGTCAGGGTCGACGGCATCCCGGTCGAGCTCTCGGAGCGGTCCGAGGTTGCGCTGGCCCGTTACGAGACCCACACCATCGAGGTCGTGGTGGACCGGCTCATCCGGCGCGACGGGATCCGGCAGAGGCTGACCGAGTCGATCGAGACCGCTCTCGCACTGACGGGTGGCACGGCCGAAGTCCTCGTGATGAACAAGTCGACGACCCGTTCGGGCACCAAGTCGGGCACCAAGCGGGGCACGGCGGCATCCGGTCCCGACGCCCCCGACGCCCCCGACAGTGCCGACGGTGCCGACGCCGAGGGCATCACGTTCTCGCAGCACCTCGCCTGCACCCACTGCGGCATCAGCTTCGACGAGCCCGCGCCGCGCAGCTTCTCGTTCAACTCGCCCTATGGCGCCTGCCCGTCGTGCGTCGGCCTCGGGACCAAGTTCGAGGTGGACCCGGAGCTGGTCGTGCCCGACGAGTCGCTCTCCCTGGCCGACGGCGCGCTCGCCCCGTGGGCCGGCGCGCGCAGCGAGTACTTCACCGGCTTGCAGGCAGGAGTGGCCGAGCTCGGAGGTTTTTCGTTCACTGCGCCGTGGAAGACGCTGAAGGCCAAGGACAAGAAGCTCGTCCTGTACGGCACGGGCACCAAGGCGGTCCGCGTCACCTACAAGAACCGTTTCGGTCGGAAGCGTTCCTACGAGGCGATCTTCGAGGGCATCGTCCCGTGGCTGCAGCGCCGCCACGGCGAGTCCGAGTCGGACTGGTCCCGCGAACAGATCGAGCAGTACATGCGCGAGGTGGACTGCCCCGAGTGCAAGGGGGCGCGGCTCAAGCCGGAGTCGCTGGCCGTGACCGTGGGCGGTCGCAACATCTTCGAGCTCTGCAGCCTTTCGATCGGCAATGCCGTGGACGCCATGGCGACGCTCGAGCTCAGCGATCGAGAGCACATGATCGCGGACCGGGTCTTCAAGGAAGTCCGCGAGCGCATGCAGTTCCTGCTCGATGTCGGCCTGGACTATCTTTCCCTGGCCCGATCGGCCGGCACGCTCTCCGGCGGCGAGGCGCAGCGCATCCGCCTGGCCAGCCAGATCGGCAGCGGACTGGTCGGTGTGCTCTACGTGCTCGACGAGCCGTCCATCGGCCTCCACCAGCGCGACAACCAGCGGCTCATCGGCACCCTGGAACGGCTGCGGAACCTGGGGAACACGGTCATCGTGGTCGAGCACGACGAGGAGACCATCCGCAAGGCGGACTACGTGGTCGACATCGGCCCGGGTGCGGGGGAGCACGGCGGCACCGTGGTCCATGCCGGCCCGGTGGCGGGCCGGGGCGGACTGCTCACCAACAAGGCGTCCATCACCGGTCAGTACCTGTCGGGCAAGCGCTCCATCGCCGTGCCCGCTCGCCGCCGGCCCGGCACGGGCGACGTGGTCACGGTCCGGGGTGCCCGCGAGCACAACCTGCGTGACATCGACGTGTCGTTCCCTCTCGGTTGCCTGATTGCGGTCACCGGCGTGTCCGGGTCGGGCAAGTCGACGCTGGTCAACGACATCCTCCTGCGCTCGTTGGCCCAGAAATTGCACCGGGCCAAGACGCTGCCCGGACGGCACCGGGCCGTCGAGGGGATACAGCACCTCGACAAGGTGGTCGATGTCGACCAGGCCCCCATCGGCCGCACCCCGCGGTCGAACCCGGCCACCTATACCGGCGTGTTCGACCACATCCGCAAGCTCTTCGCGCAGACGGCGGAGGCCAAGGTGCGGGGATACCTGCCCGGGCGCTTCTCGTTCAACGTGCGCGGCGGGCGCTGCGAGGCGTGTGCCGGTGACGGCACCATCAAGATCGAGATGCACTTCCTGCCCGACGTCTACGTCCCGTGCGAGATCTGCCATGGCGCCCGCTACAACCGCGACACGCTCGAGATCACGTTCCGGGGCAAGACCATCGCCGATGTGCTCGACCTGTCCTGCGAAGAGGCCCTCGGGTTCTTCGCCAAGCAACCGCCCATCGCCCGCCACATGCAGACGCTGGTCGATGTCGGGCTGGGCTACGTCCGGCTGGGCCAACCGGCGCCGACGCTGTCGGGCGGTGAGGCCCAGAGGGTCAAGCTGTCCAGCGAGTTGAGCCGGCGCCCGACCGGGCATACCTTCTACGTACTCGACGAGCCCACCACGGGGCTGCACTTCGAGGACACCCGTCGCCTGCTCGAGGTGCTCGGCCGGCTGGTCGATCAGGGCAACACGGTGGTGGTCATCGAGCACAACCTCGACGTCATCAAGACGGCGGACTGGATCATCGATCTCGGTCCCGAGGGCGGCAACCGGGGCGGCACGGTGGTGGCCGAGGGGACACCCGAGCAGGTGGCCAAGACGGCCGGCAGCTACACGGGTGAAGTGCTCAAGCCGGTCCTGGCCCGGGCGAAATCATCCAAGTAGCCCCCGCGCTGCTACGTAATCGCCAGCATCCGCTCCAGGGCGACGCGGGCCCACGAGGCCACCTCGTCGCCGACCTGAATCTGGTTCCGCACCTCGCCCGCCACCAGGCCCTCGAGCACCCAGGCCAGATGGGGCGGGTCGATGCGGGACATGGTCGAGCAGGGGCAGATGAGGGGGTCGAGACAGACGATCGTCTTGTCCGGGGTCTCGTCGTCCAGTCGCTTGACGAGGTGGATCTCGGTGGCCACGCCGATGACGGCGCCCGCCGGGGCCGCCGCCACGCCACGGATCAGGTGGTCGGTGGATCCAACCAGGTCGGCCATCTCGACGACGTCGTGGGCGCACTCGGGGTGCACCATGACGATCCCGTCGGGATGCTCGGCCCGGAAGGCCGTCACATGCTCGGGCCGGAAGCGCTGGTGCACCGAGCAGTGCCCCTTCCACAACAGCAAGGTGGACTCTTTGACTTCGGCGTCGCTCAGCCCGCCCAGGGCCAGCCGCGGGTTCCAGACCCGCATGTCGTCTGCCACGTACCCCATGTCGAAGCCGGTGTTGCGACCGAGATGCTGGTCGGGAAAGAACAGCACCTTGTCGCCCCGGCCGGATCCGAGCGCCCAGGTCAAGACGGCGCGGGCGTTCGAGGAGGTGCACACCGCACCCTCGTGACGCCCGACGAAGGCCTTCAGAGCGGCCGAGGAGTTCATGTAGGTGATCGGGATGACCCGGCTCATGTCGGTGACCCGGGCCATCTCCTCCCAGGCGTCCTCCACCTGGTCGATGTCGGCCATGTCGGCCATGGAGCAGCCGGCGTTGAGGTCGGGCAGGATCACCTGCTGGTGGGGGGCGGTGAGCACGTCGGCCGACTCGGCCATGAAGTGCACGCCGCAGAAGACGATGAACTCGGCCTCGGTGACCCCGGCCGCCGTGCGGGAGAGCCCGAAGGAGTCGCCCCGGGCGTCGGCCCAGCGCATGACGTCGTCGCGCTGATAGTGGTGGCCCAGCACGAAGAGCCGGGCCCCCAGCTCGGCCTTGGCCGTGCCGATCATGGCGGCCAACTCGTCCGCCGTCGCGCTGCTGTAGCGCTCGGGGAGCGGGGATTGGAGCCTGAGCATCTGTATGCCCCCTTTGAGGGAGAGCACCGATTGGCCGGCGGGGACAGCCTGGTCGCCCATCCGCGGGTATGTCGGCCTCGGTGCGAGGTGTCGTGCCGGAAACCAGGCCGGCCCAATAAGTGTAACCGCCCATGTCACGGACTGCGCGAGCATTGAACCCGATGCAGTACAAGCCCCCCACAGGCTCCATCCCCGACGCGCCCGGGTCGTACCAGTTCTACGACGCCGAGGGCCGCGTCCTGTACGTGGGCAAGGCCAAGTCCCTCCGCCACCGCCTGCCCAACTATTGGCAGGATTCGGCCAAACTCCTGCCCCGCACGGCCCAGATGGTGGCCCAGGCCGATCATGTGGAGTGGGTGGTGGTCGAGAGCGAGGTGGACGCGCTCATCCTCGAGCATTCGCTCATTCAGGCTCACCTGCCCCGCTACAACGTCCGGCTCAAGGACGACAAGAGCTACCCCTGGCTGGCGGTGACCCTCGACGACGAATGGCCCCGGCCGGTGGTGATCCGGGGCCGCAAGCGCAAGGGGGTCCGCTATTTCGGGCCCTATGGGCACGCCGGCGCCATCCGGTCCACCCTCGACCTCCTGGTGCGCAGCTTCCCCGTCCGCACCTGCTCGGACAACAAATTCGTCCGGCACGAGCGCCTGGGCCGCCCGTGCCTGCTCTACGACATCGAACGGTGCTCCGGCCCCTGCGTGGGGGCGGTCGACCACCCCACGTACAACGGGTACGTCGAAGACCTCATGGGCTTTCTCTCGGGGGACACCGAGCCCGTGCTGGCCCGGCTGGACGCCGAGATGCAGGACGCATCCGACCATCTGCAGTTCGAGCGCGCCGCCCGCCTGCGCGACCGCATCGTCGTCGCGCACAAGGCCGCCGAGTCCCAGCAGATGGTGTCCGAGCGGCCCGAGGACTTCGACGTGATCGGGATCGCCGAGGATCCGCTGGAGGCGTCGGTGCAGATCTTCCACGTCCGGCGGGGCCGGGTGATCGGGCATCGCGGCTTCGTGGCCGAGAAGGTCGAGGATCTCAGCTCGTCCGAGTTCGTGCGGCTGGTGCTGGCCCAGGTTTACGGCTCGGTTGGCACGGAGGTTCCCCGCCGGGTGCTGGTCCCCGAGGTGCCGGCCGACCTCGATCTTCTCTGCAGCTGGCTGCGGACGCTGCGCCAGGGCCCGGTGGACGTCGTCGTGCCCCAGCGCGGCGCGAAGCGCTCGCTGCAGGAGACGGTGACCCGTTCGGCTCAAGAGGATCTGGCCCGGCACCGCTTGCGGCGTGCGTCCGACCACAACGCCAGGTCCAAGGCGCTCACCGAGCTGCAGTCGGCGCTCGGGCTGCGCGAGGCGCCGCTGCGTATCGAGTGTTTCGACATGAGCCATCTGGCGGGGACCGACTACGTGGGCTCGATGGTGGTGCTCGAGGACGGGTTGATCAAGCGCTCCGACTACCGCCGTTTCAAGGTCAAGACGGTCAAGGGCAACGACGACTACGCCGCCATGGAGGAGGTCCTGACCCGCCGGCTCATGGCGCTCAAGGAGCCGCCCGAGCACACCCCGCCCGACGGGCACGACCCCCTCGAGCACGCCCCGGCCCGCCCCCGCCGCTTCGCCTACCGCCCCAACCTGCTGGTCGTCGACGGCGGAAAGGGCCAACTCGGCGTGGCCGAGCGGGTGGTGAACGAACTGGGCCTGGCCGGCGAGGTGGAGCTGGCGTCGTTGGCCAAGCAGTTCGAGGAGGTCTACCGCCCCGGTTCGCCCGAACCCGTCCGCCTGCGGCGTGGGTCTGACGCTCTCTACCTCCTCCAGCGGATCCGGGACGAGGCACACCGCTTCGCCATCACCTTCCACCGCGAGAAGCGGGGCCAGCGCATGACCAAGAGCGTGCTCGACGGGATCCCCGGGCTCGGGCCCGCCCGCAAGGCGCGCCTCGTCAAGGAGCTCGGCGGGGTCAACGCCGTCCGGGCCGCACCGCTCGAGGAGCTGTTGGGCCTGTCCTGGCTCCCCGAGCAGGTCGGAATCGCCGTCTACGACGGGGTGCGCCACACTGGGGGCCCGACAATGACGAGCCCGACAATGTTGAACCCGACCATGACGAAACGGTGAGCGAATTCCTCGTCGTGACAGGGATGTCGGGAGCCGGCCGCTCGAGGGCCGCCGACTCCCTCGAAGACCTGGGTTGGTTCGTCATCGACAACCTGCCGGCGGCGCTGATCCTCAAGATGGCCGAGATGATGAATCTCCCCGGCGCGGAGATGGAGCGGGTGGCACTCGTCATCGGCCGTGGCGGGGGCGGCGGGAGCTCGGGGTCCGACTACTTCGACGGCCTGCCCGACGTCCTCCGGGCGCTGCGCGCGGACCGGAACCGGGTGCGCCTCCTCTTCCTCGATGCCAGCGACGACGTGCTGATCCGGCGCTATGAGGGCACGCGGCGCCGGCACCCGCTGGCCTCGCGCGGTGTCGAGAAGTCGATCGCCGACGAGCGGCGGCTCCTGGCGTCGGTGCGGGACATGGCCGACCTCCTCATCGACACCGGGGAACTGAACTCGAACCAGCTGCGCTCGCGGATTCTGGAGGCGTTCGGCGACGAGAGCGGGGCGGAGTCGATGCGCACCTCGGTCATCTCGTTCGGTTACAAGTACGGGTTGCCGCTCGATGTGGACATCGTCTTCGACTGCCGCTTCCTTCCCAACCCGTTCTGGATCGAAGAGCTCCGGCCCTACAGCGGCCTGGATACGCCCGTGCGCGACTACGTCCTGGCGCAGCCCGAGACGAAGGACTTCCTCGAGAAGGTGGACGGGCTCCTGGCCGGCATCCTCCCGTCGTTCGAGCGGGAGGGGAAGTCTTATCTGACCATCGCGCTCGGCTGCACCGGAGGCCGGCACCGCTCGGTGGCGCTGGCCGAAGCGCTCGGGAAGCGCATGAGCGAGCACGGCCAGCCGGTCTCGGTGTTCCATCGCGACGTGGATCGGTGACCGCGACCGGACCAGCCGCGCCGACCGGACCAGCCGCGCCAACGGGACCAGCCGTGGTCGCCCTGGGGGGTGGCCACGGCACCGCGGTTACGTTGCAGGCCGCCCGCCGCTACGCCGGGAGTCTCACCGCTGTCGTGTCCGTGGCCGACGACGGGGGGTCGAGCGGCCGGCTGCGCAAGCTCCTCAACGTGGTCGCGCTGGGCGACCTGCGCAAGTGCCTCGTGGCCCTGGCCGCCGAGGACTCGGCCCTCGCCGTGGCCTTCGAGCACCGCTTCGACGAGGGCGAGCTGGCGGGGCACGCCCTGGGCAACCTGATCCTGGCCGGGCTGGTCGAAGCCACGGGTGACCTGGTCTCGGGCGTGCGCGCTGCGGCCGACCTCCTGGGCGCCGGCGGCGAGGTCCTGCCGGCCACGGTGGAGCGGGTGGTGCTCAAGGCCGAATCGGACAGTGGCCAGGTGGCGGGCCAGGTGGCGGTTTCACAGGCCGACAACATCCGCACGGTGTCGCTCGTGCCGGGGGATGCACAGCCGCCCCGGCTGGCCGTCGAGCGGATACTGGCGGCCGACCAGATCGTCATCGGCCCCGGTTCGCTCTTCACCAGCGTCCTGGCTGCGGCGGCCGTCGGGGGGATCGCCGACGCCGTGGCCCGGTCGGGCGGGCAGCGCGTCTACGTCTGCAACCTCCGCCCGCAGCAGCCTGAGACGGCTGGATTCGACGTGGCTGCACACTTGGACGCTCTGAGCAGGCATAATGTAGAGGTGGACGTGGTTATCTGTGACACCAGTCAAGGCATGCCGCTCGGTGATTTGGGTATTTCGGCCCTGGATATCCCCCTGACAGAGGGGAACACTCTGGTACACAGTCCGGACAGACTGGCGGACGCCCTCGCAAGTCTGCTGGCATAGTCACCTCAGAGGAAGAAGGTCTAGATGACGGTGCGGGTTGGAATCAACGGGTTCGGGCGCATCGGCCGCAACTTCCTTCGAGCCGCTCTGGCGAGTGGTGCCGACGTCGAAGTCGTGGGCGTCAACGACCTCACCTCGCCCGAGACACTGGCCCATCTGTTGCGCTACGACTCGACCCAGGGACGCATGCCGGTGCCGGTCGACGTCGAGGGCGCTGACCTCCTCGTCGGCGATCAGCACATCCGGGTGATGGCGGAGCGCGAGCCCGAGCAGCTCCCCTGGGGCGCACTCGGGGTCGACGTGGTCATCGAGTCGACCGGGCGGTTCACGTCGCGGGCCGATGCGGCGGGGCACCTGCACGGGACGGTGAAGCGGGTCATCATCTCGGCACCCTCGTCGGATGCGGATGCCACCTTCGTCATCGGGGTAAATGACAACGAGTTCGACCCGGAGAAGGACGTCGTCGTCTCCAACGCATCGTGCACCACGAACTGCTTCGTCCCCATGGTCAAGGTGCTCGACGACAACTTCCACATCGTCAGCGGGCTGATGACCACGGTGCACGCGTACACGAACGATCAGAACCTGCTCGACCTGACCCACACCGATCTGCGGCGGGCCCGGGCCGGCGCGGTCAACATCGTGCCCAGCACCACCGGGGCCGCACGGGCGACCAGCCTGGTGATGGCCTCCATGAAGGGAAGGCTGGACGGCATGTCGCTGCGGGTGCCGCTGCCGGTGGGCTCCATCACGGACTTCACCGCCGTGGTCAAGGGCAACCCGTCGGTGGCCGAGGTCAACGCCGCGTTCGCAGAAGCGGCGGCGAAGCCACCGCTCGACCGCGTGCTCGACTACACCGAGGACCCGTTGGTCTCGAGCGACATCGTGGGGCAGTCCGCCTCGTGCATCTTCGATGCCGGCCTCACGATCGTGCAGACGATCAACGAGGACATGTCTCTGGTCAAGGTGGAGGGTTGGTACGACAACGAGTGGGGCTATTCGAACCGCCTCGTCGACCTCACCGTGCTCGTCGGGGGCTGACCGGATGAACCCACTGCGCGGGCTGCCCCTCTTGAAGGACCTTCCCGACCTCGACGGGCGACGCGTGCTGGTGCGGGTGGATTTCAACGTCCCCCTCCACATCGGCATCGACGGGCGGGCCACGGTGGCCGACGATTTCCGGATCACGGCGGCGCTTCCCACGTTGCACTGGCTGCAGGACCGGGGCGCCGACGTCGTGGCGTTCTCGCATCTGGGCCGACCGGCCAACGAGCGGGACCCGCGCTGGGAGATGGACCCGGTGCGCGAGCGACTGGCACTCCTGTGCCCGGGCGTCGAGCTGGGGGACAACCTGCGGTTCGACGCCGGCGAGAAGGACAATGACCCGGTCTTCGTGGCCTCGCTCATCGATGGATTCGATGCGTACGTGAACGAGGCCTTCGGGGTGGCCCACCGGCGTCATGCATCGATCGTCGGCCCACCGCAGTTCCTGCCGAGCGCCATCGGCTTGCGCATGGCCCGTGAGATCGAGGTGCTGGGCAGCATCCTCGAGTGCCCGACCCGACCGTTCGTGGCCGTGGTCGGCGGGGCCAAGGTGGCGGACAAGATCGAGGTGCTCAAGGCCCTCGCGCCCAAGGTGGACACGTTGATCGTCGGGGGCGGGATGGCCTTCACGTTTCTGGCTGCGCAGGGGCAGCGGGTGGGCAGCTCCATGCTCGATCCCGATCACATCGCGGACTGCAGGGCGCTCATTGATTCGGGCCTCGACATCCGCCTGCCGAGCGACATCCGGGCCCTCGAGCCGGGCGGCACGTTCGGCCCGATCGGCCCCCGGGGCGGGGTCAAGGTGATCGAAGGCGACCTGCCCGACGGCTGGACCGGGCTCGACATCGGTCCGACCTCGGCGGCTGCGTTCGCCGAGGTCGTAAGCCAGGCGGGGACGGTCCTGTGGAATGGCCCGTTGGGCGCGTTCGAGGACGCACGCTTCGCTTCTGGAACACGTGTGGTCGCCCAGGCGGTGGCCAAGTGCACGGGCTTCTCGGTCGTCGGCGGCGGGGACAGTGCCAGCGCCCTCGAGGAGCTGCACCTCTGCCAAAAGGTGGATTTCCTCTCGACGGGCGGGGGAGCGTCGCTGGCCTTCATCGAGCGGGGTGGCGATCTACCTGCGCTCGCCGCACTACGCAACGCCCCGAACGCACCCCGTTAGTGGGATCCCGACGCCCGCTGGTGAGCGGGAACTGGAAGATGCACCACGACCACATCGAGGCCCTGCACATGGTGCGCGATCTCGGGTTGCGCCTCAAGCCGGAAGATGTGGCCGCCGTCGACATCTCGGTCCACCCACCGTTCACGGACTTGCGCACCGTGCAGACCGTGGTGGAGAAGGAGGGGATCCCGGTCGCATTGGGGGCCCAGCACTGCTCGGACGAAGACGCCGGTGCCCGCACCGGGGAGGTCAGCCCGCACATGCTGGCGCGGCTGGGGACCCGCTACGTCGTGGTCGGCCATTCCGAACGGCGCACGCTCTTCGGCATGTCCGACGCCACGGTGGCGTCCACGCTCAGGGCGGTGCTGCGCCACGACATGACCCCGATCGTCTGCGTGGGCGAGACGGAGGAAGAGCGGGCGGCGGGCAAGACGGAGGCCAAGCTGGCGGACCAGGTGCTGAGCGCGCTCGAAGGGCTCTCACCCGAGATCATCGGCGGACTCGTCGTGGCCTACGAGCCTCTGTGGGCGATCGGGACGGGTCAGGCCGCCTCGGCCATGGATGCCGAGGACGCGTGCGTGTTCATCCGGTCCCTGGTGGCCAAAACGGCTGGTGAGCCGAGTGCGGAGACGGTGCGCATCCAGTACGGGGGGTCGGTCCAGGCCGAGAACGCCACCGATCTGATGGCGGAGCCCAACGTCGACGGCCTCCTCGTCGGGGGGGCCAGCCTGCAGGCTCCCAGCTTCGTTGACGTAATTCGTGCATGCGCCGCCTGCTACCGTTCCTAGGCCGTTCTGGCCGGAAGGCACCGTGTTGGAGGATTCGTGTCAGTAGTCACCTGGATCTACATCGTCGTTGACGTGGCAGCGGCGCTCGCGCTGATCTTTCTCATCCTGATGCACAGCGGGAAGGGCGGCGGCCTGTCCGACATGTTCGGCGGCTCTGTCGGCGCCGCGGCACAGGGATCCACCGTGGTCGAGCGCAATCTCGACCGCATCACCGTGACGGTGGCCATCATCTTCGCCTTCGCAACGCTCACCTTGGACCTTC
>Ga0302314_10016329_pt1 | contig 12551 bp, 13 predicted proteins | sample III_Palsa_N2_3_FD_200533 | JGI IMG/M metagenome (GOLD analysis project Ga0302314, IMG submission 200533) | Peat permafrost microbial communities from Stordalen Mire near Abisko, Sweden - III_Palsa_N2_3 | ecosystem: Environmental > Terrestrial > Soil > Palsa > Peat permafrost | place: Sweden...
CGCGATCCTGCCGCAGCTGCCCACCCTGGCCCGCCGGTCCTGGACCGACGGGCCGCGGCCGATCCCCGGCCTGTTCCGCCGCTTCGGGCCGCTGCCGGAGCTCGACCCGGCCCGGCTGTCCGCGGCCGCGCACGGCGACCCGCTCACCAATACCCTGATCTACGCGGTCGAGGCGGTCGAGGACGCGCTGCCCGGTCCGGGACACGGCGGCCTGGTCACCTCGATCCGCGCCCTGGCCAAGGAGTTCACCGCGGTGCGGGACGAATGCCGGGCCCTGCCGGAGCGCGACCCGTCGGCGCTGGCGACCCCGCGCGGCTTCGCGATCGCGGAACGCTACACCCTGCTCGCCGCCGCGGCCTCGTGCATCGGCGTCTGGCTGGACTGCCGCGGCGACCCGGAGGCCGGCTTCCTCGCCGAGCCGGGCTGGCTCGGCGCGGCGCTGGCCCGGGTGTGCCGGCGGCTCTCGCTGCCCGGGGCGTGCGGCGCGCGTCCCGAGGACTTCGAGGCGGCCTTCGCGCAGGCGGCGGCGCGGGCCGGCGCCGCGCGCAGCCTCGACCTCTACGAGACCGGGATCGGCCCGGCGGCGGACCGGTGAGAGGCGGATCAGCATGCTGCTGCAGTCGATGTCCCGGATACCGCCCGGCGAGCCCACCCGGGTGCTGCCCGACGAGGCGACCTGGCGGGAGATGGCCGAGACGCTCGCCGCGGCGGGCTTCGCGCTGGTGTACGCGCGGGTGTCCGACTGGATCGACGGCGAGCTCGATCCCGGCCGGGCCGGCCGGCTGCTCGGCCCGGAGGCCGCGCGCTACCTGGAGATCGGCGACGCGCGTTCGCGGGCGCGCTTCGCGGCCTCCCGCGCCGTGCTGCGCCGGGCCGCGAGCACCGTCGCGGGCGGCGACCCTGAGCAGTTCGAGATCGCCCGGCAGCCGAACGGCCGTCCTTACCTGCGCGGCTGCGACCAGTTCGACGTGAGCCTCAGCCACACCGGCGCGATCGTGGTAGCCGGAGTCAGCAGGCTGGGTTCGATCGGCGTGGACGTGGAGTCCGCGTCCCGGCGGGTGCTCGGGCCGGAGCTGGCCGAGCGGGCGTGCACGGACGAGGAGCGCGCCCGGCTGGCCGCGCTGCCCCCGGCCGAGCGTGGCAGGGCCATGATTCAGCTGTGGACGCTGAAGGAGGCCTACTCGAAGGCGCTCGGCGTCGGGCTGCGGCTGCCGTTTCGCACGTTCGGGTTCGAGATCGAACCCGACGGGCTCTCGGCGCGGCTGATTCGGCCCGCCGCCGAGGACTGCGCCAACGAGGAGTGGGCGCTGCAGATCCACAATGTCGAGGGGCGCTACGCGGTCGGGTTGGCGGTGTCCGCGAGCGCCTTCGACGGCACCCGCGACCTGCTCGGCGACACGATGCTGGACGCCGGCCTTACCGAGGCGGTGCTGGCGAACCTCGAAAGCTGAGACGGGGCGGACGCGGAACGAGGGGAGGGGCCGACGCGGATGCCGGCCCCTCCCCTCGTCCGACGGCTCAGGCGGCGGTGGCCGCCACGGCCCGCTCGCTCCGCCACTGCCCGGCGGCGGCGATCGTCGCGCGGCTGTTGCGGCTCAGGTTCTGGTACACCAGCTCACGGGCCTGCGACAGGGTCGCCTCCGGGCCGAGCGCGGCGGGCACCGCGGCCGGGTCGAGCGCGACGATGTGCTGCGAGCGCACCCGGGTGGTGCCGTCCGGGTTCTCCTCGAAGCTCCACAGGCCGGCGTGGCCGAGCAGCAGTTCGGGGAAGACCAGCTGCTTGTACGCTATCCACTCCGATGCGCGGCAGACCCGCAGCGAACGGGTGCTGTGCTTCTCGCCGTTCGGCGCCAGCGTGTCCATCTCGAGTTCCTGGACCCCGTCGCCCAGCTCGCTCAGCCGGACCGCCTCGACGTGCGGCAGCCGCTCCGCCCAGAGCCCGGCCTCGTGCACGAAGCCGTACACCTCGGCCGGGCCGGCCGGCAGTTGGATCTCGTCGGTGAACGAGAACAGCACCTCGTCGAGCGCGCTGCCCAGGCCCGCGATCCGGGCCAGCGCGGCGAGTTCCTCGGTGCTGTTCTGGTGCAGGGCCTGCTCGATCCAGCCGACCGTAGCGGCGTCCTCCTCGACCACGGTGAACCGGTGCCGCAGCACGACCTCGGTCCGACCGCCGGTCAGCGGGCGGAACCGCCACTCGCCGGCCATGGACGCCACCGGCGGCTGGCTGACCTCCTGCTCGAAAGCGATGTGCAGCCGCTGCGGGTTCAGGCAGCGCCGCGAGGTCCAGGTGTGCACCTCGCCGTGCACCAGCGCCCACAGCTGGAAGCGCTCCTGCCGGCCGCGCCGCTCGAGGTGCCGGACGTGCACGCTGGGCTTGAACACGACCGGCCACCGCGAGACGTCCGCCACCAGGTCGTACAGCACCTGGGCGGAGGCGTCGACGGTCAGGCTGTGCTCGGTGTGGTGCAGTTTCCCGCCTTCGATACTCATGAGCCTTGTAGTCCTCTCTCGTTTTCCCGGGTTCCGGCGCGGGCCTTTCAGACCCTGGCCACCAGCCCGGAGTTGACCAGGTCGAGCAGTTCTCGCGGCGTTCGCAGCTCGGTGACCTCGTCGTCGGGTATGACGACGCCGTACTCGCGCTTGATCGCGCCGGCGGTCTCGATGAGCGCCAGCGAGTCGTAGCCGAGGACCTCGAAGGACTCGTCGATGATGTCGGCGCCGCTGCCGGCCCCGTCCCCGCCGGCCGCCTCGAGCAGGATGCGGTGCAGTTCGTCGATGGACATGTCAGCCACTGTTGTCTCCTTGTCTTCGTTCACACCGAGGCCCGCACGACCAGCGCGGAGACGAAGCCGCCGCGGCCGCGGGCCAGCACGAGGGCCGCGCGCACCGGCGTCTCGCGCGGCTCGCCGAGCACCAGGTCGAGCGCGTACTCCGCGGGCACCAGCGCGGTCTTCGCGGTCGGCGGGATCACTCCGTCCCTGATGCTGAGCAGCGCGGCCGCCACGTCCAGCGGCGGGCCGCCCGCGCACAGCCTGCCGATCAGCGCCTTGGGCGCGGTGACCGGGACGCCGCGCGGGCCGAACAGCTCGGCGATCGCGCGGGCCTCGGCCCGGTCGAAGGCCGGGTCGCCCGCCGCGTCGGCGAATACGACGTCGATCTCGCCCGGCGCGAGGCCGGCGTCCCGCAGCGCCTGCCCGGCCACCCGGGCAAGGACCGGCGAATCGGCCGAGGCGGGCGCCGGGTCGAAGCCGGCCGCGTAGCCCGCGATCTGCCCGTACGGCCTGGCCCCGCGCTCGCGCGCGGCGTCCGCCCGCTCCAGCACCAGGATCGCGCCGCCCTCGCCGGGCACCGAGCCGGCCGCGGCGGCGTCGAAGGGGCGGAACGCGGTCGCCGGGTCGGTCTCGGCCGAGGCGCGGGCCCCGGTCAGATGCGCGACCCAGCCCCACGGGTCGAGCGAGGACTCGATCCCGCCGGTGACCATCAGGGCGGTGCCGCGGCGCAGCGTGCGCCGGGCGTGGCCGATCGCGTCGAGGCCGCCGGCCTGCTCGGCCACCAGCACCGTGCTCGGGCCGCGCATCCGGTTCCTGATGGAGATCTGACCGGTGTTGACCGCGTAGAACCAGGCGAAGGACTCGTAGACGCTGACGTGCTCGGGGCCGCGGGTCCACAGCTTGTGGATCTCGCGGTGGGTGAACTCGAAACCGCCGGAGGCGTTCGAGGTGGCCACCCCCATCGAGTACTCGGGCAGCTTCGCCGGGTCGGCTCCGGCGTCCCGCAGCGCGGCGTCGGCGGCCACCAGGGCGAGCCGGGTCACCCGGTCGGTCTGCACCAGCATCCGGTCGGACAGGTGCTCCGCGGCGTCGAAGCCGAGGATCTGCCCGGCCAGCCGGACCGGGTAGCGCTCGGGGTCGAGCTGCTCAAGCGGGGCTATGCCGCCCTCGCCGCCGAGCGTCGCCTTCCAGTAGTCGTCCAGGCTCGTGCCGTTCGGCGCCATCACGCCGATCCCGGTCACCACGGGCGCCTCGGGCCCCGGCACCGTGTTCATCGCCCCGCTCCTTCCAGGCTGCGCAGCACCATGGCGCTCTGGAACCCGCCGAAGCCGCTGCCGACGCTGAGCACCGTGTCCACCCGCTGCGCCCGCGCCTCGTTGGGCACGTAGTCGAGGTCGCAGGCCGGGTCAGGCTCGTGCAGATTGGCGGTCGGCGGCACCACCCCGTGCTCGATCGCCAGCGCGCAGGCCGCGATCTCGATGGAGCCGATCGCGCCGAGCGAGTGCCCGACCATCGACTTGATCGAGCTGACCGGCACCCGGTACGCATGCTCGCCGAGCGAACGCTTGAACGCCGCGGTCTCGTGCCTGTCGTTCTGCTTGGTCCCCGAACCGTGCGCGTTGACGTAGTCGACCGTCTCCGGGGCGATCCGGGAATCGGCCAGGGCGTGGTCGATCGCCTCCGCCATCTCCCGGCCGTCCGGCTTGAGCCCGGTCATGTGATAGCCGTTGCAGCGCGTCGCGTAGCCGGTGATCTCGGCGTAGACGCGCGCCCCGCGGGCCCTGGCGTGCTCGTACTCCTCGAGGACGAACATCGCGGCGCCCTCGGCCAGCACGAAGCCGCTGCGGCTCAGGTCGAAGGGCCGCGAGGCGGTCTCCGGCTCGTCGTTGCGCGGCGTGGTCGCCCTGATCGCGTCGAAGCAGGAGACCGCGATCGGCGAGATCGGCGCGTCGGAAGCGCCGGCGATCATCACGTCGGCGCCGCCCTCGGCGATCAGCTGCTGCGCGTAGCCGACCGAGTCGAGCCCCGAGGTGCACCCCGAGGAGACGATCGTGGCCGGCCCCTGCGCGGCGGTCGCCGCGGCCACCTCGGCGGCCATCGAGCTCGGCACCATGTAGTCGAACAGGTGCGGGTCGGCGTAGCCGGGATCGACCATCCACTCCCGCCCGCTGTCCGAGAGCACCAGGTACTCCCGCTCGAGGCTGGTGGTCGCGCCGACGGCGCTGCCCACCGAGACGCCGAGGCGGGCCGGGTCGATCCGGCCGAAGTCGAGGCCGCCGTCGCGCACGCACTCGCGCGCGGTGACGACGGCGAACTGGGCGGCCCGGTCGAGCCGGCGCACCTCGCGCGGCGTGAGGCCCGCCGCGGCCGGGTCGAAGTCGACCTCGGCGGCCACCTGCGAGCGGAACGGCGAGGGGTCGAAGAAGGTGATCCTGCGGGTCGCGGTGCGCCCCGCGGTCAGCAGATCCCAGAAGGCCTTGGTGCCGCGGCCGCCCGGGGCGATCACCCCGATTCCGGTGATCACGACTCGTCGGTTCATGCGTTTCCCGCTTTCGGTCGGCGGATCTGATCAGGCCGCGCGCAGGGCGCCCAGCGTCTGGTTCACGTACTCGACCAGGGCCCGCGGCGTCTTGGCCGCGTCGAGCACCTCGTCGCCGAGCTTGAGCTTCCAGTCGTCCTCGATCACGGTGACGACCTCGTAGAGGGCCAGCGAGTCGAGCCCGACGGACTCGAAGTCGAGATCGAGGTTCTCCGGGGTCAGCCCGGCGGACTCGTCGGCCCCGACGCAGGACTCGACGACCCGGTTGAGGTCCTCGAGTGTGAAGTGGTTCATGTCGCCCTCCTGGTGGCGGTCTGCCGGCGCCGCGGCGGCGGGCCGGGGCCCGGCCGCGGACGCCGCTGGTCCAGCCAACTGTGGTCGGGCCTGCTCGACCGGCGGCGGAGCCCGGCTCGACGCGCGCACCGCCGCGGCGCGCCGGGTTCGAGCCGGGCTCAGGCCGCGTTCCGGCCCCGGTCCACCGGCGGTCGGCACGCTGGGGCGTGTGACCGAACTGCTGAGAGCACTGCCCCGCCGGCACAGCCGGATGACCGGGCTCGGCACCTACCGGCCGGCCCGCGTGGTGGACAACGCCGAGGTGTGCCGGAACATCGACTCCACCGCGGAGTGGATCGAGAGCCACTCGGGCATCCGCGCCCGCCGCTACGCGAACCGCGACGAGACGCTGGCCGTGATGGCCGCGCAGGCCGGAGCGAAGGCCGTGGCCGCGGCCGGACTCGACGTATCAGAGCTCGACTGCGTGATCGCGGCGAGCATGTCGAACCTGGTGCAGACCCCGCCGCTGGCCGTCGCGGTGGCGCACGAGCTCGGCGCGGTGAACGCGGCCGGCTTCGACCTTTCCGCGGCCTGCGCGGGGTTCTGCCACGCGCTGTCGGTCGCCGGCGACATGGTCTCGCTCGGGCAGGCCGAGCACGTCCTGGTGGTCGGGACCGAGCGGATGACGGACATCGTCGACCCGACGGACCGCTCGATCGCCTTCCTGTTCGCGGACGGGGCCGGAGCGGTGGTGGTCGGCCCGAGCCCGGTGCCCGGGATCGGCCCGACCCTGCGCGGCGCCGACGGTGGTTCGCTCGGCGCGCTGCGGATGAACACCTCGTGGCAGGCCTTCCGCGCCGACCCCTCGCTCGACCCGCCGATGATGAAGATGGACGGGCAGCGGGTGTTCCGCTGGGCGGTGGACCAGGTGGTCGGCGCCTGCCGCCGGGCGCTGGACGCCGCGGGACTGACCGCGGACCAGCTGGCCGCGTTCATCCCGCACCAGGCGAACATGCGGATGATCGAGGTCTTCGAGCGCAGGCTGGGGCTGCCCGGGCACGTGGTGGTGGCCGACGACGTGCGCACGTCCGGCAACACCTCCTCGGCCTCGATCCCGCTGGCGATGGAACGGCTGCTGGCGCAGGGGCTGGTCGAGCCGGGCGCGCCCGCGCTGCTGGCCGGCTTCGGCGCCGGCCTCAACTACGCGGCGCAGGTCGCGCTGCTGCCCTGGCCGACGCGGGATCCCGCAGCGCCCGGAGCGCCGCGATGACCGCGTGGCTCTTCGCCACTCCGGGGGCGGAGAAATGCGAATCAGAGTCCTTTGACACGTTCCGCGCGCTCGGGTGCGAGACGCACGACACGACCGCGGCCGGGGACCCCCTGATCCTGCCCGGCCGCGTCGCGCGGGTGCGCGACGGCCTGCCGCTGGTCTGTTTCAAGGGCTTCCACACATTGGCGCAACGAGAGGCGGCGACCTGATGGACACGCTGTTCCACGACGACTTCCGCGGCGGCCTGCGTGGCGAGGGTCCTGACGCGGCCTGGCAGATCCGCACCACGGCCTACGGGCCGGGCGGCGACGGCACGGTCCGCGGCTACCCGGACCGGGTGGAGATCGCCCCCGTCGCCCGGCACCCGGTCACCGGCGAACCGGCGTTCACCCCGCTCGGCGACCCGGAGCCGCCGACCGCGTTCATCCGCTGGATGGCGGTCGTCCGCACGCCGGGCGCCGAGCACTTCGAGACCGACGGGATCAGCACCCTGACCGGCACGGCCGAACTGGCGGTGCGGGTGTCCGGCGCCGAAGCCCCCGACGGCGACTCTGCGGCCTCGATCAACGACCTGCGCGCCGGGGCGGGCGGCCTGATCGCGTACGAGCGCCCGTCCGGACTCGTCTTCGACCTGGCGCTCGGCCGCCGCTGGATCCACGCGGTCTACGAGCGGCTGCCGCTGCCCGGCACCGACTACCGCGCCTACTCCTACGCAGTGCCGGTGGCCCTAGTCCGGCCGGACGCGTTCCACCGCTGCGCGATCTCGCTAGACCCCGCCGAAGGGGCCGTGACCTGGATCGTGGACGGCGAGGCCGTGCTGCGCGTCGACGAGATCGGCAGCACGCGGTTCGACGACGAGTACCTGCTCTGGGAGCGCCCGGGCCGTCCGGAGACCGTCCGACCGCAACGCCTCGGCTTCGGCCTCGCAACCATGGCATCCGCCGCCCGGGGACAAGGCGTCCGGCTGGGCGCCCGCCGCTTCGCCGTCGCCGCCGAACTCGCAGTCCCCGCCTCCCGTCTCGCCGAAGGCAGCGTCCGATGACGATCGATCTGTTCTCCGACGGTCCGTTCGCGGATCATCCGCTTGTCGTGGCCGCGCGCGGGCTCGCCCCACTGGCCGCGGATCGCGCGGCCGACTCCGAGCGTGGTCGCCGGCTGAGCAAGGAGCTGGTCGAGGAGATCCGGGCCGCTGGATTCGCCCGGCATTTCGTGCCCGCGCGCTGGGGCGGGGACGAGGGCGGGTTCGGCCCCTTCGTCGCGGCCGTGGCCGAGGTGGCGGTCGGCGACCCGTCCGCCGCGTGGTGCGCGTCGATCGCGGCCACGCTGGCCCGGATGGCCGCGTATCTGCCCGAGGCCGGTCGGCGTGCCGTCTGGTCGCAGGGGCCTGACACGGTGGTCGCCGGAGCACTGATGCCGGCGGGGACCGCGGTGGCGCGGCCGGGCGGTTGGCTGCTCGAAGGCAGCTGGCCGTACCTGAGCGGGATCCACGGCGCCGACTTCGCGCTGCTGTGCAGCCCGGTTCCGATGCCGGATGGCGAGCGGCAGGTGCGCTTCCTGCTGGTGCCGCGCGACGCGTACAGCGTCGAGGAGACCTGGTTCACCATGGGGATGCGCGGGACCGGCAGCGACACCGTCGTCCTCGAACCCTGCTTCGTCCCGGTCGAGCACACCTTCCGGCGGGACGAACTGGTCGCCGGGCGCCCCGGCGGCCCCGCCTGCTACGCCGCGCCGCTGCGCGGGGTGAGCGGGCTGTCCTTCGCCGCCCCGATGCTGGGCGGCGCGGAGGCGATGCTGCGCGCCTGGTCCGCGGCCGCCACGCGCAAGCGGTCCGCCCCGCGGGATGCCAACCGAATGGCGCAGGACTCAGGCGTAGCGGCCGACCTCGACCTGGCCCGCAGCAGCGCGGAGACGGACGCCGCGCGCCTGCTAGTGCTGCGCGCCGCCGCAGTGGCAGACGCCGGCCAGGCCGTCTCGCCGCCGCTCGCCGCGCGGGCCCAACGCGACTGCGCCGTCGTCGCCGATCTGCTCACCGCCGCCGTCAACCGGCTGCTGCGCTCCGCCGGCACCGGCGCGCAGACCGAGTCCTCGACCCTCCAGCGCTACTGGCGCGACACGAACGCCGCGGCCGGCCATGCGGTCCTGCAGTGGGAGCCAGCCGCCCGAGGCTTCGCCGCCGCAGTCTACGCGCAGCTATCCGAACCCTGATCCACGCCGGATCCACATCGGATCTCGGCGGCGCCGCGGGGAACGGCGGGTCCGTATATCAGACATATTACTTGAGGTTTCGGAGGAATGGGATGCGAACCTCCGAGGCCTGATCCACGCCGGATCCCGACGGCGCCGCGGCGGACGGCCTGTCCGTATATCAGACGTATTAACCGAGGTTCCGGAGGACTGAGATGCGAACCGTTGCGATGCACGGCTATGGCGGACCCGAGGTGTTGCGGCTTGAACAGAGGCCGGAGCCGGTGCCGGGGCCTGGCCAGGTGCTGATCGCGGCCGAGGCGATCAGCGTGGGCTACGCGCAGGTCCAGATGCGTCGGGACGAGTTTCCGGCCGCGGCCTGGCGTCCTGCGCTGCCTGCCGTGCTCGGCGGCGACGTGGTGGGCAGGGTTGGCGCGGTAGGGTCTGGGGTCTCGACCGCGGTGGTTGGCGACCGGGTCGGGGCCTTCGTGGTCGGCGGCGCGTATGCGGACCTCGTGCTTGCGGACGCGTCGGTGCTGGTGCCGGTGCCGGTCGGGCTCGACGCGGGGCAGGCCACTGTGCTGCCGGGTACCGGGCCGATCGCGGCCGGGCTGCTCGACGTCGGCCGGCTCGCGCCCGGCGAGATCGTGCTCGTGCACGCTGCGGCGGGTGGGGTCGGCCACCTTGCGGTGCAGCTAGCCCGCGCGGGCGGCGCCGGTCTTGTGCTGGCCACCGCTAGCTCCCCGGCCAAACGCGCCTTCGCCGCCGCGCACGGGGCCGACGCGGTGGTGGATTACACCGCGCCGGACTGGACCGGGCGGATTCGGGCGCTGACCGGGGGGCGGGGCGTGGACCTGGTGCTGGACGGCGTGGGCGGCGACACGCTGACGGCGGGCATTGAGCTGCTTGCCCCGGGCGGACGGCTGGTTTTCTACGGATCCGCGGGCGGCGGCCGGACCGTTCCCGCGATCTCGGCCCTCGCGCTGCTGGGCCTGAGGTCGGTGATCGGATTCAATCTCTCCGCGTGGCGGCAGGCCGCCCCGGAGCGCTACCGGGTCCGACTCGCCGAGCTCACCGAGCAGCTGCTGTCCGGCCGGGTGCGCGCCGAGGTGCACGCTCGCTTCGGCCTCGCCGACGCGGGACGCGCGCACTCGGTCCTGGAGGCCCGCGCGCAGCAGGGTCGTGTGGTACTGATTCCCTAGTCCTCGAGCAGTTCCCCAGCACAGCACCTTCGAGCACGGAGAGCCACGGATGCGCGGTTTCATCACAGATCCGGAAGGACGCGCCGGCCTGCGGCTGGCCGAGGACCTGCCGGAGCCGGAACCGGCGCCGAACCAGGCGCTGGTCGAGACGCGCGCGTTCGCGGTGAACCATGACGAGGCGAACCTGATCAAGCGGCGCCCGAACGGCTGGCGGCCCGGGCAGGACGTGGCGGGTGTGGTGCTGCGGGCCGCCGCGGACGGCAGCGGTCCGGCCGAGGGCGCGCGGGTCGTGTGCTACCTGGACTGGGAGGGTTGGGCGCAGCGGGTGCCGGTATCAACCCACTGCGTCGCCAAGCTGCCGCCGGACGTCTCGTTCGAGCAGGCCGCCGCGCTGCCGGTGGCCGGTCTCACGGCGCTGCGCGGGCTGCGGATCGGCGGCGCGGTGCTCGGCCGCCAGGTCCTGGTCACCGGGGCCACCGGCGGCGTCGGCCAGTTCGCGGTGCAACTCGCGGTGGCTGCCGGGGCGCGGGTGACGGCCCAGGTCAGCGGCCCGGAACGGGTGGCCGAGGCGGCGGCGCTGGGCGCGCACCGGGTGGTCAGCTCGCTCGAGGAGGCCGACCTCGGCCCCTTCCACCTGGTGTTGGACGGCGTGGCCGGACCGCTCACCGCCCAGGCGGTGCGCCGGATGGCCCCCGGCGGCCACCTGGTCTGGTACGGCGGCGTGGCCGGCGCCCCCGAGCTGACCCTCGGCGACTTCTACCAGCAGGCCTGGAACGCCCACGTGGTCGGCTTCATCAGCCCGGCCCCGGAGGAGACCAAGGGCGAGGACCTGGAGATCCTGGTGCGGCTGGTGGCCGACGGCCGGCTCAGCCCCCGGATCGGCCTGGTGCTCGACTGGGAACAGACCCCTGAGGTCTTCGAGCGGCTGGGCCGCCGCGAGTTCCGGGGCAAGGCGGTCATGACCAGAGACCCGGCCTGACGGCGGCCGCGGCGCGGCGTCGAGAACCGGTCAAGCACCGATCGAGGAGCGCCCGAGCGACGGACGAGACCATAGGTGGACGGAAGCCTCTTGCTTCTCCACAGTCCGACCGCTTGAGGAGTTGGTACTCGCATGCCCCGACCGGACGACAGCACCGGCGCAAGCCGGCTGCCCTCACTGACCGGAGCCCGGTTCATCGCCGCCGCGCTGGTCTTCTCCTTCCACTTCGCCTATCAGTTCCCGTTCGCCTCCCCCTCGGTGGGCGCGGCCTATTCGCACGCGGTGTCCATGGCCGGCTCGCTCGGCGTGGCGTTCTTCTTCGTGCTCAGCGGCTTCGTGCTGACCTGGACGGCCAAGCCGGGCGAGCCGGCCCGGCTGTTCTGGCGGCGCCGGGTGGTCAAGATCTACCCGAACCACCTGGTGACCCTCGTGCTCACGGTCGGCCTGATGTTCTGGGCCGGCACCGCGCCGACCTTCGCAGAGGCGATACCGAACGCGCTGCTCGTGCACGCCTGGATCCCGCACGCCGACATCTTCCTCGGGATGAACGACGTGACCTGGACGCTGTCCTGCGAAATGCTGTTCTACCTCTCCTTCCCGCTGCTGCACCGGCTGGTGAGCCGGGTCAGCCCGCGCCGGCTGTGGGCGCTGGCCGCCGGGGTCGTCGCGGGGATGGTCGCCGTCTCGCTGATCTCGTACCTGCTGCCGGCCCAGCCGCAGTCCTTCGGCGTCCCGACCTGGCGGGTGTGGTTCGTCTACATCCTCCCGGCCACCCGGCTGCTGGACTTCGTGCTCGGCATCGTGGTGGCACGGATCGTGCTGAGCGGCAAGTGGATCCGCCTCGGCATGCTGCCCGCCGCGCTGCTGGTGGCGATGGGCTACTGGGTCACGCTCCGGATCCCGCAGAACTTCGGCTGGGTGGCGGTGTGCGCCGCTCCGCTCGCGCTGTTCATCGCGGCCGCCGCGTCGGCGGACATCGAGGGGCGCCGCTCGATCCTGCGCGGCCGGGTGATGGTGTGGCTCGGCGAGGTCTCGTTCGCCTTCTATCTGGTGCACAACCTCGTGCTGGCGTACGGCCACCGTGCCCTCGGCGCCACCCGGGTGTGGTCGACCCCCGAGGCGGCGGCGCTGGGGCTGCTCGCGTTCGGGGTATCGATCCTGGCGGCCTGGCTGCTCTACCGCTTCGTCGAGGTTCCGATGATGCGGCGCTTCGCCCGGCCGCGGAACGGGAGGACGGCCGGGCGGCAGGCGGCGGAGCCCGGACTGGCCAAGGCCTCCGCGTGAGCTGACCCGACCGCGGGAAAGCGGCCGGCCCCGGAACCTCCTCGGTTCC
>Ga0302314_10016332_pt1 | contig 12548 bp, 14 predicted proteins | sample III_Palsa_N2_3_FD_200533 | JGI IMG/M metagenome (GOLD analysis project Ga0302314, IMG submission 200533) | Peat permafrost microbial communities from Stordalen Mire near Abisko, Sweden - III_Palsa_N2_3 | ecosystem: Environmental > Terrestrial > Soil > Palsa > Peat permafrost | place: Sweden...
GCCAGACCGCGTCCGGCTCCTATAAACCCGCCATCCTGTCTAACGGCGTGCGCACCATGGTCCCGCCCTATCTGGCGATTGGCGTCCGCGTGGTCATCATGACCGCCGACGGATCGTATGTGGAACGCGCGAAGGACTGAGGCGCGGTCGCCGGCTGCTCCGGGGGAACACATGCCGCCGTCCGATGTCGCGACGTTTCAGTTCGACCTCTTCATCCCGACCTACCGCCCGATGCGGCAGGCGCGGTGGACGCTCAGCCTCGTGCCGATGACGCTCGCGCCCGGCTATTGGAGCGGTCCGGTGCTGGTCCAGGATATGGCGGCGCTGACCCGCGACGGCGAGACCTGGATGTCGATGACGCCGATGGAGCTGGAGAGCCAGGAGATCGGCGTCCGGCTCGCCCGCGGTCATGTGCTGGTCTGTGGCCTCGGCATGGGCTGGTCGGCGGCGGCCAGTGCGCTGAACGAGGCGGTGACGGCCGTCACGGTGGTGGAGGCCGATCCCGACGTGCTGGCCCTCCACCGCGATCTCGACATCTTCGCGCAACTGCCATCGGCCGCGCGCAACAAGATCCGCCTGGTCGAAGCCAACGCCTATCTCTACCGCCCGGGCCACGCGGTCGACCTGTTGATGCCGGATATCTGGCTGCCGCTGATCAATGACGGTCGCATCGAGGAAGTCCGGCGCATGCAGGCCAATGTGGCGGCCGGCGCCATCTATTTCTGGGGCCAGGAGATGGAGATCGCCCGTCATGCTGTCGCCGCCGGACGGTCGCTGGACGAAGACGGCATCGCCGCCACCATCGCCGACTTCGCTCTGCCACTGATCGGCCCGGAGCTGGCGGACTATCCGGTGAAGCTGCGCGGGGCGGCGCGGCGGTGGATGCGCGACCGCTGGCTGCCTGGCTCGCCGCCCCCGGACCTTTCCTGACACGTTCGGCGCGGGTCACCTGGAACTTGTAGCCCGCCGTCACCATTTGGTCTGGACGTCACCCAAGCCCAAACGGAGACACGCCCATGTCCGCCACCCCCTCCGCGGCCGCGTCCGGCCAGTTCAAGATCGGCGGTGATCTGACCGTCAACCGCCTGGGCTTCGGCGCCATGCGCATCACCGGCAAGGGCATCTGGGGCGAGCCAGAGGATCGCGAAGAATCCCTCCGCGTCCTGCGCCGCCTGCCCGAGCTGGACGTCGACTTCATCGATACCGCCGATTCCTACGGCCCCTTCGTCAGCGAAGACCTGATCGCCGAGGCGCTGGCGCCCTATTCCAAAAGCGTCATCGCCACCAAGGGCGCCCTGACCCGCAACGGCCCCAATGTCTGGGTTCCCGTCGGCCGGCCGGAATATCTGCGCCAGTGCGTGCTGATGAGCCTGCGCCGGCTCAAGCTGGAGCAGATCCCGCTGTGGCAGCTGCACCGCATCGACCCCAAGGTCCCGCAAGCCGAACAGTTCGGCGTCATCGCCGACATGCTGAAGGAGGGCCTCATCCGTCACGCCGGCCTCAGCGAAGTCAGCGTCGAGGAGATCGAAGCCGCCCGCAAGGTCTTCCCGGTCTCCACGGTGCAGAACCGCTACAACCTGGTCGATCGCGGCTCGGAGAAGGTGCTGGACTATTGCGAGAAGCACACCATCGGCTTCATCCCCTGGTTCCCGCTGGCCTCCGGCGACCTGTCCAAGCCGGGCGGCGTCCTGGACGCCATCGTCAAGAAGACCGGCGCCACCCCCAGCCAGATCGCCCTGGCCTGGGTGCTGAAGCGCAGCCCGGTGATGCTGCCCATCCCCGGCACCAGCAAGGTCGCCCACCTGGAAGACAATGTCGCCGCCGCGGGCATCACGCTCAGCGACGAGGACTTCAAGGCATTGGACGAACAGGCTAAGGCGAGCGTTTAGGGCTTCAGATCTCTCAGCCTCTGGCGGCTCAGTCGGATATGGGTTTGAAAGGATTGTCCCGTGTTCACCGGGGCGGTGGAGTTCAAACTCATGTCCGATGAAGGCGCTTCCGAGCCGCCGCGCCTGGGCGACGCCCCGCAGGCGGTGGCCCTGGGCATTCGCACCTTGTCGGTCGAGCCGGGGGTCGCGACGCTGACAGCGCCCTATCGGGCCGAGCTGGTCGGCGATCCGGACACCGGGGTCATCGCGGGCGGGGTGGTGACGACCCTGCTTGACCATGCCTGCGGCCAGGCGGTCTATATGGCCCTGGGCGAGCCCACCAGCATCGCCACGCTTGATCTGCGGATCGACTACATGCGCGCGGCCGAGCCGGGCCTGGACATTTTCGCCCGCGCCCACTGCTACAAGCTGACGAGGAGCATCGCCTTTGTCCGGGCCACGGCCTACGACAAGGACCCGGACGATCCGGTCGCCACCGCCCAGGCCGCCTTTATGCTGGGTACGCGCGGGCCGCCGGCGCAGCCCGGCGACAATCGCTCCGAGGCGAAAAAAGCATCATGAGCCAGGCCGAAGCCGAACAGTTGAACGCGGTCCTGGCCCGGGTGCCCTACGCCCGCTTCCTCGGCATCCATGCCGCGTTGGCGGGAGACGAGATGACCGCCATCCTGCCCTATTCGCCGCACCTGATCGGCAACATGCATCTGCCGGCGCTGCACGGCGGCGTGCTGGGCGCCTTCATGGAGATGACCGCGCTGGCGCAGCTTTCCATCGTCAAATACCCCACCGGCCAGGGCCTGGCGCGCCAGCCCCGGCCGATCGACGTGACGGTGGAATACCTCCGGTCCGGCCGCCCGGTGGACACCTACGCCCGCGCTCAGATCAAACGCCTCGGCCGCCGTGTCGCCAATGTCCATGTCGAGGCCTGGCAGGAAGCGCGGGACCGCCCCATCGCGGCGTTGCACGGCCACTTCCACGTCACGCCCACCGAGGCAGATGGCTAGTTAACGGCCAACCTCGAGTTGATCACTCGCCAAGCTTGTTTAAGTTTGGCGTTAGCGCGCGGGGGTCCGGCGCTTGGGGGACTATCAGATGATTGATTATACCAGGCTTGGCCTGCGCTTGCTTGCGCTCGCGTTTGTAGCCGGCTCGCTGAGTGCTTGTGCAACGGTAACGCGCGGCACCGACGAAGCCTTCACCGTCGAGACCGTGCCGGGCGGTGCGGTGGTGCATACGTCAAACGGCTATTCCTGCGACCAGACGCCTTGCGTATGGCGCATTCGGTGCAATTCGGACTTTCAGGTCACCATCACCAAGCCAGGCTTTAAGATGGTCACCACCCAGGTGATGCACTCTACCTCGGGCGCCGGCGCGGCTGGCCTGGCGGGCAATGTCCTGATCGGCGGCGTCATTGGCATCGGCGTCGACGCCGTGACGGGCGCCTCCCAGGACCTCAAACCCAACCCATTGCATGTGGTGCTCGAGCCGGACGCGCCGATGGCGCCGCCCGCCCCGCCGCCACCGTCACTACCAATGGCGCCACCGCCCGCGCCACCCATGGCCGTCGCGCCGCCCGCGCCAGCCGTGCACGAACGATCGGTAGGAACCCCCTTCACGAGGCGAGAAGGGGGTTAGGCGGCTTGCCAACCTGGCGTCCAACGCCCAAGGTCGCACCCTCATTCAAGGGAGCATGCCATGGGCGCCGAACCGATCGACCGCGATGTCTGGACCGCCGCCGGCGAGGCCTTGCTGCCCGAGGCCATCACGCTGCGCCGCGCCATCCACGCGGAACCGGAGATCGGCCTCGACTGTCCGGCCACCACCGCCAAGATCAAGGAAGCCCTGCAAGGCCTGCCCCTGGAACTGCGCGAAGGCCCGTCCACCAGCGGGCTGATGGCGATCCTGAAAGGCCCGTCCAACGGCCGCACCGTGCTGCTGCGTGGGGACATGGACGCCCTGCCGTTGAACGAGGACACCGGCCTCGACTTCCGCTCCAAAACCTCCGGCGCCATGCACGCCTGCGGCCACGACACCCATGTCGCCATGCTGGTGGGCGCGGCCAAGGCCCTGTGCGCAGAGCGCGAGCGCCTGGCCGGCTCGGTCATGTTCATGTTCCAGCCCGGCGAGGAGGGCTACAAGGGCGCCCAGTTCATGATCGACGACGGACTGCTGGAGAATCCGTCGCCCGACGCCGCCTTCGCCCTGCACATCAATCCCAACATCCCCTCCGGCGTGTTCGCGGCCAAGGCGGGCCCGCTCCTGGCTTCCGCCGACACCATCATCATCAAGGTGCGGGGCGCCGGGGGCCACGCGGCCATGCCCTATGCCGCCAACGATCCGATCCCGACAGCCTGCGAAATCGTCCTGGCGCTGCAGAGCTTCGTCACCCGCAAGATCAACGTCTTCAACCCGGCCATCCTGACCATTGCCCACATCGAGGCGGGAACCACCAACAACGTCATCCCGGAGGACGTGCTCATCGAGGGCACCTTGCGGACCTTGAGCGAGTCCACCCGCGAATTGGCCCACGCCGGCATCGCCCGCATCGTCGAGCATGTCGCCGCCGCCCATGGCGCCAAGGGCACGCTGGAGATCCGCGACGGCTATCCGGTGACGGTCAACCACGGCTCGGTGGTCGACGTGGCTGAACGCACCACCAAGGCCCTGTTCGGCGACGCTTCCTGGATGACCCTGGACTCGCCGGTGATGGGGGCGGAGGACTTCTCCTACGTGCTGCAGAAATATCCCGGCGCCATGGCCTTCCTCGGCGCCACCCCCGAAGGCGGCGACTACCGCACCTGCTGCGCCCTGCACTCCAACCGCGTGGTGCTGGACGAAAGCGCCATGTCGCGAGGCATCGCCCTCCACTGCGCCATGGCCCAGGCGCTGCTGGTGGCGGAGGGTTAGGCGCCGGCGGCCGTCGCCTTTTCCCCGTAGCCAACCCCTGCAAGACATGGTTGTCTTCGCCTGGGCAATCAGGGGGCGGCGCGCGTGAGCACCACGAGTACGGAACAGTTTTCCATCGGCCGCGTGGTCGCGCGGGCCTTTACCGCGTTTGCCGGCAACTTCATCGCCTATGCCTTGGTGGCGGTGATTTTCGTGGCCCTGCCCACGGCGGCGGTCGCCTGGGTGCAGCGGGATTTCATCAACGCCGCGAGCGGGGCGGTTCCTGGTCTGGGCATGTTTGCGTCTCCCACGGGCTGGGGAGAGTGGCTAGGGATCGAGCTGTTCCACCTGGCCATGGGAGCGGCGGCCCAGGCCACCATCATCTATGGCGTCACGACCGGTCTGGCGGGTCGCAAGGCCGGCCTCGGCGAGATGTTGTCCAAGGGGCTGGTCAACTGGTGGCCGATCGTCCTGATCAGCATCTGCACCTCGTTTCTGAGTGCTATCGGCTATGTGCTGCTGCTCGTGCCGGGGATCATGTTGTCGATCCGGTGGATCGTCTCCATTCCGACCCAGGTCATGGAAAGCCCAGGAGTTTTCGCCTCCATGGGGCGTAGCGCGGAGCTGACCAAGGGCAATCGCTGGTCGATCTTCGGTCTGATTATCGTCGCCGGTCTGATCATCTTCGCGATCGAACTTGTCGTCGGTCTGTTGATCGCGCCTGGCATCGCCTTCGCGCGCGCGATCAATTCGTCGGCTTTCCAGCTCATCGCCGCGCCACTGCTCAGCCTGGTCATAACCCCGCTGTTCTCGGCCGGCTTCGCCTCCCTCTATTTCGAACTCCGCTCGACCAGGGAAGGCGTGGGCGTGGAGTCGTTGGCGTCGGTCTTCGATTAGGGAGGCAATTCAGGCTGAGCGGTTAAAAAACCCCCTCACCCCTGGTCGTGCTTGTCCTTCCGCCGCCGACCGAACAGCAACCTTCCCTCCAGCCGCCCGCGCAGGGCGCGGTAGTAGGCGTCGAGGAAGTCACCGTCCCCTTCGCCATCGGCGATAATCCAGCCGATCTTGGCGCGGATGCGGGCGGCGACGGCGGCCACCACCTTGGCGTCGTAGCGGCGCAGCACCTCCTCCAGCACCTGCAGTTCCTTGACCCCGTAGGCGTCGAGCTGGGTTGTGGTGAAGACGAAGGCGCGGGCGCTCTCGCGGGTGTTGGCCATGTCCTTCAGCAGCTTCAGCTTGGGCGTCTTGACCACCCAGGTCCCGGCCACCACGTCGCCGACCCTGAGGCGGTCGCGGTTGAACAGCGGGAAGAAGACGAACACCGCGCACCAGATGATTCCCAGCACGGTCAGCCAGGCGTCCACGTCCTTGGCGTTGGCGAACAGGAAGCTCATCGGCAGGAAGACCTCCAATTCGCGCATGGCGTTGCGGCCGAAGATGGCGTCCGCCGTCAGCCGGCCGCCGTTCCGCGCCGCCACCCGCAGGCCCAGAATTCGCTTGCCCGGCGTCGCCGCCTTAGGCGTCAGCTCGAACAGGATGAAATAGAGGTTTCGCAGCACGAAGGAGCCGAACAGCCACAGCACCACGATCGCCTGGGCGCCATGGGCCTTGGTCGCCATCATGGCCAGCGCCATCACGATGGTCATGGCGATCAGCACGGCGATGATGATCGCCGCGTCCAGCAGGAAGGCCGACGCCCGCTCACTGGCCTCGGCCAGGCGCAGACGCAGGTCCACCCCCTCCGGAGTGACCAGTTCGCGCTGCAGGCCGTTCGCCTTGGGCGCCTTTGCTGGCTTGGTCGGCTTGGCCGCTTTGCCAGCTTTAACCGCCTTGTTCGCCACGTCAGCCACGGGCGTTCTCCGGCGTCGGGCGCGCGCGCCGAGGCGCATAGAGATAGACCAGCCAGAATACGCCGGTGCTGGCGGCGATGGCATAGCGGATCGTGGTGTCCTGGATCATCTGCCGGCCGATGCCCTCCATAATGCCGGCGCAGAACAGCATCACCAGCACCCCGGCCATCAGCGTCGCGGCCTTGCGCCCCTCGGCCGCCGCCGCGTCCAGCCGCGTGCGATCACCGGGGAAGGCCACCGCCCAGCCCATCTTCATGCCCCCGGCGCCCGCGAGCACCGTGGCGCTCAACTCGGTGACGCCATGGATCAGCAGCCAGCCGCCGGCCTCATAGCCCAGGCCATGGGAGATGAAGACCTGCAGGAAGGCGCCCAGCACGCAGCCGTTCATCAACTCCAGAATGGCGGTGGGCAGGCCGAAGGCGAACCCCAGGGCGAACGCCATCAGGCTGACGCCGGCGTTGTGGGTGAACAGGAAGGTGGCGAATACCGACAGCCAGGTCTGCATCGCCTTTGGGTGGGGATCGAACAGGGTCTGCCGCAACTCCGCGGCGCTGGCCGCGGGACCGCGTCCCTCCACCAGCGAACCCGGCACGAACGACTGGAACCAGACCGGGTCCTGCGCCACCAGGATGTAGGCGACCACCACCCCCATCACGAACAAGGCCGCGCAGACCAGGGTCTCGCGCCAGCAGGCCCGCGCCGCCGCCGGCCAGTCATGGGCGAAGAACCGGCCGATCCGCGCCAGCAGGCTGGTGCGGGTCCCGTAGACGAAGAAATAGGCCCGCGCCGACAGGCTCTCCAGATAGTCCACCAGATTGCGGTCCAGCGACGTCGCCCGCGCCACCGACAATGACGACAGGACCGAACGGTAGAGGATCGGCAGGGCGATCAGTTCGTCATCCGTCAGCGCTGATGCCGAGCGCGATTCCGCACGGGTAAGCAGCTTCTCAAGCCGGAGCCAGTCGGCCTCCCTCTCAGCGCGGAACCGGGAGCTTTTCAGGCGCAGCTCAGCCATGGGGGCGGCTCATGAAACTTAATTCCTTCCCCGTTGGGGAAGGGGGACCGCGAAGCGGTGGAGGGGGCTTGCCGCTACTAAACCGCTTGATGATGACACTCGCCCCCTCAATCGGCTGCGCCGGCTGGCTCCCCCAGCGGGGGAGCAATTTGACGGACGCAGCCCTCACAGCAAATCCCTCCGCTTCAGCTCCAGATACCGCGCCACCACCGCCGGCCCCAGGTCGCTCACCGGCGCTTCGACGATGTGCGCGCCCAGCCGGCGCAGGCGTTCGATCACCACGTCGCGTTCCTGGGCGATGGCGGCGGCGACGGCGGCGCGGGAGACGTCCCGGGCGTTAACCGGCTCCTGCCGCTGCATGGACTCCAGCTCTTCGTCGCGGATCACCACGAACAGCACCAGATGCTGGCTCATCAGCCGGCCGACACTCTCCAGCATCAGTTCGGCGCTGTTGGAGTCGGCGAAGTCGGTGAACACCACCAGCAGCGACCGGCGGCGCAGTGAAGCGCCCAACTGGGTCAAGCCCAGGGTGTAGTTGGTCTCCTCGGCGCTGTAGTCGACCCTTGCCGTCAACTGCTGCAAGTGCGCGAAGGCGCCGGTTCCGGACAAGGCGGCGGTGGCGACCCGGGGCTTGGCGTCGAAGGCGAACAGGCCCACCCGGTCTCCCGCCTTCAGGCTGACAAAGGCCAGCAACAGCGAGGCGTTCAGGGCGTGGTCGACGCGGGGCGCCCCCTCCACCGGCTCGCACATCAGCCGGCCGGTATCGATCACCAGCATGACAGTGTGGTTGCGCTCGACGCGGAACTCCTTGGCGAGCAGGGCGCCATGCCGGGCCGACCGTTTCCAGTCGATGGTGCGCTGGTCCATGCCAGTCTGGAACTCGCGCAGGGCGTGAAATTCCGAGCCGCCGCCCAGCTCGCGCTGGATCCGCGCGCCACCAATGGCGTCGCGGGAAAGCAGCTGCATGGCCTGGTCCTTGACCCCGCCGATATCCAGGGTCACCGGCACATCGCGATCAATCTCGTCGAGCAGCTGGCGCCAGGTCAGGCCCAGCGGTCCGCGCCAGCGCGCCCAGACCCGGGGCAACAACCCCCGCCCACGCCGGATCGGCGTCAGGCCGAACCGCATCCGCGCGCCGCCGTCCTTAAGCGCCGCGCGACCTTGGCGGGGCGAGACCTCCAGCCGGTCGTTGCCCTCCAGGGCCAGCTCCACCGAACGCGGCGCCATCCGCTCGAAGGCCACCGCAATCATGGCCTCGCCATCCGTCGCGGTGGAGGGCAGGGCGGGCGGGGTGGTCAAGGTCAGCCGCGCCCGGCCGATCCCCGGCGACAACAGGCCGTCGATCAGCACCAGAGCGAACACGGTCAGGATCCAGGTCGGGCCGATCATCCAGGCGTTGGGCGCGAACAGGGCAACCCCCAGCGCCACGGGCAATCCCGCCGCCGCAAGCCCCACAGCTCTGGCGGTTGGGTAGATCATCGCGGCGCTTCGACCTGGTCGATCACCGCACGCAAGGCGTCGTCCACCTTGCGGCCGTCAATCTCCGCCGCCGGCGACAAGATCACCCGGTGGCGCAGGGCCGGCAGGGCCAGGGCCTTGACGTCGTCGGGGATGACGTACTCCCGTCCCTCCAGGGTGGCGCGGGCCCGTGCGGCGATGGCCAGCATGGCAGCCGCGCGAGGCGAAGCCCCGCTGGAAAAGTCGGCGAACTCCCGAGTGGCGCGGATCAGGCCCACCACATAGCCGACGATCTCGTTGGTCAGCCGTACGGTGGAGACCGCCGCCACGGCCGCGTTCAGCGTCTCGCCGTTCGTCACCGCCGCGACCCCGAAAGCCGCGATGTCCGGCTGGCCGGCCTTGGCCCCGTGGCCCATCACGATAGCCCGCTCTTGCTCCAGGGTCGGATAGCCCAACTCGTGCTTGAACAGGAACCGATCCAGCTGCGCCTCGGGCAGGGGATAGGTGCCCTGCTGCTCCAGTGGGTTCTGGGTCGCGACCACGGTAAACCGGTTCGACAGCGGATAGGCCTTGCCGTCGATGGTCACGGTGCGCTCCTGCATGGCTTCCAGCAGGGCGGCCTGGGTCTTGGGCGGGGTGCGGTTGATCTCGTCGGCCAGCAACAGCTCGCAGAAGATCGGCCCCTTCACAAGGCTGAAGGCGCCGCTGCGAAAGTCGAACAGGTTGGCGCCGACGATGTCGCCCGGCATCAGGTCGGGGGTGAACTGGATGCGGCCGTAGTCCAGCCCGATCGCCCGGGCGAAACACCGGGCCAGGAAGGTCTTGGCCGTACCCGGCGGGCCTTCCAGCAGGATGTGGCCGCCGGCGAACAGGGCCGTCAGCATCAGGTTGACGGTCTCGGTCTGCCCGACCACCGCCTTGGCCAACTCGTCCCGGATGCGCTGGGCCAGCGCCTGCACCTCAGCGATGTTCACCGGTCATCTCCACTCTCCATTGGTAAAGCGCGCGGACGACCTTCATCAGGTCGGCCACGCTCCTGGCGCCCCGGGCCTGGGGCGCAAGGGTTGCAAGACGCCCCGTAACGCCGCCGCGTTCGGCCATGCGGTCCAGTATGGCGTCGAGGTCTTCAGGCGCCGCGCGGCCGGCGCCCAGGGCCTTGACCACCGCGGCGCGGGTCAGGTCCAGGTAGCGCGGCGCCATCTTCGGCTCTCGCCTCGCCAGCCGGATCAGGCCGGCGGAATTGTCCGCCAGCGCGCGCTTGCCGAAGGCCAGGGCGCGGCCCGCACGCCGGGGCGCGCCAAAGGTCACGGCGGCGCATAGGCCGATCAGCAGTCCTACGGCGGCGAGGCACAGGGTGGCGCCGAGATAGGGGGGCGAGAAGGCCAGCTTGAGCAGGCTGGGCGCGGCGGCGAATCCGTTCAGGCCGGCGTCGAACGCCACCGGCCCGCCGCCGTTGCGGACCATCGCCATCAGCACGCTGGCGGCGCGCGCGGTGGGCAGGTCGGCCAGGCTATGGTTGTTGATCATGTCCGGGTCGGACAGGAAGTAGACCCGTCGGTCATAGGTCGCCGCCAGCACCACGCCGCCGCGCGTGTCGCGCACGATGGCGTCCAGCCGGGACGCGGTCTGAAACACCTGCAGCCGATCCACGGGGCCGGTGGTCGGATGGCCGGCCAAGCCAAGGGGGGCCGCCGACACATCGGAACGCCGGGTCATCACCAGGTCCGGGGCGAAAGGCTTCAAAAGGGTCTGGATCGCCTTGAGCTCCAGCACGCCAGCCTTGTTGACGAACGCCGGGTTGCCCGGCTCCGGCGTGGTCTGCCATTTGGGCGCCACCACCAGGATCTGGCCGTGCTCCGCGTAGGCCGCCACATCTTTGGGCGGAGTCTCGGCGGTGGGGGTGAGAACCTCTACGCTGGGTATGGGATAGGCTTGGCCGCCGGCGTCCCGGTTGACGTCCGCCGGTATGCCCTCCGCGTTCAGCAGCCGGACCAGGCCCGCGTATCCCACCGCCGATTTCGACAGGGCGTGGGCGCCGCCGTCGGAGCCGCCGCGCAGGTCGGGGGCGTAGGCGGACAGCACCAGAAAGGCGGCGGCGGAAAACACCGCCGCCAGCACCATCCACAGCACGACGATGGGCGAGAAGATCGGCGTGGGTCGTGAGGAGGCAGCGGCGTCGGTCATGCGCCGGCCGGCAGGGCGAAGGCGGAATAGGCCTGGCGGCAGGCGCGGAAGTCGCCCTCGCCCACCGGCGCGCCGCCGAAGAAGCTGCGCTCCACCACCTGGGCTATGTCGGCGAAGATGCGCCGGGCGCCGTCGCTCAGGCGCGGATGGTCGATGATGTCACGGCTGGTCAGCGCCGGCGCCACCGTGCCGGGCCAGCGCTGGTCGATATCCTCGATGCTGCGGAACAGCAGGATGTGCACGGCGTCATCATAGCGGCCCTCGGCCGCCAGTCGGTCGGCGTCCTCGATCAGGGTGCGCGCCTTGGCGGCGCTGGGCGCCCAGGCCTGATCGAGCTTCACCGGCGTAACCCGCGTGCGCCGTCGCCAGCCGAAGCGGATCGCCGCCAGTTCCCAGACCAGGAAGTAGAGGATGATCACCGCGCCGATGATGATCCCGCCCCAGAAGATGTATTTGAACGCCGGCGCGATCCCCATCAGCAGATGGCCGACCGCTTCCAGGATTTTTTTCAACCACGGCGGCGGCTCGGGAATTACCACCGGCTTGAAATCAAATTGGATATCGGACTGCTTCAGCAGCGCCGCCTGGGCGCGCCCTACGACGTCAGGTGATGCGGCGGCGACGCCCTGGGCCGCCGCGGTACTCTCGCCCACGAGTCTTCCAACCCCCGATTTAGCGGCCCCTCACTGCAACTTGCCCAAGTTGGCCGGCTTGCGGAAGGAAAATCGCCGAAGAGTCTTTAGATTTAAGCGTGAGCGCCGCAAGTTGGTCGTCGCCTTTCGCTGCACTGCGCCATGGGCGCGGGCGCCGCTTTGTCACGTTCCCGAAAGGCGGTAACCCGTTATGGGAAAAGGGCTCGTGGATAGCTGTACGCGCTCAGGCCGCAAGCTGAGCCGTTGACTGCCATTGTGCGGCGCCGCAAATGTGATGGGAGAAATGTCACGCTTCCAGGTTAAGGGGCGTCCCAAGCCTTAACCGGAGGTCAGTCTTGTACCAGGTGAGCGTCACCCAGCAGAAGAGCAACAGCTCGCCCTTCGCCTGGGAAATCCATAAGGGCGACGAGGCCGCGCCGGTGGCGCGCTCCGCCATCGCCTACAAGACCCCGGCCGCCGCCCGCGACGCCGGCCGCCGCGCCCTGACCGGCCTGAAGGCCAAGCTCAGCGCCGAAGAACGCGGCTGAGCTGACGCCTGAGGCGGCCCGCCGCCGTCGCTTCAAATCGATCCTCACCGTCCCGGTTCTCACTGGCCCGACTCGCCTGTATGTCCAGC
>Ga0302314_10016334_pt1 | contig 12548 bp, 12 predicted proteins | sample III_Palsa_N2_3_FD_200533 | JGI IMG/M metagenome (GOLD analysis project Ga0302314, IMG submission 200533) | Peat permafrost microbial communities from Stordalen Mire near Abisko, Sweden - III_Palsa_N2_3 | ecosystem: Environmental > Terrestrial > Soil > Palsa > Peat permafrost | place: Sweden...
ACGCGGTCGTCGCCGTCGCGCCGTCGCACGTGACATCGACCGTGTAGCTGCCCGGTCGCAGGAGCCACCCGTCGACGTGAAGGTTCTCCGTGGTCCGCGCCGAGGAGCCGGCGAGCGGCACGGCCCTCACGGGGAACGTGAAGCCCATCTTGCTCCCGTCGGCTCCCGTCACCGTGAAGGCGAGCGTGCCGGCGCGAAGGGCGCGTGCGTCGCTCCGCGCGACGGACACGTCGATCGTCTCGTTGGTCTGGTATGCGGTGCGCCCGAGCGGCAGGAGCAGCCGAACCTGCGCGGCGTGGACCGTCCGTGCACCCCCGAGGACGACGAGCGCCACGAAGCCGGCGCGCAAACACGATCGCATGTTCATCTCCTCGCGAGCACGAGCACCTGGCAGGCGGTGAACTGCGTGTCCTCGAACGTCCAGTCGATGTCGAAGGCCGGACCGCGCGACTCCATCAGGCGGAGCACGCCGAACCAGTACGCGTTGAGCGCCGGCGCCAGGCGCTGCCGTGTGTCCTCGTTCTCGAGCTTTCGCCGGAGGTACTTGGGCGCGAGCGCGCTCGGGCGAAAGCCGAGCACGTCGGCGACGCGCTTGGTCTTGCCCGAGAGGTGCGTCGCGCCGACGCGGTACTCGGAGAAGCCCGCGGCCGCCAGCAGGTCCTCGAGCTCGCGCGGATCGTCGAAGCGCGTGACGCCGCGCATCTCGTGCTTCGGCTCGTTGCGAAACGTCACGAGGAGGTGCCCGCCGCGCTCGAGCAGCGCGGCCGCCCCCGCGAAGAAGGCACGGGGGTCCCTCACGTGCTGCAGGGTGTCGCAGGCGATCAGCTTGGTGAAGTGCCCAGCGTACGGCGCGCACGCGGCGGGCTCCGTGATGTCCGCGACGACGAAGCGCAGGTTGGGGTGAAGACCCTCGAGGTACCGGAGCGCCTGCACGGCCCGCGCGGACGTCTCGAAGCCGACGACCTCCTTGCAGATCTTCGCGAGACGCGCGGTCGTGCCGCCGCTGCCCACGCCGATCTCGCAGACCCGGTCGCCCGCCGAGAGCGGCAGTCGCTCGAGGACGAGCAGATCCCGAAACGGAAAAGCCGTGGGCGGGTACGGAATGAAGGCGACGCGGCTCATGCAGCTCTCGCTTCGAGGCCGACATGATGGCACGGCGCTTCCGCGCCTCTGTCAGTTTTCGAAGCTCCGGTGCGGTACGATCCGCGCGCGGCCATGTCCGACCCCCCGCGCTCCGAGGACGTCGACGATCTCCTCGACGACATGCAAGGCACGCCCACGGCGCGCCAGGTGGCCGTCACGAAGGAGTACCTGGAGCGCATCCCGCGCGTCGTGGCCGAGACGGCGGAGCTGAACGCGTCGGAGCTGGAGCCGCGCGAGTATTTTCTCGTGTCCCTCCTCGACGGCCACACGACCGTCGAAGCGCTCCTCGACATCTCGGGGATGCCGGCGGAAGCGGCCCTCGCGCTGCTCGACGGGCTGGTAAGACGTGGGCTCGTGGGATTCTGATGACGAAGCTGCACTTCTGGTTCGACTACTCGTGCCCGTACGCGTACCTCGCGGCCCCCCAGGTGGCCGCGCTCGCCTCGCGCACGGGCGCCGAGCTCGTGTACGAGCCGATGCTCCTCGGGGGTGTCTTCCGCGCCGTCGGTACGTCGCAGCGCCTCTTCGCGACGCTCTCGCCGCAGAAGGCGCGGCACAACGGGCTCGACATGCAGCGCTGGGCCGAGCTCTTCGGCGTCCCGCTGCGCATGCCCGAGGCGCACCCGATGCGCACGGTCGAAGCCTTGCGCGCGACGCTGCTCGCGGGCATCGACCCGCGGGTGGTCGCGGGCTTCTACCGCGCGTACTGGGTGGAGGGCCGCCCACCCAGCGACGAGGCGACGATGCGAGACGTCCTCACGAGCGCGGGACACGACGCGAGCGCGGTCCTCGCGAAGCTCGACGACGCGAAGGACGACCTCCGCGTCCGCACCGACCGCGCGATCGCGCACGGGATCTTCGGCGCCCCCGCGTTCGTCGTGGACGGCGAGATGTACTGGGGACAGGACCGGCTCGATTTCGTCGAGCGCGCGCTCACGAAGAAGCGCGACAAGTCGAACAAGGGAGGATGATGATCATGGCAGGCGCACGCACGCTGGAGCTCTACTGGGACTTCTCTTCGCCGTTCGCCTACCTGGGCAGCACGCAGGCCGAAGCGCTCGCCGCGCGCACGGGCGCGACGCTCGTGTGGCGACCGATGCTTCTCGGCGCGGTCTTCAAGGCGATCGGCGCGCCGGACGCGCCGATCCTCACGTGGTCCGACGCCAAGCGAGCCTACTTCTTCAAGGACCTGACGCGCTGGGCCGAGCACTGGGGCGTGCCCTTCAACTTCCCGACGCGCTTCCCGATGATGACGGTGAAGCCGCTGCGCGTCTGGTTCGCGCTGCCCGAGGAGCGGCGCGGCGCCTTCCGCGACGCGACCTTTCGCGCCTACTGGGCCGAGGGGCGCGACATCTCGGACGACGCGACGCTACGCACGCTGATCGGCGACGGTGCCGACGAGGTGCTCGCGCGGTGCGGGACGAAGGAGGTCAAGGACGCGCTCTTCGCATCGACCCAGCGCGCGATCGACGCGGGCGTCTTCGGGGCGCCCACGTGGGTCGTCGACGGGCGCGACCTCTTCTGGGGGCAGGACCGGATCGTTCTCGTCGAGCACGCGCTGCGAGCCCCTGCGCCGGCCGCCTGACATGCGCGCCGCGGTTTCGCTGGCTTGCCTCGCCGCGGCGCTCGCTGCGACAGCTTGCGATCGCCCGACCTCGACCTCGACCTCGACCTCGACCCCGACCGCCCCCGCCTACCCCGTCGTCGTCGCCCTCGTGATCGACCAGGAGGCCGCGTGGATCGCCGCCGAGCGCTGGCCGCTCTTGCCCGCGGACGGCGGGCTCGCTCGCCTGCTGCGCGAGGGCACGTACGTCCGCGACCTGCGCTACGCGCACTCCGCGACGGACACGGCGCCAGGTCACTCCGCGCTCTACACGGGCGCGCCGCCGCGCACGTCGGGGATCTGGGGCAACGAGGTGCTCGACCCCGTCGCCCACACGAAGGTCTCGATCCTCCGCGACGACGAGACCAAGCTCGTGTGGACGGGCGCGCCGCCCGCGTGGGTCGGCTCATCGACCAAGGTGCTGCAGGTGGACACAGTGGCGGATCGCTTCCGCGCCGCACACCCGGACGCATTCATCGTGAGCATCTCGATCAAGGACCGCGGCGCCATCTTCGCCGGTGGCCGCAAGCCCACGGCATCCCTCTGGTGGGACAAGGAGCTCGACCAGTTCGTCACGTCCACGGCGTTCGCGCCGTCGTTCCCCGCGTGGGCCGACGCGCAGGCGGTTCCCGGCGCGGTGCGCGCGAAGCCGTGGACGCTCCTCGACGCCGACTGGGTCAAGGCGCACGCGGCGACGCCGGACGACCAGCTCGGCGAGGGCGAGCTGGGCGGCATGCCCATCACGTTTCCCCACGACGTCGCGCACGCACCCTCGCCGACGAGCGCGTTCCGCGGCTCGCCCTTCGCCGACGACGCGGTCCTCGGTCTCGGGCTCGCCGCGCTCGACGCGGAGCACGCGGGCGAGCGGCCGACGCTCCTGGCCCTCTCCCTCTCGGGCAACGACTACGTCGGGCACGCCTACGGACCCGACTCGTGGGAGGCGTGGGACGAGCTTCGCCGCCTCGACGCGAGCCTCGGGCGCTTCTTCGCCGCGCTCGACACGCGCTACGGCTCTTCGGGGTGGTCCGCGGTGCTCTCGGGCGACCACGGCGTCACGACGATGCCCGAGGTCGCGAACGGCATTCCCGCGGCGCGTCCCTGGTGCCGGCCTGACGCGGGCCCCGATCCGTGGGGACGCGCGTGCGGCAACGCCGGTCGCCTGATGCCCGACGAGCTGGGCGCCGAGCTCCGCGCCGTCGCCGCCAAGGCCGTCCCGGGTGAGCACGCCGCGCTCGTGATGGGCGTGATCGACCCCTACGTGTACTTCACCCCCGAGGGCCGCGCCCTCGCGGGAGCGCCGGCGGCCGCTCTCCGCAAGGCGCTGACGGCGGCGATCCTGGCCCACCCCGAGGTCGCTCGCGTCATCGACACGCGCGCGCTCCCCGCGAGTTGCCCGCCGGAGTCCGACGAGAGCATCGACGCCCTGGTGTGCCGCGCCTTCGTCCCCGGACGCTCGGGTGATCTGTATGTCCTCACCAGGCCGGGCAGCTTCTTCGATCCCGACGTCGTCCCCGGCAAGGGCACGAGCCACGGGACTCCGTACCTGTTCGACCGCGCCGTCCCGCTCGTGGCGCGCGCGCCGGGGAAGGTGCCCGCGGGTAGGGTCGTGCGCGAACCCATGTCCTTCCGCGCGTTCGCGCGTACGCTGTCGTCGCTGCTCGGCGTCGAGCCCCCCGATCCCGAGGCGGCCAACGCGAGCGACCTCACGAGGCTCCATTGAACTCCGCGAACCTGCCCGCGATCCCCCTGGTCTGCATCGCCATCGCGTACCTGCTCGTCTACGTCCCACACTTCATCGCCGGCCGCGCCCGCTTCAAGATGCAGGGCGGCTTCGACAACCACCACCCCCGGGACCAGGCGGCTCGTCTCGAGGGCTGGGCGAAGAGGGCATCGGCCGCGCACCTGAACGGGCACGAGTCGTTCTCGCCGTTCGCGATCGCCGTCGTGGTCGCGCTTATCGGTTGCGCCGGCCACGCCAACGAGCACACGGTGACGCTGCTCGCGGTCACCTACGTCGTCCTGCGAATCGCTTACATCGTCGTCTATCTGGCCGACCTGGCGGCCGTGCGATCGCTCGTCTGGACGGCGGGCCTCGGCATCACGTTCGCCCTGTTCCTCCTGCCGCTCTTTTCGTGCTGACCGGTGATACGCTGACGGCTCTTCGTACGGTTCCGTTCGCGCAGCGTCGATGATCTCGCCCACCCAAAGCTCCCCCTCGCTCGAAGGCTCGATCGTCGGAGGCAAGTATCGCGTGCTGGAGATGATCGGCTCCGGCGGCATGGGCACCGTGTGGTCGGGCAACCACATGGCGCTCGGGACCGCCGTCGCGATCAAGTTCATCCGCCCGCAGTACGCGAGCATGGAGGACGCGCGGCAGCGCTTCGAGATCGAGGCGCGCGCCGCGGCGAAGCTGACGACGGTGCACGCCGTGAAGGTCTTCGACTACGGCGTGACCGACGACGGCCTGCCGTACATCGTCATGGAGTACCTCGAAGGGCAGTCTCTGTCGGACGCGCTCATCGCGAAGGGGCCGCTGCCGGCGGCCGAGGTGGCGCAGATCATCGGCCAGGCGGCGCAAGCGCTCGCCAAGGCGCACGAGGCGGGCGTCGTGCACCGCGACCTCAAGCCCGACAACATCTTCCTCGCCACGAACGTCGAGAACCCCAAGGGCAGCGAGCTGCCGTACACGGTGAAGCTCGTGGACTTCGGCATCGCCAAGATGTTCGAGGCGCCGCGCGTCGCGGGCCTCGCGACGCCTCCCCCGATGGGCGGCCCGACGCAGGAGGGCGCCGTCATCGGTACGCCGAACTTCATGGCCCCCGAACAGCTCACGCTGGGCGGCGCGCCGGGCCCGCTGACGGACCTGTGGTCGCTCGGCGCGTGCACGTTCGCGGCGATGACCGCGCGCATCCCCTTCGAGGGGGACGTGCTCGGCGACATCGTGATCAAGGTGTGCGCCTCGCCGCTCCCCGTTCCGTCCCAGCTCGAGGCCGGCGTGCCCGCGGGCTTCGACGCCTGGTTCGCTCGCGCCTGCTCGCGCGATCCGGCCAAGCGCTTCCAGAGCGCGACGGAGCTCGCCGAGTCTCTCGCCAACGTGTGCGGCGTAGGCCGTGTGCGCATGGCCTCTCAGGACGAGGCCAAGGTGACGTACATGCTCAAGCGGTCGCTGACTCCGCTCGAGTCGATCCCCGTGCCGCCGCAGAGCATGTCTCCCAAGACGGCGATGCTCGCGGGCATCGTGCTCGGGGTGACGGCAATGATCGGCATCGCGGGCGCGCTGGCTTTCCGCGAGAAAGAACAGTCGCAAGCGGCAGCGTCGGTACAGCCGAGCGCGTCGCCGCCGACGGTTCGGAATTCACCGCTCGCGACCGCCGGCGACGCTGGCTCTCGCGACGCGCGCTAAAGCCTACGCGGCGACGCGTCGCTTCAGCTGAACGCGCATCAGATCGAAGCTGGGCGCGTCGAGCCCGCGCGCTTTCCTGAGCAGGAAGAGCGCATGATGAACTTCGGCATCGTCCGGCGCCTCCGCCGATCCGTAGAGCTCGTTTCGATGGGTCGCGAGGGCGAACGCCGCACCGAGCTCGTCTCCGTCAGACGCATCCAGGTAAGCGAGAGCCTCCTCCAACGAAACGCGATCCAAGCTCTTGATGGCCGGAGTTCTCATCCAATCACCTCGTTGGCTGCCCGCAGCGCAGCTCCCGTACAACAATGCAAAAGCGACGCCGGGGAACCCGCCCCCGACGTCCAGAGTGCCAAAGCCGTCGACCTCGTGAATCGCAGGGAGACGGCTGTGGCGTTTCGGCGTCGTGATCGAAGAAGCCAGCTGTGTCGCGCGCGCGAGGCGCGCTTCGAAGTCACACCCCAGCTGGAGGCGCACCGCGCCGGGCAATGCGGCGCGCTCGATGGAGACGCGCGGCGCGAACGGTCGACCGCCCCCGACGAAGGAGCCCGCGGCCGACGGCGCGAAGCTGAAGGCACCGCTCAGGGGACGAGCCCGCGTGAGCAGGATCAAATCCGGGTTCGGAGTTGCCGCTGCGATGGCCCGACGATTGACGAACTTGGGCGGCCCTACGTGGCCGTGTACGCGCGGTGTCTTCCCGCGGTTTCCGTTTCGAGCGCCCCGTTCGCCACCGTCTTCCATCGCCCTCCCAGGGTGAGCGCGCGCGGTACCACGCGCATCACATGAAGGATCGTAGCGCGCGCTAGGGGGTCCACCAACTTTTTCGACACCTTTTTTGGCCCACACGCCCGGCACCAGGCACCGGAGGGGGCGGCAGCGGTCGAGCCGCGTGGATCACGGTGTCCTCACGGCCGGCACCATTGCGCTCCAAACGTCGGCGGCCCGGATCAAGGCGCTTCCGGCGTGCTGCGCGTAGTCGTTGCGCAGCTGCCAGTCGACCGCGCTCCCCGGAAACGCCCCGTAGACGGCCGCCGGATCCGCGAAGAGGTGCGTGGCACCGGGGCGAAGCTGCACCCGCAGGAGCAGCGCGAGCGAGCGACGCATCTGCGATGCGAGCGCGACCTGCTCGGCGGGATCCACGTGCGCGCGCGTCATCGCGTCGAGCGTGGCGATCCCAGCCTCGCACCGGCTCGCGACAGGCGTGTAGCGCGGCGTGACGACCGGCCCGACCCCGTAGGAGCCGTCCGCGTCGAAGGGCGTTTCGCCCGGGCCGTACATCATCTTGCGTCCGTACGCCTGCCAGTGCTCGCAGAACGAGAGCGCCTTCGGATCGGGTGCAGCGTCCCAGAGCTCGCTCATGGCCTGGCAGGTCCAGTGCTCCTCGCCGAAGTAGTACCGGTCGCCGAAGAAGCTCCAGGCGGGACCGACGAGGTGCGCGAGCCCGCGTGAGGCGGCGTCGAGATCGGCCTGATGGTGGAACAGGCCGTACGCCCGCGAGAGCGCGAGCGTCACCTCTCCGGAGTAGTAGATGAACTGCCGATCGACGGGCTTGTTCGCGCGGCGGTCGTACAGGTGCATGAACTCGCCGTCGGGCCGCTGCTGGGACCGGAGAAAACGCGCGAGCTCCTCGACGGCGCCGCGGTAGGAGCGGTCCAGGTTCGTGCGCACGAGCTCGTTGAAGGCGATGAGCGTGAGGGCCGAGGAACCGATGTCGACCACGTCGTCCCTCCCGACGCAGCGGTTCGCGCCGCAGGTGGAGGTCTCGCGATCGCGCAGGTAGCGCGCGGCACGGAGCGCGGCGCCGCCGATGGACTCGTCGTGCGAAAGGCCCGCGGCCTGCGCGAGGAAGTACACCGCCGCGGCGTGGCGAGGCAGGTCGTAGCCCCCGAGGCTGCGATTCGTGGAGGCATCGACCAGGTAGCGAAAGCGCCCCTCGACCGAGACGCCGCGCGCGAGGAAGCGCGCCGCATCGAGCGCAGCCGCCCGCAGCACGTCGGGCGTCAGCTCGTCAGGCGTCGTCTTCGCGAACGGCTGCGACGCCGCACCCGAGCGCACGGTGCGAATCCGCGTGAGTCTCGCGCGCGCGCGAACCTCGGGGACGGGGGCGCCCAGGCGCTCGCCGAGCAGCGCAAGGACGAGCTCCGCGTCCGCGCCGAAGGCGAGCGTGAGACTCGGGATCGCGAACCCGTGATCGTAGCCGCCGCGCGAGAGGAGATCGTCGGGCGTCACGTAGGCCGTCTTGCCGTCGAGCGTCGCCCTCACGCCGTCACGACCGGCCACGAGGGACATCGCGAGCACCACGTCGTTCGCGGAGAACAGCGGTGCCTCCTCGACGACGAGCTCGGTGATCGGCTCGCCGCTCGCGTCCATGTCCGCATTCACCGTTCGCGCCACGAGCTCGCCGGCGCTCCACGCGCTCTTGATCGTCGCGCCCTGCACCTGCCGCAGCGCGACTGCGTGATGGAGCGCCGCGCACACAATCAGCAGGACACCGGCGTACGCCGCGAGGAGGCGCGCGAGAGCGCGAAAGCTCACGCCCCGCGCCCCCGCGGGCCGAGCCAGAGCAGCTGCGATGCGGGAAGCACGACCAGGTACGGGAGCGCGAGCGCCGCGACGAGCGCCAGGATCACGGCACCCCCGAGCCCGACCGGCCCGTAGATCCCGCTCAAGTAGCTCGCCGTCAGCGCGAGCGTCGCGACGAGCAGCAGTCCGAGCGCCAGCGTCACCATGGACGCGACGCGAGCGACCTGCTCGCCCCAGGGCCTCCGCGTCACGAGCCCGACGCCGGCCGCGGCCAGGAGCGCGATGACGATCGCCGCGGGCACGTCCACGACCCACCAGCGTGCCGGCAGCCCCACGAACACGCCGAGCGCGACGACCGACGCCGCGACGAGGTCGATCGCCCCGAAGATGCGCGCCAGGAGCGACTTCATGGCGGTTCGCTTATCACGAAGCGGACGCGCTCAGAACTGCCCGTAGACGAAGGGCTCGGCCTTCGCCGCGGCCACGCCGTGGATGGCATAGGCGGCCAGGGCCAGCAGGATGCCCTGTCCCACGGCGGGCGAGCGCACGAAGAGCTCGCGAAGAGACTCGTACCAGCGCTTCGGAACGAAGTGCGTCGCGAACCCGATGGCGAGAACGAGCACCACGCGCGAAGGTAGGTTCACGTGGCCGATCGTTCCGCGCGCGATGCGCCAGAGGAGCAGCGTCGCGTGCGCGAACGTGGGTGCGCGAAAGAACACCCACGCGAGGCACACGTACTGGAAGGTCAGGAACACGTGGAGCCAAACGACGGGCGAGGTGGCCGGGTTGGTCTCACCGTGCGCGCGCTGCCACATGCGCGTGGCGGCGAGCGCCACGCCGTGGAGGCCGCCCCAGATGACGAAGTTCCACGAGGCGCCGTGCCACAGGCCGCCGAGGAGCATCGTGATCATCAGGTTGCGGTACGTCTTCCACGCGCCACCACGCGAGCCGCCGAGCGGGACGTAGAGGTAGTCCCGGAGCCAGGTCGAGAGCGAGATGTGCCACCGGTGCCAGAAGTCCTGCAGGTTCCTCGCGGTGTAGGGTGCGTCGAAGTTCTTGGGGAGCTGGTAGCCGAAGAGCTGGGCGCTGCCGATCGCGATGTCGGTGTAGCCGGAGAAGTCGCAGTAAATCTGGATGGCGTACGCGTACACGGCGACCAGGCACTCGAGGGACGAGTAGCGCTCGGGGCTGTCGAAGACGCGCGACACGAGGTTGATGGCGAGGTAGTCGCCGATTCCGATCTTCTTCGCGAGGCCCAGCGCGATGAGCCAGAGCCCGCGCGCCTGCATCTCGGCATCGGCCACGGGCTGGGCCGCCAGCTGCGGGAGCATCTGGCGCGGGCGCACGATGGGGCCGGCCACGAGGTGCGGGAAGAAGCAGACGAAGAGGAGGTAGTCGAGGTACCGGTCGCACGGCTCGATCTCGCGGCGGTACACGTCGATCGTGTAGCTCATCGTCTCGAACGTGAAGAACGAGATGCCGAAGGGAAGGACGAGCCGCAGGTGCGTGACGGCCACGTTGGCGCCGAACATGGCGAGCAGGTCGTGGACGGAGTCGACCGCGAAGTTGAAGTACTTGAAGAGCGAAAGAACGCCCAGATAGTAGACGACCGACACGAGGAGCAGCGCCTTGCGCGCGTGCGCGCTCGTTACGCGCGCGAGGGTGCGACCGATGAAGTAGTCGAGCGTGCTGCCCACGAAGATGATGCCGAGGCAGAGCGCGCTCCAGCCGATCGGCCCCAGCGGGACGGCCTCCTCCCGCGCCGAATCCCAGGTGCCGTAGAAGTAGAAGCCATAGCTGGCGAGGACCAGGAACAGCGCGCGCGCCAGGCGCCGCGTACGGAGCGTCCAGAAGACGACGAACGACGCGAGCAGGAACGCGCCGTAGAGGCTGCTGTTGAACAGCATTGGCGGGGCCTCCGTTGTGTAGAACGCCGGGCACGCAGGGCGCAAAAAAGCGCGCGCGTTCTTGGCGGTTGCGCGTGCGGCGGGCTTAAGTGGTCACGTGACCGACGTGGCCAGTAGTCCGCTCGCGAACAAGACCGCCATCGCGCTCGCGACGATGCTGGCGCTGCTCGCGGTCCCGTACGCAACGCCGCGCCTGCAAGCGCTGCGCGTCGTGCGCGCGCCTTGGGACCAGGAGGCCGATGCCCTGCCCGACGCACCCTCGCCGGCACCGGCGGCCTCGTTCACCGTCGGCGACCAGAAGCTGGGCGCGACCGAGAACGCCGCTGCGGTCACGAACGCCCTTCCCTCGACCCACGACCGCGAGGCCATCGACCCCGACGCGCTCGCGCGGACGAACGGGACGATCGCGATCGTCGACCCCATCACCCCGACGGGCCGCGCGCTGGACCCGTTCTACGCGAGTCTCGCTCGCACGCTGGGCAAGGAGCCGGGGGCGGTGACGCGCGTGCTCCACTACGGCGACTCCGTCATCGCCGGCGACCTGATCAGCGGCACGATGCGCCGCCGCCTGCAGGAGCGATTCGGCGACGCAGGCCACGGGTTCATCCTCATCGCCAACCCGTGGGAGTGGTACTTCCAGAACGACGTCGCGCACACGGCATCGGACGGGTGGAGCGCAAACAAGCTCACCGGTCCCTGGCCCGACGATCACCTCTTCGGGCTCGGGGGCGTGAGCTTCCACACGCAGACCTCGGCGACGGCCTTCTTCTCGTCGCGGGCCGACGGGGACTACGGGCGAAACGTGTCGCGCTTCGACCTCTTCTATCTGGAGCAACCGCGCGGCGGGAGCGTGATGCTCAACGTGACCGGTCAAGAGCCGCTGAAGCTCTCGACGCGCGGCGACGCGAAGGTCGAGCGCGTGAAGTCCGTTCACCTGGCCGACGGTCGCGGCTCGCTCTCGCTGCGCGCGCTCGGCGACGGCGACGTGCGCCTGATGGGCGTGGCCCTCGAGCGCGACCGGCCGGGAGTCGTCTACGACGCGCTCGGCGCGCACGCGGCGCGCGCGTCTTTCTGGTCCGCGGAAGACCCGGGAGACTGGGCGGCCGAGATGATCTTGCGCGGGCCCTCGCTCATCGTGCTGCAGTTCGGCACCAACGAGAGCGAGGACACCACCATCCGGGCCGAGACCTATGCGCCCGTCTTCGGGACCCTCATCGAGGAAGTGCAGGCCGCCGCGCCGGGCGTGCCCATCCTCGTCGCGTCGCCCCTCGATCGCGCCATCAAGGGCTCCGACGGGGAGCTCAAGACGAGCCCCGTGATCGAACGGATCATCGAGGGCCAGCGCGCCGCGGCCAAGTCGCACGGCGTGGCCTTCTGGAGCACGTTCGACGCCATGGGCGGCCGCGGCACGATGGCCAAGTGGCGGCACACGCGCCCGCAGCTGGGGAACAACGACCTGTCGCACCCGACTCCGGCGGGCGCCGAGATCCTCGGCAACCTCTTCTCGGGAGCGATCTTCGCGGGGTACCAGGCCTACGCGTCGACGCACCCGGACGCGCCTGCCCTACCCGCTCCGCAGATCCCCCCGCCCTGACGCTTCAGCGCGTGTCGAGAGTGACGGGTTGCGACAGCGCGGACGGCTCGCCCGGCGCCGCGGCGGGAGGCCCGAGCCCCGACTCGCCGCGCCACTCGAGGTACCCGCGGATCAAGTCGCCGGCGATCGCGTTGCCGAGCTGCGTGTAACCCTCGCGCGTCAGGTGCACGCGATCGCGCTGCGCGCGCGGCTGCGACTCCTCGGCCCACTGCGCGATCGTGCCGGGTCCCCCCATGGCCTCGAGCTGATCGTAGAACGCGCAGCCGGCCGCGTGCGCGACCCGGCGCTGCGTCGCGACGACGTCGAGCAACCGCGGGACCGTTCCCCACCCGCCTCCGGCACGGACGGCGCGGTCGGGAGGGCCCAGGAGGAGGCAGG
>Ga0302314_10016336_pt1 | contig 12547 bp, 8 predicted proteins | sample III_Palsa_N2_3_FD_200533 | JGI IMG/M metagenome (GOLD analysis project Ga0302314, IMG submission 200533) | Peat permafrost microbial communities from Stordalen Mire near Abisko, Sweden - III_Palsa_N2_3 | ecosystem: Environmental > Terrestrial > Soil > Palsa > Peat permafrost | place: Sweden...
TGAGCGCGTCGATCTGGGCGGGGGTAAGCGACGCCAGTTCGGTCGAGGTCAGGCCGGCGATCTCGGTCGTGGTGAGGGCGGCCAGCTGGGTCGTGGCGAGAACGTCGAGTTCGGCGGTCGTGAGCGTGCCGACTTTGGCCGCCGACAGGCCCTGGAGCTGGGTCGTGGTCAGATCGGCCATCTGGGTCGTCGACAGGAGGTCGAGCTGGGTCGTGGTCAGTTCGCCCAGTTCGGTCGTGGTCAGGGCGCCAAGCTGCGCCGGGCTCAGGGCTGCCAGCTCGGCCTGGCTGAGGCCGGTGATCTGCGTCGTCGTGAGGCCCGCGATCTGGGTGGTCGACAGCGCGGCCAATTGCGTGGTCGAGAGCGTGCCGATTTCGGTGCCGGTCAGGCCGTCGAGCTGCTTGGTGGTGAGCGCCGCGAGTTCGGTCACGCTCAGCGCGCCGACCGCCGTGGTGGTGAACGCGCCCAGCTGGGTCGAGCTGAGGGCCGCCAGTTGGGATGCGCTGAGAACGTCCACTTCGGTCGCGGCCAGGCCGCCGATCGCGGTGATCGTCAGCGCGGCGATCTGGGTTGCCGACAGCGCCCCCAGTTGGGTGGGGGTGAGCGACGCCACTTCGGTCGAGGTGAGGCCGCCGATCTCGGTCGTGGTGAGGGCGGCCAGCTGGGTCGTGGCGAGCGATGCCAGTTGGTCGGAAGCAAGCGCACCAATTTCGGTCCGGGTCAGACCTCTGACCTGGGTCGTGGTCAGCGATGCGATCTGCGTATCCGACAGCAAGCCCAGCTGAGTGGTGGTAAGCGCGCCGAGTTCGGCCGCCGTCAGCGCGCCAAGCTGAGTTGCGGTCAAAGCGGCGAGCTGGTCGCCGGTCAGGCTCATGATCTGGGGCGTGGTCAGCGACGCGATCTGCTTGGTGCTGAGCGCGCCCAACTGGGTCGTGGTCAAGGTCGCGACTTCCGTGCTCGTCAGGCCGCCGAGCTGGGTGGTCGTCAGCTCGGAAAGTTCGGTTGCCGTCAGCGCATCGACTGTCGTCGTGACCGACAGTGCCGATATCTGGGTCGCGGTCAGCGCGGCCAGCTGGGGCGCGGTCAGCGCCGCGACCTGCGTGTCGGCCAGGCCGGCCACCGCGGTCTTGGTCAGGGCGGCGATCTGGGTCGTGGCTAAGGCGCCCAGTTGCGTGGTCGTCAGTGTCGTGACCTCGGTCGAGGTGAGGCCGGCGATCTCGTTCACGGTCAGCACGGCCAGCTGGGTCGTCGAGAGCGACGCGACCTGATCGGTGGCGAGCGCGCCGATTTCCGCGCCCGTCAGACCCTTGATCTGAGTCGTGGTCAGCGCCGCGATCTGCGTGTCGGAGAATAGATCGATCTGGGTGGTGGTGAGGTCGCCCAATTCGGTGGCGGTGAGCGCGCCCAACTGGGTCGTGGCCAGAGCGGCGATCTGGTCGCCAGTCAACCCCTGGATCTCCGCCGGGGTCAGGGCGGCGATCTGGGTCGTGGTCAGCGCCTCCAGCGCGGTCGTGCTGAGCGAGGCCAGCGCCGTGCTGGTCAGACCCTTGATCTGGGCCGGGGTCAGTCCGGCGAGCTGGGTTGTCGTCAGGGCGTCAAGAGCCGTGGTCGAAAGCGCGCCGAGTTCGGTCGAGGTCAGGGCGGCGAGCTGGGTCGCGGTCAGGGCCTCGGCCTCGGTGTCGGCAAGGCCGCGCAGGCCCGTGGTCGTCAGCGCCGCGACCTGCTGGGTCGTGAGAGCGGCGAGCTGGGCGGTCGAGAGTGTGGCGATTTCGGTGCTATGGAGGCCCTGGAGCTGCGTTGTCGTCAAGGCCGCGAGCTCGGTCACGGTCAGCGCGCCGATCTCCTGCGTCGTCAGCGCGCCAAGCTCGGTGCTGGTCAGCCCTTTCAGTTGGGCCGTGGTCAGCGAGGCAATCTGCGTCGTCGAAAGCTCGGCGGCCTGGGTGATGATCAGCGCGCCGAACTCGGTCGAGGTCAGGGCGGCCAATTGTGTGGCACTGAGTGCGTTTAGCTGGTCGCTGCTGAGGGCTTTGACCTGCGTGCTCGTCAACGCGGCGACCTGTGTCGCGGTCAGCGCCGCCAGCAAGGTCGTGGTCAGGTCCGCGATATCGGTGCTGGTCAGGCCGCCAAGCTGCGTGGTCGTGAGGGCGGTGAATTGGGTCGCCGTCAAGGCGTCGAGCGCCGTCGTCGACAACGCCTGCATCTGGGTCGAGGTCAGGGCGGCGAGCTGGGCCGCCGTCAGTGCCGTTGCCTGCGTGTCGGCCAGCCCGCGGATCCCGCTCGTGGACAGCGCCGCGATCTGGGACGTGCTCAGGGCGCCGAGTTGGGTGGTGGCGAGTTCGCCGACCTCGGTCGAGGTCAGACCGCCGATCTGGGTGGTGGTGAGCCCGGCCAGCTGAGTCGCGGACAGGGCGGCCAGTTGGTCGGCGGCGAGAGCGGCGATACCCGTGCGGGTCAGGCCCACCAGTTGGCTCGTGGTCAGCGCCGCGATCTGCGTGTCCGACAGCATTTCCACTTGGCTTGTCGTCAGCCCGCCGAGTTCGGTCGAGGTCAGGGCGCCAAGCTGCGTGGCGCTCAAGGACGCGATCTGGTCCTGGGTCAGGCCCTTGACCTGGGTCGTGGACAGGCTCGCCAACTGGGTCGCGCTGATGACGTCGACCTGGGTCGTCGACAGCGCGGCGATATCCGTGCTGGTCAGGCCGCCGATCTGCGTGGTGGTGAGGGCGGCCATGTCGGTGACCGTCAGCGCCGCGGCAGCCGTGGTCGAGAGGGCGGCCATCTGGGTCGCCGTCAGCGCCGCGATCTGTGTGATGCTCAGCGCCGCGATCTGGGTGGCGGCAAGGCCTTCGATTTCGGTCGTGGAGAGGGCCGCGATCTGGGTCGCGCTCAAGGCGCCGATCTGGGTCACTGTCAGATCATCGACCTCGGTCGAGGTCAGGCCGCCGATCTGGGTGGTGGTGAGCCCGGCCAACTGCGTCACGGACAGGGCGGCCAGTTGGTCGGCGGCAAGAGCGGCGATACCCGCGCGGGTCAGGCCCATCAGTTGGCTTGTGGTCAGCGCCGCGATCTGCGTGTCCGCCAGCATTTCCACTTGGCTTGTCGTCAGCCCGCCGAGTTCGGTCGAGGTCAGGGCGCCAAGCTGCGTGGCGCTCAAGGCCGTGATCTGGTCCTGGGTCAGGCCCTTGACCTGGGTCGTGGACAGGCTCGCCAACTGGGTCGCGCTGATGACGTCGACCTGAGCCGTCGATAGCGCGGCGATATCGGTACTGGTCAGGCCGCCGATCTGCGTGGTGGTGAGGGCGGCCATGTCAGTGACCGTCAGCGCCGCGGCAGCCGTGGTCGAGAGGGCGGCCATCTGGGTCGCCGTCAACGCCGCGATCTGTGTGATGCTCAGCGCCGCGATCTGGGTGTCGGCAAGCCACTTGACGGCCGTCGACGAGAGGGCCGCGATCTGGACGGCACTCAGGGCGTCGATCTGGGTGGTGGTCAGGGCCGCGACGCCGACAGAGGTGAGGCCGCCGATCGCCGTTGTGGTGAGCGCCTCCAACTGCGTCTGGGTCAGGCCCCCGATCTGGGTGGAGGTGAGTGCGCCGATTTCGGTTCGGGTGAAGCCTGAGAGCTGGATCGCGCTCAGGGCCGCGAGTTGGGTCGTGGTCAGACGACCGATCTGGGACGTCGTCAGCGCGCCCAGTTGGGTCGCCGTCAGGCCGCTCAACTGGGTAAGAGACAGGGCCGCGATCTCGTTTGTCGACAGTCCCTTGACCTGCGTCGCCGTTAGGCTCGCGAGCTGGGCGGACGAGAGGACGGCGAACTGGTTCGAGGTCAGACCGGCCAGCTCGGTCGTGGTGAGGCCCTGCATCTGGGTGCCGGTGAAGACCGCGATCTCTGCGGTGCCGAAGGCTTCGATCTGGCGGACGTTCAGGACGGCAAGCTGGGCGGCGCTGAAGCTGATTTGCCCGATCGAGAGGACGGCGATCTGAGTCGTCGCCAGTGCCGCCATCTGCTTGGTCGACAATTCCCCAAGCTGGGTGGCACTCAGCTCGGTGATTTCGGTCGTGGTCAGCGCATCGATCTGCGTCGTCGTCAACTCGTCGATGTCCGTCACCGTCAGCCCGATGATCCGGGCGTTCGACAGGCTGGCGATCTGCGCAGCGGTATATGACGATATGGATGAGATCATGGCGGCCAAGCCCCTGATGCTGCTCGTCTGGTGCGATCAGGTGCCGACGACGCCGGCATCGGGCGCCTGCGGGGCGGAGAGGGGGGCTGCGAAGGGCATGATGGCGAGATCCCGTCAGTTGGCGCTGGAACGCGGCGCCTCACTGGAACGATCAAGATCGGGGATCTGGGCAGGTTTTCGAAAAATACCGATAAAATTATCCCGTCCCATGCTCCGGCCGGTCCGATCGATCGGCCTTTCCCCGCCAGTCTGGGCCGCCATGGCCGTCGCCTGCGGCCTCGACGGGTTCGTGGTCGATTGCCAACTGACCGAGGCGGGCTATCTGACCGGCGCCAACGGGCTGACGCCCCATCTGCGACACGCCCGCCATAGCGATCTGCAGGCTGCCTGAGCGGCCCGCGCTTTAGATCTCGACGCCTCGCGCCGCTTCCACCAGCCGGGCCGCAGATGGCGATAGGTATCCACCCTTTCGATACAGCATGCCGATCGGTCTCGACATGGTCGTTTGCGGGCAGACAATCTCCCTGAGCCGCCACGCCGGTTGACTGGGGTCGAGATAGGACCGGGGTACGAAGCCCAGCAGGTCTGTGCCGCTGATCAGCGCCGGCAACACCTGCATCGAATTGCTTTCGATCTGCACCTGTGGCGGCGGATGGTTATGGACGGCGAAGGCCCAGTCGAGCCAGCGGCGGGTCGCGGCCGACGGCGACGACAGCACCCATTTCCGGTCGAGCAATCGGTCGATGGTGACGGGTCCGGCACAGAGCGGATTGTCCCGGGATCCCGCCACGACCACCGTATCCTCGGTGACCAGTTCGATATCGAATTCGCGGGCGTCGGTTGGAAGGATAGTGCTGATCACCAGGTCCAACCGATCTTCGCGGAGCGCGTTTCTGACGAAATCGCCCAACTCGACCATTAGTTCGACCTGGATGCCCGGCAGCTCCGCCATCAGACGGCCGCAGATCTTGGGCATGATGAATTCCGCCACGGTCGGCCCGGTGCCGACGCGCACCTTGCCCACCTGGCCTTGAATGAAATTGCCGATATCGCGCAGCGCCTCCTCGCTCGTCGCCCGCAGGCGCCGCGCCTGTTCCAAGAGGATCGTCCCCGCCGGCGTGATGACGATGCCGCGGCCCTGGCGCCGGAACAGCGGCGTGCCCAGCACGGCCTCCATCCGGCGGATGCATTTGGTCAGCGCCGGCTTCGATCGTCCGAGGCGTTCGGCGGCGAGCCCGACATGGCTCAGTTCCGCGATCGCTTCGAAATAGGCGAGATCCCGTAGTTCCATTGTTCGCTCCAGGTTTCCTAATCCTGAAAATTAGTGAATGGACGCGAACAGAATTTCAAACAAATCTCGACCGATAAGAGCGAAAAAACCTCGGGAGAGACGTGTTGACGTTCACCATCCTCGTCACCGCACCGACTCTAGCGCCGGCCGGCCGGGCCGAACTGGATGCCGCGGGCTGCCGGACGATCTTCATGCCGGCCAAGCAGACGGCCGAGGATCTGGCAGCCATCCTGCGCACCGAACCGGTTGACGCCATCATCTCCCGCACCCGCCCGCTGAGCGCCGCCATGATCGAGGGCTGCCCCGGCTTGAAGGTCATCTCGCGCCACGGCGTCGGCTACGACATCGTCGATCTGCCGGCGGCGACCCGTCGCAGCATTCCGGTGCTGGTGACCCCCGGCAGCAATGGCCAGTCCGTCGCCGAAATGACCATCGGCCTGATGCTGGCCGTCGCCCGCGACATCCCCGGCCATGACGCCGCCATCCGTCGGGGCGAATGGAGCCGGACGGCGCAGGGACGGCAATTGAGCGGCCTGACCCTCGGCATCGTCGGCTTCGGCGGCATCGGTCGTGCCGTGGCATCGATCGCAACGGCGCTGGGCATGAAGATCGTCGCATTCGACCCGGTCCAGGTCCCGGCCGCCACGCCCGGCTTGACCGTGGCCGCGAGCCTGGACGAACTGCTGCGCCAGAGCGACATACTGTCGCTGCATTGCCCGCTGACGGCCGATAGCCGGCACCTGATCGGCGCTGCCCAATTGGCCGTGTTGAAGCCCGGCGCTTTGGTGATCAACACCGCGCGCGGCGGCCTGATCGATGAGCCGGCGCTGGCCGATGCGCTCGCGACCGGCCAGGTCGCCGGTGCCGGCCTGGACACGTTGGAGAGCGAACCGCCACCGCCCGACCATCCCTTGCGTCGCTTTCCGACCGTCGTGATGACGCCCCATGCCGGCGGCTCGACCGGTGCCGCCCTCGACGCCACCGCTGCCGCGGCCGCGCGCCATGCGCTGCTGGTCCTGCGCGGCGAGACCGTGCCGCCGGCCATCTGCGTCAATCCATCCGTCCTGCTGCAGGAGAAGTCCGCATGAGTACCCCCCTCTGGCCGCCCGGCTATCGCATCAATCCCCGTGTGGCGGCGCCGTCCGCCGGGCTGATCGACGCGTTCCACAGCGTTCCGGCGGCACACGCCAGCGACTGCCTGGGCCGCAGCGTCGGCGGTCTCGGGCTGACCGCCTATCACGGCAACCCCGGCCTGGTCCTGTGCGGCCCGGCCATCACCGTGCGGGTGCGCCCTGGCGACAATCTGATGATCCACAAGGCGATCAGCATGGCGGAGCCGGGCGACGTCATCGTCATCGACGGCTCCGGCGACCTGACCCAGGCGCTGATCGGCGGCCTGATCCGGACCACGGCGATGACGCGCAAGATCGCCGGCTTCGTCGTCTATGGCGCCGTGCGCGACCTGGCCGAATGGGCCGAGGGCGGCATTGCCTGCTATGCCAGCGGCCATACCCATCGGGGCCCGAGCAAGGACGGCCCGGGTGAGGTCAATGTGCCGATCGCCTGCGCCGGCATGTCGGTCTCGCCGGGCGACCTGATCCTGGGCGATGCCGACGGCGTGCTGTCGATCCCGGCGGCGGAGTTGGAGGCACTGCTGCCGCGCGTGCGCGCCCATGCCGCCAAGGAAGACAAGATCCGGGCCGAGAACATGACCGGCACGTCCGATCCCGAACGGTTCAATTCGATCCTGCGGGCCAAGGGCTGCCCCGTCTGAGACCTTACGGCCCGACCGATAATCAATAAATATAACAAAGATTTGGAGGAAATCATGAGCCGGCCTGCTCTCCACGTTGCGGCGATCGAATCGGCGCCCGCGCCGGGTCTGCCGCCGATCGATGCGGCATCGGTGACCGCACGGCTGGCGCGGCTGCCGCCCAGTTGGCCGGTCTGGAAACTGGTGCTGCTGCTGTCGCTGGGCGGCTGGTTCGAGATCTACGACATGTTCTTCACCGCCTATGTCGGGCCGGGCATGGTGAAGAGCGGCATCTTCAGCAACACGACGGAGAGCTTCTTCGGCTTCACCGGCCTGGGCGGCTTCGTCGCCGCGACCTTTGCCGGCCTGTTCCTGGGCACGTTCTTCCTGGCGTCGCTGTCCGACCGGTTCGGCCGCCGCTTCGTGTTCACCGCGGCCCTGCTCTGGTACACGATCGCGGCCGTCATCATGGCGTTCCAGCACACGGCCATGGCCGTCAACATCTGGCGCCTGATCGCCGGCATCGGCGTGGGGGCCGAGCTGGTGACGATCGACTCCTACATCGCCGAATTCGTGCCGGCCAGGATGCGTGGCCGCGCCTTCGCGTTCCAGCAAACCATCCAATATACCTCGATCCCGGTCGTCGCCCTGCTCGCCTGGCTGCTGTCCGACCAGGCGCCGTTGGGGCTCGAAGGCTGGCGCTGGATCATGCTGAGCAGTGCGGTCGGCGCCGCCGTGATCTGGGTCATCCGCCGGGGCCTGCCGGAAAGCCCACGCTGGCTGATCGGCCAGGGCCGGCTGATCGAGGCCGACGCGATCGTCTCAGCGCTGGAGACGAAGGTAACGGCGAGTACCGGCCGGCCGCTGCCCGAACCCGTGCTGGAGGCGCCGACGATCGTGAAAGCGCGCAAGGCCGGCTATATGGACCTGTGGCGGTCGGGCAAATACCGCAACCGGACCATCATGATGATGGTGTTCAATTTCTTTCAGTCGATCGGCTACTACGGCTTCGCCAGTTGGGTCCCGACGCTGTTGGTGGCCAAGGGCGTCACCGTCACCCATAGCCTGTTCTATTCGTTCCTGATCGCGGCCGCCAACCCGATGGGGCCGCTGCTGTCGCTGCCCTTCGTCGAGAAGGTCGAGCGGAAATGGATGATCTCGGTCTCGGCCGCATTGATCGCCGTGTTCGGCGTCATCTTTTCCCAGCAGGAAGACATCGTTGCGGTCGTCGTGCTGGGCCTGCTGATGACGCTGATCAGCAACTGCATGACACTGTCCTACCGAACCTATCAGGCCGAGCTGTTCCCGACCCGGGTGCGCGCCCGGGCCGTCGGCCTGGTCTATTCGCTGAGCCGGATCAGCGCGATGCTGTCCGGCTTCATGATCGCCTTTTGCCTGCGCAATTTCGGCATCGACGGCGTGTTCGCGCTGATCGCCGGATCGATGGCGATCGTCGTGGCGGTCATCGCGATCTTCGGCCCGCGCACCAAGGGGCTGCAGCTCGAAGCCGTCTCCGAATAGGACAGAAAGGACTAGCCGTGATCCTTCCTTTGCACGGGGTGCGCATCCTCGACCTGACCAATGTGTTGGCGGGGCCGTTCTGCACCTATCAACTGGCGCTGATGGGTGCCGAGGTCATCAAGATCGAACAGCCGGGGCGCGGCGATCTCGCCCGCCACCTGGGCGCCGATCCGGCGGCGGCCAAGGCCGGCATGGGCGCTTCCTATGTCGCGGTGAACGGCGGCAAGCAATCCGTGACGCTCGATCTGAAGCACCCGGAGGGCAAGGCGATCCTGAAAAGGCTGGTCGCCGGAGCCGATGTGCTGGTCGAGAATTTCCGGCCCGGCGTCATGGCCCGGCTGGGCCTCGACCATGAGACGCTGTTGAAGCTTAAGCCCTCGCTGATCTATTGCTCGATCTCGGGCTTCGGCCAGGACGGACCGCTGGCCCAGCGGCCGGCCTACGACCAGATCGTGCAGGGCATGTCCGGCGTCATGAGCATCACCGGCGACGCAGACTCCGCCCCGTTGCGGGTGGGTTATCCGGTGTCGGACACGGTCGGCGGTCTGACCGCCGCCTTCGCCATTGCCTCAGCCCTGTTCGGTGCGCGCCAGACCGGCGACGGCCGCTATATCGATGTCTCGATGCTGGAATCGACGCTCGCCACCATGGGCTGGGTCGTGTCCAACCATTTGAATGCCGGCGTCGACCCGGTCCCGATGGGCAACGAGAACTTCACCGCCGCCCCGTCGGGCACGTTCCGCACCGGCGACGGGCTGATCAACATCTCCGCCAACGAGGACCGGCAATATGCCGCCCTGTGCGACGCGATCGGCCGGCCGGAGCTCACGACCGATCCGCGTTTCAAGGACCGCCAGGATCGCAAGCGCAACCGCGCGGCGCTGACGCGGGAGCTGGAGTCGGCGCTGGCAACCCGCGACGCCAGGACATGGGAACGGGTCCTGGTCGAGGCCGGCGTGCCGGTCGGGCGCGTGCTGGGCGTGCCGGAGATCCTGCAATCGCCCCAACTGACCGAGCGTGAGTTCGTGCAAGAGCGGGCGGCACCGACCGGGCGCCAGCGCATGACCCGCTGCGGCTTCCGCTTTGCCGATCACATGCCGGGCCCGGCGACGGCGGCACCCGCTTTGTCGGCCCATACCGCGGGTTGGCTGGAAACGCTGGGCTATGGGCCCGGCGACATCGAACGGCTGAAGACGGAGAAGGTCATATGATCGATCCCACGATCGACCAGGCGGCGGACTATTGGAGCACCGCCATCATCGACATGAAACCGGGCGTCATCCGGATGCGCGGCTATCCGATCGAAGAACTGATCGGCACCGTCTCGTTTCCGGCGATGATCTGGCTGATGCTGCGCGGCGAGCTGCCCAGCCCGCCACAGGCGAAGCTGCTGGAGGCGGCGCTGGTCGCGTCGGTCGATCACGGGCCGCACGCGCCCTCGATCGCGATCTCGCGCATCGCGGTCAGTTGCGGCCTATCGCTGAACAACGCCATCGGGTCGGCGGTCAACACGCTGGGCGACGTCCACGGGGGCGCCGGCGAGCAAGGCGCGACCTTGTATCTGGACGTGGCCGCACGCCAGGCGGCCGGTGCCAGCCTGGCCGAGGCCGCGGGTGCCGCGCTGGATGCCTTCGTCGCCGAGCATGGCAAGTTCATCCCCGGCTTCGGCCATCGCTTCCACCCGATCGACCCGCGTGCCGGCCGGCTGCTCAGCCTGGTCGATGCCGCCGCAAGCGAGGGGGCCGTTTCCGGGAATTTCGCGATGATCGGCCGGGCGGTCGAGGCCGAGCTGGAGGCGCGCAAGGGCAAGCGCATCCCGATGAATATCGATGGCGCCACGGCGGTGATCTATACAGAGCTGGGCTTCGAGCCCCCGCTGTCGCGCGGCATCTTCTGCCTGTCGCGCAGCGTCGGCATCCTGGCCCACGCCTGGGAACAGATGGGCCGCAAGGAGCGTAACAAAGGCCCGATGCCGCGTCAGTTTCCCTATCGCTACACCGGAGCAGCGCTGCGCCATCCGGGGGAGCCGGCGTGAGCTGGTACCCGCAGGCCCCGACGCTGGCCACCCGCGTCCATAGCGAGATGCCGGCACATTTCCGCCGGGCCGAAGTGACCGAATGGTCGCGCGCGAACAAGGCCGGACATCCGATCGACAGCTTTCTGGAGGGGCCGTGCTTCGACGAAGCCGGCAATCTCTATGTCACCGACATTCCGCACGGCCGCCTGTTCTGCGTGGCACCGGACGGTGTCTGGAGCCTGGTCGCCGACTATGACGGCGAGCCCAACGGGCTGGCCCGCCACCCGGACGGACGCCTGTTCATCGCCGACTACAAGAACGGCATCCTGGCGTTCGACCCCAGCGACAGGACGATCGCCCCGGTGCTGACCCGCCGCAATGGCGAGCGTTTCAAGGGCGTGAACGATCTGGTGTTCGCCCGCAACGGCGATCTCTATTTCACCGACCAGGGCCAGACCGGCCTGCACGACCCCACGGGCCGGGTATTCCGCCTGCGCATCGACGGCCGGCTCGACTGCCTGCTCGACAACGGCCCGAGCCCGAATGGGCTGGTGCTGTCGGCGGCGGAGGACGTGCTGTTCGTCGCCATGACCCGCGACAATGCGATCTGGCGCCTGCCGCTGCTCGGCGATGGCGGCACAGCCAAGGTCGGCCGCTTCGCCAGCTTTCACGGCACCAGTGGCCCTGACGGCCTGGCGATGGATCCGGCCGGAAATCTGCTGGTGGCCCATGCCTCGTTGGGCGCTGTGTTCGTGCTGGGTCGGCAGGGCGAGCCGGTTGCCCGGATTGCGTCCTGCCGAGGCAGCACCGTGACGAACATCACCCTTGGACCTCGGGGGGGCCTGTTCATCACCGAATCCTCAAGCGGCTCGATTCTCTTCGCCGATTGGGCAGCCGCATGACGGGCAGCGCACCGCGCTGCTATTCAAGACCGGCTTCCAGCGAAGGCCAACTCATGCCGGAGCGTGAAAACGGGCAATCGTCTTGAAGAGTCCGTCTCTCTGAATGGGCGGGGCCCTCGCCGCGGACTGCAGCGGGGGCCCCAGAGTCTTCAGCGTCTTACCAGGCGAACCTGAACCCGACCGTGATGGCGTTGCTGTCCGCCCCCTTGGCCAGATCGCCGTCATAGTGGGCGTAGAGGCTGGTATTGGCGAAGACCGCCGTCGCCAGCCCGAAGCCGATCAGCGCCGAGTCACCCGGCACCTTGGCGCCGGCAACCTGGAAGCCCGCCGTGGGCGCGCCCACGAAGGCGGCACTGGCGCCACGGCCAGTCGGCGCGAACTCATGCGCCCAGGCGACCGAGACGTCGGTCGTGACCAGGGCGTCGCCCAAGGCCAGATCGGTGCTGACCCGCGCACCCAGGCTGCTCTTGGCGCTGCTCTGCGACTGCTTCGCCACATGCAGGTCGAGCACGCCGGCCCCGGTCTCGGTGAAGGCGTCCTGATCGACCGAACCCAGGGCCAGACCTGCGAACGGCGTCGCCGTCACACTGCCGAGAGCCAGACCATAGCCAGCCTCGAGCGAACCCATGAACTGGGTGTCGGTCACATGACCCGAGGCCTGGCCCGGCAGACCCGGCAGCGAGACGTTGCGCCGCGTCGTGCCGTCGCCATAGGCGACCCCCATGGTGCCGTCGAGGTAGGCCGGCCCCATCGTATAGTCGGCATAGACCGCGAACTGGGTATGGTCGACCTGACCGCGCCCGCCGCCATCGTCCAGGCTGAAGGTGGTGCCGCCGTAGCCGAGGCCGGCACCGACCTTGAGCGCCGGCATCAGCTTATAGTCGGC
>Ga0302314_10016338_pt1 | contig 12546 bp, 14 predicted proteins | sample III_Palsa_N2_3_FD_200533 | JGI IMG/M metagenome (GOLD analysis project Ga0302314, IMG submission 200533) | Peat permafrost microbial communities from Stordalen Mire near Abisko, Sweden - III_Palsa_N2_3 | ecosystem: Environmental > Terrestrial > Soil > Palsa > Peat permafrost | place: Sweden...
TACGGGCGAGATGGCGCCGAGGACGCGATCGCGGGCGAGCGGTCCACGGAGCGCCTGCACGCCTAGACCCCGCGTGCGACCGCCGTATTAGCGAAGCTTAGCAAGATTGGACGATGTTGCCATCTGTGCCTGGCCCTCATTCAATGCATACCGATCACGCTGAGTGGTCGGGATGAGGAAGAAGGCCAAGGTCGGCTTCGCGACCGTCACGATCAACGCCAGGAATCACGCTGCCGGATAGTACGGTCAGAGTCCTTAGAACTGCTCCGTGCGCATTTTGACGCCCTTCGCCATCGCCGGAGCGAAGCTGGCCGCCGTGGAGTTCAACGCCGTAGATGATCGGGAGATCGCAAGACTGCAGGTCGACGGTCTAAGTCAGGAGAAGGCTGAGCACCTTCGCAATAAGCTGGCATATGCGCCGGCATTCACGCATGTCGGGTTCGGTTGGATATGGGAGAGCACACGAGCTGGATATCGTCGTGGTGGATCCCCAAACTGCCGCCCGCCCGAACCAAAGCAGATCAAGATTAGTGTGGAAGCCAAGCATCGCACGTTAAACAAGGCGCTCCTTAAGGAGCTTCTCGGAGTTCGTCGCGAGATGAGTTTCAGGCGCCCGGGCAAGAATCCCTTCGCCTGGTGGACATCAACTGGCAATTTGTGGGGCGATCCACTGTCAGTGCGTGTGCTCTTCTGTTCTGACTCGAGCGTCAAGAAAATCTCGAGACCCCGCGGAATTCTCGGGCATTACAATGATTGAATACTCGTTCTAGATCATCGGCAGTGGCTGATCATCCACCCAGAGAGATGTTCTGCGCGACAATGCGGAGACAAGTTGCCAACGGACTGACAGCACCCATTTCAGTCTGCAAAGTTCGCTTGCCTGCTTTCGCGAGCATTGTACGAGGCGGGCGCCGCCGCGAACATCGTATCGAACCAAACCGTGTAGATCACAACGTCCGCACTGGTGATGGCTTGCGGACAGACATGGCTGTCGCCCGGCGTCCCAATTCCTGCGCAACAGATGCTGCCTGCGCTTCGTCGCGAGTCCCGACGATGACGGGTGGCCTGCGGCCCTGGCGCAGCAGGGGCAGCAGATGCGCCGTCAATGCGAAGTGGCCCAGATAGTTGGTTCCGAACTGGAGCTCGAAGCCGTCGCGCGTCGTTCGCCGGTCGGGCGGGGTCATCACCCCGGCGTTGTTGACCAGCAGGTCGAGCGACGACCGCCCGCCCGTCAGGCGCTCGGCGAAGCGACGGTCCCGCCGCAAATCGACAAAACATCTTTGAAGACAACGTCTTAGATAAGACTTATAATATCTGTTCTACGAAATCGAGCTTCTAGGAATGACCGGAGTAGCTCTGGTCTTGACGAACGTCCATGTACATTTCCGACGCGACCAGCCAACGGGCGTCGGCCTGCTTTTGCAGAACCCGTAGAGAGTGATTGTCGCGCAGCTTGATCTCGCCGCCCCCCACGAGGCCCTGACCTTGGATTTGCAGGTGCGTCGAAACCGTGGCGATATCGCTCGTCAGTCTGCGGAGGCGGCTCTTGGGCGGCGCAGCCAGTCGGCCTGCGTTGAAATTGGCGTCGGCGAAAAGCCCGCGAAGATAGTTGACGATCTCCAGGTTTCCTCTTTTCACGCTGCCAAAGGCGTTCACCCAATCGGCGTCGTCGCTGTAGACGCCTGTCAGCATGTCAACGTCGCGCGCGGCGAAGCCGCTGAAGAGAGCTCCGAGCGTAGTGAGCACCTGGTGCCGGTCGGCCGCTGCGAGCGTTTCGATCCCTTCAATGTCCAGCTTCACGATACGGTCTCCAGAGTTGCGGGCGTTGCGTTTGGCGCCGCTTTCGATACCCCGAGAACATCGTCCAGCCAGTCGAAAGCCCGTTCGTTGAACAGCGAGCGCGCGCCGGATTCGCAATGCTCCCCCGCTCCCTCGGCGGCGAGGAACCGGAGCCGGGCCTTCTCGCAGGTCAGGGCGGCGTAGAGCTTGTCGGCCGTGACGCCGATGTCGTCGTTTTCCGCGGAGCAGATCAGGGTCGGGCAGCGGATACGACCGGCCAGACCCTCCAAGCTGTAGTCCTGCGTGAGACGCAGATAGGCGAGCGGACTGTCTACGCCGTGCACCCAAAGACCCCGGCGCAACCCCCAGCCAGCCGTTACGTGGCGCATGCGTCGGCGCATCATCAAGTTGAGACCCGCGAGCACCAGAGGATTGCCATTCGGCAGTTCGCGCGCGATCCAGGGCGGCATGCGGCTCTTCATCTCTTCGAACAGGGTGAACTCCCCGGGGTCGGCGATACAGGCAGCGATTCTCGGCTCAGCGCTGGCCGCGCGCGGGGCGAGGTAGCCGCCGAAGCTGACCCCCATGAGCGCTATATTCGACTTATCGACCTCCGGACGGCTGATAGCGAAATCGACCACCGGCGAGATAACCGCTTCCCAGTCGGGACGGAACGCCAGCCCATCCTCGATGATCGCCGATCCTTGGCCGGGGCCGTCAAAGACGAGGCAGGTGTATCCACGCGCCACAGCCGCCGCGCCGCTGAAAAAATAAGCCTCCTCGGCTGTGCTGTCATAGCCGCCGTTGATGATCAGCGTCGGCCTGGGCTGGCCGTTATCGGAGGCTCGAAAGAGGTAACCGTGCAGCCTGGTCCCCTCATAGGGAACGCTGATCCGCTCCGCCATCGGCGTCATGAGGGCGACCGCAGCCTCGAAGGTGGTGCGTTGTCGGCGATAGGTGTCGACCACGCGCGGATCGACCGGCGCGCCGAACAGGAAGGTATAAGCGGTGCGGTAGTAGTTGGAGGCCCTCAGATAGGCGGAGCGAGCGCTGACGAGACGGCCTTGGGCTTCGCTCTCCTTCGCGCCCACTGCAAGCCCGTCAGCCAGCCGCGACCAGACCGTAAACCATCGCTCCGCGTCAGGTTCGCCGATTTGGCGTGCGGCGGCGAGGCATTCGCCGATGTCGGCGCCTCCGCTGCTGCTGTGACTAGCGGCGCGGAGCCATTGCAGCTCGAATAAATCATCCTTGAACACCGTCACCATGGTCACACCTCGCCACTTGCAAACCGGAACCCGCATGTATATGCCATACACATGCCAGACGATGTATACGGTGTCAACACCCCGCGCGCCTACCACCACGGCGACTTGCGGCGTGCGCTGGTCGAGGCGGGATTCGAAATCCTTGAGGCGGAAGGGCGAGAGGCTCTGACCCTGCGGTCAGTGTCGGATCGGACCGGCGTTTCCAAAATGGCGCCGTACCGACACTTCGCGGATAAATCGGCCTTGCTGACGGCGATCGGTCAACACGGCTTCGTGCTGCTACGCGATAGACTGAAACGGGTCGACGAGGGCGCAGACCCTCGCAAGGCGCTGGTCGATTTGGCGACCGCACACATCGAGTTCGCCATCGAACACCCGGATCTCTTCCGGCTGATGTTTGGGCCTGATCCGCAGATCGGCGGAGATCAGGCCGACCTTACCGACAACCCAGACACCGCGTTCGGTATTCTGGCCCGGCGCATCAGGCAAGTGTTTCCAAAAGCCGAGATCGGGGTCGCCACGTTGTCGTGCTGGTCGTTCGTTCACGGCTTGGCGACACTGGCGATTGACCGCCGCCTGCGACCGCCGCCAGAAGACTTGCAGGCCGTGGCCCGGGGCGCGGCGGCGTTTCTGATCGGCCGACTTGCGGATTCCTCAAACTCATCAAACCCTCAGGAACACGGCTAAGAGGTTGGACCCAAACCGTGATACGGGCAACGCAGTTGCGCGCGCCGCCCGTCTTCATTGCAAATCTCCCGACCGCGGTGGAGGCACGAGTTTACAAACGCCCTGAGGGAGCCGTCGCGCTGCCGCACGATGACGACAGACTGATCGACATTCCTATAGACGGCGACATCACCAGGCTTGGAGAGGTCGTATGTCCTGCTGCACGAAAGGGCGGACCCGCATGAAGCGAACAGTCGGCGTGAGCGCACGGCTGGCGATTTCGGCTTTAGGTCGACAGCGGCAGTTGGCGTTAAGTTCGGAGAGCGGCCGTTCCCGCGATCGGCGCCATGTGGTTTGCCGTCCCCTATTTGGCGGGCGGCCGGTTCGAAATTTGCGTCATGTTATCGGCGATCTGGTTCAGTTCGACCGAAAGGTTGGTGTCCAGGTTGGCCCGGTAGAGCGCCTTTAGGTAGGCGACGTCAGCATCGGTCAAACCCTCTGGTTTGACGCGCTCGCCACAACCTTTCGACAGTAGGTCGAGGACGCTCGGCAGGGCGGCGCAACCATCGAGAGAGGGCGACTCCGCGAGGGCTAGTAGGCCGATGTAATCCGCGATGGGGCCGACTTGTTGGCCATCCAGCGCCTTGGCGTCGACGATGATGAGGGCGTTGACGAAGAGGCCGGTGCGGCATCCGGTGAAATGACTGCCAGGGCATGCGGTCAAACATCGCTCCCGGCGTGCCGCTCGCACACTACCGCCAGCATGACGCCGGCGTGCGACTGATCTGCTTGGCTTGCATGGGCCATCGCGACCTGGCGCTTGAGCCGGTGATTGAACGGCTCAAGGCAAGGGGCTTCGGCGATGAAAGGACTGGGATTAAGGCCATCGCCGGTTTCGTCTCTCGCCCCTGTCCCAAATGTGGTGGCACCCGCTTCGAAACGTCGCCGGCGTTCCCGGTGCGGCCGAAGGGCGAGGGCTGGTCGCACCCGACGCAGAATGCCGCTGCGGGAAATAGATGAGCGATCCATTCACAAGTCCCAAACGCCGGCTCGCACGCGCAAAGGAGAAGCGGGCCGAGATCGAATCCCTCTCCCAAGCCTTCTTCAAATCGAAGCCATTCGCCCGTGTCATCGAGCGAAATTCGAAGGGCTTTGATGAATACAAGGTAAGGCTGACGGCAGACATCCCGGACGGAGTGACGGACCTCGCTTACGAGATGATCGAGGCTCTCCGCTCTGTCTTGGATCAGGTCGTTTACCCGATCGCCCTGGCCTGCGGCGCCAAACGTCCCGACATCCTCCACTTTCCCATCGCGGACACGCCCGCTGATTTTGAGAACGGCCTGAACGGACGGGCCAAGGAATTGCCGCCTGATACGGCGCCGGCCTGCACCATCCGCAGAACCGCCATGTCGTGCGCCTCTCGCGACACGGCGCCGGATGCATCGGTGACAAAGAAAATGTCGTAGCCGCCCGCCAGACTCTGGACGACGGGCATCGCGAGGCAGATATCCGTCATTGATAGTCTAGTTCCCGCGCCACTATTCAGATCGCGCCGAACATGTCGCCACTTTGACCGTCACGATCAGCGGCCAAGCCTCGCCCTAGCTGTGAGATAGTCGCTCGTAGCAAACCCTTCTTTGACCCGGTTCAAAACCCGACGAAGAGTGTCTCGGGCGGCGGCGCTGTCTTCGATCGCCACATGGGTGGATGCTAGCCTGAGCTCCCAGGCGAGTGCGCCTTGGGTGCGCGCGACTTTGAGGCCGTCCGCCAATGCGCCGACGGCTTCCGTCACCTGATCGGAGGCGGCAAGGGCCAACGCCCGGATGCGCATCACTTCTGCCAGGCACCAGGCCTCTCCAGAGGCACGGCACCGGTCGATCACGCCTTCCACCGTTTCCCGCGCACGGCAGATTTGGCCACTCGACAGCAGCCCCTCCGCCAGGACGCTCTCGATTGCCGTGTTGTAGATACAGAACGGACCCGCCCTGAGCGATCGGATCGCGTCCTCCACTAGCGCGACCCCTTCCTCCGCGCGCCCTTGCCGGATGAGAATCTCGCCTTCGAAGGCGACACTCAGACTGTGCCACCCGCGGTAGGCGGGGGTCGTGTGAGTCCTGAGCATGTCGACGTAGCGAGCGGCGAGGGCCATGTCACCGACCCAGAGGGCGATGAAGCAAGCGGCATCGCAGATGACGGCCCCAAGCGTCAGAGTGTGGTCGAGCGCCTGGGCTTCAGCGATCATCTGCTCGACCAGGGCCAAAGCCCGATCGGCATACCCTTGCAGCCAAAGATCGCGGGCGAGGGTGATCTGGGCCGTGAGCCGTTGGTCATATTGGAAGCGGACCAAATGCGACGGCCGCGGCTCGTAGAGTTCCAGCATCTGTTCCGCCTCGCGACGCGAGCCGGCGAAATCCCCCAGGAAGTGGAGCGATTTACCGCGTAGGCGCCGGGCGATCACCTGATCCTGCGGGTCGCTTGCCCGTTGTGCAAGAGCGGCGAAGCGGTCAGCCATGGCAAGGGCTTCCGCCGCGGCCCCTCTGTTGGCGCACGCGATGATGAGGGCCCAAACCGCCTGAAGTTGGTAATCGATGTCCTCAAGCTCGACCGCCAGCGCCAGAGTCTCCTGCCGGGCCGCCGCGGAGCTCGGCGTCCCGCCGATTGCCTGCACCCGCGACCAGTTCGAGACCGCACGGAGTTGGAGCATCAGTCGGCGATCTGGCTGGGGCTGATCCTTGGTCCAAGCAATCGCCCGCTCCACCCGCGCCATGCCTTCGTCGAGCAGCGACAGATGGAACAAGAGGGGCGCCGCAGCGGCTGTCAGCGCCGCGCCGATCGCCCCGTCACCTTCTGAAGAGAAAGCCCAGTCCAGCGCCGAGCGTAGATTGCCGAGTTGACCGGAATGGGTTTGCAGCCAGTCCCCCACCGGCCGTCCGCCCCATTCCACCTGGGCCCTGTCGAAGGCGGCTCTGGTATGCTCGGCGTGACGCCGGCGGCACAGGTCCGCCTCGCCAGCCTCGATCAGCTTTTCCTGGGCGTAGGCCCGGGTGGTTTCGAGCAAGTTGTATCGGAGCACCCCTCCCGAGGGACGCGCGGCCAGCAAAGACTTGTCGTGCAGGCTCGCCAGCCTCTCGCTCACGTCGATGAGGCGCTGGTCATGTCCAACAACGGCGACGGCGTCATCCAAGGTGAAGCTGCCGCTGAACACGGCCAGCCCCCTCAGCGCCGCCTGGTCCTGAGGAGCCAGGAGCTGATAGCTCCAATCGAGGGTGGCGCGCAGGGTCTGGTGCCGAGGAAGGGCCGTGCGACGACCATGGGTGAGGACCTGGAAACGGTCGCCAAGTGAGCTAGCAAGTCCCCGGATGCCCAGACCGGCCAGCCGACCAGCCGCCAGCTCAATGGCCAAGGCGATACCGTCCAGCCGTCGGCAGATGTCGGCCACGTAAGGGGTGTCGGCGTCGTCGAGCCGATACCCCCCCAAGGCATAGGCGGCGCGATCTTCGAACATCTCGACCGCCGGATAAGCGCGGGCTTCTTGCGCCGTGAGGATAGGTTGGTTCGGCGGCGTTTCCAGGGGAGGAAGCTGATGAACCCACTCCCCGGCAGCGCGGAGCAGCTCGCGGGTCGTGGCTAGGATTGTCACAGCCGTCGTTTGACCGATGAGTTCCTCGATGAACACCGCGACCCGGTCGACCAGATGCTCGCAGTTGTCGAAGATGAGCAGGACCCGCCGGCCGGCGACGGCGGCGGCGACCTCCTGGGCGGGATCCTGCCGCAGGCGAAGACTGAGCCCCAAGGCCGCGGCCACAGCGGCCGACATCTGGCTCGTATCCTGGATCGGCGCCAGATCGACGAAGGCGATGGTGTCGAACGCGTCCTGCAGCCGCGCCGCGATCGCCAGCGCCACGGTCGTCTTGCCGATCCCGCCCGGGCCGACCAGAGACAGCAACCGACGGCGCGGAACCTCCTGAACCAAGGCGTCAATGACCGCATCCCGACCGAGGATTCGGGTGATCTGCGGAGGCAGCCGTTGGGCTCTGAGAGGTTCGGCGGCTTTCTCACCGGGCGATTGCGTGGCCGGCGTCGCTTCCACGTCGAAGACGAAGCAGTAGCCTCGCCCGGGAATCGTGACGATGTGCCGCTTGCCGCTTTCGCCGAGAGCCTTGCGCGCGGCCGAGATGCTGACCCGTACCGCCGTCTCGTCGACGAAAGAACCGCCCCAAACGAGCTCAGTAAGCTTGTCCCGGGAAAGAATTTCTCCTGGGCGCGAAGCCAGGGCGATCAGGACTTCGAGCGCCCGGGCGCCCAGTTTGACCGGAGCCCCGGAGCGCCAGAGGGCCCGAGCCGCCGGCGCGAGTTCGAATTCGCCGAAGGCGATGTGCTCTCCTGCCGCCGCACTCGATGTGAGCACCATGGCCGTCCCGCCAAAATCCAGGGCGGGCAACTCATACCTCAATGCGACCGCGGACATGAGAGCTTTGCCGCGCCCTGCCCAACAAGGGCGGCGACAGGGCGCCTTACAAGCAATCACATCCCTTCACTGGCCAACCGCGCAAACCTGAAAGAACCTCATCGTTCGGACCCCGCCTCGGCGGGCTCCGCCAGGAGTGTTCAACGTGAAAGCGACCGGCCTCCTGTCCGCAGCGTCGCATGGCTTCGCCGATCAGGCGCTCCCGCCATGACTATCCCGCAGCTTGAGCGCCGCGGCTGCGGACGCCCCGCGTCGGAAGCGGTCCCGCTTCTGAACCATGCTGAGCGTTGAGCCGCGCGTGATGGGAGATTCGGTATGCGGATCCTGATGATGCTCAGGGCTGAACGTGGTAGTCGCCCGAGCAGGTCTTTGGGTCTCGATCAAGTTGTCGAGCCCTACTATCTGCTGCACGACGCTGGGACCGAAGTCGTGGTCGTCTCGGTTTTGGGCGGACATCCGCCATTCCTTGGCGGGCGCAGGCGATCGACGCGCGCAACCGCGGTTCTCCGGCGGTTTCGCAACGACCACAGTGCTCGCGACGCCATCAGCGACACTCTGAAGTTCGCCCAGATCTGCCCGGAGGACTTCGACGGCGGCATCTGCATCGGCGCTCTTGAAGAGCAGGCGGGTGGCGATGACCCGGCGGGCGCGCAGAATCTGATCACCGCCCTGCTGGTTGCCGGCAAGCCGGTCGCGGTTGTTCCCAGCGATCTCCTGCCGTCGTCTCAACGACCGATGGACGGCATCCTGATCATCGGCGACCAGGCTCGCTCGCCTGCCAGAGCGGCCAGGGCGCTGCTGGCCAGCCTGGAACTTGGCCGTGAGCCTGGCCCGGCGCCGATCCCATCGGACAAATCGGCGGTTTAGACGAAGCTCGAGCCGGCTCGCGTAACAACAAATCACATCTGTTCACTGGCCGACCAGAGGCGGGGATGGAAGGCTGAGGCCCTACAGCGGCCGGTCAAACCCGAAACGGTTCATCGAACTCGCAAATTGGAAGGGCCCCCCATGAACAATACTTACGTTGTCGCCATGCTTGCCGCGACCTTGGCTGGCGGTGTGTTCGGACCGGCCTCGGCCCAAACCGCTTCAAGGTCAGGCGTGAAAAATGTGGTCCTGGTGCACGGCGCGTTCGCGGATGGTTCGGGCTGGGCGGCCGTCGCCAGCATCCTGAAAAAGGACGGGTACAGAGTATCGGTGGCGCAGCCTCCCGAGACCTCCTACGCCGAGGACCAGAAGTACACGCGCGCGGCGATCGACGCCATGGGCGGCCCGGTGGTGCTGGTTGGCCACAGCTACGGCGGGTCGATCATCAGCGAGGCCGGCAACGATCCGAAAGTCGCGGCGCTGGTCTATATCGCCGCTTTCGCGCTCGATGAAGGCGAGAGCTGCGCGTCGATCGAGCAGGCCGTGCCGCAGGCGTCGACGGCGTTCAAGCCGGACAGCAACGGCAACTGGTGGATAGAGCCCGAGCATTTCGCGGCCGACTTCGCCGCGGACATTCCGTCGGATCAGGCGGCGTTCATGGCCATCTCACAGGTGCCGATCTCGACCGATGCGTTCACCCACAAGGTGACAAACCCCGCCTGGAAGACCAAGCCGACCTCGTACATGGTGGCCGCTGCCGACCGGTCGATAAATCCGATCCAGGAACGCATGATGGCCAAGCGGGCCCATGCCAAGACGATCGAGGTGAACGCCAGCCACGTGGCCTACATGTCGCACCCGAAGGAAGCGGCCAGGCTCATCGAGGAGGCCGCGGCATCGGCGCCGGTCACGCCATAGGTCGCCGCCAGCTCGCCACAGCCAGCCAAGAAACAGCTCCCACGCATAGGCAAGAACGCTTTAGCGCGATGGCATCGGACATCACGGACCCCGGGCACATCCTCCCGGCATAGGAGAGCAGTCATGACACAGCACATCAAGAACGTGGTCCTGGTCCATGGCGCATTCGCCGACGGATCAGGCTGGGAAGCCGTCGCCAGCATCCTGATGAAGGACGGGTACAAGGTATCGGTGCCGCAGCACCCCGAGACCTCCTACGCCGACGACCAAAAGTACACGAAGGCGGCGATCGACGCGATGGACGGGCCGGTGGTCCTGGTCGGCCACAGCTACGGCGGGTCCGTGATTACCGAGGCCGGCAATCATCCGAAGGTTGCAGCGCTGGTCTACATCGCCGCCTTTGCGCTCGACGAAGGCGAGAGCTGCGCTTCGATCGAACAGGCCCTGCCGCAGGCGTCGACGGCGTTCAAGCCAGACAGCAACGGCAACTGGTGGATAGATCCGGAACATTTCGCGGCCGACTTCGCCGCGGACATTCCGCCGGAGAAGGCGGCGTTCATGGCCATCTCGCAGGTGCCGATCTCGACCGATGCGTTCACCCACAAGGTGACGAACCCCGCATGGAGGACCAAGCCGACCTGGTACATGGTGGCGAGCAGCGACCGGTCGATCAATCCGATCCAGGAACGGATGATGGCGAAGCGCGCCAACGCCAAGACGGTCGAGGTGAACGCCAGCCACGTGGCCTATATGTCTCACCCGGAGGAAGCGGCCCGGCTGATCAAAGAGGCCGCCACCACCGTACAGGTCAGCTAGCGGCCAGGCAGGCTCGGAGAAACGGATTTCCGGGCCGGTGCGGTTGGAGGGTCCGCCCCCGACGATGTCGGCGGCGCCGTGGTCAAGTTTGTCGCCGGAGGAAAATGCGATGGGCGAGCAGATCACCATCCAAGGCCGCGACGGCGTGTTCAAGGCCTATGCCGCTCGGCCGGCCAGCCTGCCGGCCCCTGTCGCGGTCGTGCTGCAAGAACTCTTCGGGGTGAATGCCGACATCCGCGCAACCTGCGACGAACTCGCCAGGCAGGGCTACATCGCCGTCGCCCCGGACCTGTTCTGGCGGCAGGAGCCTGGCGTCGACCTCGATGTGCGCTCGCAGGAAGACTGGGACCACGGGGTGCGCCTCTACCAGGCCTACGACCGGGACAAGGGCGTCAAGGACATCGAAGACACGATCGCGGCCGCGGCCAAGTTTCCAGACGGCGCCGGCAAGATCGCCGTGCTCGGCTACTGCATGGGCGCGCTGATGGTCTTCATGGTAGCGGCACGCTGCAAGATCGATGCGGGCGTCTGGTATCACGGCGCGGACACTGAGAAGTATCTCGGCGAAGCGGACGCGGTGACCGCGCCCCTGCTGATGCACGTGGCCGAGGAGGACGAGTTCATCTCAAAGGCAGCTCAGGCGCAAATCAAGGCGGCGCTGGGGGGCAAGCCCAAGGTTTCGATCTACAGCTACCCGGGTCAGCGCCATGCCTTCTCGCGGCACAACGGCCTCCACTACGACGCCGCATCGGCGGCATTGGCCCATGAGCGGACATACGCCTTTCTGAAGCATGCGCTGCGGTGAGCGGGCGCCGGCTCGATGATTCACCCTGACGAAACCGCGGCGCACCAAAAGACGACTGTAGAGACACAGTTCGTCTACGAGGACCTGTGCAGCCGGTTCGAAGCCGCCATCGGGCGTCTCGACGCGCCCGCCATCAGGCGGATGGAGGCCACGGGCGCACCATGGAGAGAGATCAAGGCGACGATCTGCGCGATGGCTGGGGAAAGCGGACTCATGCAGTTCGCCGTCTTCGATCAGGGCGCGGTCGCTTCTCTGGCCGGCTCACAGATCTGCTGCCGACTTTACTTGGTCGGCAATCCGGTCATCGCTTCCCGGATCGTCCGGATCGACGCGCGGGGCGCCTTGTACGTTCCCTTCCGCGTGACGGTGTACGCGTCGCCGCCAGGGGCCGGCGCGACGATCGCGTTCGATCGGCCTTCGTCACTGTTAGCGGGCCTGAGCCAACCTGAACTCGATGAGATCGGCGCTCTGCTGGACCAGGAGATCGACAACGCAGTGCTGAGGGCGGCGACGTTGGACGTTTCAGTCCACGAGACTGGCGGTTGATATGCCTTCGTGGCCCGACGGAGGGCACTGTCTGAGCAAATGCGGCGTCCGTTGGGATGGCGCTCCTGGCAGAACGCTGGTCGTGAAGATCAAGCAGATGAAGAGCCTGCAGAAGTTCGCGCCGGTCCACGACGCCTTCCACAACCACTTCAATAAGGAGCGACACCTCACCGGCCGGGACAGTTTCAAGGCCCAACGCTCAGCCTCCCTGGCTGAGTGAAGTCCCTCATGGCCTAGGAATGGTCCCACCTGCCACAGCTGCGGCCACCGGAGACAAGTTGCCGTCAGACTGATGGGGTGGATGGCCCCTGTTTGCGGCGTCTGAGCGCCATAGAGTGGCCGTCGCTAGAGCAGCCACTTGGGCAGGAGCCATCCACCATGCAGACTATCACGATCGGCCTCGATCTCGCGAA
>Ga0302314_10016340_pt1 | contig 12546 bp, 13 predicted proteins | sample III_Palsa_N2_3_FD_200533 | JGI IMG/M metagenome (GOLD analysis project Ga0302314, IMG submission 200533) | Peat permafrost microbial communities from Stordalen Mire near Abisko, Sweden - III_Palsa_N2_3 | ecosystem: Environmental > Terrestrial > Soil > Palsa > Peat permafrost | place: Sweden...
AAGGCTCTGCCCCAGCAGCAGGCTCGGCGACCACCTCAAACCCCGCTTCGACCGCGGCGCCCGCCAGCTCGCGTGCCACCGGCAGCTCGCCGGTCACGACCAACAGACGGCCTTCACCGACACCGCCGCTCGGCGGCTCGGGGTCAGGCGTCCGCGGCGTTGCCGGCGCGCCTGGCTCGCCGTACTCGTACCAGCCACGGCCCGTCTTTCGCCCGAGTTTGCCGGCAGCCACCATCCGCGCCTGGAGCGCCGAGGGCTGGTAGCGCGGCTCGCCGTAGCTGGCGCGATAGAGGCTCTCGGCCACCGCGTGGTTGGTCTCGATTCCGATCAGGTCCATCAGCTCGAACGGCCCCATCCGGAAGCCGCCGCCGAGCCGCGCGATCCGATCGATCTGCTCCGTCGTGGCGACCCGCTCCTCCAGCAGCCGCAACGCCTCGAGCGAGAACGGGCGGTTGCATCTATTGACAAGGAAGCCCGCCACGTCAGCGGCGTCGATCACCCGCTTGCCCATCGCCTCGCCGACGGCGCGAGCCGTTGCCAGCGCTTCCGGACTCGACTCCTCACCGGCCACGACCTCAACCAGTCGCATCACGGGCGCCGGGTTGAAGAAGTGCAGTCCGACGACCCGCTCCGGGTTGGGCACACCGGCCGCGATCTCGGTGATCGATAGCGACGAGGTATTGGTTGCCAGCACACAGTCAGCCGCGACGACCCCGGCGATCTCGCCGAACAACTGAAGCTTGACCTCAAGCCGCTCGGGTGCCGCTTCGACCACCAGACCGCACGGCCCGAACTGGGCGAGCGTCTCCGTGGGCTTGACGCGCGCGCGTATGGCAGTCGCCTCAGCGTCACTCAACTTCCCCCGCGAAACGAGCCGGGACAGCCCGTCCTCGATCCGTTCGACCCCGCGCTCAAGCCCGGCAGGAACGGCGTCGTAGAGCAGCGTTACGGCCCCGGCTTGGGCCGCCAACTGGGCGATTCCGGCGCCCATCGTGCCGGCGCCGATGACGCCGATCGTGTCTGGCACCGCTCCGCTCATGGCGGCTACTCTACAGTGTGTCCGGACACTATGGCTGCTAGGATCGCTTGAGATGGAGGAGACCGTACTTCTGGACGTTGCGGGGGACGTCGGTCAGCTGACCCTGAACCGCCCGGAGTCCCATAACGCGATCACGGTTGAGCTTGGCCACGCACTCGAGGCAGGGCTGCGCGAGCTGTCTCAGCGCGCCGCGGTGATCGTGATCCGCGGCTCCGGCAAGAACTTCTGCGTCGGCGGCGACTTCAAGGAAATGGAGCGACTGCGGGCCGAGGGTACGGAGGCGACGCGGGAGCTGTTCGCGGGTTTTCACCGCGCCTGCGCAGCAATCGCGGAGATCCCGGTGCCGGTGATCGCGGCCGTTCACGGCCACGCCGTCGCCGGTGGCTTTGAGCTGGCGCTCGCCTCCGACATCGTGCTCGTCTCCGAGACCGCCAAGCTGGCGGACATCCACTCCAACTACGGCATGGTCCCTGGCGGCGGTAGCACCCAGCGCCTGCCGCGACTGGTCGGAGCCCAACGAGCGCTTGGCCTGATCCTCAGCGGCGACACGCTCAGCGGCACGCAAGCGCTCGACTGGGGCATCGCCTACCGAGCTTTCCCTGAAGCCCAGTTTGAAGCCGGCGTGGCGGAGTTCGCCACGGCGTTGGCGGCGAAAGACCCGGCCGCCCTGCGCCACAGCAAACGACTTGTACGTGACGGTCTCGAGCTGCCCCTCAGCGACGGGATCGCGCTTGAGTTGCAGACGGTGCTCGAGCACCTTGCCGGTCCCGCCGTATACGCGAAGGGCGCGGCATGACCGCTACCCCTGCACCGGTCTTGCTGTCAGAGCAGGACGGACTCGCCCGCCTGCGCCTGAACCGGCCAGAGGCATCGAACGGCCTCGACGTTCCGCTACTGCGAGCGCTGCACGCCGCGTTGATGGAGTGCCACGCCAACCCGGGGCTGCGGGCCCTGCTGCTGACCGGCGAGGGCAAGAACTTCTGTGCGGGCGGCGACATCAAGGACTTCGCGTCCAAGGGCGAGGCGCTGCCTGACTACCTGCGCGAAGCGACCTCCTGGCTCGGGATCGTCACTCAGGCACTGGTCTCGCTACCGGCCCCGGTAGTGACGTTGGTCCAGGGGTTCGCCGCGGGTGGCGGTGGGATCGGACTGGTCTGCGCCTCGGACATCGTGATCGCGGGCGAGTCCGCCCGGTTCATGTCGGGAGCGACCCGCGTCGGGATGGCACCAGACGGTGGCTCCTCCGTCACCCTCTCACGGCTGATCGGCCACCGCCGGGCGATGGAGTTCGTGTTGCTGAATCCAACGCTGACGGCGACTCAGGCCGCCGAGATCGGCCTGATCACCCGCGTCGTCGCCGACGAGCACCTCCACTCGACCGGCGAGGAGATCGCCCAGCAATTGGCGAGCGGCCCAACGTTGGCGCTGAAGGCGACCAAGCGGATCATGTGGGATGGTCTCGGGCGCAGCGTTGAGCAAGCACTCCCGGATGAGTCGCGGACCGTGTCGGAGCTGTCGGGCACCGCCGACGCTCGTGAGGGACTGGCGGCCGTGATCGAGCGGCGCGCCCCGGAGTACAAGGGACGCTGAAGCATGGACCTCGGGCTGAAAGGGCGACGCGCCTTCGTCACCGGTGGCGCGCGCGGGATCGGCGCGGCGATCTGCCGCGAGCTTGCGGCTGAGGGCGCCGAGGTCTATATCGGCTACGTCGGCTCGAAGGCGGGCCCGGAACTCGCCGCTGAGATCGGTGGCACCGCGGTCAAGGTGGACGTCAGCGACTACGCCGCCACCGCCGCCGCCGTTACCGAACTCGGCACGCTCGAGATCCTCGTCAACAACGCCGGCATGGATGACATGGGTTTCTTCACCGAGTTGACACCCGAGCGCTGGCGCCCGCAGCTGGCGGTCAACCTCGAGGGCGTCCTCAACGTGACCCACGCAGCGCTGCCGGCGATGCAGGCCGCGAGCTACGGCCGGATCATCAACGTCTCCTCTGAGGCAGGACGGCTCGGCTCCAAGCGCGGATCGGTCTACGCCGCCGCCAAGGCCGGCGTGATCGCCTTCACCAAGTCAATTGCGATCGAGAACGCCCGCTACGGGATCACCGCCAACAACGTTCTGCCAGGTCCGATCGAGACGCCGATGCTCGAATCCAACCGGCAGGGGCCGCGCGGCGAGGAGGTCGTGGCGGCGATGGCCGCAGCGACACTGCTGCGCCGGATCGGCCAGCCTGAGGAGGTAGCCGCGGTGGTCGCGTTCCTCGCCTCCGACCGCGCCGCCTACGTCACCGGCGAGACGCTCGGCGTATCCGGCGGTATGGGCGTCAGTGCTGGCTGATGGACGACCCGATCGACAAGACTGAACAACCAGGCGAGAGGAACAGCATCAATGGGTGAGCTTGACGGCAAGGTGGCGCTACTGACCGGTGCCGGCAACGGAATCGGGGAGCAGGCTGCCAGGCGCCTGAGTGCGGCCGGCGCCCAGGTCGTGATCTCAGACATCGATGGCGATGCCGCCGAGCGCGCCGTCGCGTTGCTAGACGGCGTCGGCGCCAGCCACAGCGGCGACCTGACCAAGCCAGGTCAGTGCGAAGCGGCCGTCCAAACGGCGATCGAGGCCTTCGGCCGCTTGGACATCGTCGTCAACAACGCCGGCTACGCCTGGGACGCGCCGCTGCACAAGATCACCGACGAGCAGTTCCAGGCGATGCTGGATATCCACACCGTCGTGCCGTTCCGGGTCCTGCGCGCCGCCGCGCCCTATCTACGCGAGCCGGCCAAGGCCGAGGCCGCGGCGGGTGAGGAGCACTTCCGCAAGGTCGTCAACGTCAGCTCACTGTCAGGTGTGATGGGTAATGCCGGGCAGGTTGCCTACGCCGCCGGTAAGGCCGGCGCGATCGGACTGACCAAGGCGCTGGCGAAGGAGTGGGGACCGCTGAAAATCAACGTCAATGCGGTGGCCTTTGGATTCATCGACACGCGGCTGACCGCACCGGTCGGCACCGTCGGCGAAGTCCAGGCCGGCAGCGGCAAGATCAAGCTGGGCGTTCCGGAGCAAGCTCGCGCCGCGGCCGAGGCAGTCACCTCGCTCGGCCGCTCAGGAAGCGCGGACGAGGCGGCGCGCGGCATCTACTTCCTCTGCAGCCCGCTGTCAGACTACGTCCACGGTCAGGTGCTGGCGGTCAGCGGCGGCCTGATGCTGGGGATGACCTCGTGAGTGGACTGCTCGCCTACGGCGCCTACGTCCCGCGCCACCGCCTGCAGCGCGCCGAGCTTGGCTCAGCGCTCGGCGTGCCGGCGGGCAAGGGCGCTCGCACAGTGGCCGCCTACGACGAGGACTCGACGACGATGGCTGTCGAGGCTGCCCGGCGGGCGCTAGCCGGCGCCCGCCCTCCGGTCGGCGGCGTCTACTTCGCGACCACCGCCCCCGCCTATGTAGATAAGACCAACGCGACGGCGATCCACGCCGCGCTTGACCTCGGACACGAGGGCTTCGCCGTCGACTTTGCCGGCTCCGTCCGCGGCGCAGTCGGCGCCCTGCGGGCAGCGGCAGCAGGCAGCGGCCTCGCCGCCCTGTCCGATGTCCGTAGCGGCCGCCCCGGCTCCGCCGACGAACGCGACAGCGGCGACGGCGCCGCAGCGTTCCTGTTCGGTGACGGCGGGGTAATCGCCGAAGTGGTCGCGGATACCTCGGCGACCGCCGAGTTCCTTGACCGCTGGCGTGCCCCTGGGGACACGGCCAGTTCGACCTGGGAGGAGCGGTTCGGCCTGGAGATGTACCTGCCGCTGATCAAGGACGCGGTCACCCGCGCGCTGAGCGCGGCCGGAATTGAGCAGGCCGACCGGGTCGTGATCTCATCGCCGCATGCCAGAACCGCGGCTGCCACCGCCAAGTCCTACCCGGCGCGGCTGGCCACCGAGCCGGCGCCACTGGGCTTTAGCGGCGCCGCCGATCTCGGGATCGGCCTCGCCAACGCACTGGACCAGGCCGGGCCGGGCGAGACGATCCTGCTGATCAGCGCCGCGGACGGCTGCGACGCCACCGTCCTGCGTACCACCGACCGCCTTGTGTCGCCGAGCCAGCAAGCCGGCGACACAGTCGCAGCGCAATTGGCGCTCAGCCGTGACATCCGCTATTCGACGTTCCTCGCGTGGCGTGGGGTGATCGAGAAGGAGACAGGGCGACGCCCCGAGCCTGACCGCCCGGCGGGTCCGCCGTCGGCGCGCTCAGAGGCGTGGAAGTTCGGCTTTGTCGGCTCGCGCTGCACCGAGTGTGGTCGCGTTCACCTGCCCCCCACTCGCGTCTGCTCAAATTGCCACTCCGTCGACAAGATGGAACGGATGCGGATCTCAGAAGCGCCGGGAACGGTCGCGACCTACACCGTCGACCGCCTCGCATTCTCGCCCTCGCCGCCAATGATCGACGTTGTCGTCGACTTCGACGGCGGCGGCCGCTACACGCTTGAGATGACCGATGCGAGCCCGGATGAGGTCGAAATCGGCACCCGCGTTGAGACCACTTTTCGCCGGCTGTACACAAGCGGCGGCGTCCACAACTACTTCTGGAAGGTGAGGCCCGTCAATGGCTAGCAACGGCATCCGTGATCGTGTCGCGATCGTCGGGATGGGCTGCACCGCATTCGGTGAGCACTGGGACCGCTCGGCTGACGACCTGCTGCTCGACGCCGTGCAGGAGTGCTTCAGCTCGACCCCGGGCGTCACCCAGGCCGACGTCGACGCTTACTGGCTGGGCACGATGAGCTCCGGCCAGTCAGGGCTCGTGTTGAGCCGTCCGCTGCGACTCGACTACAAGCCCGTCACGCGCGTGGAGAACTTCTGCGCGACCGGCTCGGAGGCGTTCCGCAACGCCTGTTACGCAGTCGCCTCCGGCGCCTACGACCTGGTGATGGCCGTCGGCGTCGAGAAGCTGAAGGACTCCGGCTACTCCGGCCTGGTCCGCTCCCAGACACCCGGCGACGGCACTGCGCCGGAGAGCGCGCTGACCGCACCGGCGGCGTTCTCCCTACTGGACCCGGCCTACTGCAAGAAGTTCGATGTCGACCCTGGGGACATGCGTGACGCGATGACGCACGTCGCCTGGAAGAACCACCACAACGGTGCGCTGAACCCGCGTGCGCAGTTCCGCAAGGAGGTCGCGAAGGACAAGATCGCCGCCTCCCCCCTGGTCGCCGGCCGGCTCGGCGTGTTCGACTGCTCAGGCGTCTCCGACGGTTCCGCCTGCGCGCTGATCTGCCGCTCCGAAGATGCCCACCTGTACACGGACAAGCCGATGTACGTGAAGGCGCTGGCGATGGTCGCCGGCCCGGCAGACGGCCCGATCGACCCGGCTTACGACTACACGACGTTCCCGGAGGTCGTCCACGCCGCCGCCGACGCCTACCGTCAGGCTGGGGTCACCAACCCGCGGGAGGAGATCTCGCTGGCTGAGGTCCACGACTGCTTCACGCCGACCGAGATCGTGCTGATGGAGGACATGGGCTTCTCCGAGCGCGGCGAAGCGTGGCGGGACGTCCTCGCCGGTGACTTCGACCTCGACGGAAAGCTGCCGATCAACCCTGACGGCGGGCTCAAGTCGTTCGGCCACCCGGTCGGCGCCAGCGGCTTGCGGATGCTTTTTGAGTGCTGGCTGCAGTTTCGCGGCGAGGCCGGTGAGCGCCAGCTGACCGACCCCAAGCTCGGCCTGACGCACAACCTCGGCGGGCGGCCGGGTACGTGCGTCTCGTTCGTCTCGATTGTCGGCAGCGAGAAGGGCTGACCCCTGCGCCAGTTCACCTCCCTCGACGCGCAATTCACTGCCGCCGAGGACGGTCGCGTGCATGGTCACGTAACCGGGCTGGCGATCTACGACGCCGCCGGTAGCGTCAGCGGCAAGCTCGATGCGGAGGACATCCGGGCGGTGATCGAGAGCCGGATCCACCTCGTCCCACCGTTCCAACGGCGGATGCTAACGGTCCCACTGGGACTGGACCTCCCGTATTGGGCCGACGATCCGGAGTTCGATCTTGATCGCCACATCCACAGCCACGTGCTGCCCGCGCCGGGCGATCAGCACGCGCTCGGCGCGCTGGTCGCAGAGATCCTCGCGACACCGCTCGATTTGTCCCATCCGCCCTGGGCGATCCATCTGATCCAGGGTCTTGCTGACGGTCAGGTGGCCGTCGCGACCTCGATCCACCATGCGGCCTCCGACGGGATCGGAATGGCCGAGCTGTTTGCGATCCTCCACGATCCGACGCCTGAGGTCAGGAAGTTCGACGGAGCGCCGATCACCCCTGAACGGCAACCTGGCCGGCTTGAGATGCTCGCCCGCGGGCTCGCCGGCATTCCGCGTCAGCCGCTGCGGTTCGCAGGCAGCCTGCCACGCGCACTGCCTCACCTTGATCAGGTCGTGACGCTCCGCGCGATGCCGGGCGTCCCGACTGTCGCGGCGATCAGCCGACGCCTGCTGTCTCAGAATGGTGGCGACGGGACGATGCTTGATGAGCAGGCGACGCTCGCACCTCGCACCGTCACCACCGGCCGGGTCTCCTCGCAGCGCACCGTCGCGTTCGGCTCAACGCCCTTGGCGGAGGTCAAGGCGATCAAGAACCGTTATGGCGTGACGGTCAACGACGTCGTGATGGCGATCATCGCCGGGGGCCTGCGGACCTGGCTTGACCGCCGCGGTGAACTCCCAGACGCACCCCTGGCCGCGATGGTGCCGATCTCCGTCCGGATGCCGAACCAGTCGGAGGCCTTCGGCAACCGGATCGCGATGATGATCCCGCCGGTCTTCACCGACATCGCCGACCCGGTCGAGCGCCTGCAGCAGACCAGTCTGGCGATGCGCTCCGCCAAGGACCGTCACCAGGCAGTGCCGGCGACGTTGCTGCAGGACGCCAACCACTTCATCCCGCCGGTCCTGCTCGCCCGCGCAGCACGCGCCAGTGCGATCGTCGCCACCAGCCCGCTGCGCGGCGCCGCCGCCAACCTGCTGATCTCAAACATCCCGGGGGCACGCGAGCCGCAATACCTCGGCGGCGCGCGGCTGGTCGCCCACTACCCGCTGTCAGCGATCTTCCACGGCCTCGGCCTGAACATCACCGTAGTCAGCTACTGCGATCAGGTCGACTGGGGAATCGCCGGCGACCCCGAGCAGATCGGCGATGCCTGGGAGATGCTTGAGGACGTACTCGCGGCGCAGTCTGAGCTCGCTAGGCCTTAGAAGAGTTCGGCGGGAATCAGTAGTCGGTGTCGACGGCGCCTGCTTTGGCGACCGTTACGAGCAAGCTTCGCAGTACTGGATCGACCGCCAAGTACCTGCGCACGGGCCCACGGAACGCTACCTCCCCGGTCAGTAGCGACGGTGCCAACGCGAGCGAGCCACTCGCGAAAAGTTCGAACTGCTCGGCGTTCAGCTCGATCGTGATCTCGGCCGGATCGCCGGCCGGGGCCAGTTGCGGCGGGTCCCGGTCAAGCAGCAGGGTGACAGAGGCCGATGGCTGATCGAGGTTGTTGAAGCAGACACTCGTCTGGGCTTCGACGAGACGCTTGAGGCCGGGGTCATCGGTCGCGAGGACCAGTTCGAGCCGGGCCCTCAGCAGACCAGCACCTTCAGTCATCGCATGGGTGTCGTCAGGAATTGGTTGCACGTAAGACTCACTGCTTCAGCGTCAACGCTAGCCGGTGGGTGGCTAGACACGCTGTATGCTTGCGGCACCCAGACAGGTTGTATAGCATCGTCTCTCATGGTGCGTTGTCGCTCTAGGTTCACTGATCTGCGGCCCATCCAGTCGGGCGCTACCGCATAGATCATGGCTGTTGCGACCGTACCGGCGATCGAGACGCGGAACCTGCACAAGGCGTTCGGTTCGAGCAAGATCCTGCGCGGCGTTGATCTGAAGATCCCCGAGGGCTGTATCGCCTCGATCATGGGGCCGTCCGGCACCGGCAAGAGCGTTCTGATCAAGCACGTCCTGGGATTGCTGCGGCCTGATTCTGGCGAGGTGTGGGTCAAGGGCCAAGCGCTGAACAAGCTGAGCCGCTCAGAGGTCATCTCGATGCGTCGTGACATCGGCGTGATGTTCCAGGACGGCGCGCTGTTCAGCTCGATGACGGTCTATGAGAACGTTGCGTTCCCGCTCCGCCAGCACACCGATTACAACGATGCCGACGTCCGTGAAATGGTGCTTGAGGCGCTTAACAAGGTCGGCCTTTCCGACGCCGTGAACCGGTATCCAGCTGAGCTATCGGGCGGGATGAAGAAGCGCGCTGGACTGGCCCGCGGACTGATCCTCGACCCAACCATCGTGCTGGCCGATGAGCCGGACTCTGGACTCGACCCAGTCCGCACAGCGCTGCTGGGCGAGCTGCTGATCGAACGTCACGCCGACCTTGGCGGCACTCTGGTCGTGATCACCCACAACATGGAGCTAGCCCAGCGCGTCAGCGACTACGTCGTCGTGCTGTGGCAAGGCAAGGCCGTAGCGGCAGGGCCGGCGGAGCAGATGTTCACCTCCGAGGATCCATTCGTCCGTCAGTTCCTCACCGGCGAGAGCATCGGCCCATTGGGGATGGACTGAGCACCTCCAACCAGAAGTTCTGCATGTGGGTCGGGATGGCGATGATGCCGCTGTTCTTCCTCGGCTTCGGCGTCTTCGCCCACTTCATCCCGCCGCCGTCGCCACACGCTTCGGCCGCGGCGATCGCCCAGATCTTCGCCGGCAACCGGACCGGGATCCGGGTCGGCATGTTCATCTCGACCGCAGCCGGTGCGCTGCTCGCGTTTCTGTTTGCGGTGATCGCCACACAGCTAAGCCGGATCGAGGGGCCTCACCGGACGCTCACCTACGTCCAGCTCATCTCCGGCGCTTGCACGGTGCTGGAGTTCATCCTGCCGCCGCTGTTCTGGCAGAACGCGGCGTTCCGCGCGACCCGTGCAGCTGCAACGGTGCAGACACTCAACGATCTGGCATGGCTGCCATTCCTCGGCATCACCGGCACACTGATCGCCCAACAGATCGTGATCGCAATCGCAATCCTCCGCGATCCGCGGGCCAACCCCGTGATGCCGCGTTGGGTCGGCTACGCCAACCTCTGGGCCGCGCTCGGAATCGTGCCGGCCAGCTTCGTCGTCTTCTTCCACTCCGGGCCACTGGGGTGGAACGGCGCGCTCGCTTGGTGGCTCGTGCTTGTCGACTTCTTCATCTGGATGTGCGTGATGGCCTACGGCCTCAACTCCGCGATCAACCACCAGGCGCGGGAGGAAGTCGATGGCTCCGCGGAGCCAGACCTCGCAACGCTGGCCGCCGAGGTAGCCGCCCTCCGGAGTGAGCTACAGGCAACACGTGACCCAGAAGGGATCAGGACCAGATGACCTGCTCGTCCGTATGCATCACCGCATCGTGATGCTAAGATGCCGCCATGGCCAAGGTTAGGACGACCCTCACGATCGACGAGGACGTCCTCAAGTGGGTCAAGATCCGCGCGGCCCGCACCGGCGAGTCCGACAGCGCAGTAATCGAGCAATCGCTACGGCGCGACCTCAAGCTCGACGTACTCGACGAACTCTGGTCCACCGCGACCATGTCTGACGGTATGGCCTCAGAGCTCGCAGTCGAGGCACAACACGCGACCAGACCTCGCCAACGGGGATCTGGTGCGCGCAGTTCTTGACGTAGACGTTCTGGTCTCAGCAGTCCTGTCGGCCCAGGGGCCGCCGGCAGAGATCCTCCGCTACCACCGTGACGGAGCGCTCGAGATGATCGTCTCCGAACTCCTCGTCGCTGAACTCGGCCACACGATGGAGTACCCGAAGATCCAGAAACGGATCGCGCCGGAGAAGGCCGCCGCTTTTATCGACTGGGTCAGTGAGCACGGAGCGCTCACCGACGACCCAACCGACCCCGCGCCCGTGAGTTCACTAGATCCCGACGATGACTACGTCCTCGCGCTCGCCTTCAAATGCCGCGCGTTCGTCGTAACCGGCGATCAGCACCTACTCGGCCTGCGCAACGACCTACCGATCCTCACACCTGCCGAATTCGTGACCAAGCTTCGCGAGCAGTCTTAGACCGACGGCGCGTTTGCGTCGATCATCGTGATCAGACCGTCCCGCAACTCGGCGTCGTCGGTCAGCGGACCGGCGATCGCCGCGATCGCGGCGTCGCGGAACGACATCCCCTCGTCGATCAGCGCCGCCGCCGCGATCAAGGTGCGCGTCGAAGCGGCCTCGCGCAGGCCAGCGTCACGGACGCGGCGCACGGCCTGCCCGAGCCTAACCAGACTCTCAGCGAGCTCCGGGACCACATCGGCCTCCTCACACAGGATCTGCACCTCAAGATCCGGCGCGGGAAAGTCAAGCTCGATCGCGACCATGCGCTGGCGAGTCGACGCCTTCAGGTCCTTCAACACGCTCTGGTAACCCGGGTTGTAACTGACGACCAATTGGAATCCCGAAGCGGCAGCGAGCCGCTCACCACCGAGCCGCTCGATGTTCAACTCGCGGCGGTGATCGGCCAGCGAATGGATCGCAACAGTCGCGTCCTGGCGTGCCTCAACGATCTCATCGAGGTAACAGATCCCGCCCTCCCGTACCGCGCGGGTCAGTGGGCCGTCGATCCAGTCCGTCTCTCCACCAGTCAGCACGTATCGGCCAACAAGATCTGAGGCCGTCATGTCCTCGTGACAGGAGACGGTGTAGAGCGGAACCCCGACACGGTCCGCGATGTACTCGACGAGCCGCGTCTTGCCGCACCCGGTCGGGCCCTTCAGCATCACCGGCAGGCCCCGCCGCCAAGCGGCTTCAAACAGCTCGACCTCGTTGCCCACCGCAAGGTAGAACGGATGCTCCTGCACGGCGGCGATCGACTGCTGAGGCTGTTGCGTCATGCGGCTCTCCTAGGGTAGTGCTGCCCGGTCGAGCGGCGCGTCGCCGCGGCGGCCTTCAGGGCGTCGCTGAACAACGGGCGAATATGGCGTGAGAGTGAATCCGCGTCCTCCAGACGGCGGTGCGGCAACGACCCCCAGACCCTCTGCAGCACCTCCTCCTCGGTGCTTGAACGGACGCTGATGCAGGCGCACGCGACCCCCTGCGCGACTGCCTCCTCTAGCGCATGGTGACTGTCCTCCTGGGCGTAGCGGTGCTCGTATCCGTCTTCGTAGGGCAGCCCGTCGCCGACCAGCACCAGCAGCATCTGGGAGGTTCCGGCGCGCTTTGAGACGAGGAACGTTCCGTGGCGGATCGCCGCGCCAAGCCGCGTGTAGCCGCCCGGGGTCAAGCCGGCCAAGCGACGCTCGGCCGCGTGGTCGTATCGATCATCGAAGTCTTTGACCCGCAGGAACCGCACGGCCTGCCGGCCGCGGGAGTAGAAGCCGTAGGTCGCGACCCGGTCGCCCAGTTCCTCAAGCGCTGCTGTCAGCTTGCCGGCGAGCAGCCGCTGCTCGTCGAACACCCGGCGCCCCTCAGCCGACTCGCCGGTCGAGCCGGTGGCGTCGAGTAACACCAGC
>Ga0302314_10016342_pt1 | contig 12545 bp, 11 predicted proteins | sample III_Palsa_N2_3_FD_200533 | JGI IMG/M metagenome (GOLD analysis project Ga0302314, IMG submission 200533) | Peat permafrost microbial communities from Stordalen Mire near Abisko, Sweden - III_Palsa_N2_3 | ecosystem: Environmental > Terrestrial > Soil > Palsa > Peat permafrost | place: Sweden...
TACCCCTATGTTACAAAGCCTCAACACCCTCGTCGGCGATCCTCTCCATAACTCGGAAGGCGAGATCGGCGCCGTGCGCGACCTCTACTTCGACGACGCGCACTGGGCGATCCGCTACGTGGTGGCGAGCACCGGGACGTGGTTCGGCCGGGAAGTCCTCCTCTCGCCGCACGGCCTGCGCAAGGTCGACGGGGCGGCGCGGCGGCTCGAGGTCGCCCTTACCCAGGAACAGATCCGCCACGCCCCGGCCATCGACACCGCCGTCCCGGTCTCCCGGCAGCATGAGGCGGAGTACTTCCGCTACTATGGCTGGCCCGCCTATTGGTCGGGGCCGGGCATGTGGGGCTTCAACACCTTCCCCATGGCCGATCCGCTGACGCTGGCCGAGGCGCCCGCGGCCCCCGCGCCTGAGACGAGCGCCGCCTCCCACCTGCAAAGCGCGGCCGACGTGACCGGCTACCACGTCGAGGCAGCCGACGGCGAGATCGGACACGTCGACGACTTCCTCTTCGAGGACGGCACGTGGGCGATCCGTTACCTGGTAGTCGACACCGGGACCTGGTGGCCGGGCAAGCGAATCCTGGTGCCGGTGGCGGCGATCGAGAAGGTCGACTGGGCGGCGCGCCACGTCCTGGTCAACCTCACGCGGGAAAAGATCCAACGCGCGCCCGAGTTCGAGAACATCCTGCCGCTGGAAGCGGGCTTCGTGCACCGCCTGAACCACTATTACGGCGTCTGACGGCTAGGCCGCCTCGTCGACCAGGAGGATGGTCAATCGCTTCGGCCCGTGGGCGCCGAGGACGAGGATGCGCTCGATGTCGCCGGTCCGGCTCGGGCCGGTGACGAAGGAGAGGAGGCTGGGCAAGTCCTTGCCGTAGGCGGCGGTCACCCGCGCGAAGGCGGCGGGGAGGTCGGCGACCAACTGATCGGCGGTGGCGATGACGACGTGGTGCGACGGCAGGACGGAGAGCGCTCGCCCGCCCGAGGCGCGGGAGCTGACCAAGACCGAGCCGGTCTGCGCGACCAGCGCCTCGCACCCCGTCACACCGACTGGCGCAGCCTCGAGGGCCTGCTTGTCATACCCCTCGGCCACGTTCCACGATAGCACGCCGCCCTCGGCCAACAGGGCGCGCGGCAAGGGCGCGTCGTGGGTGGCGGCGCGGTCCCACTTCTCCTGCGCCGCCAGGTCGCGCACGTAATGCGCGGCGGCGGCGAGGGTGGGGAAGCGGAAGAACTCGGCGCGCAGGACCGCCGCCTGGGCGGCGAAGGCGGCCACCCGGTCGTCGAACGTGGGGCCGACGTGGGGAAGCCAGGGTTGAATCTCGGCCGAACCGGGCGCGTGGCCCGGGGCGGCGGCGCCCGCCGGCTTGGCCGGGAGGCGGAGCGCCTCGCGGATGCGGCCGAGGATGGCGGCGGCGTCGGAACGGGGGGCGCCTTCGCTCATCGGGGGCCTCCGGCGCGGCGCTCGGCCCAGAGTTGCTTGAAGGTCTTGGGCGGCGCGGGCGGCAGGTCGCGCGTCTTGGTCCACGCCCGCAGCGGGTCGAGGACTGTCCCCTGCACCACCGCCTGGAGGCGGAGGCCGAGGGGGCTGAACTTCCCGGAGAGGCGGTAGAGCCCGGGCCGGTTCATCAGGAAGACGAAGCCGCGGTAGAGCGCCTTTTCCCACCCGACCGGCTTTTGCGCGACGGCATTGCGGCGGTTCTGCAGGAGGTGGTGGTGGAGGTCGATCTTCACCGGGCAGGTCTCGGTGCAGGCGCCGCAGAGGGAGGAGGCGTTCGAGAGGTGCTTCCAATCCTGCAGGCCGCGCAGGTGGGGGGTGATGACCGAGCCGATCGGGCCCTGGTAGGTCGTGCCGTAGGTGTGGCCGCCGACGTTTTTGAAGATGGGGCAGACGTTGAGGCAGGCGCCGCAGCGGATGCAGTGGAGGGAATCGCGCTGCTCCGGATCGGCCAGCAGGCGGGTGCGGTGGTTGTCGAGCAGGACGATGTGGAATTCCTCCGGCCCGTCGACCTCGCCCGGCTGGCGCGGGCCGCCGTACAAGCTATTGTATGCGGTGAGGAGCTGGGCCGCGCCCGCCGTGCCGAGCATGGGCAAAAGGAGGGCCAGGTCGGCCAGCTTCGGCAGCACCTTCTCGATGCCGACCAAGGCGACGTGGATGCGCGGCAGGGCGGCGGTGAGGCGGGCGTTCCCCTCGTTCTCGGTGATGGAGAGGGTGCCCGTCTCGGCGATCAGGAAATTCGCGCCGCTGATGCCGAGGTCGGCGCGGCAGAATTCCTGCCGCAGGTGGCGGCGGGCGATCATGGTCAGCTCCTCGGGATCGTCGGTCGGCGCGCTGCCGAGCTTTTCCTCGAAGGTGGCGCTGATCTCGTCCCGCTTCAGGTGCATGCAGGGGAAGACGAAGTGGTAGGGCGCTTCTTTGCGCAGCTGGACGATGAGCTCGCCCAGGTCGGACTCGACGACGCCGTAGCCCGCGTGCTCGAGGGCGTCGTTGAGGTGGATCTCCTCGCTGGTCATCGTCTTCGACTTGACGATGGAGCGGATCTCCTTTTCCCGGCAGAGGTTCAGGATGTAGTCGCGCGCCTGGGCGCTGTTCGAGGCCCAGAAGACCTTCGTCCCGCGCGCCTCGGCGTTGCGGGTGAATTCCTCGAGGTAGGTATCGAGGTGGTTGACCGCCTCGAACTTGATCTCCGCCGCCGCCTGGCGCGCCGCCTGCCAGTCCCCGTAGGCGTCCTGGGTGACGCGGCGCTTGGCGAAGTAGCCGGAGAGGGCAAAGCGGATGAAATCGCGCCGGGGCCGGTCGGCGGCGGCCGCCGTGGCGTCGTGCTGGAAGGTGGAGGCCGCCGTGCTCATCGGCTGGCGAGGATCTCGGCCAGGTGCATCCCGCGCACCGCCTGGCCGTGGCGGTTGAGGTAGCCGGTGATCTGCATCAGGCAGCTCGAGTCGTTGGAGACGACGACGTCGGCGCCGGTCTCGACGATCGAATGGCACTTCACCTCGTCCATCGCGGTCGAGATCTGGGGGAACTTCACCGCGAAGGTGCCGCCGAAGCCGCAGCAGGTCTCGGCCTCCTTCATCTCGACCAGGTCGAGGCCGCGCACCGCGCGCAGGAGCTGGCGGGGCTCCTCCTTCAGCTTCAGCTCGCGCAGGGCGTGGCAGCCGTCGTGGAAGGTCACCCTCCCGTCGAAGCGGGCGCCGACGTCGGTCACGCCGAGCTTCTTGACCAGGAACTCGGAGAACTCGTAGGTCTTGGCCGCCAGCGCCTTCGCCTCCGCCTCGAACGGCGTGTGGTGGAAGAGTTCCGGGTAGAAGACCTTGAACATCGTCCCGCACGAGCCCGACCCGGCGACGACGACCTCGGCGTCGCGGAAGACCCGGAGCGTCCGCTCCGCCACCGCGCGCGCCTGGTCCCAGTAGCCGGAGTTGAACGGCGGCTGGCCGCAGCAGGTCTGCTCCTCCGGGTAGTCGACCGTATGCCCCAGCCGCTCGATCACCTCGACCATGCTCACCGCAGCGTGCGGGAAGAGCTGGTCGACGAAGCAGGGGACGAAGAGGGTGACTTTCACGGATAGGGCGGGCCCGCCGCGCGGCTAGCGGAGGAACGCCTCGTGCAGGCCGCCGTCGACGGTGATGATCTGGCCGGTCGTCTTGCTGAGGCGGCGGCTGAGCAGGAGGAAGATCGCCTCCGCCTGGTCGGCGGGGGTGATCGGCGCCTTGGTCAGGGTCCGGTCGGCGTAGAACTGGGCCAGCTTCTGGGTCAGCGACTCGCTCGCCTCGTCGTCGGTGTAGGGGATCTTGTATTTGGCCAGCGAGGCGATCACCCGGTCGCGCGGGAACATGGCGCTGCCCTGGATGACCGTCGCGGGGGCGACGCCATTGACCCGGACCAGCGGCGAGAGCTCGACCGCCAGCTCGCGGACGAGGTGGTTGGCCGCCGCCTTGCTGGTGTCGTAGGCGACGCTCCCCTTCTTCGCCACCACCGCGTTCGCGCTGGTGGTGAGGACGAGGTTGGCGGCCAGCCCCTGCTCCTGCCAGAACGCGCGCGCCTCGTCGGCCACGATGTAGCCGCCGGTGACGTTGATGGCGAAGGTGAGGGCCCACTTCTCGTCGGGAATGTGGCCGGTGGTGTCGGGGGCGACGAAGATGCCCGCGGTGACCGCGATGCCGTCGAGGCCGCCGTAGGCGAGCGCGATGTTCTTGAGCAGCGCGCGGACGCTCTCCCGCTTCGTGATGTCCCCGGCGAGGCCGACCGCCGGGCCCACCGCGGAGAGGCCGCTCCCCGCGACGCCGATGCCGAGGCCGTACTGGCCGGTGATCTCCTGGGCCGTGGCGGCAGCCGACTCTTCCTTCATGTCGACCGCGACGATGTGGGCGCCTTCCTTGGCCAAACGGTGGGCGACCTCGCGGCCAATGCCGCTGCCCGCGCCGATGACGGCGATGACCTGGCGGGCCAGCTCCTTCTCGGCGGGCATGCGCTGGAGCTTCGCCTCCTCGAGCAGCCAATACTCGATGTCGAAGGCCTCCTGCAGCGGCAATGCGATATATTTACTGATCGCCTCCGCCCCCTTCATGACCTGGATGGCGCAGCCGTAGAACTCGGCGGTGACGCGCGACTCGCTCTTGTCCTTGCCCCAGGCGATCAGGCCGACGCCGGGGATGAGGATGACGCTCGGGTTCGCGTTGCGGATCTTGGGCGAGTTTTCGTGGCGGCACTTGCCGTAGTAGGCCGCGTAGTCGGCGCGGTAGGCCTCGATCCCCTGCGCCAGCTTTTCCTTGAGGGCGGCGAGGTCTTCCTTCCGCCCGTCCCAGGCGATGTAGAGGGGCTTGATCTTGGTGCGCAGGAAGTGGTCCGGGCATGAGGTGCCGAGCTCGGCCAGGCGGGGCGCGTCGGCGCTGTTGACGAAGCGGAGGATCTCCGCGTCGTCCTGGAAGGTGCCGACCAGCCGCTGCGGCTGGCTGACCTGGCCGCGCAGCCACGGCAGGAGGGCGGCCAGGAGATCGCGGCGGGGCGTCTCGTCGAGCGTCTCGTACTTGGCGCCGCCGAAGGTTTTCTCCCCCTTGTCGCGCGCGGCGATGAAGGCGGCCGCCTTCTCGATCAGCTCGAGGGAAAGCTCGTAGCACGCCTTGTCGTCGTCGGCCCAGTTGATCAGGCCGTGCTGGCCGAGGATGATCCCCTTCGCCTTCGGATGCTTGCGCACGACTTCCTGGAGCTGGAGGCCCAGGTCGAAGCCGGGGCGCTGCCACGCGGTCCAGACCACGTCGTCGCCGTAGATTTCCTTCGTCAGCTTCTCGGCGTCGGCCGAGGCGGCGAGCGCGATCACCGCGTTCGGGTGGGTGTGGTCGACGTGCTTCGCCGGGATGAAGGAATGGAGCGGCGTGTCGATCGACGAGGGGCGCGGGTTGAGGTTGAAGGTGGTGTGGTTGTAGAGGCCGACCATCTCGTCCTCGACCGGGGTCTTGGGGCCCTTCGGGCTCGCCTTGCCATAGTAGCCCTGGAGGGCGACCAGCTTCTCCTGGTAGAGGGAGGAGAAGTTCTCCCGTTTCGCGGTGCGCAGGTCGCCGCCGGAACCCTTCACCCAGAGGACCTCGACCGGGGCGCCGGTCAGCGGGTCCTTTTCCATCAGCTTGGCCGAGGTGTTGCCGCCGCCGGTGTTGGTGATCCGCTGGTCGGAGCCGAGGAGATTCGAGCGGTAGACGAGGCGGGCGACGGGATCGAGCTGCGCGGCCTGGGCATCGTCCCAGAGGTGATTGACGTGATGGTATTTCATGGAAATTAGTCGAGGACGGGGAGGGCCGCGAAACGGGCGCGGGCCGCGCGCCAGGTCTCGGCCTGCTCGGATTCGGGATCGTAAGCGACGGACGGAAAGGAATCACGCACAACCTGGCGCAGATCGGCCAACGTCGCCGCCGGGCCGAGGTCGCCGAGGGCGAGGGCCTGCAGGAGGAGGTTGCCGATGGCGGTCGCCTCGGCCGGTCCGGCCAGGACGGGGCGGCCGAGCGCGTCGGCGGTGAACTGGTTGAGCAGGGTGTTGCGGCTCCCCCCGCCGACGACGTGGAGGCGGGCGATGCGGCGGCCGGTCAGCGCCTCAAGGCGGTCGACGTTCGCGGCATAGAAGAGGGCGAGGCTCTCCAGCGCGCAACGGATCGTCTCCCCCGGCGTCGACGGAACGGGCTGGCCGGTCTCGCGGCAATAGGCGGCGATCTTCTCCGGCATCGCGTCCGGCTTGGCGAAGCGGACGGAGGCGGGATGGATCAGGCTGCGCAGGGCGGGCGGGACGGAGGCGGCCTCGACCAGTTCGGCGTAGGAGAATTCGTTCCCGGCCAGCGTCCAGGCGCGGCGGCACTCCTGGACGATCCAGAGGCCGACGATGTTCTTGAGGAAGCGGATCGTCCCGCCGTGGCCGATCTCGTTGGTGAAGTTCTCCCGCAGCGCCTCGGCGCCGAGGAGGGGCGTTGCGCTCTCGATGCCGAGGAGGGACCAGGTGCCGGAGCTGAGGTAGGCCCATTCCTCCCCCTCCCCCGGCGTGGCGGCGACGGCGGCGCCGGTGTCGTGGGAGCAGGTGGCGATGACCTCGGTCGCCGACCAGTCGCCCGCCAGGACACCGGGGCGGACCGTCCCGAGCCGGGTCCCCGAGGGGACGACCGGCGGAAAGAGCGCACGGGGCAGGCCGAGCGCGGCGATGAGGGAATCGGACCAGGCCCGCGCGCTGGGGTCATAGAGCTGGGTGGTCGAGGCGTTCGACTCCTCGATGGCGGCGGCGCCGGAGAAGAGGAAGTTGACATAATCGGCGATGGTGAGGAACGACTGCGCCCGCGCCAGCACCTCGGGCCGCTCCCGCGCCTCGGCGTGGAGTTGGTAGAGAGTATTCAAGGTCAGGAACTGGATGCCGGTTTGCGCGAATATCTCCTCCTGCGGCACAAGGGCGAAGGCGCGCGCGAGGCCGTCGTCGGTCCGCGGGTCGCGGTAATGATGGGGCAGGTCGAGCGGCGCGCCGTCCCGCAGCAGGACGTAGTCGACCCCCCACGAGTCGGTGCTGAGGCTGCGGATGGGCAGGCCAAGCGCGGCGGCCTTGGCCAAGCCGTCCTTCAGCGCGCCGACGATGCGCGGCAGGTCCCAGCGCAGCGTGCCGCCGACCGGCAGCGCGCCGGTGGGGAAGCGGTGCAGCTCCCGCAGGCGGAGCTGGCCGCCGTGAAGGGTGCCGAGCATGACGCGGCCGCTCTCCGCCCCCAGGTCGAGGGCGAGGTAGTGGGTGGGTGGGACGGGATGCATGGGAAGGGAGACGCCGGATCAGGCGAAATCGACGCGCCCACGCCGGATCTTTTCCGAAATGCCGCGCGAGGAGAGCTGGGTGGGGCGGGCCGAGGTGAGAAGGCGCCAGCGGTCCTCCCAGTCGGCGAGGCGGTACTCGGTGGCGTGGCCGAGCTTCCCCGCATCGAGGCAGACGTAGGCGATGGCGGCGCTGCGCAGGACGGAGCGCTGGAAGGCGACGACATCGGGCGACGAGTTCCAAAGCCCGGCGGGGGTGAGGCCCTCGGCGCCGAGGAAGGCGGTCTCGAAGCGCCACCGCCCGGCGGCGACGCCCGCCTCGGGCCCGAGCAGGACCGACTGCCGGTCGAGGAAGCGGCCGCCGAGGAGGTGGACCTCGTAGGCGTCGATCCCGCCGAGCGATTCGGCGATGGGGAGGCTGTTGGTGACCACCCTGAGGCCGGCGACCGGCTCCCGCCGCAGCAGGGTGGCGAGGACGAAGAGGGTGGTGCCCGCGTCGAGGAAGACGGTCGTCCCCGGCTTGATCCGCGCGTGGGCGGCGCGGGCGATGCGGAGCTTGGCCGCGGCGGCGCGGCGGCGGCGGGCCTCGAAGGAGGCGAAGCCCTGGTTGAAGTCGTCGAGCGGGCCGAAGGCGCCGCCCCGGGTGCGGGTGACCTTCCTCTCGCTGGCCAGGGCCGCGAGGTCGCGCCGCGCGGTCGCCTCCGAGATGGCGAAGCGCTGGCAGAGCTCCGCGATCGGCAGGTAGCCGTGCTGCTCCAGCAGGGCGGCCAGGCGCGCCTGACGGGCGCGGACGAGATGGAGGGCAACCTTCACCCTGCCACCTTGTCATTTTTATGATCGAAATCAATCATAAACCAAACAATCGATTTTGGCATTTTTAGGGAAAAGACGGCTTTTCTTCCGTCAGAAAACGAAAAGACCGCCGCCGACCCTGGAAGGGAATCGGGCGGCGGCCCTTTCGGAACGGCCTGCGAATCGACGGCGGGCCTACGCGTAGGCGCCGCCGCCGCCGAGGCCGAGCGCGGCGCGCCGGGCCTTGCGGTCGGCGCCCGCCTTCTCGGCGTAGCCGCTGCGGCGGTGGGCGTCGAGCGGGTCGGCGGGCAGGCCGCGGCCCTGGCGCCAGGCGTGGAGCGCGGGGAGCACGTCGGTGAAGAAGGCGCGGCGGAGCAGCTCCTCGGCCTCGACCTGGCGCTCCTCCTTCTGCAAACGGACGAGGGCGGCGTGGTCGACCAGGGCGGCCTTCGCGTAGAGTTCCTGGGCCATGCCGACGGTCTGGAGGGTCGCCTCGATCTTCGGCTTGTCGTTGTGCGACTGGTCGATGACGTAGGAGATGCCCGCGTCCTTGCCGGTGGCGAAGCGGTGGAAGAGGATCTCGTGGAAGATGCGGAAGACCTGGTAGGGGTCGATCGAGCCGAGGGTGAGGTCGTCGTCGGCGTAGCGGCGGTCGTTGAAGTGGAAGCCGCCGAGCATCTCCTCGTCGAGCAGCCAGGCGACGATCTGCTCGATGTTCTGCGCGACGTAGTGGTGGCCGGTGTCGACCAGCACCTTGGCCTGCGGGCCGGCCTTCTTGGCCAGGATGTAGGCCATGCCCCAGTCGGCGACGTCGGTGTGGTAGAAGGCGGGCTCGAACGGCTTGTACTCGACGAGCAGGGTCTGGCCGGGGGCGAGGGCGGCGTGGGCGGCCTTCAGATTCTCCTCGAAGAAGCGCTTGCGGGCGCGGATGTCGTCCTGGCCGGGGTAGTTGGTCCCCTCGGCGAACCAGAGGGCGACGAACTCGCTCTTCACCTGCTGGCCGAGCTTGATCGAGTCGACCACGTGCCGCAGCGCCGCCTGGCGCACCTCGGGCTTCGGGTTGGCGAAGGCGCCGTACTTATAGATCTGGTCCTGGAAGAGGTTCGGGTTGATCGCGCCGATGGTGACGCCGTGCCGCGCCGCCAGGGCGGCGACGGCGGCGGGGTCCTCGCCCGGCTTGAAGTCCCAGAGGACGTGGACGGCGACGGTCGGGCAGGCGCCGGTCAGGGCGTGGACGTGGCCCGCGTCGGCCAGCTTGTCGCCGAGGTCGATCGCGGCGGCGTCCTGGAGGTACTTGCCGAACCGGGTGCCGGTGTCGGCGTAGCCCCAGCTGGGCGTTTCGATGCGGAAACCGTTGAGGGCGTCGAGGACGCGCTCCGTCTGGAGATCGGAAAGGCCGTTGGACATGGGCCTTGTCCTAGAAGCAAGCCGGGGGCGGCGGCAATCAAAATCGCCGCCGCCCCCGGGAGAATATTCGATTTTACCCTAAGGCTTGGCGTCCGCCGCGACCTGGATCTTGACGATCTTGTCCGGATGGGCGGGCGGCTCGCCGCGCTCGATCTTGTCGACGAATTCCATCCCCTCCGTCACCTGGCCGAAGACGGTGTACTGCCCGTTGAGCGAGGGCGCGGCGGCGAAGCAGATGAAGAACTGGCTGTCGGCGCTGTCCGGATCCTGCGCCCGCGCCATGCCGAGCGTCCCGCGCACGAAGGGCGCGGCGGAGAACTCCGACTTGATCGGGTGATGGGTGCCGCCGGTGCCGTCGCCGAGCGGATCGCCGGTCTGGGCCATGAAGCCGGGGATGACGCGGTGGAACTTCAGCCCGTCGTAGAAGCCGCGCCGGACCAGCTCCTTGATCCGCGCCACGTGGTTCGGCGCCAGGTCGGGCCGCAGCTGGATGACGACGCGGCCATCCTTCAGGTCGAGGTAGAGGGTGTTCTCGAGGTCGGCCGCGCGCGAGGGCGCGAGGGCGACGGCGAGCAGGCCGAGGCAGCCGAGGACGATCCGAAGCGCGGCGGGAAGACGAAAGCTCATCCCGCAGTGATAGGAAGGACCGCCTCGCGGAACAAGCCGATTCGCGCCACTGGACCATTCCGGGGGCAAAATAGGGTTTTCCCCCATGGAATGACCGAGGCCGTGGCGTAGGTTGCCTCATGAAACCGCATGGCTCGCTTTTCCGACTGACCGCCGTCCTCGCCGTTGCCACCCTCACCGGGGCGAGCGGGTGGGCCGACGTCGACAATAACAATCCGTCCACCATCAACCAGAACGGGACGACGACGGCGACCGGCTCCGCCATCTCCCACGACATCCGCAACGGCGTCGGCAGCCCGAACGCGACCGACGACAACACCTCGACCGGCACCTCGAGCAAGGCCGACCCGAACAACCAGCCCCACTCCTCCATCCCCGTGACATCGGGCAACGGCACCGCCGTCCAGGGGACGAGCGGCCAACCGGTCGATCCCGCGACGACCAAGTCCTCGGCGGCGACCACGCAGCCTTCAGGCCGCTAACCGGGCGGTCAGCCGCTCGAGGAACGGCAGCTGGGCGGCGAGGATTTTTAGGCGCGCCTCGGCCGGGGAGAAGAACTCCCCCCGGTCGATCTCGGGAAAGCTCTGCTGGCGGCCACTGCGGGGCGGCCATTCGATCGTAAAGAGATTCGAACGGACGACGATTTCTCCCGTCACCTCAGTCTCGCAGCCCCAGGCGGTGACCTGCTTCCCACCCTTCTGCACGATCTCGCCCAGCGGGTGATACGGCCCGGCGGGGGCGACTCCCGTCTCTTCCGCGAACTCCCGGCACGCCGCGGCGAGCGGCTCCTCCCCCGGCTCGATCAGCCCCTTCGGAATCGTCCAGGCCCCCGCGTCCTTCCGGGCAAAGAAGGGGCCACCGGGATGGACCAGGAAGAACTCCAGGCCGTCCCATCGACGGCGGAAGAGGAGGAGGCCCGCGCTGCGCATGCATCCATTTTAGCCCCGGCCCACGCCCGCACCAAATGGAAAGAGGCGTGGAAGCCCGTTGCGGGCAGACCGGTTTGGCACGATGTTGCCGCACGCCATGAGACATCGCTTTTTTCGCCGCCGCCCCGAGATGCCGCCCTCCTCCGACGAGCTGACGCGGAAGAACGTCGAGGCGATCGCCCGCTTGGAAAAGGAAGCCGATGCGGCGCGGCCCGGCAGCGACCGGTTCGCCGACTGGATCGCGCAGAACGTCGGCAGCTGGCGCTTCGTCATCGCGCAGTCGGTCCTCCTCGCCGCCTACACCGCGCTGAACGTCGTCGCCTGGGCGCGGCATTGGGACCCGTATCCCTTCATCCTGCTCAACCTCCTGCTCAACATCCAGGCCGCCTACACCGGCCCGATCATCATGATGAGCCAGAACCGGCAGTCGAAGATCGACACCCGGCGCAACCACCTCGACCTCCAGATCAACCTCCTGGCCGAGCAGGAGACGACCGAGATCCTCCGCCTCCTGCGCCAGCTCTGCGAGCGGCAGGGCATCCCCGTCGCCGGCCAATCCCTGCAGGGCCTGGAGGAACGGGTCCACCCCGGCACCCTCCTGCGCCAGATCGAGCAGGAACAGGCGCGGGTCGCGCCCCCGGAAGCGGCCTAGACGGCTTAGGCGACAATTTTCCGCAGCGCCTGCTCCGTCCGGTCGAGCGCCTCGTCGATGTCGGCGGGGGTGGCGGTGTAGGCGGGGAGGTAGCGCAGCGTCCGGTTCCCGGCGGCGGCGAGGAGGAGCCCGGCGGCGGTGAAATGGGGCTGGGCGGCGGCGGGCTCGGCGGTCAGCTCGAGGCCGATCAGGCCGCCGAAGCCGCGCACGGCGGCAATGGCCGGATATTTCCCCGCCAGGCCGCGCAGGCCTGCCAGCAGCTGATCGCCGCGCTGCCGGATGTTCTCGGCCAGCCGGTCTTTCCGGATGGTGTCGAGGATGGCGCCGACCACGGCAGTGCCGAGGGGAGAGCCGCCGTAGGTCGTGTTGTGCGAGCCGTAGGTGAAGAGGTCGGCATGGGCCGCGTCGATCCAGAACGCGCCGATGGGGAAGCCGCCGCCGAGTGACTTGGCCGTGGAAACGGCGTCGGGCCGGAAGCTTTCCGCCGCCGGATGTCCTTCCAAAATTCGCTGCCAGCTCTGGAAGTGGCCGGTCCGGAAATGGCCGCACTGCACCCCGTCGATCAGGAGGAGAAGGTTCTTTTCCTTCGTCAACGCGCGCAGGCCGAGGAGGTATTCGGGCGTCGCCGCGATGACGCCGCCCTCGCCCTGGATGCCCTCGATCAGGACGGCGGCGGTCTGCGGCGTGAGCGCCACGCGGACCGCCTCCAGGTCGTTGTACGGGACGTGGACGAAGCCGGGCAGGAGCGGCGCGAAGCCGTGCTGGACCTTCTCCTGGCCGGTGGCTGAGATCGTCCCCATGGTCCGCCCGTGGAACGAATTCTTCGCGCAGACGATCTCGAAGGCGCCCCGGCCTTCCCGGCCGCCGTGGAGCC
>Ga0302314_10016345_pt1 | contig 12544 bp, 12 predicted proteins | sample III_Palsa_N2_3_FD_200533 | JGI IMG/M metagenome (GOLD analysis project Ga0302314, IMG submission 200533) | Peat permafrost microbial communities from Stordalen Mire near Abisko, Sweden - III_Palsa_N2_3 | ecosystem: Environmental > Terrestrial > Soil > Palsa > Peat permafrost | place: Sweden...
CGTTGGCCGCCATCATGGCCAACAAGATCGTGGCCGGCGACGTGATGATCCTGCGCTACCTCGGCCCCAAGGGCGGCCCCGGCATGCCCGAGATGCTGGCCCCCACCGGCGCGCTGATCGGCCAGGGTCTGGGCGAATCCGTGGGCCTGATCACCGACGGCCGCTTCTCCGGCGGCACCTGGGGCATGGTGGTGGGCCACGTGTCGCCAGAGGCCTATGAAGGCGGCGCGATCGCGCTGGTGCAGGAAGGTGACACGATCACGATCGATTCGCACCAGCTGAAGCTGGAGCTGCACGTGTCCGACGAGGAACTCGCGAAGCGCAGGGCCGCGTGGAAGAAGCCGGCGCCGCGCTACACGCGGGGCGTGCTGGCCAAGTTCGCGAACCATTCGTCGAGCGCGAGTTTCGGGGCGGTGCTCGACAAGTTCGAGTGACGCGTCCCGGCCGATGCTCCGAAGGCACCCGCGGGTGCCTTTTTTTTGGACAATGCAGGCATGACGACGAACCTCACGTCTGAGCCCTCCTCCGACGCCGACCCGATGCCCATCGCCCCGCCGCAGCCGGACTTCGAGCTGTGCTGCGGCAACGGCTGCGACCCGTGCATCTTCGACCTGCACGACCTCGCGATGGACGCGTACCGCCAGTCGCTGCGCGCCTGGCGCGCGCGTCACCCGAACGCTCCGATCGGCGCGGACGGCAGCTCATGACTGCCTGCCTACGCCCTCAGCGCCTGTTCCTTGCCAGCGACTCCGCCACCACCCACGCGGCCCCCGTCAGCGCGAGATTGATGGCGTTCTCAGTCCAGTTCGCGTGGCTCAAGGGGTGGGCCAGGAGCATCGGCACGTGCACCAGCGGCGTGAACGAGGCGTACATGCCCGTCAGCAGGATCGCCGCCAGGCGCGCCTGCACGCCCGTGAGAATCGCGATGCCCGCCGCGATGTGGCCGATCCCGGTCGCATAGGCCCAGAACTCCTGCGACGGCGGCAGGAACTTCGGGACCCAGGACGCGGTGAAGTTCAGGTAGGCGAAGTGCGCCCCTCCGAACAGCAGCGCGCAGATCCCGAACGCCAGCTGGCCGCACCGGGTGAGCCGTGCGGCGCGTGCGGCAGCCATCTTCGCGCTGCCGGCGTAGACGATCAGCGCGCCCGCCATGATCGCGACCTGCTCGGCGATACCGCTATAGGTGACGTACTCGGTGTAGTTCGCGAGCAGCGCGGGGCCATCGCTCAGCACGACGGCGAGCCCGTAGAAGGCGACAAGCGCCACGGCGGCCTGCGCGGTGGTTCGACGCCATTCGATGGCCGCGCCGGCGACGAGCAGGAATGCTGCGGTGGCGAACGCCAGGGCCGTGCGGTACGGGAAATCCTTGGGCAACGGCTGCGCCACGACGAAGTCTGCCGCCGCCAGGCAGACGACGCCCAACGTCATCACGCCCAGGCCATACGCCCGCCAGCCGAGAGGCATTTGCGTCATGTTCCTGCCCCAGTTCACTCGAACAACGCCTCGACGTCATCGGCCCACTGGTGCCCCGCCTTCGACCACCCCTTGGCAATCGCCGACTCGGGCAGCCCCAGCACGCACCACCCCTGGCGCTTCTCGAAATCGAACGCCGCATGCGGCGCATCGTTGATGAGCAACAAGGCCTTGAGGCCGTCGGAAGACCAGCCGATCTCCAGCGTCGATGCCAGGTCCGCGTCGATGACGTCGGCCACCTCGTAGACCAGCAACGCGTCCTGCACCGGGTTGCCATCCTCGACGTCGGTGTCGACCGCATAGAAGCAGCCCGTGTCGCCGTCATCCTCGAACACCGTCGCGTAGCGTCCGACGGGCGAATCGGCATCGACGACGAGCGGGCGGCCGACCTGGAAGGTCTCCTTGGCGACGATCTTCAGCGACATTCGGGCAACGCGTTCACTTCGGTCGCGTCTTGCCGTCGCGATGCTTGTGCAGGTGGCCCAGGCCCATCGCGTCGATGTTGCGATCCAGGCGATCCTGCTTGCGGATGGCGTCGCGGTTCATCGCCTTGCGCTTGGTCCAGCCGGTGGCATCCGACCAGATCCACCAGACGGTGGCCAGCACGAACGGCAGCACGAACTTCCACAGGTCGCCGCTGATCTCCCAGTTCCAGTGGCCCATCGGGCCCCAGTCCATGAGATTGCAGATGATCAAGATGACGCCGACGAGGACGAGAACCATGCGAAAACCCCTGCCCGGCCGCTGCCCGCCGCACGGAGCGCGGCACGAGCGGCGGCTCCGTCGTCCAGGCGCGCACGACCGGGATCATGTTGAAAGACGAACCGACTCAATGTAGCAGCAACGACCTCCGCGCGGCCGCCCGGGAGCGGCCGCAGGCAGACACCGCACGCCGCAAGCGTCAATTGTTCTCGGACAACTGATCCAGGATGGCCGGGTTTTCCAGCGTGCTGGTGTCCTGCGTCACCTTCTGGCCCTTGGCGATGTCGCGCAGCAGGCGCCGCATGATCTTGCCGGAGCGGGTCTTGGGCAGGTTGTCGCCGAAGCGGATGTCCTTGGGCTTGGCGATCGGGCCGATCTCCTTGCCGACCCAGGCGCGCAGCTCGGCGGCGATCTTCTTCGCTTCCTCGCCGGTGGGGCGCGAGCGCTTGAGCACGACGAAGGCGACGATGGCCTCGCCGGTGGTGTCGTCGGGGCGGCCGACGACGGCGGCCTCGGCCACCAGCTCGGTACACGACACCAGCGCCGACTCGATCTCCATCGTGCCCATGCGGTGGCCGGACACGTTGAGCACGTCGTCGATGCGGCCGGTGATCGTGAAGTAGCCCGTCTTCGCGTCGCGGATGGAGCCGTCGCCCGCCAGGTAGTAGCCCTTCAGCTCGGCCGGGTAGTAGCTCTTCTTGAAGCGCTCCGGGTCGCCATAGATCGTGCGGATCATCGCGGGCCACGGCTTCTTGACCACCAGCAGGCCGCCGACACCGTTCTCGACGTCGTTGCCCAGCTCGTCGACGATGGCCGCGGCGATGCCCGGGAACGGCAGCGTGCACGAGCCCGGCACCAGCGGCGTGGCGCCCGGCAGCGGCGTGATCATGTGGCCGCCGGTCTCGGTCTGCCAGAAGGTGTCGACGATGGGGCAGCGGCCGCCGCCCACGTGCTGGTGATACCACTCCCAAGCGGCCGGGTTGATCGGCTCGCCCACCGAGCCCAGGATCTTCAGGCTGGTGAGGTCGTAGGACTTCGGGTGCACCTTGTCGTTGGCCTCGGCCGCCTTGATCAGCGAGCGGATGGCCGTAGGCGCCGTGTAGAACTTGGATACCTTGTGATCCTGGATCATCTTCCAGAACCGGCCGGCGTCCGGATACGTGGGCACGCCCTCGAACACGATCTCGGTGCCGCCCAGGGCCAGCGGCCCGTAGGTGATGTAGGTATGGCCGGTGACCCAGCCGATGTCGGCGGTGCACCAGAAGACGTCGTCGGCCTTCAGGTCGAACGTCCACTTGGTGGTGAGCGCCGCGTGCAGCAGGTAGCCACCGGTGGAATGCTGCACGCCCTTGGGCTTGCCGGTGGAGCCGGAGGTGTAGAGCAGGAACAGCGGGTGTTCGGCACCCACCCACTCGGGCTCGCAGGTATCGGCTTGCGCGGCGGTGACCTCGTGCATCCAGTGGTCGCGCGCCGTCCACGCGATGGCGCCGCCGGTGCGCTTGTAGACGATGACGTCCTTGACCGCGTCGCAGCCGCCGAGCGCGACGGCGTCGTCGACGATGGCCTTCAGCGGCAGGTGCTTGCCGCCGCGCGCCTGCTCGTCGGCCGTGATCACCATCACGGCGCCGGTGTCCTCGATGCGGTCGCGCAGGCTCTGCGCCGAGAAGCCGCCGAAGACAACGGAGTGCGGCGCGCCGATGCGGGCACAGGCCTGCATCGCGACGACGCCTTCCACCGACATCGACATGTAGATGACGACGCGGTCGCCCTTCTTCACGCCGCGCGCCTTCAGCGCGTTGGCCATGCGGCACGTGCGCGCGAGCAAGTCCGCGTACGTGACGCGCGAGACGGTGCCGTCGTCGGCTTCGAAGATCAGCGCCACCTTGTCGCCCAGCCCGGCTTCCACCTGGCGATCCAGGCAGTTGTACGACGCGTTGAGCGTGCCGTCCTCGAACCACTTGAAGAACGGAGCGCTGCTGTCGTTCAGTATCTTCGTGAACGGCGTCTTCCAGCTCAGCAGCTCGCGCGCCTGGCGCGCCCAGTAGCCTTCGTAGTCGGCCTCGGCCTCGGCGCACAGCGCGTTGTAGGCGTCCATGCCGCTGACCCAGGCGTGGGCCTGCATGTCGGCCGGGGGGGCGTAGGTCTTCAATTCGTGCGGGGTGTGCTCTGCGGCGCTCATGGGAACTGTCTCCTGGAATTGTCTGGAATCTCGGGGATTCCTTGTTTGTAGCGCGAAACCGGCCAAGGACCAAGACGGCCGGAGCCGCGAGGCGCCACCTTAGGGCGTGGCTCTTACCCTAGCCTGACTCGGGTGGGTCATGGGCCCCCTCTAGAATCGTCGCGAAGCTTCTTTCCTGCCTCGCACTCACATGACCCAGAAACAACCGCCCCCTCGCCTTCGCCCGCTGCCGCGCCTGATCTTCGGCAGCCGCTGGCTTCAAGTTCCACTCTACCTGGGCCTGATCCTGGCGCAGTGCGTCTTTGTGGTTCATTTCTGCGTCGAACTGGCACATCTTCTGCAAGCGTCGTTGGGGGACGGTCATGCGCTGCAAGTTCTCGTCCAGGGCATCGGATATCACCCGGCGCCGAGCGAAGACGGCGTGCCGCTACCCGTGGTCACGTCGCTCAACGAAACCGTCATCATGCTCGTGGTGCTGGGCCTGATCGACGTCGTGATGATCTCCAACCTGCTGATCATGGTGATCGTCGGCGGCTACGAGACCTTCGTCTCGCGCCTGGACCTCGACGGCCACCGCGACCAGCCCGAGTGGCTGGATCACGTCAACGCCTCGGTGCTCAAGGTGAAGCTGGCGACCGCCATCATCGGCATCAGCTCCATCCACCTGCTCAAGACCTTCATCAACGCGGGCGCCTACGACACCAAGGTGCTGCTGTGGCAGACGGTGATCCACGTCGCCTTCCTCGGCTCGGCGATGGCGTTGGCGTTCACCGACCGCCTGCTCGGCCCGCACCCCGGCCAACCGCACTGAGGGTTCAGGCGCGCCTGTCGCCGCGGCTCAGGATCAGCGCGCCGATCACGCCCGACAGCAGCGAGCCGCCCAGCACGCCCAGCTTCACCCGCGTCTCGAAGCTGGCGTCCATGCCCTCGAATGCGAGGCCGCCGATGAACAGGCTCATCGTGAAGCCGATGCCGCACAGCACGCTGACGCCGAAGAACTGCATCCAGCTGGAATCCTTCGGCCGCGCGGCCACGCCGGCCTTCACCAGCAGCCAGCCGCTGCCGAACACGCCGATGGCCTTGCCACCCAGCAGGCCCAGCGCGATGCCCAGCGGCAGCGGTGCCAGCAGGTCGGACGGCTGCATGCCCTTCAGCGATACGCCTGCGTTGGCGAACGCGAACATCGGCAGCACCAGGTACGCCACCCAGGGGTGCAGCCCGTGCTCCAGCGCCTCGGCGGGCGAGCCGCCTTTCGCGTCGCGCGCGGGGATGAACAACGCGGTGGCGACACCGGCCAGCGTGGCGTGCACGCCGGACTTCAGCACGCACAGCCACAGCACCAGCCCGACGACGATGTACGGATCGGCGCGCGTGACGCCCGAGCGGTTCAGCAACGCCAGCACCACGAGGCAGACCGCGGCGCCGCCCAGCATCACCAACGACAGCTGCGACGTGTAGAACAACGCGATCACCACGATCGCGCCCAGGTCGTCGATGATCGCCACCGCCGTGAGGAAGATCTTCAGCGACGCCGGCACGCGCGAACCCAGCAGCATCACGATGCCGATCGCGAACGCGATGTCGGTAGCCGCCGGAATGGCCCAGCCGCGCAGCGCGGCCGGGTCGCCGCGGTTGATCGCCGCATAGATCAGCGCCGGCACCACCATGCCGCCCAGCGCCGCAGCGGCCGGCAGCACGACCTGGGCACGCGTGGCCAGCTCGCCGGAGACGAACTCGCGCTTGATCTCCAGGCCGACGAGGAAGAAGAACACGGCCATCCACAGGTCGTTGACCCACACCAGCAGCGGCTTGGCCAGTACCAGTGCGTCGCCGCCGATACGCAGTTCGCCCGGGATGCGCGTGAAGGCGAGGTAGGCATCGGCCCAACCGGAGTTGCTGATCACGAGTGCCAGCACGGCGGCGATCGCGAGAACGATGCCGCCGCTGGATTCGCTGGCGAAGAATTTCCTGAAACCCTCGGTCACTGGTGCCTCCCGTCGATGACCGGCCAGTTTCCCAGAGATTTCCGGTGTCGCCATGAAATCCCGTTCGCGGGCCACGCCTCGCAACATCCCGGCTCAGGCAAAGCCGGCACACGACGCGGATAATGGCGGATTGCCTCCAGCAACCCGGCCAGACACCCATGACGACCACCCTCAAAGCCGCCGACCTCATCGAGAGCGTCGCCGCCGCGCTCCAGTACATCTCGTACTACCACCCCGCCGACTACATCACCCACCTCGCGCGCGCCTACGCCCGCGAGGAGAGCCCGGCGGCCAAGGACGCGATCGCGCAGATCCTCACCAACTCGCGCATGAGCGCCGAGGGCCGGCGGCCGATCTGCCAGGACACCGGCATCGTCAACGTGTTCCTGAAGATCGGCATGGACGTGCGCTTCGAGGGCTTCAAGGGCTCCATCGCCGACGCCGTCAACGAAGGCGTGCGCCAGGGCTACCTGAACCCGGACAACCTGCTGCGCGCCTCGGTGCTGGACGACCCGATCTTCGCGCGCAAGAACACCCGGGACAACACGCCCGCCGTGATCCACATGGAGCTGGTGGTTGGCGACAAGATCGACGTCACGGTCGCGGCCAAGGGCGGCGGCTCGGAGAACAAGAGCAAGTTCGCGATGATGAATCCGAACGACAGCGTGGTCGACTGGGTGCTCAAGACGGTGCCGCTGATGGGCGCCGGCTGGTGCCCGCCGGGCATGCTGGGCATCGGCCTGGGCGGCACCGCCGAGAAGGCGATGCTGATGGCCAAGGAAGTGTTGATGGAAGACATCGACATGTACGAGCTGCTGGAGCGCGGGCCGAGCAACAAGCTGGAAGAACTGCGCATCGAGCTGTACGAGAAGGTCAACGCGCTGGGCATCGGCGCGCAGGGCCTGGGCGGCCTCACCACCGTGCTGGACGTCAAGATCAGGACGTATCCCACGCACGCCGCGTCGCAGCCGATCGCGATGATCCCCAATTGCGCCGCCACGCGCCACGCGCACTTCGTGCTCGACGGCTCCGGCCCGGCCTACCTCGAGGCGCCGAGCCTGGACCTGTGGCCCGACGTCAAGTGGGCGCCCGACTACAACAAGAGCAAGCGCGTCGACCTCGACACGCTGACGCCGGCCGAAGTGGCCACCTGGAAGCACGGCGACACCCTCCTGCTGAACGGCAAGATGCTCACCGGCCGCGACGCCGCGCACAAGCGCATCCAGGACATGCTGGCCAAGGGCGAGCCGCTGCCAGTGGACTTCAGCAACCGCGTCATCTACTACGTGGGCCCGGTCGATCCGGTGCGCGACGAAGTGGTGGGGCCGGCCGGCCCGACCACCGCCACGCGCATGGACAAGTTCACCGAGATGATGCTGGCCAGGACGGGGCTGATCGCGATGATCGGCAAGGCCGAGCGCGGCCCGACCGCCATCGAGGCGATCAAGAAGCACCAGTCGGCCTACCTGATGGCCGTGGGCGGCGCCGCCTACCTGGTGTCGAAGGCGATCAAGTCCGCCAAGGTCGTCGGCTTCGCCGACCTGGGCATGGAAGCCATCTACGAGTTCGACGTCGTCGACATGCCGGTGACGGTGGCGGTCGATTCGGGCGGTACGTCGGCGCACATCACCGGGCCGAGGGAGTGGCAGGCGCGGATCGGGAAGATTCCGGTCGCCGTGGCCTGACCCTCCCCGCGCCACTTCCAGGCCCGCCGGCTCGCGCCCGCGGGCCTTTTCGTTACGGCGCGACAGGTCGAGGCGCAGCGCTCACGACTGCGGCTCGCCGTCCTCCAGCACGCCCGGCGACTGCCCCTTCGACGGTGGCGCCGGCGCCAGCTCGGCGGCGGTCGCGGACGGCGCCGTCGCGTCCAGCGCCGTGGACGGCGCGCCCGGGATCACGCCTTCGGCCGCCAGGCCGCCGTCCACCGGCATCACGCGCACCACGCGCTGCGGGAACGGGATCTCGATCCGGTTCTCGTTGAACAGGCGCAGCAGCGCCAGGTTGACGTCCGAGCGCACGCTGCCGGTGCCGTTCTCGGGGTCCGAGATCCAGAACGAGATCGTCAGCTCCAGCCCGTCGGAGGCGAAGGCGCTGAGGTTGACGGAGGGCTTGGGATCCGCGATCACCCGCTTGATGCCAGGCAGGATGTCGAGGATCTTCGGGATCAGCGCGTCGAGGTCGCTGTCGTAGCCCACCTGCACCACCGTGCTCAGCGCCATGCTCGAGTCGGCCAGCGTGGCGCTTTCCACGCGTTGCGTGATCATCATCTCGTTGGGCACGATGGACTCGCGGCCGTTGAGCGCACGCACCACGGTGTAGCGCGTGGTGATGTCGGTGATGCGGCCTTCGAAGCCATCCACCTTCACCGTGTCGCCGATGCGCAAGGCGCGCTCGGCCAGGAGCACGAAGCCGCTGACGTAGTTGGCCGCGAGCTTCTGCAGGCCCAGGCCCAGGCCGACGCCGATCGCGCCGCCCAGCACCGACAGCGCGGTGAGATCGATGCCCACCGCCGACAGCGCCAGCAGCAGGCCGACGAAGACCAGCACCGCGCGCACGAGGTTGGACGCCGCCTTGCGCCACGACAGCTGCTGGCCGGTGGCACCCTTGAGCAGGCGCGACTCGATCGCGGCGGATATCCACAGCGTCAACATCAACACGGCGCCGGCCACGATCGTGCCTTCGAGGATCGTGGCCAGGCTCATCGTGCTGGAGCCCATCTTCCAGTGCACATCGTCCAGCGCGTCGATGAAGGACGGCAGCACGCCGGTGATCCACAGCACCACCCCGCCCCAGGCCATCCACGACACCGTCTTCTCGACCGCGCGCACCAGCCCGGACTTCGGGAACGCGACGCGCATCACGCGCACGGTGAGCCGGATCACCAGCAGCGACAGCAGGGTGGGCACGACCAGCTTGAACACCGCCAGCGGCAGGTGCAGGTGCAGGCACATCGCGCGCGCCATCCACACCAGGCCCAGCCACAGCGCGGGAAACAGCACGCCGTCGAAGATGCGGCTGCCGAAGACGATGGAGCCGTGGCGTGGCACCGGGCCGCGGATCAGGCGCGGAATGCCCCATGCGATCGGGAAGGTCGCTGCGATCAGCAGCAGCGCGACATAGGCGTAAGGCTGTTCGAGCTCCCGGATGAGGGCGACGAGTTCGGGCGAAAACCAGTTTTCCATGCGGCGATTGTGCGGGAGCTCGACGGTGGCGGCCGGAAGGGTCGGCAAACCGGATTCCCGCAACTATTTTCGTCCGACTTGTCGAACAGGGGTCGCCCCGAACGTCGTGCAGCTGAAGCCGCGGGCTCGAACCCGGCTTTGCCGACCTTTCGCACGACAACCCAGGAGCCGACCATGACCGAGACCGTCCACCCCATCCCGCCCGGCATGCACACGATCACGCCGCACCTCGTGTGCAACGGCGCAGCCGCCGCCATCGAGTTCTACAAGGAGGCCTTCGGCGCCGTCGAGGTGGATCGCCTGGCCGGCCCCGGCGGCAAGCTGATGCACGCGATGCTGCGCATCGGCGACTCGCCGTTGATGCTGGTGGACGAATTCCCCGAGATGCAAGCCCTCGGCCCGAAGGCCCTGGGCGGCACGCCGGTGACGATCCACCTGTCCGTCGCCGACGCCGACGCGGCCTTCAGGCGCGCGATAGCGGCGGGCGCCACGGCTCGCATGCCCGTGACCGAGATGTTCTGGGGCGCCCGCTACGGCCTGGTGCAGGATCCGTTCGGCCACCTGTGGTCGATGGCGACGCAGGTGCGCAACCTCACGATGGCGCAGATCGGCGAGGCGATGAAGCTGCAACCGCCCATGGACGGCTGCGCTTCGAACCAGGGCTGAGGGGGTTCACGCGTCACGCGGCGCGCGGCGCGAGATGTGCCGCGTAGCCGGTGACGCCCGGCGCGATCTCGTCGCGCAGCGTCAACGACGGGATCTCGTAGTCGCCGCCGTTCTGCGCGCGGAATGCGATCGGCTCGGTGGTCGCGAGAGTGTCGAGCCGTCGCCCCAGCTTCTCGGTCAGCGCTGCGTACTGCGGCACGTCGAGCCGGCGTCCGACGCGGTAGGCCACGAAGGGCGGCAACACCGTGAAGCCCGGGTAGTACAGCAGGCCGTGCTGGATCGGGAACAGGATGTCGTCCATCGGGCCGTTGACGCCACGCGGCCCGTAGTGCGAGTCCCAGCCGCCGGTGGTCACCATCAGCATCGCGCGCTTGCCCGACATGCGGCCCTCGCCGTAGCGCTCGCCCCAGCGCTGGTCGGAATGTTCGCCGACGCCATACGCGAAACCGTAGGCATAGATGCGGTCGAACCAGCCCTTGAGGATGGCCGGCATCGAGAACCACCACATCGGGAACTGGAAGATCACGGTATCGGCCCATTCGAGCTTCTCCTGTTCCAGCGCGATGTCGGGCGACTGCGTGCCGTCGCGGTACGCGCGCTCCGAGTCGCCCATCAACGCCAGCGGCCTGGCGGGGTCGCGCTCGGGGAAGTCGTCGCCGTCCAGCAGCGGCTTCCAGCCCATGGCGTACAGGTCGGAGACACGCACGGCGTGTCCGTTGGCCTCGAGTCGCTGGACCGTGAAGTCGCGCAGCGACGCGTTGAGGGATTCGGATCCCGGATGGGCATAGACGATGAGGACGTTCATGGTGCGGGGCTTTCTGTGGACATCGAGACCGCAGGTTACGAACGACCGAGGTATATTGGAAATGAATTCTCAAGATACGAGCCATTCGTTTGGACAATATCACTCGCCTCGACCTGAACCTGCTCGTCACGCTCGACACCTTGCTGGCCGAGCGCCACGTCACGCGCGCAGCCGCCCGCCTGCACCTGTCGCAACCCGCGGTCAGCGTGCAACTGGCCCGGCTGCGCGAGGCCTTCGGCGATCCGCTGCTGATTCCCGGCCCGCGTGGCATGTTGCCCACCGCGCGCGCCGAGGCGTTGCGCGGGCCGCTGCGCGATGCGCTGGCAGGCCTGCAGAGCGCCGTCGCGCCGACCGCGCCCTTCGACCCGGCCCTGGCCGCCGCCACCTGGACGATCGCCGCCTCCGACTACAGCGGCCTGGCCGTGGTCGTGCCCACGCTCGCCCGCCTGCGCGAGGCCGCGCCGCTGTCGCGCCTGGCCATCCTCGAAGCCGTGCCGCAACGCGTGGCCAGGCAAGCCGAGATGGGCGAGATCGACCTCGGCCTGCAGACCATGGACCGGATCGCGCCCTCGCTGCACGCGCACAAGCTGTTCGACGAGCGCTACGTGCTGGCCGCGCGCCACGACCATCCGACACTGCGGCGCAAGCCGACGCTCGCGGCCTTCTGTGCGCTGGAGCATGTGCTGGTCTCGCCGGACGGCGGCGGCTTCACCGGCGCCACCGACAGCGCGCTCGCCACCCTTGGCCGCCAGCGCAAGGTCGTGCTGTCGCTGCCGCATTTCATCGGCGCACTGTCCGCTGTCGCGGCCTCCGACCTGGTGGCGATGCTGCCGCAGCGCCTCGTGGCGGGCCGGGCCGATCTACGGACGTTCGAGGCCCCGCTGGACGTACCCGGCTTCGAGATGGGCATGTTCTGGCACGACCGCAGGCACCGCGACCCGGCGCACCGCTGGTTGCGCGAGCAGGTGCTGGCGGCCGTGGCCCGCTAACGCGCCCGCGTCTCGCGCGCCCGCTCGAGCAGCAGCGCCTTCTCGCGCTCGTTGGCCGTCATGGCCGCCGCCCGTTCGAATTCTGCGCGCGCCTCGTCCGGGCGATCGAGCCGCGCCAGCAAGTCGCCGCGCGCGGCGTGCAGCAGGTGATAGCGGGCCAGGTGTCCGTCGGTGACCAGGCCGTCCACCAGCAGGAGCGCCGCCGCAGGTCCGGAGGCCATGCTCACGGCCACGGCCTGGTTCAGCTCGACGACGGGCGATGGCGAACACGTCATCAACTCGCCGTACAGCGCCACGATGCGGTGCCAGTCGGTGGACTCCGGCGTACGGGCTCGCGCATGGCAAGCGGCAAGTGCCGCCTGCAGCTGGTACGGGCCTGGCTCGCCTTCGACTTGCTCCGCAACCGCCAGCGCGGCCAGGCCGCGGCCGATCAGCAACTGATCCCAGCGGCCGCGATCCTGCGCCATCAGCAGGATGGGCTTGCCCTCGGCGTCGAGGCGGGCGCGCAGGCGCGACGCCTGGATCTCCATCAGCGCGACGAGCCCGTGCACCTCGGCCGTGTG
>Ga0302314_10016346_pt1 | contig 12543 bp, 12 predicted proteins | sample III_Palsa_N2_3_FD_200533 | JGI IMG/M metagenome (GOLD analysis project Ga0302314, IMG submission 200533) | Peat permafrost microbial communities from Stordalen Mire near Abisko, Sweden - III_Palsa_N2_3 | ecosystem: Environmental > Terrestrial > Soil > Palsa > Peat permafrost | place: Sweden...
GCGAACGTGGCACGCAGTGTCGCCGGCGCGCGCTGGACGCCGGCGTCCTGAGGCAGTCCTTCAGGCTCCGCCCTTGACTGGCTCGCGCTCTGCCGGGGCGGTGACGGCGCGGCCGGGGGCGCTGATCTTGTTGCCGACCACCTCGTGCGTGGCATCGTTCTCGATCCACACCGACGAGACCTCCGGCGTGACCGAGCCGTGCAGGGTGTACCTGGCATCGGCCGCCGGCACGAATTCGATCGTGCCTTCGACGTGCATCGGATCCCAGGTCATGCGTCTCAGGGTACTCCTATAGAACGCGAAACCTTCGACCTCGACGCGCACGCTGCGGTCGGCCGCAACAAGGTTGGAGGCATCGATTCCGATGAGCTTCACGGGTTGGTCGGGGAGTTCGAGCACTCGGTGGCCGTTGATTTCCAGGGCGCGAAAGGTGTCGACGCGATCGTCCGACACCTCCACGTGCGTGCCGGTCACGGACGCGTGCGGCAGGGTGGCGAGGTCGGGTTCCGGTGCGAAGGCCTGGCAGCCGGCGAGGGCCAGCGTCAGCAACGGGATCGACAGGGCAGCGATGCGCATGGGGGTGTTCCTTGGGGGCGGACTGAAGAATGTCAGGGTTGTGCGGCGGAGGCCTCGTCCGGGCGCACCTCGGCACGCGCGAACCAGGCGCCCGCGAGCGCGAGCATGGCGCCGAACGCCATCGGCCAGGTCCAGCCGTAGCCGACGCCCCAGGCGGGCAGCGACAGGCCGAACGTCGCGGCGGAGACGATGAAGAGCGCCCGGCCGCGCCCGGGCCGCAGGGCCAGCAGCACGGCGCCCACGTACAGGCACAGGCTGGCCGGCACGCTGAGGCAGGCGGCGATCCTGAACTGGTCCTCGCCTTGCGTGAGCGCGATGTACTTGCCGATGAAGGTGGACGCCGCGAGCAGCTGGAACACGATCAGCGCGACGATCACGAAGCGCGGCGACAGCGGCGTGCGTGGCGGGTCTTCCTCGGCCTCGATGTCCTCGACGGCCACGAGCTCGCGGTACGGCGGATGCAGGTCGTGCGGTGCATGGTCGACGTCGTCGAAGTCGCCCTCGCCCTCGTCCTCTCGGCTCGGAGGGCCGACCAGGCGCAGGGGCGGCCGTGGATCGGTCATGGTGATGCCTCCGTGCTGCGCACTGCGGGGCGATCGCCTTCGGGCGGCCGGGCGGCGATCATTGCAACGGCGAGTACGCCAGCCGCACGTAGATCGGCGCGAAGGCCTCGGCCTGCGTCACCTCCAGCAGGTGCTCGCGCGAGAGCTCGAGCATCGCGATGAACGTCACCACCATGATGGTGGGGCTCGTGGCGGTGTCGAACAGCTCCTGGAACTCGACGTAGCGCACGCCTTGCAGGCGGCGCAGCATCTTGGTCATGTATTCGCGCACCGACAGCTGCTCGCGCGAGATGTGGTGGTGCTGGTTCAGCTTGGCGCGCTTGAGGATGTCGGCCCAGGCCTCGCGCAGGTCGGACAGGCTCACGTCGGGGAACACGGTGACGTTGGACTGCTCCATCGTCACCTGCGCGCGCAGGAAGTCGCGGCCGATCACCGGCAGCGCGTCGAGCTGCGCGGCGGCCAGCTTCATCTGCTCGTACTCCAGCAGGCGGCGCACCAGCTCGGCGCGCGGATCCTCGGGCTCGGCGCCGTCGGCCGTGGCCTTGGGCGGCAGCAGCATGCGCGACTTGATCTCGATCAGCATCGCGGCCATCAGCAGGTACTCGCTGGCCAGCTCGAGATTGTGCTTGCGGATCTGCTCGACGTAGTCGAGGTACTGGCGCGTGACCTGCGCCAGCGGGATGTCGAAGATGTTGAAGTTCTGGCGCCGGATCAGGTACAGCAGCAAGTCCAGCGGGCCTTCGAAGGTCTCGAGAAAGACCTCCAGCGCGTCCGGCGGGATGTACAGGTCCGTCGGCATCCGGAACAGCGGCTCGCCGTACAGGCGGGCCAGCGCGACGCCGTCGACCGGCGGCGCGCCGTCGGGAGCGTTGCGGAACGCGGCGTGGCGTTCCTCGACGGCGGCGGTGTGGACGGCCGCGGCAGCCTCCTTCGCCGTCACGGCAACAGGAGGGGAATCCGGCGGGGCGCCGTGAGCGGCGTCGTCGCCGCTCAAGGGCGCCTCAGCGTTCACTTGACGTGAGTCTGATAGACGTAAGGTTGTTGGGCGACCGCCGCTTCCTTGTACTCGGTCTGCAGCTCGCGATCGATCTGCTTGTCCCACAGGAGCGCACGACCGGCGCGTTGCTCGGCCTCGAGCGTCGGCTTCTTGGCCTTCAGCTCGTCGATGAACGAGCTGACTTCCGACTTGTAGGGCTTCCAGAACAACGGCATGGTGGCTTTTGGTGAGAGGCGCCCTGGGAAACGGGGCGCGATGGGGCGATTTTAGACGATACGGCCCGGCGCCACGCGGGCGCCGAAACCGGGCGAATGTCAGTTCAGGCGCATGCCCGGCAGCGCGCCGTTGCCCGGCTCCAGCAGGTACAGCCCGCCGTCGACCTTGGAGTCGGCGTGGCTGGCGGCCAGCACCATGCCTTCGGACAGGCCGAACTTCATCTTGCGCGGCGCCAGGTTGGCGACCACCACCGTCAGCTTGCCCACCAGCGTGGCCGGGTCGAAGTGGGCGGAGATGCCGGAGAACACGTTGCGGTGGCGGCCTTCGCCCACGTCCAGCGTCAGGCGCAGCAGCTTGTCGGAGCCGTCCACCTTTTCGGCGTTGACGATCTTGGCGACGCGCAGGTCGATCTTGGCGAAGTCGTCGATCTTGATCTCGGGGGCGATGGCCTCGCCGCCGGGGATCACGACCGGTGCGGCCGGCGGCTCGAACAGCGCGTCCAGCAGCTTGGTGTCGACGCGTTGCATCAGGTGGGTGTACGCGCCGATCTTGTGCGCGCCGAGCGCCGACGACACGTCGCCGAACGTGAGCGCCGGCACCTGCAGGAAGTCTTCCACCTGCTTGGCCAGGGCCGGCAGCACCGGCTTGAGGTAGATCGTGAGAAGTCGGAAGGCCTCGATGCAGGTGCTGCAGACGTCCTGCAGCGCGGCGTCGGCGCCTTCCTTCTTGGCCAGGTCCCACGGCTTGTGCTGGTCGACGTATTCGTTGACCTTGTCGGCCAGCGCCATGATGTCGCGCAGCGCCTTGCCGAACTCGCGCTCCTCGTACAGCTCGACGATGGCCGCCTTCTGCGTGCGCAGCGTCTCGAGCAGCGACGAGCCTTCCACGCCCAGGTCGCCCGACAGCGTGCCGCCGAAGCGCTTGGCCAGGAAACCGGCGGCGCGGCTGGCGATGTTGATGTACTTGCCGACCAGGTCGGAGTTGACGCGGGCGACGAAGTCGTCCGGCGTGAACTCGATGTCCTCGACGTGCGAGTTCAGCTTGGCCGCGATGTAGTAGCGCAGCCACTCGGGATGCAGGCCGAGCTCGAGGTACTTCAGCGGCGAGATGCCGGTGCCCCGGCTCTTGCTCATCTTGTCGCCGCCGAGGGTGATGAAGCCGTGCACGAAGACGTGGTCGGGCGTCTTGCGGCCCGAGAAGTGCAGCATCGCCGGCCAGAACAGCGTGTGGAAATACGTGATGTCCTTGCCGATGAAGTGCACCTGCTGCACGGCGGGGTCGGCGAAGAAGGCGTCGTAGTCGATGCCGGCCTTGGAGAAGTAGTTCTTCAGCGAGGCCAGGTAGCCGATCGGGGCGTCCAGCCAGACGTAGAAGTACTTGCCCGGGGCATCGGGGATCTCGATGCCGAAGTAGGGTGCGTCGCGGCTGATGTCCCAGTCGCTGAGTTTGGGTAAGTCATCGCCGGCGCCGGTCTCCGCGTCCGGTGTGAACCACTCCTTGATCTTGTTGAGCACTTCGGGCTGCAGGCGGCCGGTGTCGGTCGTCCACTTCTGCAGGAAGTCCAGGCAGCGCGGGTCGGACAGGCGGAAGAAGTAGTGCTCGCTGGTGCGCAGCACCGGCGTGGCGCCGCTCAGCGCCGAGTACGGGTGCTTCAGCTCGGTCGGGTTGTAGACGGCGCCGCAGTTCTCGCACGAATCGCCGTACTGGTCCTTGGTGCCGCAGCGCGGGCATTCGCCCTTGATGAAGCGGTCGGGCAGGAACATGGACTTGACCGGGTCGAAGAACTGCTCGATCGTCTTCACGTCGATCAGCTCGTTCTTGCGCAGGGCCAGGTAGATCTCCTTGGCGAGCGCGTGGTTCTCGGGGCTGTCGGTGGAGCTCCAGTTGTCGAACGCGATGTGGAAGCCGTCGAGGTACTTCGCGCGTCCGGCGGCGATCTCGGCGACGAACGCCTGCGGCGTCTTGCCCTGCTTCTCGGCGGCGATCATGATCGGCGCGCCATGCGCGTCGTCCGCGCCCACGAAGTGCACCTCGGCGCCGTTCATGCGCTGGAACCGCACCCAGATGTCGGCCTGGATGTACTCCATCATGTGCCCGATATGGAAGGGCGCATTGGCGTAGGGCAGGGCGGTGGTGACGAAGAGTTTGCGGGTCATGGGTGGCCAGTGGTCGCCGCCGGGGCGCGCAAGGCGCGGCTGTCCGGCGTGGTTGCCTCGCATGGCGCCCGGAAGTCCGTTGGCGCCTGGCGAGGCCGAACCGGCAATTCTACGGGGATGGCCGCGTTTCGGCAGCCTGCACTGCTCGACATTGGCCGGCGACACTGTCACAAACGGGGCTTGCCAAACGTCTGAAGCACATGACCGACACCACCGCCACCTTCGACAAGCTGCGCCCCCGCCTGCAGGGCATTGCCTACCGCATGCTCGGTTCGTCGGCCGAGGCCGAGGAGGTGGTGCAGGACGCCTGGCTGCGCTGGCACGAGGCCGACCTCGAGCGCGTGGACAACACCGAAGCCTGGCTGGTGTCGGTGACCACGCGCATCGCCATCGATCGCCTGCGCAGCGCCAAGGTGGCCCGCGAGCACTACGTCGGCACCTGGCTGCCCGAACCCTTGATGGCGGACTCGCCGTTCTCGCCCGAGCAGTTGCTGGAGCGCGTGGACGACGTGTCGGTGGCGTTCCTGGCGCTGCTGGAGCGCCTGGCGCCGGAGGCCCGTGCGGCCTACCTGCTGCGCGAGGTGTTCGACGCCGACTACGGCGAGGTGGCCGAGGCACTCGGCAAGACGGAGCCGGCCTGCCGGCAACTGGTGCACCGGGCCAAGGCGCAGCTGAAGGACGAGCGGCCGCGCTACACGGTGGCGCGCGAGACGCAGTTGCGCCTGCTGCGCGGCTTCGCCGATGCGGCCGTGCGCGGCGAGTTCGCGGCGTTGAAGTCCATGCTGGCCGAGGACGCGCAGCTGATCGGCGACGGTGGCGGCGTCGTGCCCAGCTTCGGCGTGCCGCTGGTGGGCGCGCAGCGCATCGCGCAGCTTTACTACGCCGTCGGCCTGCGCTTTCCGGGCGCCGTGCGCTACGAGGTGGTGGTGCTCAATGGCCAGTGGGGACTGCTGCGCTTCGTCGCGGACACGCTGGAGTCGGCGCAGTCGATCGAGACCGACGGCGAGCGCATCGTGCGCATCCACTCGCAACGCAACCCGGACAAGCTCGCGCGCATCGCACGGGCACTCGGACGCGAACTGAACGTCACAAGGGCGGGCACCGAAACGTCTTGAGAGTGTGTACCAAGCACATCAACTCGAAAGGCAGATCATGAACGAACCCCGTCTTCCCTGGACCCACATCTCGCCCAAGTCCTACCAGGCCATGGCCGCGACCAGCGGCACCCTCGCGCAATCCTCGCTCGGGGCGGTGCTGATCGAACTCGTGCAGACCCGCGTGTCGCAGATCAACGGCTGCGCGTTCTGCCTGGACATGCACGTGCGCGACCTGCGCAAGCACGGCGAGACCTGGCAACGCATCAACAGCCTGCCCACCTGGCGCGAGACCGGGCTGTACAGCGCGCGCGAACGCGCCGCGTTGAACTGGGCCGAGACGATGACCCGGCTCGCCGATCACCACGCCGATCGCGAGGCCGATTTCGATGCGCTGAAGCTGCAGTTCAGCGACCAGGAGATCGTCGAGCTCACCTGGACGATCGCCACGATCAACTCGTGGAACCGCATGGCCATCGGCATGCGCGCGCCGGTGGTCGAGAAGCCGATCGAGTGAGGCGGCGCGGGCCGTCCTGGTTCACCATGTGACCCGGGCACCTCGAATAGCCCGCGATCCCGCCCCGGCATCGATCCGGTGGTGCAATGGCGTCTCGTCTCCTCCCGCCGCCGCACCACCGATGCTCCCTGAACCCGCCACTCCAGGCGCTCCCCGCCACGCCCGTGGCTGACGGACTGGTCGGACGCCAGCACGTGCTGGCCTTGACCGCCATCCTGCTGTCCGTCGCGATGGCCACCCTCGACACCGCGATCGCCAACACGGCGCTGCCGACGATCGCCGACAGCCTGCGCGTGAGCGAGGCACAGGTGATCTGGGTGGTCAACGCCTACCAGCTGGCGGTCATCGCGGTGCTGCTGCCGTTCGCGGCTTCGGGCGAGATCCTGGGCCACGGGCGCGTGTTCGCCGCCGGCACGCTGCTGTTCACGGCGGCCTCGCTGGTGTGCGGGCTGGCCGATTCGCTCACCACGCTGGTGGCCGCGCGCATCCTGCAAGGCATCGGCGGCGCGGCCATCATGAGCGTCAACATCGCGTTGATCCGCTTTGTCTTCCCGGCTCGGCACCTGGGCCGCGGCGTAGGGTTGAACTCGCTGGTGGTGGCGCTCGCTTTCACGGTCGGGCCGACGGTGGCCTCGGCCGTCCTGTCGGTGGCGTCGTGGCACTGGCTGTTCCTGATCAACGTGCCGATCGGTGTCGTCGCGGTGCTGTTCGCTTCGCGCGCGCTGCCGCCCACCGAGCGCCAGAGCCACGGCTTCGACCGCGTCGCCGCGCTGCTGTGCGCGGGCCTGTTCGGCTGCACGGTGCTGGGCTTCGAATCGCTGTCGCACGGGGGCGCGTGGGCGCCCGTGACGGTGGAGTGGGTGGTGGCCGCCGTCTGTGGCACGCTGCTGTGGCGGCGCCAGGCCGACCATCCGGCGCCGATGCTCGCGGTCGACCTGTTTCGGGCGCCCAGCTTCGCGCTGTCGGCGGCCACGTCCATCTGCTCGTTCTCGGCCCAGGGGCTGGGCTTCGTGTCGTTGCCGTTCCTGCTGCAGTCCACGCTCGGCTACAGCGCGGTGGCCACGGGCCTGCTGATGACGCCGTGGCCGGCCGTGGTGGCCGTGATGGCGCTGATCGCCGGCCGCCTGGCCGATCGTTACCCGCCGGGCTTGCTGGGCGGCATCGGGCTCGTGGCGCTCGGTTGCGGCATGGGCGCGCTGGCGCTGCTGCCGGCGCATGCGTCCGTGCTCGACATCGTGTGGCGCACCGCGCTGTGTGGCGCCGGCTTCGGCTTCTTCCAGGCGCCCAACCTGAAGGCATTGATGAGCAGCGTGCCGCAGCGGCGCAGCGGCGGTGCCAGCGGCGTGGTCGCCACGGCGCGACTGCTGGGGCAGACGCTGGGCGCCGGACTCGTGGCACTGTGCTTCCACCTGACGCAGGCGCACGCGCCGCAGGCGGCGTTATGGCTGGGCTGCACGTTCGCGTTGGCCGGCAGCGTGGCCAGCGTGATGCGCCTGTTGCCCGCCGCCCAGGCGCGTGCGACGGGCCCCGCCTGATCAACGGGCGAAGTCCAGCGTGATCGCCAGCTTGCCGAAGTGCGAGCCGCCCTTGGCGAGCGCGGCGTAAGCCGAGCTCATTTCTTCGAGGCTGTAGACCCGATCGACCACGGGCTCCAGCCCGCTGGCGGCGATGGCCGCGACGGCGTCTGCCAGGTCGGCCGCCGACCCCGTGTTGTTGCCCTGCAGACGTATCGACTTGCCGATGATCGTCATCAGGTCGACCTCGGTCCGGCTGCCGCTCAGGAAGCCGATCGTGAAGACGGTGCCACCGTGGCAGACGGCGTTCAGCGAGCGGGAGAGAGTTTGCGCCCCGGCGGTCTCGAGCACCAGGTCGACGCCACGGCCACCGGTGAGCGCCAGCACCTCGCGATCCCACTCCGGCGTGGCCACGTAGTTGATGCCGTGATCCGCGCCGAGGCCGCGCGCCCGCGCCAGCTTGGCGTCGGAGGACGACGTCACGATCACGGTGGCCCCGCGCGCCTTCGCCAACTGGATGGTGAAGATGGCCGCGCCGCCGGTTCCGAGCACCGCGACCGTGCTGCCCGGTGCGATGTCGGCCGCGACCAGTGCATTCCAGGCGGTCGTCGCGGTGATGGGCAGCGCCGCGGCTTGTTCCCAGCTGAGGCGTGACGGCACCTTGACGACGGTGTCCGCCGAGGCGACCGCGAACTCGCGCAGCGAGCCCGGGAGATTCACACCGCGCATCGCGCGTGCGTTGCGCGCGTTGCCACGGCCCGCGGGCCAAAGTGCCTTCGGGTGCAGCACGACGCGGTCGCCGGGCACGAGGGTGTCCACCTCCGGTCCGACCGCGACGACCTCGCCGGCCCCGTCAGCGACGGGCACCAGCGGGAAAACCGGACCCGGGTAGGCGCCGGTCGCCACCGCGACGTCGATGAAATTGAGGCTGGCGGCCTTCATCCGGATGAGAACCTCGCCGCGCTGCGCCACGGGCTCGGGCAGGGTGACGCGGCGGAAGGCGTCGAGGGACGGGGCGGTGAGGTGGATGGCCTGCATGGCGTTCTCCGGTCGGGTTTGAGTGCTTCCACCTTATTCCGGTTGAACAAAAAGATAATCAGTTAAATTGAACTGACAATGATGCAAAAAACACAGCAATCAGCAGCGGGCCCCGATACGCCGGTGTTTGCCGAAATGAGTGCCTTCGTCGCCGTGGCGGACAGCCTCTCGTTCGCGCGCGCGGCCGAGCGCATGCAGCGCGACGCGACCGTGGTCTCGCGTCGCGTCCGCGCGCTGGAAGCCCGGCTCGGCGTGCGCCTGCTCGAGCGCACCACGCGCAGCGTCGCGCTGACCGAGGCGGGGCGCCTGTACCTGGATCGGGCCCGCGCGGTACTGCACGCGATCGACGAGGCCGAGCGTGACGCGACGAGCCTGGCCACCGGCGCACCGCGTGGCCATCTGCGGCTCGCCCTGCCCGACGCCTTCGGGAGGATGTGGCTCGCGCCACTGCTCACCGAGTTCCTGATCGCCCATCCGCTGATCACGATCGAGGCGGAGTTCTCCAACCGGTTCGTCGACCTGATCGGCGAGCGCTTCGACCTCGCGGTGCGGCTGGGCGAACTGGCCGATTCGCGGCTGGTCGCGCGCCGCCTGTGCGGGCGCCATCGCCTCCTGTGCGCTTCGCCCGCCTACCTGGCGCGGCAGGGCACGCCGAAGCAGCCCGACGAGTTGCAGCGCCACGCCTGCCTGATCTTCAGCGGCCTGCCCAACCGCCTGCGCTGGGACATGCACGACGCCGCCGGCGTACTGCATCGCGTGCCGGTGTCCGGGCCGCTGGTGTCCGACGATGCCGAGATCCTGGTCGATGCGGCCTGTGCCGGCCTGGGCATCATGATGGCCACCGACTGGCTCGTGGGCCGGCATCTCGAAGCCGGCACGCTGGTGCCCGTGCTGGCACGTTGGCGCCTCGTCGACGAGGGCGCCATCCATGTCGTGACGCCTTCGGGGGCCGGCGGCGCAAGCAAGACGCGGGCGTTCAGCGACTGGATCGTGCGGCGGCTGGCCGATCCGCCGTGGGCCGCGGCCAAGCCTAGAACGGCGCCTTCGCGTAAAGCCGCTCCGGGCTGATCCGCACCCGCAGCCCCTTGGGTTCGGCCGGCCCGGCGATGCCGTAGTCGCGCCCGCTGGCCTCGCGCTGCACCGGGTCGGCCAGCGGCTCGCCGCGACGGCCGGTGAGCACGGCCACCTGCGGCGCCGTGCTGTCGGCGGTGCGTTGCACGACGACGGCCACTTCGCCACCGTACAGGCGCACCAGGCTGCCGGGCGGGTGGACGCCGAATTCGGTGATCAGCGCGAGCGCGAACGGGTTGCCGCGTTCGTCGACCAGCAGGTCGCGCGCCGCGCGCGGCGGCGACAGGCTGTCGCGGCCGCTGCGGCCGGCGAGCTTGGCGGTGTAGACGTCCACGGTGCGCAACGCGTTGGCCATTTCACCGACCTCGGTCACGCCGGCGGGGTAGCCACCGCCGCCGGGTTTCTCGTGGTGCTGGGCGACCGCCTGCAGCCACTCGGGGTCGGTGACGCCGCTGGCCTGGAGCGCGGCCAGGCTGGTGGTCGGGTGGGCCTGGAGTGCCTGGCGCTGCTTCGGGTCGGGCAGGCGCGCCTGGTTGGACAGCCGTTCCTGGATATCCAGCATGCCCAGGTTCATCGTGAACGCGGCCTTGACCAGCGTCAGGCAGCGCTCCGGCGTCCAGCCCAGCCGCAGCGCGATCAGGTACGCGGCGGCCGCCGCGTGCAGGCTGCGCACCACGCCGTAGCGCGTGTGCTCGGCGTGGTCGGGACGCACCAGCAGGAAGATGGCCAGGTCCGGCGCGCGCTCGGTCAGCGCCGCCAGGTAGCGGGCGGCCTCGTCGAGCGCCTCGGGCGCCCCGGGCGAGGGCATGCTGGTGAGCGCGCGCGACAACATGTCGGCCAGCTTGCGCCACAGCGACGGCAGCAGTTCCGGCGGCGCGCCGTAGATCTCGGCGCGCGCGCCGTGCAACTCGTCGACATTGACGCACGCGCCGCGCTCCACCAGCGCCTCGAGCTGATGCGCGTCGCTGACGACCTGGTCCTTCGCCAGCAGCAACTTGCTGGAGGCGTCGTGGATGCTGAACGGCAGCGGGCTGCCGAACTGGATGCGATGCTGCACTTTGGCGAGCGGACAGAGTTCCATCAAGCCCTCCGGTGTTTCGGTGGCGAGCCACATGTCGGGTGGCTCTTCGGTCGCTGCCCGTGCGTGCTGGCGCGGGTTCGAAATCGACCGGTTCTCGTCGTCGTTATCGGTGTCGTCGGCGGGCGACTTGAGCGGCTGATTCGCCCGTTCGCCCGGCAGGCCCTGTGCACCATGCTGCCAAGGCGGGCGCGGTAGACTGCTTGTACGTGCCCTTCAGGCACAGCCCGATTCTGCGCCCGGCCTGCGTTGCCTGCACGCACCCGCGGCCCCTCCCGTTCATCAGCGCCTCGTGGCGCCACCTCCATGTCCGTTTCCGAAGCCGCGCTGACCGCAGCGCTCGCCACCGTCATCGATCCGCATACCGAGCAGCCGTATACGGCCGCGCGCCAGTTGAAGAACCTGCGCCTGGGCGCCGGCGGCGCGGTGGCGTTCGACATCGAGCTGGGATACCCCGCGCGCAGCCAGTTCGGCGTCGTGCGCGACGCGCTCGGGGCGGCGGCGAAGTCGGTGGCTGGCGTCGGCCAGGTCGACATCGCGGTCAGCAGCAAGATCGTGGCGCACCAGGTGCAGCGTGGCGTCGCGCTGCTGCCGGGTGTGGCCAACGTGATCGCGGTGTCGTCCGGCAAGGGCGGGGTCGGCAAGAGCACCACCGCCGTGAACCTCGCGCTCGCGCTCGCGGCCGAAGGCGCGCGCGTGGGCCTGCTCGACGCGGACATCTACGGCCCGAGCCTGCCGGCGATGATGGGCATAGCGGGCCGCCCCGAGTCGGAAGACGGCAAGACGATGAAGCCGATGGAGAACCACGGCGTGCAGGTGATGTCGATCGGCTTCCTGGTCGATCCGGAGCAGGCCGTCGTCTGGCGCGGCCCGATGGCCACGCAGGCGCTAGACCAGCTGCTGCGCCAGACGAGCTGGCGCGAGCTCGACTACCTGATCATCGACATGCCCCCGGGCACCGGCGACATCCAGCTGACGCTGAGCCAGCGCGTGCCGCTCACCGGCGCGGTGATCGTCACCACGCCGCAGGACATCGCGCTGCTCGATGCGAAGAAGGGCCTGAACATGTTCGAGAAGGTCGGCGTGCCGATCCTGGGCATCGTCGAGAACATGGCCGTGCACGTGTGCACGAACTGCGGCCACGTGGAGCACATCTTCGGGGCCGACGGCGGCAAGAAGATGGCCGGGCAATACAACGTGCCCTACCTGGGCGCGCTGCCGCTGACGCTGGCCATCCGGGAGCAGACGGACTCGGGCACGCCCACGGTGGTGGCGGAGCCCGACGGCGAGATCGCCGCGCTCTACAAGGCCGTGGCGCGCCAGGTGGCGGTGGTGGTGGCCGGCAAGGCGAAGGACTTCAGCGCGAAGTTTCCGTCGATCAACATCTCGAAGTCGACTTAGATCGACGTCTCGATCGTCTTGCGCAGCTCCGCCGGGTCGGTGGGGCCGCGTTCGGGCGAGCCGACGGCCAGCGCCGTCAGCTCCACGTAGCGGATCAGCCCCAGCATCTTCTCATTGCGGGGCGCGCGCCTGCCGACCGACTTGGCCAGCTTCACCACCTCGCCGCACAGTTCGCCGATCTCGGTGCGACGACCCAGCGCGAGATCGTCGGCCATGCTCGAGCGCGCCCGCGGGTCGATCTTGAGCATCCTGGCCGCGACGATCTTGAACAGTGGCGTGGGCAAGCGCATCAGGCGCGGCAGCCAGCCGGTGGGCAGCGGCG
>Ga0302314_10016347_pt1 | contig 12543 bp, 10 predicted proteins | sample III_Palsa_N2_3_FD_200533 | JGI IMG/M metagenome (GOLD analysis project Ga0302314, IMG submission 200533) | Peat permafrost microbial communities from Stordalen Mire near Abisko, Sweden - III_Palsa_N2_3 | ecosystem: Environmental > Terrestrial > Soil > Palsa > Peat permafrost | place: Sweden...
GCCACGCCAGAGTAATCCTGCTGCTCTCGGCCCATCCCGGTCTGAACGGCTTCCCCGCTCTCTAATACCTTGTGGATAAAAGTTTTTTGCTTCTTTTTTGCAAAAAAGAAGACTTCTTCCTGAACTTCATCGTCCCGCGTTCGCGTTGGCGCGGAAAATCTGCGCGTCGCCGAGTTGGTTTACGATGCCGACGATCAGTTTCTGCTGGATCAGGGACGGGGTGGTGGTGTCGGTCGAGGCGTTCGGGCGGGCGAGGAGGTAGAAACTGGGGTGGTTAGCGAGGAACCGAGATTGCTGCTGGACGCGGTAGTCGGGGCGGAAGGCGGCGAGGTTCTTTACCAGGTTTTCGTTGGTGGGATCGGGGCTCGGCTGATCGGCGGGGCGCTCGAGATAGACCAGGAGCGAGCGGGTCTTGGGGTCGGCTGAGTCCATCAGCTCGATGTAGAGCAGGCCTTCGCCGACGACGATCGGCAAGGGGGGACGCGGGGTGCGCAGGAGAGCGAGCGCGTCGGTCGCGGATTCGGGGATGATGGAGAGGGGGGCGTGGGCTCGGCCGGCCATGGTTCCGAGCAGCAGCGGGATCAGCGCCAAGGCGACGAGGCGGCGGGAGGGGAGGCGGTTCAGCATGACGGCGGGCGCGATCGCGGAGAGCAGGGCGGCGGCGATGATGTAGCGGGGACTGAAGGTTTTGGTCACGAAGAAGGCCAGCGCGAAGGTGAGAAACGGCAGCGAAAATATCGATAGCAGGATGATTTCGAGCCGGGATAAGGCGAAGCGGCGTGGGTTTTGCGGCGGCAGATTTTCGTGTGCGAACGGTCTCAGATCGGAATTTTGCAGCAGATAGGCGAAGCCGATCAGAACCAAGCCGGCGAGCAACAGGAGCGCGCCGGGTTTTCCGCCGAGCACGACATCAAACATGGCGTCGATGAAACTGCTTGCCGTGGGTCTGCCGAAATAGCCGGGGGCGGTGGCGTTGATCGCGTAGAGCGACGCGAGATGGGAGGCGAGGGGGCGCCAGGCGGCGGCGATTGGTATGGTAAGCACAACGGAGAGCCAAATTCCGAGGCGGAATTGTTTGCGGGTCAGAAACCAGATCGCTTCGGCCGCGCCGATTACAGCGACTTCGATGATGCCGAAGAAATACAGGCTGATGCAGAGCGAGAGAACCAGCCAGAGCGCTGCGGATTGAAGCTTCGGGAAGCGGGTGCCGGGGAAGTTGTTCCAGAGCAGTAACGCGATCGTCAGTCCGAGGGTCGAAAGCGCGTATTGGCGGGCCTGCACGGCGAAGTCGAAAAGCTCCGAGTCCAGAACGATGCCGAATGCGAGCAGAGCGACCAGCGGGCTCAACTGCTTGCGCAGAAGGAAATAGACGCAAACGGCGGTGGCGTAGACGGCGGCGATCGAGGGGAGTCGCCAAATCAGGCGTCCACTGCCCTCACCGGCCAGCCGCCCGAGGTAGTGGAGCAGGATGTCGTAGGTAGGAGGAGTGAGTTCGAGCCCATGCCAGATCGCCGACCAGATCGCGGCGAGCGACGGTTGGCGGGCCACCGACACGGCGAGGATTTCGTCCATCCAGAGGTTGGCGGTGCGGGACTTGACGATGGCAGCGTAAAAATACGTCGCGGAGACCAGCAGGAAGAGCGGGCCGAGGACCCAGCGCGATTGGAGCAGGCTCGGGGCGGTCACCTGAGGAGATGGGCCTGGGGGGCCGAGTTGCTTGCCTTGCCGAGTTTCCATCTTCGATCTCTTTCGCCTTAAATGGCGACTACGCTAGCTGACAGAAGGCTTCCCGAACAGCCCGCCTGACCAGGAGCCGCGGCCACCCCCGGCGGTGGGTGCGGGCCAGATAACCTCTTATTTCCAAAAGTTTTTTGCTTCTTTTTTACAAAAAAGAAGACTTCCCGTTTTTACCCCCCGGTGACATCGGTGCTGTGACGCGCTAGTTGCTAATGTTATGAGCATTTTGACCAGCAACGACATTCGGGCGACCTTCCTAGATTTCTTCGCCCGCCAGGGTCACGAGATCGTGCCGTCGAGCCCTTTGGTGCCGCGCAACGACCCGACTTTGTTGTTCGTGAATTCCGGGATGGTTCAGTTCAAGAACGTGTTCACCGGCGCCGAGAAGCGGGCCCGGCCGCGTGCCACCAGTTCGCAGAAGTGCGTGCGGGCGGGTGGCAAGCACAATGATCTGGACAATGTCGGGCTTACCGCGCGGCATCACACGTTTTTCGAGATGCTGGGCAATTTCAGTTTTGGCGATTATTTCAAGGAAGAGGCGATCGCGCTGGCCTGGGCGCTGGTAACCAAGGATTTTGGGCTCGACCCGGCACGGCTGCTGGTGACGGTGTTTTCCGAGGACGAGGAGGCGGCGGGGTTCTGGCGCAAGGTGGCGGGGCTCCCCGATCGCAAGATCATCCGGATTCCGACTTCGGACAATTTTTGGCGGATGGGCGATACCGGTCCCTGCGGGCCGTGTTCGGAGATTTTCTGGGATCACGGCGACCATATTCCGGGTGGGCCGCCGGGGAGTCCGGATGAGGACGGCGACCGGTTCGTCGAGATCTGGAATCTGGTGTTCATGCAGTACGACGAAAACCCGCCCGGGACGCGGGCGCCGCTGCCGCGGCCGTCGATCGATACCGGCATGGGGCTGGAGCGGATTTCGGCGATCCTGCAGGGCAAGCACGATAATTACGACACCGACACGCTGCGGGCGCTGATTTTGGCGTCATCCGAGGTGACGGGCGTGCCGCCCGATGGCGCGTTCCGGATCAGCCACCGGGTGGTGGCGGACCATCTGCGCTCGACCGCGTTTCTGATGGCGGATGGGGTGCTGCCATCGAACGAGGGGCGGGGGTACGTGCTGCGGCGGATCATGCGCCGGGCGATGCGGCATCTGCACATGATGGGCACCAAGGAGGCGCTGTTCCACCGGCTGGTGCCGGCGCTGGTGCGACAGATGGGTGCAGCGTATCCGGAGCTGGGCCAGGCCGAGGGGCTGATCGAAGAGACCATGCGGCTGGAGGAGAACCGGTTCAAGGCGATGCTCGAACGCGGGCTCGGGCTGCTGGCCGAGGAGACCGCGAAGCTGGGCGAGGGCGAGAAGTTGCCGGGCGCGGTGGCGTTCAAGCTTTACGACACGTTCGGGTTTCCGCTGGATCTGACCCAGGATGCCCTGCGCGACGAGGGACGCGGGGTGGATCTGGACGGGTTCAACGAAGCGATGGCGGAACAGCGCCGGCGGGCTCGCGCGGCTTGGGCGGGGACGGGAGATCTGGCCACCGGCAAGCTGTGGTTCGATCTGCGCGACCGGCTGCAACCCACGGAATTTTTGGGATACAGCACCGAACGTGCCGAGGGCGAGATACTGGCGCTGGTGGTGGGCGGCGCGGAAGCGGCGAGTGCGGGGCCTGGGACCGAGGTCGCGGTGATTTTGAACCAGACCCCGTTTTATGCCGAAAGTGGCGGGCAGGTGGGCGACGCGGGGGTGATCCGTGGCGCCGGCGGATTGGTGATCGATGTGACCGACACCCAGAAGAAAGTCGGCGGGGTATTTGCGCACCTGGGCCTGGTACGCGCGGGTGAGGCGAAGCCGGGCCTCGCTGTGGTCGCGGACGTAGATCATACGCGACGCAACCGGATTCGGGCGCATCACAGCGCGACCCATCTGCTGCACGAGGCGCTGCGGCGGCGGCTCGGGACTCACGTGGCGCAGAAAGGCAGCTTGAACGCTCCCGACCGGCTGCGCTTCGACGTGAGCCAGCCGACGCCGATCACGCGCGACGACATCGCGGTGGTGGAAAGCGAGGTCAACGCCCGCATTCGTGAGAACAGCGAGGTGACCACGCGGCTGATGACGCCGGAACAGGCGGTCGCCGAAGGCGCGATGGCGCTGTTCGGCGAGAAATACGGCGACGAGGTGCGGGTGGTGGCGATGGGCTCGGGCGACGAGACCAGGCCGGCCTACTCGATCGAGCTCTGCGGCGGGACGCATGTGAAGCGTACCGGCGATATCGGGCTGTTCCGGATCGTGAGCGAAAGTGCGGTAAGCGCCGGGGTGCGGCGGATCGAGGCGGTGACCGGCGAGGCAGCGCTCGCGGTGATCGCGGAGAATGATCGCCGGCTATCGGAGGCGGCGGCGCAGCTGCGAACCAGCCCGGCAGAACTGCCCGACCGGCTGTCGGCGCTGCTGGAAGACCGTCGCAAACTGGAGCGGCAGGTTGGCGAGTTGCAGAAAAAGCTGGCGGCGGGCGGGGCAAGCGCGGAAATCGAGGAAGTCGTCGGGATCAAACTCGCGCTGCGCAATATGGGCGAAATTCCACCGCGAGATCTGAAGGGTCTGGCGGAGACCATATTGAAGCAGCTGGAAAGCGGCATCGCGGCGCTGGTTAGCACCGCAGAGGGGAAGCTTTCGATCGTGGCGGCGGTGTCGAGCGACCTGGTGGGGCGGTACTCGGCGGTGGATCTGGTGCGCGCGGCCGCGGCCGCAGTGGGCGGCAAGGGCGGCGGGGGAAGGCCCGATTTGGCGCAGGCCGGCGGGCCCGACGCGGGCGGGGCGGAGACGGCACTGGCGGCGGTTAGGGAAGCGATCAAGTGAAAGTCTTCTTTTTTGAAAAAAAGAAGCAAAAAACTTTTGGCACGAAGGGCCTGGGTCACAAATGGCAACGATCGTGCCATTTGTGCCCCAGGCCCTTCGTGCCAAAGTTTTTTTGCTTCTTTTTGTTCACAAAAAGAAGATTCTTGTCCCTCACTTTAACCCATATCTCCTGAAGTGCGCCTTGAACGGCTGCTCGAACTGCGCGCAGAAGCTCTGAAGCTGTTTCACGTAGAATACATCAAATTCCGCGAGCTTGCCTTGCGCGATGTAATCCTTGCGCGCCGCCTGAACCTGGTTGAGAAACCCCACCCAGCCATAGAATCGGATGATGTCCGGCACTAGATTTTTCGAGATCTTGCCGACGTTCTCGATCTGCTTGTCATAAAAATCGGTCGAGAACGGAATCAGCGGATCGTCCTTGAAATTGGCGAAGTGGGCGAGATGGCGGCTGATCACCACTTGCAGTCGCTCGACCTCGGCGAGAAAGCCGATCTGGATCGATTCCCGCTCGGCGCGGGCGTTGAGGAAATACTGCAGCACCGCGGTGATAAAAGTCGCGAGCCCGACCAGGGCGGTGATGAGATCCTTGTTGGCGCCGAGAAAATGCCAGATGCCGGCCATGGGTTTCCTCCTGGTGCCGGTGACGATAACATTCGGCGCAGTCCGGTGCCAGATGATGGCGCCGGCACGCGCGGTGGCCCGTTGCGATCAGGGCAGAATTAGGGGGCCAACGTGGAATGCATCAAATTCGGCTCTACCGGTCTTACCGTGTCGCGGCTGTGCCTCGGCACCATGACCTTCGGCTCACCGGTCGGGCGATGCGGCAAGATGACGGATGAGCGGCACGGCCTAAATCGACCGAGCCGGCGCCGGGTGCGACGCTTGGAGATCGGGCTTGGTTGCGCTAGGAGAACCTTTCTTCGTTCGCGAGAAATTCCTCATGCCCGATCCGGTCAGCGCTGCTTGCATTGCCTGCTATGAGGCGGAGAAGGGAGACTGTAGCGGTTTCGTGCACGCAGTGGGCGCCGCACTCGGTGTCCAGATCGAGGGTATGGCGGACGATATCGTGAACGCGCTGCGTGCCGGCGGCAAATGGCAGAAACTGCCGGACGGTCCCGCGGCCGCGGCGAGCGCGGCGGCGGGCAACCTCGTTGTCGCCGGATTGCGGGGCGATGAACAGGCGGTGCCGAACGTGCACGGGCACGTGGTGGTCGTGGTGGCGGGGGCGCTCAATCGCGGAATTTATCCCACCGCGTATTGGGGCAGCTTGGGCGGATCGCCAGGGTATGATCAAACCATCAATTGGGCTTGGACCGAGGCGGATCGGGATCGAGTGAGCTATGCGGCGCAGGTAATCCCATAAGGAGCGCTGACAAAAGCAAGAATCTTCTTTTTTGAAAAAAAGGAGCAAAAAACTTTTGGAAATTTGTTATGTCACTCCGCCCAAGTCGGACTTCCAGCAATGCGGAGCACCGGTAGTATGTTTCATAAAATCAGCATATTAGCGGGTATAGCGCTGGCTTGCGCCACCGCCTCGGCGCACGCGCAAACCGAAATCCCGCCGCCATCGGGCAAGGGACCAGTGGTGGTGATGGTGTCGGGGCAGTCCGGCGCGGCACATTACCAACCCAAGGCCCAGCAAGTCGCGGCGCTGGGCTACGACGTGGTGCTGATCGACGGCAACGCGATGGAGGGCACCCACGGCGCCGCACTGCACGACGCGGTGATGGCCGCACAAAACGAGCCGCACGGAACGCCGGGCAAGGTCGCGGTGGTGGGGTTTTCGCTCGGCGGCGGCGAGGCACTCGCCTACGCCACGCGCTGGCCCGACCTGGTGACCGGCGTCATCGTCTGGTACCCGCTCACCCGTACCATCCAGGACCCCGCAACCCTCGTCGCCGGGATCAAAGTGCCGGTGCTGATGTTCGCGGGAGAACAAGACACTTACAAGAACTGCTGCCTGATCGCCAAGGCACAGACGATCGCTGCGGCCGCAACCCAGCAGAATATTCCGCTCGAACTGGTGACCTACCCGGACGCAGGACACGAATTCAACCTCCCGGGCGACCATTACGACGCCGCAGCAGATGCCGACAGCTGGCAAAAAGCGACCGCCCGCTTGACGCAATATTTCGGCCATTGATTCCCGTTGGATTTTCCGCCTTGCCGAAATCATCGGTATGACCTCTCAATGATCCGGCCCTGAGCCAGAGAGGTAACCGTTGGTGCAATTGGCGGTGACAAAAGCCGGGCGGGGAACCGGTTTGGCGGTGATCGCGGCGCTGATCGGCTACGCGGTGTTCCTGTTCGCGCCGCAGGTGCTGAACGACGGCGATACTTACTGGCATATCCGCACCGGCGAGTGGATCCTGAGCCACCATGCAGTGCCCTGGGTCGACAGTTTTTCCTATAGTTTTACCGGTAAGCCTTGGCTCGCGCATGAGTGGCTGTCGGAGCTGCTGCTGGCGATCGCCTACCACGCCGCGGGGTGGGACGGGATATTGGTCCTATGTGGCGCTGCGACGGCGCTGACGCTTGGGATGATGGCGATCCATCTGTCGCGCTGGGCGGACCGGCTGCCGGCGGCGCTGCTGCTGTTTCTCGGCGCCGCCTGCGTCGGGCCAAGTCTGCTCGCCCGGCCGCACATTCTGGCGCTGCCGATGCTCGAGCTGTGGACCGCGGAGCTGCTGATCGCCCGCGCGGAGGGCAGGGCGCCCTCGTGGTGGTTGCTCGCGGTGATCGTGATCTGGGCCAATCTGCACGGCAGTTTCGTGTTCGGTCTGGCGCTCGCGGTGCCCTTGGGCTTGGAAGCGGTGATCGAGGCCAAGGCGGACCCGCGGCCGGCGGCGCGTGCCTGGGGCCTGTTCATCGTGGCGGCGATCGCGGCGACCCTGATCAACCCCTATCGCTGGCGGGGATTGCTGTTCCCGTTCCAGCTTTCGCAGATGACGCAGGTGGCGAACATCGGCGAGTGGCTGCCGATGGATTTTCACCACATCCAGCCGCTCGAGATCGGGTTGATGGCGGTGCTGTATGTGTCGTGGACGCGGCGCGTGCAGGTGCCGGAGCTGCGAGTGCTAATCCTGCTAGGCCTGTTGTATTTGGCGCTGGCGCACACGCGGCATGGGATGCTGGCGGGGATCGTGGGCGCGCTGGTGCTGGCCGAGCCAATCGGGCGGGCGACCGCTGGCGAAGCGGTGGCGCCGAGCCGGCTGCGCCCGTGGCAATGGGCCGCCGGCGGGATCGTGCTGGTGGTGGTGCTGACGGGGGTGCGGTTCGCCGACCCGGAAGTGCGCAAGGACGAGATCGCCGGCGCGCTGGCGCATGTGCCGCCGGCGATCCTGCGCACCCCGGTGTTCAACGAATATGGGCTGGGGGGTAATCTGATCTTCGACGGCATTCCGCCCTTTATCGACAGCCGGGCCGAGCTATATGGCGATGATTTCCTGGCATCGTACGGCCGGATTATCCGGCCCGACCGCGCGGCATTTCTGAAGGTGGCGGACCGATATCATTTCGGCTGGACGATCTTGTCGGCCGGTTCGCCGCTGGCGGATGTGGTGGAGAATCTGCCGGGATGGCGCAGGGTTTACGCGGACAAGGATGTGGCGGTGGATGCAAGGACCGCCCATAAGTATTAAAGTTTTTTTGCTTCTTTTTGTTCACAAAAAGAAGAAGAGTCTTGGCTTCTTAAAGCCCAAATAAAATAAAGAAGAAAGTATCTTCTTTTTTGAAAAAAAGAAGCAAAAAACTTTTATCACTTTTGGCCTAGGCGCCGATGTCCTTGAATTTTCGGCGTAATGAAACCTCGTCGGATACCACGGCGGCTTCCAGATTACTAAGGCGAGCGTCGATCGCGGCGAAACGAGATTTCAGATCGCTCGCGCTGCGGGCCGGCCCGGCACTTTCGGCGAAGTCGCGATAGGCCCGCTGCACGCCGGCGGGCGACGAACTCGCGGCGATGCCGGCGCGGGGCTTCAGCAGAAAGGCCAAGGCAAAATAAAGCAAGATCGCGACCACGTGCAGAACCAGAGTCAGCAGCACGAAAGCGCCGCGCACCCAGATCGCCTCGACCCCGATCCGATCGGCGATGCCGGCACAGACGCCGGTGATCCAGCCCTTCTGGGTGTTGCGATAGACGCCGATGGCGTCGGAAAACCTATCCCATGCGATCACGCGATTGCCCTCCGGGGTTGACGGGCTGGCGCCAGCCGGGCGCCTCGGCGTCCAGGATCCGCTCCAGGGTCGCGATGCGAGCCTCCATCCGGGCGGCGATCTGGCTAAGCTGGTCGTAGGCGGCGAGGTCCTCGGGGGTGGGCTGCTCGCCCGCGCGGCGTCTGGCGCGGTAGTGAAACACGATCAAGATCGGCGCCACGACGGTCAGGAAGACGATGAGGACGGCGGTGAGGTTATCGCTCATGATCGGGAGCCCCGTTGGTTGCGCGGACGATGCGATCCATCCTAGCCCTGCGGCGCCGGCGGTTTGACGCGGGACTTCAAGGCTTCCAGCTCGTGGTTCACCGCCTGGTCGGCTTCCAGATCGGCGAACGCGTCAGCCAGGGTCTTGGCCTGGCCGAGATTGTAGGATTCGACCCGGCCTTCCATTTCGTCAAGCGCCTGCTCGATGCGTTCGAATTTGCTGAAGGCGTCGGTGACGCGCGGTTCGTGCAGCTTGGCGCGCAGCTTCAACTGCGCGGCGGCGGTGTTGTGACGTGTGATCAAAAGCTTCTCGCGCGATTTGGCGTCGGCGAGTTTGGCTTGCAGCTTGGCGAGATCGGCACTTTGCGCCTCCAGCCCCTCGATGATGTTGGCGAGGTGGGTCCGGGCTTCCTCCAGGCTGTGGTTGACCTGGGCCTTGGCCATCAGCGCGCCGCGGGCGAGGTCCTCGCGGTCGCGGGTGAGGGCGAATTCGGCCTTGCGCGCCCATTCGTCGCGATCGCGGGTCAGCGCCGCGATCCGGCGTTCGAGTTCCTTGCGCTCGGCGATCACGCGGACGGCGCCGGAGCGGACCTCTACCAGCGTGTCTTCCATTTCCTGGATCACCAGGCGGATGAGCTTGCGCGGGTCCTCGGCGCGGTCGAGCAGGGCGTTGAGGTTGGCGTTGACGATGTCGCTAAGGCGGGAAAATATGGTCATGGCAGAGCTCCGCAACAGTTTCGAGGCCGAACTGGACGAAATAATGCATCGGCCGTGCCAGGTTTGACGAGCCTATTAAGTGATTGAATTTATGGCAAGTAAACGCGGCGGTTGCGGATTGATCGGGCGGGATGTTAGACCCGCTCCGTAACTATTAGCGAATTTCGCCAATATATGTCGGAAACCACCAATCTGATTGGGGAGAGCCCGGCGTTCCAGCAGATGCTGGCGCATGTGTCGGCGCTGGCGCCGCTCAACCGTCCGGTGCTGATCATCGGCGAGCGCGGCACCGGCAAGGAGCTGATCGCGCACCGGCTGAATTTTCTCTCGCCCCGCTGGAACAAGCCGTTCCTGACGCTGAACTGCGGCGCGCTGGCCGAAAGCGTGCTGGATAGCGAGCTGTTCGGGCATGAGGCGGGAGCGTTCACCGGGGCGTCGCGGCGGCGGGCGAGCCGGTTCGAGCTCGCCGACGGCGGCACGATGTTTCTGGACGAGATCGGCAACGCGGCGGACGCGGTGCAGGAGAAGCTGCTGCGGCTGATCGAATACGGCACCTTCGAACGAGTCGGCGGCAACGATACGGTGCGGGTCGACGTGCGGATCATCGCCGGCACCAATGTGGATTTGCGGGCGCGCGCGGGGGAGGGGAAGTTTCGGGCGGATTTGCTCGACCGGCTGGCGTTCGATGTGATCCTGCTGCCACCGCTGCGCGAGCGGGCGGGAGACGTGATGGTGCTGGCGCGGCATTTCGCGGCCAAGATGACCGCGGAGCTGGGACGGGATGTGTTCGCGGGGTTTACGCTTTCCGCGGAGGCGGCGCTGAACGCTTATCGCTGGCCGGGGAATGTGCGCGAATTGCGCAATGTGGTGGAGCGGAGCGTGTACCGGATGCGCGATCCGAAGAAGCCGTTGGGGGAGATCGTGATCGATCCGTTTGGCAGCGCTCCGACGGTGGCGGCGGCACAGCCGGTTGTGCCTCGGCCAGGGCCAAAGAACGGCGATTTCCGGACGCTGGTGGATGATTACGAGAAGGAATTATTGACCGCGGCGCTGGCGGCGGCGCGATTCAATCAAAAGCAGGCGGCGGTGGCACTGGGACTGGGGTACCACCAGCTTAGGAATGCGATGCGAAAGCATGGGTTGACGGCGGGGTAAGGGGCAAAAAACCGCCTATGGCCCGGCGCCGAATTCTTGCGACTCGACAGTGGTTGCTAACCTGGACACTTCAACATGGGAGTTCGGTCCATGGCGCGCAGCGCTGCCGCACAGGACTCGGCGCAAGCGGCGTTCGAGACAATCCAAGCGCTGCTGCAACTGACCAAGGGTTTAGTGCCGCCTACGCGCGGCGAAGCGATGTTCCGCAAGTGGCTTGCGCCATGCGAGCGGGATTTCCCGCATATGACGGAATACCGGCAGATCGCGATGGCGGCGGATGCGCTGCTGCTCAGCGCAGATCTTCTGCTGTCGCAACCGTCGCTGAGTGGTGCCACCGCGTTCGACCGGTTGGCCAAAAGCCCGCCCGGCTCGGTGCCGAGCGCGGCGGCGGCCGTCGCCGCGCTGCGGCAGGCGCGGTTTCGGCTGGTACGGTTGCAAGACCGGCGCGAAGCCAAATCGTCGCTGGCGCGCGATGTCATCACCGACGAACTGCTGCCGATCGTGGCCCCACAGCTGCCGCCTTTGCCGTTGGGAACCATCCTGTTCGGCCGGGTGGCGAGCCTCTGCGAGGGGAAGTTTTGTTTCGCCGGTGCGATCACGCCGCTCGATCCGGCGGCGGTGACGGTGGCGCGGGGTCACCCGGCGGCAGGTGCGCGGGGCGCGGGCGCGGCGGCGCGCTGGGCAGAAGCGATCTACGCCCACGTGGTGCAGCACGGCACCCTCGACGTGCCGGGATTGAACCGGCCGGCCGGGGAAATTCGCGATGATTTAGACCCCGAAGATGGCCTGCTCGCCGACCTCACGATGGCCTGGGTCGAGCTTGGCGCAGAGCCGCCGGATGCCGAGCTGCTGCAGAGCACACGGGAAAACGCGAACGTTCCGGCGATCGTCGACGCGCTGGCCGCGGCGGTGCTGGCGCGCGACGCGAACCACGACGAGATGGCAAACGCGATCGAACGCTTGCTGTTGGTGCAGTTGGAGACCGTGCAAGCCCGCGAGCGCGGCGGCTCCGGCACGGTCGGCCTGGCGACGGTGGGCCAGGCGCTCGACAGCACGATCGCAGCTAGAGGGTGGCCAAAGCGGGTGCGGGAGCTGTTCGACCGTTTGCGCAAGCGGCTCCCCAGCAGCGGTGTGGCCGGCGATGCCGCGCTCGAACGGCTGGTCCAGCGCATCCAGGCGCTGCGCGCCAAGACGGTGGCGCAGGGCTGCACCGAACACGAGGCGCTGGCGGCGGCCGAAAAGGTGGCGGAGCTGCTGGACCGGCACGGGCTGTCGCTGGGTGAGCTGGAGTTTCGCGCCCAGCCCTGCGAGGGAATCGGCATCCAGACCACGCGCCGCCGGATGGCGCCGATCGACAATTGCGTCCCCGGGATCGCGGCGTTTTTCGATTGCCGGGCGTGGGCGGAGCGTTCCGAGAGCGCGCCGTTGCGCTATGTGTTCTTCGGCCTGCGCGGCGATGTCGAGGCGGCGCAGTATTTGTACGAGCTGGTCGAGCGCGCGTTCGAAACCGAGAGCGCGGCGTTCCGCGGCAGTGAGCTTTATCTCGCGATGGCGGGCGAGCGGCGGAGCGCGCTGAACTCGTTCCAGATCGGGATGTCGCAGGGGATTTGCGACAAGCTTGCGGGCCTGCGCGCGGCGCGGGATGCGGCAATGCG
>Ga0302314_10016348_pt1 | contig 12543 bp, 9 predicted proteins | sample III_Palsa_N2_3_FD_200533 | JGI IMG/M metagenome (GOLD analysis project Ga0302314, IMG submission 200533) | Peat permafrost microbial communities from Stordalen Mire near Abisko, Sweden - III_Palsa_N2_3 | ecosystem: Environmental > Terrestrial > Soil > Palsa > Peat permafrost | place: Sweden...
CTTCACCGTCGCCCGGGCGCTCGGGCGCAGCACCTACGGCGGCAGCGGGTACGCGGCCCAGCTCCAAGAGCACCAAGACAAGGCCGCCGCCGCGCTCGGCGCGGTCAACGGCACCGCGGGCACCTCAGGCTCGGAGGCCGACCGGCGCCGCGCGTGGACCCAGCTGCTAGACGCGACCAACGGCGCGGACCCCACCCGGCCGCTCCCCCAGCCGCCGAAACCGACAGGCACCACAGGTCTTGCCGGAGTGTCGGCGATCGCCTGGGTGCCGGCGCCGGCGGTTCCCGTGACGCTGGCCGGCCCGATGCCGCAGGCGAGCCCCGGTGTGATCCCGCCGTACCTGCCCGCGTTCTCCGACGACCCGCCGGACGTGACGACACTCAAGAACGCCTACAACGCCGCGATCGACCAGCTCGCCGCCGCCGCGCGCACGTGCGCGTCGGTGGCCGCCGACCAAGCCGCCGACGCGCACGCGGCCGCGCAGCTGATCCTGACCGCGATCGACAACGACGGCCTCAACAACCCGTCAGGCTTCCTGCACTGGCTCGACTCCACCGTCGACAGCGTCCGCGGCTTCGCCGCGTCGCACTGGGTCCAGTATGTGTCGGACCTGGCCGACGTGGCAGGCGTGATCGCGAGCGTGTGCGGGGTCATCGCGCTGGTCCTCGCGTTCATACCCGGCATGCAGGCGTTCGCCGCGCTCTTCGAGACCGTCGCCCTGCTCGCCCAGGCCCTGGCGCTCGTCTGCCATGTAGTGCTGCTCGCGACGGGCCACGGGTCGCTGCTCGATGTCATGGTGGACGCAGTCGGGCTGATCACCTTCGGGATCGGCAAGGGCTTGATCGGCGGGGCCGAAGCCACCGCCGAGATTACGGAGAACGCCAGTTCCGCGTATCAAGCGATCGTGAAGGCGGGAGACGAATCGGTGGCCAGCGTCATCGAAGCCGGCGGCGGCGCCACCAAGGCCGCCATGGACATCGACGGTGTGAAGCTGTCCGCCACGATGATGGAGCAGATGAAGGAGGTCATCGCCATCCGTCCCGTCTTCCGGACGGCGATGAAAGCGTGGCAGGACGGGAAGTTCGGCGACGCGCTGGCCGAGGACGGCGTGGGCAAACTGGGTCGCGCTCTCAAGTCCGTGGCGGGCATGGGCAGCGTGGAGATCGGCTCGGCGCTCAGCAAGGCTGTCGAGGCGGGCGATGGCATGCCGTATGCCCAAGGCGTGACCTGGGCGATGACAAGCCGGATCCAGGGCTATCAGGCACTGTTCCGGATCACCCAGGCAACGGGCCTTGGGGCTGACGCGGCCGACAAGCTGGACTCGCTCGGTCACCCACTGCCCGGCTGGGAGCACCTGAAGTCAGTGCTGCCGCACGGAGCGGACGGCTAGGCTCCGCGATGACACAGGCGCAGAGAACGGCGGCGACCGGGCATCCGTACTGCCCGGCATCCGGGTACCGTCTGGTGGTTCCCGACGGCTGGTTCGCGATCGACCTGGAACCCGGCCGCCGCGAACGCTCCGTCGCCGCGCTGGTGAAACGGCAGTTCGCCGGGATCGATAACGCACCGCACCTCAAGGCGCAGGCGAGGGAGCAGTTGCTGGCCCAGACCCTGGCCGCCCAGGCGGCGGGCGGGCTTGAGATGTTCCTGTCCCTGGATCCGGTGGCGGGGATACCGCTCGCCGCGTCGCTGGTGATCTTCCTGGTGCCGCCGTCCGGCATGCAGATCGCGACCGCCTGCGATCTCGCCCGATCCCTGACTAACCACGGACGCCCTGCGACCGTTGTCAACCTGCCGACCGGGCAGGCGGTCCGGACAGCCGGGCGTCGTTCGCCACCTGACGAGCCGGAATCGGCCACCCTGGAGGTATTCGTGCCCGTGCCGCACAATGGCGAATGGCTGCTGCTGTCATTCGCCACGCCGGTCAGCCCGCTGGTCCCGGCGCTGACCAAGCTGTTCGATGCGATCTGCACAACCCTGAGGTGGGACCAATGACCGAACTGCAATGGAAGCCAGTCATCTACCTGCCTGCGCACCTGACGATCGAGTTCGGCACGAGCGTCCTCGCCGCCGACGATCCGGCCCCGTGGTGCAGGCAGAAGGCCACCGAAGTGCTCGGTCCCACCGGCACCCGCAGGCAAGCAGACCGTCTGGCCCGCTGCCTCGAGGAGTACGCGGAAAACTTCAGGAGCGATCCGCGGCCTGCCTACGCAGCGCTCTTCTTTTATCCCGATTTCAGCCACCTGCCGCCCCGCGCCATGACCAAGATCCATCTGGTCGGCAGGGATCCGGTGATCGGCCCGATGACGCTGACCCGGGCACGGGAGATCTACAGCCCCGACGAATACTCGTTCGGGGACACGGATATGACCGAAACAAGCGTGCCCGTTGGGCCGGCCTTGCGCGTGCACCGATTCCGAAAAGCCGATCCAGTCAAGAAGCGCACGGCCATCGTCGAGGAAATTGCCTGGGTCATCTGCCCGCCCGAATCAAGCCAGGCCGTCATGATGAGCACGAAATGGGGCGAACCCGCCTTCAGCCCGGCCGCCAGCACGATTGCCGACGACATGGCGAAGAACTTCCGGATCGAGCCGACCCGGTAACGGAGCGGCCCTTTCACGGACCCGGCACCGTGACGGTGATGAGGTTCCCGTCTCCGGTGTGCAGCAGGCAGCGGCCTGGACCCGGCGGCTGGTCGATGACACCGCGCGGGAGGCGCACCCCGATCAGGTCACCCTCCGGAAGCGTCGTCGGGGCGGTTAGGCAGCCGCGCCGCGCCCGCTTGGCCTCGACCTGCCAGCCGCTGAAGCCGAGGCCAATACTGTCGGAGTCTCCGGCGAAGACGAGGGCGCGGCCGGTATCGCTGCCGGACGCGATCAGGCGGCTCAGTTCGAGGGTCGCGTCGCAGTCGCGCAGTAGTTCCGCGTCGTCGATGATGACGACCCCGCGACCGTCGAACGAGGTCAGCGCCTGGGCAAGTTCCTCTTCGCCCAGCTGTGAACGGTCGAACAGACGGCGTACCCCGGGCGAAGGCGCGAGCGAGCGGAGCGGGGATGACCGCGGTGCGACGAGCACGACCGGGGTCCCGGCCGCGAGGAATGACCTCGCCATCGACAGCAGGATGCCCGAGCGCCCCGACTTCGCGGGACCGGCCACGATGAAGCAGGGAACGCCGGACGAGAGGTCCGGGCCGAGTGCCGCCAGCGTGTCACCGCCGACGCCGACCAGGCCCCATAGAGGTCCGGCCGATGCGGGCTTGAGCGGCCACGCCTGCGCGAACGAGATGCCCGACGGCAGCAGGTCCACTCGGAACGGCCGCTGCGGCGCCGGAACCGCGTGATCGCGGGACCTGCACTGCGTCGCGATTGCCGCCAGCGCCGCCGCCTGGCCCTGTCCGGAGGCATCGGGGGCGAGCAAGGCCACCTGCATTTCGGTGCCGGTACCTGACCGGAAAGCGCGTCCTGGCGGGATGTCGTCGGGCAGCTTCCGCGGCCGGAGGCCGATCAGGGCGTAGTCTTCCTTGTCTGCCAGCTTGAAGGCCAGTTTCTCTTCGCAGAACGACGAGATGCGCCCTGCTAGCAGCGATCGGTCGCCCGTCATCACCAGGTGCATCCCGGCGCTCGCGCCCTCGGCGAGCATCCGCGTGATGATCTCGGTGAGGCTGCCATTGTCGATCTCCCCGAGCGAGGTCGTGAAGCCTTCCCAGCGGTCGAGCAGGATGACGATGTGCGGCAGCCGCTCGCTCTCAGGCATGGCGGTCCGCTGCTCGGTGATATCGGAACACCCAGCGGCGGCAAGGAGTTCCTGCCGTCTGCTCAGCTCGGCGGCCAGGCGCTTGAGCAGCCGGGTGGCGCGCTCGGTCTGGGAACGGTTCACCACCGCACCACAGTGCGGTAGTTCCGTGAGCGCCGCGAGCGCGCCGTTACCGCAGTCGATTCCGTACAGGTGCAGGTCCGCGCAATTGTGGGTCAGCGCGAGTGTCCCGGCGATGGTGCGCAGCAGTTGCGACCGCCCGGACCTCGGTGCCCCGGCTGCCATCAGATGGCCGAGGGTGCGCAGATTGAGGGATGCCGGCTGCTGCTGCTGAAGGAGAGGAAGATCGGTGATCCCGTACGCACAGGAGAGATTGCCGCCGGGCTCATGCCCGCGCGCGGTGCTCATGATGTCCGCGAGCAGCGCCGCCGTCGGGAGCGGCGGCAGCCAGGGGCTGGGCTGGCGAGGCACGCGAAGTCCCTTGGCGGCGTACTGGACCTGCTCGACGAGGACATTAAGGTCGGTGATCTCCTGGTCGGCGCGCTGTCCGGCGGCAGGCCGGGATGGCTCGGGCCTGCCGAAACCAGGCCAGGAAAGGGGTGCCACCCATGGCTTGGCGATGATGGTGGCTCCTGGCCGCCGTCCGCCGACCCGTCCGGCCTGGAACGGGACGAGCGAACCGTGCCCGAGCCGAACATAGGCGCGGCCAGGGGTGGTCTTGGAGATGGAAGCGGCGTCCGTGGCGTCGATGACGTCAGCGCTCTCGGCTGGATCGGTCACCCGGAGGGCGATCCGCAGGTTCGTGTTGGCGCGGATATCGGCCGACACCACGCCAGACGGCCGCTGGGTCGCGAGGATGAGGTGGATGCCGAGGGACCGGCCCCGCTGGGCGATGTTGACCAGTCCGGTGACGAAGTCCGGCAGGTCCCGCACCATGGACGCGAACTCGTCGATGACGATGACCAGCCGAGGCAGGCGCCGGGCCTGCCGCTTGTCCACGAGCAGCTGGTAGTCCTCGATGTCTTTGACGCCGGCCGCGGCCAGGATGTGCTCGCGCCGGGTCAGCTCAGCCGACAGCGAAGCCAGCGCCCGTTCGACCTGATGCGGATCGAGGTCGGTGACCAGGCCGACGGTGTGCGGCAACTGCCCGCAGTCCGCGAACGCGCTGCCGCCCTTGTAGTCGATGAGGACGAACGTCATCTCATCGGGCCGGTTGGCGATGGCGAGCGAGGCGACGATTGTCTGCAGCAGCTCGGACTTCCCGGACCCGGTGGTGCCGGCGATCAGCGCATGCGGCCCGTCCTTCCGCAGGTCGATGCCGAACGGACCGTCATATGACTCACCCACGAGGGCGAAGGTAGACCGGCCGCCGCCCCTCCAGCGGGCGGCGATCACCGCCGCCGCAGGCGGCTCAATGTCGAGCACGTCCAGGAGCCGAGCCGAATCGGGCAGCATCGACGCCTCATCACCATCGCTGACATCCCTGACCGGCGCGATCGACCGCGCCAGCGGCAGGCACCAGCCCGGAAGGGCAGCGTCGGGGCGGACCTGGCGGATGACATCGGCCAGCGCCTGCTGCACCCGCAGCCCGCCCGGCTCCGCCACGACAACGGCCTGGCATTCGGCGGGCAGCAGCCGCTCGTCGCTATCCAGGCAAACCGCGCGCACCCCGACGCGCGGGCCATCCCGCAGGAGCTGGATGACCCCGGGCAGCGACCGGAGCCTGCGCGACCCGTCGAACACCACCAGGAAGTCGGGCCGGAAGCGGACTTCCTGACGTCCCGCCTCGCTCGCCGCCTGCTGACGCGCGCTGACGATGCCAAGCAGTTCCGCGATGCGGGCAGCCACCGACTCCGCGTCGTTGCCGATCAATACGGCGCAATCCTGCCCGCTGGCGGGACGGCAGTGCGGCAGCCACCGCGCCCACTCCCAGCTGTCCCGGCCCGATGAGTCGGTCAGCAGGCAGATCTGCACGTCGCTCGGGCTGTGCAGGGTGGCCACCTGCGCAACGAGCCAGCGGCCGATCGCCCGCGGCGCGTCACCAGGGCCCGCCACTCCGATCACGCCCCGCTCGGGCAGCGAGATGGTCACCGGCGCGTCGGGGACGAGCCAGGTCACCTCCCGGCGGTGCTCGTCCAGTTCGGGATCGGCCAGCGTGACCGCTGACGGCAGGTCGGCTGTTCCCACCCGGAGTAGCAGGTAATCCGGATCGGTGCGCCGCCGTTCCCACAGCTGCCGGCGGGGGCCCGAGGCGATGGAGAACACGGTGGCCGGGTCCGGGAACCGGTCACGCCGTTCAGCCCGCTCGGCCGCCAGCGCTATCCGGGCGTCGCGTTCTATCCGGCCCTTGTGCTCACGGTAGGCCGCCAGCTGCCTAGCGTGGCTTTTCCGGCCGTTGGTGCGCTCGCTGAAGTAGCTGCCGACGAGCATGAGCGGACTGAGGCCGGCCATGGCCAGTAGATATATCTGATGCAGCAGGAACGCCATGGCCACGCCCATGACCAGCGGAAGTGCGGCCATCAAGAGCGGCAGCGGCCGGCGGTCAGCCTCCGGAGGCGGGGCGGGCAACTGGAATCGGGTGACCCGCTCCGGCCGCAGCAGCCGCGGGGGGCGGTTGAAGTCAACACCGGAGCCGTCAGCTGACGGGCGGAGCGCCGCATCCGGTGGCTGGTAGGGCGCAAGGCCGAGCAGCGACTGGCCGACGGCCATGGTCTGGCCGGGATGCCACTGTGCGGGCGCCGTGAGCGGTTCGCGGTCAACCGTGACCCCGACGACGCTTTCGTAGGGAGCGACCTGGCAGCCGCCCCGGCCGTTGACGAAGACCCGTAGCGCGAGCGACGGGACCGATGGGTCGCCCAGGCGGACGGCCGTCCCATGACCGCTGCCCATATCCCAGTGGCCAGCGCCGAGCCGGTAGATTGACCCGGCCTTGGGTCCGCTCATTACCCTGATCTCAACGAGCCCGTCCTGCTCCGGGAGCACGCAGCCATCGGGGTCGCCCAGGCTAACCACCGCGCCGTCCCTGACCCGCGCTTCCGCCAAGGACAGCTGCGGGGGGATTTGGCGACGGTCCACAAACAGCGGAACAGACACCCGTTCGGCGCTAGGAAGCGGCGAGGACACAGCGAGCGAGCCCTCGGACCCTGGGCCGGGAAACCGCAGTATCCGCGCACCCTGCGGGCTGCCGCCGTAGCCGGGATCGTGATGCCGTTCTATGGTGTCGCCGCCGATGAAGGACGACAGCTCAGCCGCGATGTCAGCCATCGGCGTCGCCGAATCGGCCTCAAGCAGCACGTCAGCCGTCCGCCGCATGGCCGGCGCCACGACCGTCAGCGCCACTCGCATGGTCATCCCTCCGTAGGGCATACAGCGGCAGTGCTCCAGGAGGCCGCACCTCGCGCTAAGGCTCGGCTGCGGCTTCCCCCGACCCGGGTCGTTACTTGAGTGCGGCGGCGAGCTGGGTGTCTGTTTCCTGGAACGCACGGGCAGCCGCGTCCAGGTACTGCCCCATGCCCGTGAGGCCCTCGATCATCTTCGTAGCGCCCGTGTTGAACTCGGTATAGGACGCCTCGAACCGCCTGCTGGAAGAGTCCGTGACGTACCCGCTGGCAACGAGGTTGTCGATCAGGCTCTTGAGCCTGGCCAGATCACTCGTGATCTGCTGCTGGCCCGACCGCAGCTGGTTGGCCGCTGACTGCATGTCCGCGTATGTCACGTTCACGTTCGGCACTATCGGCTCCCTGTCTCGGACTTGCTGATATTGCCGCCAGGCAATCCGGCAGCGTTCCGCACCTGCCCAAGTACACGGACGGGAGGCCGATCCGGTTCAAGTCCGGGCACAAGAAAGAATCGATTGCGTTAACGGGGAACGTGTTGCATATCCCGTCACAGCCATACCGTTGGCACAGCGGGCAAAGGTAACCTTGGGTTTCTGCGGCCCTGGTTATCTCCAGGACTTCCCGGACCCGGTTCATGTCCGGACAGCACCCCCAGACACCGCAGCCCTCATACCGGGGATCCCACGGCCGGTGATACGGGCTCCGCATGAACCCGCGCCAGAACTTCAGCGCCTCTTCGGTCTGCCTCGGCATCAGGCGCATGTGCTCGAGCTGAGCGATAACACATCGGCCGTGCGGCGACAGGCCGGGGAACTGCGAGACACGCTGCGGACCGAACGGGCCCTGGCTAACCAGCAGCCGAGCCTGCCTTCCGGCACGAATCTGGACTGGCCGCCTACGCGGCATTGTCCTTTCGAGTCGAGAACATGCGCGGCATCGTCCCACGACCCGGCAGTGACACGCAACCAACGCCCACCACGTCCAGGGCTCACTTCGATGCCAGGCACAGGAAGGCGAATCACGTGCTCGCACGGGCTGGCCCTGCTTAACCCTTTCTCCATCCTCGGGTTCATCGAGGCGGCCCGCCGCCGCGACTGCGACGGCGCCGCCCGCATCATGCGCGAGCACCTGGCCCGCACCGCCGGTCGCGTCCGCCACAACCACTAGCGAGTCACCGCGAGTGGCGGTGCCATCGCGGACCCAGGTGGCTGCCGTGTCGTCGAGGTCGGCGGCGGCCCGGAGGCGAACGGGGAAAGACAGCTTAGTCGAGGCCGACGGCGATCCAGTCGGACTGGGGCGCGTTGGGCGTGATGGCGAGGAGGACTCGGTCGTCAGCGATCAGGCCCTCCGCCAGAACATCGTCGGGCGGGATCTCGCGGCCGTGCTTCTCTCCGATGGAGCGGAAGAGGTGCAGGTTAGGCTTCACGTCCTCGCGGACCTCGACCGTGCCGGAGAGCGCCGTGTAGCGGTGGCCGGTCGCGTCGTCGACAACCAGCTCGACCCGGGGATCGCGGGTGAAGATCTTGTACTTGATCCGGGGGCGGGTGGTGGAGACGTAGAAGCGCTCGCCGTCCCAGAAGAACCAGTTCGGAGAGACGTGCGGGCGGCCGTCCTTGCGGATGCCGGCGACGATGACGTTGCGGGGTTCGGCCAGGAAGGCTTCGAGAGCCGTTATCGAGGTCATGGCAGCACTCTAATATCTGTCTTTCCCGATCGAAATAGTAAGGTTTTAATGAAGGCGAAGTCAGGGTCCGTTCGACATAATCCTTGGGTTCTAGCGGTCGTCGCAACACCCTGACTTTCAGGGAGATGCGATGGGCTTCGAGATCCGGGGGTCCGGGGCGGTCGGCGGGGACGGCCAGAGCGAGTGGACGTCGGCGGTACCGTTCGACCGCGATCGTCGACGGGGACGCGCCTTACCCCGAATCCGGGCGGCGTCGTGTCACTGCGGTGGAGGCAGCTCACCGACGTAGGCCGCCGCAGGATCCAGCAGGTCGGCGAAAGGCGAGGGCTCCCGGCGGGTCCCCCCAGGCCGCACGCGACCGGCACCTCGTCCTGCCGAGGACAGACCAAATCACCAGGACATGTGACGCCAACTCACACTACCGAGAGTGAATATCGAAACACGAAAGGCGACTACGAGGAAGGACTTGTCATGACCACGCAGACATCGATCGGCGACGCGACGTTGGCCGCGGCTGCACCATCACCAAACGGGAGAATCTGATGAGCACGATGAGCGAGTCCAGGTTCAGCCGAATGTCAGGACGCACGAGACTGGCCGCGGGCGTTGGCGGCGCGCTGGGCGCGGCGGCGCTGGTGGCGGCGTGCAGCAGCGGGGGCACCAGCAGCACCGGGGCGACGGCGAGCGGCACGCCGGCCGGGGCGTCGTCGAGCAGCGGCGGGAGCACGTCGGGGGGCACGGTCATCGAGACCGCCTCGTCCTCGGCGGGTACTGTCCTGACCAACGGCTCGGGCCGGGCGGTGTACCTGTGGGCGAAGGACACCGGCAACACGTCCAACTGCAACGGGGCGTGCGCCGGGGCCTGGCCCCCGGTGACGACCACCGGCTCGGCGACCGCGTCGGGCGGCGCGAAGGCCAGCGACCTGGGCACCATCAGCCGGTCAGATGGCAGCAAGCAGGTGACCTACGACGGGCACCCGCTGTACTACTTCTCCGGCGACTCGGGCCCGGGCACGGCCACCGGGCAGGGCAGCGACTCCTTCGGCGCGCCGTGGTGGCTGGTCACCCCGACCGGCAGTGACGTCACGGCCTCGGTGAGCTCGTTCACCGCAGTCAAGTCCGCAGTGGCCCCTGCCGCGCCAGCGCCGTCCGGGCCGGCCTCGTCCCCCGCGTCGTCCAGCGCCGGCGGCAGCTGGTCCTGACGTTTCGATGCGCCCTCATCGACGTTTTCGAGAGCGCGACGCTCCGCGCGAAGTCGACCGGCCGACAGCGCCCGTCGACGACTTCATGACCATCACGCTAGACCGCCTGCTCGCATGAGCAGGCACGCGCCCCCTCGACCAGGGGAGCGTCGGCACATGAGAGATGACCGGTCATATTGACCGGTCGTACCGGGAGGAACAGAGAAAATGACCACTACAGCGATCACCGCCGCACTGACCGCACCGACGCAGTTCGCGCGGGAGGCCGACGGCGTCACGTACGCCTACCGGCGGTTCGGTGGGGCCAGCGACGTGCCGCTGCTGATGCTGCAGCACTTCCGCGGCAACATCGACAACTGGGACCCGGCGCTCGTCGATGCCCTGGCAGCCGAGCGCGAGGTCATCCTCGTCGACTACGCCGGCGTCGGCTCCTCCACCGGCCGGCCCGCGCACACGGTCGCCGAGACCGCCCGGCAGGTCATCGCCTTCGCCGACGCGATCGGCCTGACCAGGACAGACCTGCTCGGCTTCTCCCTCGGCGGCTTCGTCGCCCAGGACGTGGCCCTGACCAGGCCCGCGGTGGTCCGCAGGCTGGTGCTGGCCGGCACCGGGCCGAAGGGCGCGCCCGGCACCCACGGCTGGCGACACGACATCACGGATCACACTCACCAGGACAACCTCGGCGGCGAGGACCTGCTCTACATCTTCTTCGCCCACACCGAGACCAGCCAGGCGAAGGGGGTGGAGTACCTCGGCCGGTTCCTTCAGCGGACCGAGGACCGCGACCCGACGACCAGCCTCGCGGTCCGCGACGCCCAGTACGATGCCGTGCTCGACTGGGGCATCCCCGACTACGGCGCGCTGCAACGGCTCACCGGGATCAAGGCGCCCACCCTCATCCTCCAGGGCGACGACGACCTGATGATCCCGACCAGGCTCAGCCACCTCATGGCCGGGCTGATCCCGGACGCCCGGCTCCGGATCTACCCGGAGGCAGCCCATGGTTCGCTCTTCCAGTACCCGCAGCAAGCCGCCGCGGACGTCAACGCGTTCCTCGGCTAGGAGCGGCCGGACGGCCGGCGACCCCGCAACCCAGGCGGGGCCGCCGGCCGACAGCGTAAGACGGGGGCGAGGACGCTGAACAGCTCGTCCGGCAGGCTGTGCGACAGGTACGCCGCGTCGCAGGTGATCTCGGCGGGCGACCGGACGCCGACCACGGCGGCCGTCACCGCCGGGTGGCGCAGCGAGAATTGCAGCGCCGCCGCAGCGACGGGAACGCCATAGGCCGCGCAGATGTCCCGGATCTGCCGGGACCGGGCCAGCAGCGCGTCAGATGCCGGGGCGTAGTCGTAGTGCGCGCCGTCCCGCGGGTCGGCCAGGATTCCGCTGTTGAACACCCCGCCTACGAGCACCTTCACGCCGCGGTCGGCGCACAGCGGAAGCAAGACGTCGGCGGCGGAGGTATCCAGCAGCGAGTAACGCCCGGCGACCAGCACGCAGTCCAGGTCCACCCGGGAGACGAACCAGGCGAGCGGCGCGGTGGCGTTCATCCCGACGCCGATCGCCCCGACCACGCCGTCAGCGCGCAGTTCGGCCAGAGCCGGGTACGCGGAATCCAGCGCCTGCGCCATGAAGTCATCAGGGTCATGGATGAGCGCGATGTCCACCCGGTCCAGCCGGAGCCGCCGCAGGCTCTCTTCCAACGACGCGCGCACGCCGTCCCGCGTGTAGTCGCGCACCCGGGACAGGGACGGAGTGCCGTAAAAGCCGTCGACGCCTTCGGTCGGGCCGGACGCGGGCACCAGCCGGCGCCCGACCTTCGTGGACACGACGAAATCCGCCCGCGGGCGGCCCGCCAGGAATTCCCCTAGGCGCTTCTCGGACAGCCCCGCGCCGTAGTGCGGGGCGGTATCGAACGCGCGAACGCCGGCCAGCCACGCGGCTTCCAAGGTGGCGGCGGCGTCGTCGTCGCTGACGGGCTGGTACAGCCCGCCGATCGGCGCCCCGCCGAAGATCAAGGGCTTGCGCCCGGGATCGCCGCCCAGGGGCGGTCGGGCGAACGGATCAAGGCTCACCGACAGGACCTCCCTGTCTCGCCTCGTGACGCCGTCCGGGTTCGATCATCAGCTCCTCCCGTAGGGCTTCTAAAGATCGGGTCACATTTGAGGCTAGACGCTACATCGACCTCATTCCGGGTGCAATACCTTGATATCGCTCGGGTCAATAGCTACTGTGAGCCTCACTTGACGGGTTAGTCCGGCATCGGGGCGCTCCAGTGAGAACCCGGTTCCCGGGCTCAGGCAACGCAGCCTGCGCAGGTTTGCCGCCTGCGCGGTCATCGATCGGAATGGGGTAGCACACGATGAACCGAAGACGTTTGGCCACGGCCGCGGCCGCGGCTGGCCTCATCGGCCTTGCCGCACTGACCGCTTGCAGTAGCAGCAGCAGTACCCCCACTACCAGCACCACCGGTACCACCAGTCCCAGCAGTGGGACGTCGGCGAGTCCCGCCGCCGCCACCACCACCAAGAAGATGGTGGTCGGTGTCTCCCTGGCTGGCTACAGC
>Ga0302314_10016349_pt1 | contig 12543 bp, 14 predicted proteins | sample III_Palsa_N2_3_FD_200533 | JGI IMG/M metagenome (GOLD analysis project Ga0302314, IMG submission 200533) | Peat permafrost microbial communities from Stordalen Mire near Abisko, Sweden - III_Palsa_N2_3 | ecosystem: Environmental > Terrestrial > Soil > Palsa > Peat permafrost | place: Sweden...
CTATCCGGACGTGAAGTCCGACATGGACAAGCTGACCAAGGCCCAGCCGTTCCTGGGGCCGCTGGCGGCCGATCCTAGCCTGCGCGGCGTGGCGACCACGCTGTCCACCTTCGCGTCCGGTCTCGCCACTGGCGGCGGCGACCTTAGCCAGCTGAGCGCGCCCGCCGGGCGACTGTCCGACGCGCTTGATCAGGTCGAAGCGGGCAAGCCGGCCTTCTTCTCCTGGCTCGGCCTGCTCGGCGGCGCGCCCGACCCGCATCAGCTGCGCAAGATCATCCTGGTCGACCCGCGCCTGGATTTCGCCAAGCTGCAGCCCGGTTCCGACGCCTCGAGCGACATCCGCAAGGCCGCGGCGTCCCAGGGACTGACGCCAGCCAACGGGGTCACCGTCCGGCTGACCGGCCCGGTGCCGCTGGAAGACGAAGAGTTCGGCACCCTGGCCGACCACGCGGCCGAGATCGGCGCCCTGGCGCTGGCCGCCATCGTCACCATGCTGTGGCTGGCGGTGCGGTCGTGGAAGACCATTGCCTGCGTGTTGATCACCACCCTGGTCGGGCTGGCCTGCGCGGCCGCCTTCGGCCTGCTGGTGTTCGGCCGCTTCAACCTGATTTCGGTGGCCTTCATCCCTCTGTTCGTCGGCCTTGGCGTCGACTTCGGCATCCAGTTCAGCGTGCGCTTCCGCACCGAACAGGCGCTCAAGCCCGACAACGCCAGCGCCCTGCTGGCCTCAGGGGTCGGCATGGGCCGCTCGCTGTGCCTGGCGGCGGCGGCGATCTCGGTCGGCTTCCTGGCGTTCGGACCCACCGCCTATATCGGCGTATCCCAGCTGGGCGTGATCGCCGGCCTCGGCCTGATCTTCGCCCTGTTGTTGAACCTTTCGCTGTTGCCGGCGCTGTTGAAGCTGGCCAATCCCGCGCCGGGCAAGCGGGTCACTGAGACCCCGCCGCCGCTGCAGAGCCTCGACGCCTTCATGCTCGGCCATCGCCGTCTGGTAATCGGGACGGGCGTGATCGCGGGCCTGGGCTGCGCCTGCCTGCTGCCGCTGCTGCACTTCGATTTCAATCCGATGCATCTGCGCAGCAGCAAGGTGGAGTCGGTGGCGACGGTGCTGGACCTGATGAAGGACCCGCAGCAGTCGCCGAACACCCTGGAGATTCTGGCTCCCAACCTGGCCGCCACCCCGCCGATCATCGCCAAGGTCGCGGCGCTGCCGCAGGTGGACAGCGTCCAGACGCTGAACAGCTTCATTCCGGCCGATCAGACCGCCAAGCTGGCCGAGATCAGCAACGCCTCGCTGACCATGGACCTGACCCTAAACCCCATCGCCACCGACGCGCCGCCCACCGATGCGGAGCTGCAATCCAGCCTGGCCAAGGCCGCGGCCGATATCCAAAAGGCGGTTGGGACCAACGCCACGCCGGCCGCCAACGACCTGCGCCGGCTGGCGGGCGATTTCCAGACCCTGGCCAACGGCTCGCCGCAGCTGCGGCAGAAGGCCAGCGACGCCCTGATCCCCGGCCTGAACGTGATGCTGAACCAGATGCGCGATAGCCTGCAGGCCCAGCCGGTCACCCTCGACACCCTGCCCGCCGACCTCAAGGCGCAATGGATCGCGCCGGACGGACGCGCGCGCATCTCGGTCATCCCCAAGGGCGATTCCAACGACAACGCCGTACTGCGCCACTTCACCGACGCAGTGCTGACGGTGGCGCCGAATGCAGTCGGCACCCCGATCTCGATCCAGCAGGGCGGCGCGACGGTCGCCGGCGCCTTCCTGGAAGCCGGGGTGCTGTCCTTCATCGCCATCACCCTGCTGCTGTTCGCGGTGCTCAAGCGGGTGCGGGACGTGGCCATCACCATGGCCCCGATCGTGCTCACCGGCCTGCTTACCCTGGGCAGCTGCGTGCTGCTCGGCCAGCCGCTGAACTTCGCCAACATCATCGCCCTGCCGCTGCTGTTCGGCATCGGCGTGGCCTTCCACATCTATTTCGTCATGGCCTGGCGCTCAGGCGGCGAGCATCTGCTGGAATCCAGCCTGACCCGCGCGGTCTTCTTCAGCGCCCTGACTACCGCGACCGGCTTCGGCAGCCTGTGGGCCTCCAGCCACCCGGGCACCGCCAGCATGGGCAAGCTGCTGATGATCTCGCTGCTCTGGACGCTGGTCTCGGCGCTGCTGTTCCAGCCGGCCCTGATGGGGCCGCCGCCGAAGGGGGCGGCAGGGCACGCTTAGAGGACCGTGCGTCCTTCGAGGCCCGCTAGCGCGGGCGCCTCAGGATGAGGATCAGGAATGGGCTTCACAAAAGTCCTCATCCTGAGGTGCGAGCCAAAGGCGAGCCTCGAAGGACGCAAACCCGAAGCCAACCCTACTGCAACAGCTTCGCCGTCTGCGCATCCATATGCGCGATCAGAGCCCTGGCGCCGCCGGACGCCACGGTGGCGGCGAAGTCGGAGCGGCGGGTGGTCAGCTGGCTGATGGTGCCCTGGTACAGCACGTCGATGGTCTTCCAGGAGCCAGTGGTCGCGCGCATGCGGTAGGCGATGGTGACCGGTTCGTCGCCGCCAGGCGAGCGGATGTGGCTCTGCACGATCTTGTCGGGGCCGCGAACGACCACGGCGGGATCGACATCGAACTTCTGGCCGCTATAGCCGTCGAAATTGTGCGCATAGCTGGCGACGGTGAAGCGTTTGAACGCCGAGATCAGGGCCGCGTGGTCGGCGTCCGACATGCTGGTCCAGGTCGGCCCCACGGCGAAGCGGGTCATGGTCGCCAGGTCGAAGGTCTGTTCGATAGCCGGCGTCAGCTTGCGCGCCCGCCCGGCCGGCCCCAGGGCCTTGGCCTGTTTCATCGTATCGAGCAGGGCGCTGTCGAAGCTCTGGATCTGAGCCGCCGCCGGGTCAAGGTCGGCGGCGCGCACCACGGGCGCTACGGCGCTCAACGCCAGCACCATAACGGCGGCTCCAAGCGCCCTGAAACTGACGGCCATAGTCCGGTCTCCCACTTTGCCGCGGCAGGTTTAGCACGACGCCCACACTAGATGTCACGCCAGCTGAACGCAGCCTGAAGCTGAACAAAGCGACCAGATGTTGGGCGGTTCCATGGCGGGAACCAGATCGGGCCGTCCGCGTATTAGCTCGTAGCACACCGCAAAGCTGGCCAATCGGGGCCCAAGGGCCGCGAATGAAGCAACTTGTGACCTTCCGCATCGAAAGCACGCCGCTCGACAGCGCGCGCCGGGCGGCGGAGGCCGAAAACCGGACCCTGACCAACTTCGTGGAAACGGTGCTGAAACAGCGACTTAAGACTACCGAGCGCGGCCAACCCGCCGCTGGGACGACCATCGGCGACGATCAGCCAGCCAGGAGTGAAGGAGACACGTTTTGACGAGTAAGCTGTTCGACAAGGGCCACCCCATCGGGCCCTTGCCGAAATCACCGACCGGCATAGGCGGCCTGGACGAGGTGCTGCTCGGCGGTTTGCCCACCGGCCGGCCGTCGCTGTTCTGCGGCTCGGCGGGGTGCGGCAAGACCCTGTTCGCCATGATGTTTCTCGCCAACGGGGTGACGAAATACGGCGAGAACGGCGTGTTCATGAGTTTCGAGGAAGGCGAGAGCGACCTGATCGCCAACGTCGCCTCGCTGGGCTGCGACGTCGAGGCGATGATCGCCGGCGGCCATATGGCGATCGACCAGGTCCGCGTCGAGCCGGCGGAAATCGAGGAAAGCGGCGAGTACGACCTGGAGGCGCTGTTCGTGCGCCTCGGCTACGCCATCGACAAGGTTGGCGCCAAGCGGGTGGTGCTGGACACCATCGAGACCCTGTTTTCCGGCTTCACCGACCAGAGCGTGCTGCGCGCCGAGCTGCGCCGGCTGTTCAGCTGGCTGAAGACACGGGGCGTGACCGCCATCATCACCGGCGAGCGCGGCGAGGGCCAGCTGACCCGTTACGGCATCGAGGAATATGTCTCCGACTGCGTGGTGCTGCTGGACAACCGGGTCTACGACCAGGTGACCACGCGGCGGCTGCGCGTCGTCAAATATCGCGGCTCGGCCCACGGGACCAACGAATACCCCTTCCTGATCGACGACCGCGGCATCAGCGTCCTGCCGATTACCTCGCTTGGGCTGGAGCACAAGGCCGTCTCCGAGCCGGTGCCTACCGGCGTGGCCGGCCTGGACGCCATGCTGGGTCCCGGCGGTTTCTACCGCGGCTCAAGCATCCTGATCTCGGGCCTGGCCGGCACCGGCAAGTCGACCTTCAGCGCCTCCTTCGTCGAGGCCGCGTGCAAACGTGGCCAGCGCTGCCTCTATTTCGCCTTCGAGGAATCGCCCGAGCAGATCGTGCGCAACATGCGCTCGGCCGGGATTGAGCTGGGCGAGCACGTGAAGAGCGGCCTGCTGCGGTTCGAAGCCGCGCGGCCCAGCCTGTTCGGGCTGGAGATGCATCTGGCGCGGATGAACCGGGACATCGAGGACTTCGATCCGGCCGCCGTCGTGGTCGATCCGATCTCGGCCTTCCGCGGCGTGGATTTCGAAATCCACGCCACCCTGTTGCGCCTGGCTGACATCTGCAAGACGCGCGGGGCGACAGCCCTGTTCACCAGCCTGTCGCTGGCCGCCGACCACGCCAGCGAGGCCGACCGTGGCGTCTCCTCACTGATGGACACCTGGATTTCCCTGACCGATGTGGAGGCAAGCGGCGAGCGCAACCGGGTGCTCTATGTGCTGAAATCGCGCGGCATGTATCACTCCAACCAGGTGCGCGAGTACCGGCTGACCGACCATGGGATCGAGCTGATCGAGCCCTATATCGGGGTCGAAGGGGTGCTGACCGGCTCGTCCAGGCTGGCGCAGGAGGCGCGCGAGCGCGAGGAAGCGCAGGCGCGACGAGGGACCACCGAGAGCAAGCGGCGCGACCTGGAGCGCAAGCGGCTGACGCTCGAACGGCAGATCAACGAACTGCGGGCCGAGCTCGACGCCGAGGAGCATGAGGTGGCCCTGCTGGTGGCCGAGGACGAGGCGCGGGAGACAACCTTCAGCGCCGACCGCGCGGCCATGGCCGTCAAGCGCGGAGTGGCGAAATGACCGACATGGAGGTTGGACTGGGCGCCGATCCGGCGCGTGAAGGCTACTATAACCTGCGCCTCTATGTGGCTGGCCAGACGCCCAAGTCGCTGGCCGCGATCGGCAACCTGAAACAGATCTGCGAGGAGCATCTGGCGGGCCGCTACACCATCGAGGTGGTCGATCTGCTGGTTTCGCCGCAGCTGGCGGCCGGCGACCAGATCCTGGCCGTGCCGACCCTGGTGCGCCGCCTGCCGCCGCCGATCAAGCGGGTGATCGGCAACCTGTCCGACACCGAACGGGTTCTGGTGGGCCTGGATATCCGCCCGATCGGAGATCGTCCCCTATGACCGGTTCCCAGCCCGCCGAGGCGGAACGTTATGTGCTGCGCCTGTTCGTGACCGGCGCCACCAACCGCTCGCAGCGGGCGATCGAGAACCTGCGCAAAATCTGTGAGGAGAACCTGGCCGGTCGCTACGACCTGGAGGTGATCGACGTCTATCAAAACCCGGACGCAATCCGCGAGCTGCAGGTGGTGGCCACCCCGACCCTGGTCAAGGTCCTGCCCGAGCCGCTGCGGCGGATCATTGGCGACCTGTCCGACCGCGAGCGGGTGCTGGCCGGCCTGAACCTGCTGCCGGTCGGTGGAGGATCGGAGAGCGCGCCTTGACCGCGGCTGACGATTCCGGCGGCGCGATCGGCCGCGAGAACCTCGCCGCACTCGAGGAAAGGCTGCGCGAGGCCACCGAGACCCTGGACGCGATCCGCAATGGCGAGGTCGACGCCTTGGTGGTCGATGGACCGGCCGGCCAAGTGGTGTACGCCCTTGAAAACGCCGACCGTCCCTACCGCGTGCTGGTCGAGAGCATGAAGGAGGGCGCCGTCACCCTCAGCGGCGACGGCATGATCCTCTATTGCAACGAACATTTCGCCGAACTGGTCGAGCGAGAGGCCCGTCAGATCGTCGGCGCCAGCCTGTTCGATTTCGTCCGCCAGCGGCCCGAGCTTGAACGAATGCTGGCCTCGGGCGATGCGGGAGGCTCGGCCGAACTGCTGTTGCTCGCCGCCAACGGCGACGACATTCCGGTCAATGTGTCCGTGGTGGAGCTTGAGATCGAGGACGGCGCGGGCCGGGTGTTCTGCGGCATCATCACCGACCTCAGCCACAACTACGCCCGCGCCCGCGAAATCGCCGACGCCAACGCCCGCCTGGCGGACGAGATCGCCGAACGCGCCAGGGCCGAGGAAAGCCTGGCCATCGCCCTGGACGCCGCCGACATGGGCAGCTGGGACCTGATCCTGACAACCGGCGAGATGCGCCGCTCCGCCAGCCACGACGCCATTTTCGGCCGTAAGGTCCCTGCGGAAATCTGGACGCTGGACACCACCATCGATCACTTCACGCCCGAAGACCGCGACGCCGTGCGCGCGGCCTTCGACGCCGCCGCGGTGCGGGGCCGGGTCGAGTTCGAACGGCGTATCGTGCGCGAGGGCGACGGCGCCCTGCGCTGGGTGTTCGTCAAGGGCCGCACCTTCTATGGCGAGCGCGGCGCCGAGCGGGTGGCCGGCGTGGTCGCCGACGTCACCGAGCGGCGGCTGATCGACGAGCAGCTTCGCCAGGCCCAGAAGATGGAGGCGATCGGCCAGTTGACCGGCGGCATCGCCCACGACTTCAATAACCTGCTGATGATCATCGGCGGCAGCCTGGAAGCGATGTCGCGCGGCGCCAGCTTCGACGACCGCACGCAGAAGTTTCTGGGCGCGGCCAAGTCCGGCGTGGCGCGCGGGGCCAAGCTGAACCAGCAGCTGCTGGCCTTCGCCCGCCGCCAGGACATGCAGGTGGAGGTGGTGTCGATCAACGACCTGCTGCCGACCTTCGAGACCCTGCTCGACCGGGCCATGGGCGAGGCGGTGGTGGTGCGGGTCGAGCCCGGCGTCGGCGTGTGGCGCTGCAAGACCGACCCGAACCAGCTGGAGACGGCGATCCTGAACCTGGCGATCAATGCGCGCGACGCGATGGGCGCCGGCGGGACGCTGACCCTGACCACCACCAATGTCGCGGTGACCGAGGAGACGGCGACCCGCTGGGAGACCAACCCCGGCGACTATGTCGAGGTTTGCCTGACCGACACCGGCTCGGGCATGGACGCCGAGCTGATCGCCCGGGCGTTCGAGCCCTTCTTCACCACCAAGGAGATCGGCCGCGGCACCGGCCTTGGCCTCAGCCAGGTCTATGGCTTCGCCAAACAGTCCGGCGGCTTTGTCGCCATCGAGAGCATCGTTGGGCGCGGCTCCAGCGTGTCCATCTATCTGCCGCGCTCGGACGCGCCCCTGGCCGCCCCTCGCGCGACCAGCGCAATCCCGCTCGCCGAGCCGTCGAACGGCGTGGTGCTGCTGGTGGAGGACGACGCCGAGGTGCGCGCCGCCTCCGCCGCCATGCTCGAAGCCCTGGGCTACACGGTGCGCCAGGCCGCCAACGGCCTGGAGGCCTTGGCCAGCCTTGCAGCCGATTCCAACGTGGCTCTGGTGTTCAGCGATGTGATCATGGCCTCGGGCATGAGCGGCATCGAGCTGCGGCGGCGGATCAAGGCCGAGTATCCGCGTCTGCCGGTGCTGCTGACCTCCGGCTATACCGCTCATCTGATCCCCGACGTCGATGGCGCCACGCCGGTGCTGCACAAGCCCTACACCCTGGACGCCCTGGGCGAGGCGATCAAACAGGCCATCTGCAGCCGGCCCGAGGCCGCCGCGACGCCAGTGTGACGCCTGCGTCAATTCTGGCGGGCCGCGCGGCGAAATCCTGCTATTGAGGCGCGCGGCAAGATCGCGGCCAGGAGATGATCGATGATGCGGATGGGTTCACCGGTGGCGCTGGCCATGATCCTGAGCGTCTGCCTGGCCGCCAGCGGCGCTGGCGCGGCGGGCGAAGGCGCCAGTTTGATCAAGGATCAGATGAAGACGGTGGTCGATCCCCAGTCCAACCTCATCTTCGCCGTCGGCGGCGAGGTCGATCCAGCCAACGGGCCGAGCCAGACGCCCACTACCGACGCCCGCTGGGCCCAGGCCGCCGACGCCGCCGCGCAGCTGAAAGAGGTGGCCCGGACGCTGCAAAGGCGCGGCGTGGCGATCGATCGCGGCCTGTGGATGTCCGACGCCAAGCTGCTGGGCGCCACCGCCGCCGCGGCAGAGCGCGCCGCGGTCGCCAAGAACGGCATGGACTTCGCCGCCGCCGCCAACACCCTCGGCGACGTCTGCACCAACTGCCACGCGCGATACCGGCCGCAGACGCCGGGCTGACCTGGCCCGGCTCAACTCAGCGAAGGCGACATTCGCAGTGGACGAGCGCCGATTGCACCCAAGGTCCTCATCCTGAGGCGCCCGCGCAGCGGGCCTCGAAGCTTGTCCTGAGCGACGCCGCAGGCGGCGTCGAAGGGGACGCAGCGGCGGCTCAGTGCGTCCTTCGAGGCCCGCCCAAAAGCTCGCACCTCAGGATGAGGACCTTGGGTGGATCCAGCCCTCGCCGGAGCGTGCGGCTTAAGACGTCGTCCTAAACCGCCAGCGACCCCACGATCGACGCCCGCTGCGACAGCTCGATCCAATTGCCGTCCGGGTCACGAATCATCGAGATGCGCGCGGTTTCGCCCAGGGTGATCGGCGACCGTCCCTCGCCGGCGCCATGGCCGAGAGCGAAGGCGTGTTCCTCGTCCACCTTGAAGATCTGGAAGGTGATGTAGCGCCAGCCGTAGCCGTCGATCACCGCGTCTGCGGGCGCGTCTTCGCTCTGGTCGAGCAGGATCACACTGTCACCGGCGCGGAACGCGGCGCCTTCGCCGTCGCGGGCCAGCTCGGGCAGCCCGAGCGCTTCACTGTAGAACCTGCAATGGGCCGCCAGGTCACGCACGCCCAGTCGCACCCCGATCTTCTCGATTCCATGGGTCCCCGGTGGGACCAGGCTCACCCGATTATCCTCCGGATCGGCGAGCGCGCGCGGCGCAGCCAGCCCCTCGCGCGCCACCAGCAGTTCCAGGTATCCCGTCGGCGGATTGTCCGGACGCGGCTCGCGCGAATTGTTGATCTTCAGCACCGAGCCGAACAGGTCGTGGCGATGCTGGCGCAGGCCCGGTCCCAGCGGCAACACGTTGTCGAACGCCGCCCCGACCTCATCCTGCCAGAACCGCAGCGCCGGTTCGGTTTCCCGGACATAGAGACCGATATCGAGATGGGGTTTGGCCAGTTTCATCCGCGCATCCTTAAGAGGGCGCGGTGATTTGAGCACGCGGCCCAGGCCGCCAACAAGCGCCTAGGACTCGTCGTCCCGCGGCTCGACCCTTCCCACCTTGCGATCACCGTCCCAGATGTCGACTGCCAGATAGTGGGGGGATTTTTCCAGGATTTCGGAGGAATGCTGGATAACGCGGATATCATTCGCCATCTCCGCCGTAAGCAGAGTGGGGACGCTGTAACGATCGTCCTCGACGTACAAGGTATAGATTTTCACCGGAACTCCTGCGACGTCCGGCGACGACATAGCAAGTTTCTGTCGCAAGACTTGTCGGGTATCCGACAGTTTTCGCCGCTTCTTCGGGTTAGACCGAGTCGTTCGCGGGTTTTGCGGCGGGGCGTTTCTGTTTTTCGACCTGATCGGCCGCTTCGATCAGGCGCTCGGCCGTCTGGCGCGCGGAGGTTGGCGTGAACACCAGCTCGACCGGCGCCTGGTCCGATTGGGCGGTGACCTCGCCATCGACAACCCTAACCTTGAATGGGCGGTCAAAGGCGTCGCGAAAAACAATCTGGGTCATAAATCAGCTCCCGGACTGAACCAACGCCGCGCTTGATCGCTTGTTCCTATTGCGAAGGTCCCAAACGCGGAGCCTCGCTGCGGAAAGGCAAGACGGTGGATACCCGCAATCACGTTCTGGGCTCGATCCCATCCAAGGATCTCACGGCGCTGACGCCCCACTTCAAGCCGTTGGAGCTTGAGTCCGGCGCGGTGCTCTATGAGCCGGATGAGCGGGTCGAGACGGTCTATTTCCCCAACACCGCCGTGCTGTCGGTGGTCATGGTCATGGAGGATGGCCGCACGGTGGAGACCGACACGGTCGGTTTCGAAAGCGCCGTCGGCCTGATCGCCGCCCTGGGCGGATCGGTGTCGGTAGACCGCACCTTCACCCAGATTCCGGGGACGGTCATCGCCCTGCCCGCCGCGCGTCTGCGCGCCCAGGCCGACGACAGCGCGGCCCTGCGCACGGTGCTGATGCGCCATGCCCAGGCCAACCTGGCCCAGGCCCACCAGTCCGTCGCCTGCAACGCCCTGCACGGGGTGGAACAGAGGCTGTGCCGCTGGCTGCTGACCTCCAACGACCGGACAGACCGTGATGTGGTCGAGCTGACCCAGCAATATCTCGCCACCATGGTCGGGGTGCAGCGCACCACCGTCACCCAAGCCCTGCGCGACCTGACCGCGGCCGGCCTGATCAGCCAGGGCCGCGGCCAGATCCGCATCATCAGCCGCCGCGGTTTAGAGACGCGGGCTTGCGAATGTTACATGAGCCTGATGAACACCCTGAACCGGGTGATCGGCGACGAGGCGCCGCGAAAGCCGTCCAGCCGGTCGAGCTCTAAATAATCCGGCTGTCGTAGGCCCAGTGCAGCAGCGCCTGGCGCTGGCGCGGCCGGCAGAAGATGTCGCCCGGCTCGCAGTTGCGGCGGATCTGCTGGATATGCCGGCGCATCGCCTTCCAGCGCTTGATCTGCCGGCGGTCTTCATCGGGCGCCCGCCGGCCGCGGTAGTAGCGGCAGTACCACTGGAACCAGCCGCGCGGATCGTCGGGATGGATCCAGCCCTTGTCGCGCCACACACCCAGCGGCTGGCTGGCGGCGACGCCGAAATAGTTGAGCGACTTGTCCGCGCCCCGCGGCGACAGCTTGGCCTTCTCGAACCAATCGGCGGGAAACTCGCCCGCGCCGTCGGTCATGTATTTGCCGCCGAACACGCCCAGCGCCAGCATCTCCTTGGGCGTTAGTTGGGGTTTGAATTCAGCGTCGAAGCGTTGACCTTCCGGCGCCGTGAGGCTGTAGCTGTAGCCCTTCTGCATCCGGTCGTTCACGCGCACGGTCACTGAAGCCATCGGGGTTTGCTCACGTTTCAGCGCCACATGCGCCGTCTGGGCGCATACGCCCGCACCGGGCCAGCGGATCAGCGCCAGTGGCGATGGTGGCCCGGCATGGCTATAGCTGGCGACAGCGCGCGTAGTGGCAGACACACCTGAGGTTTTTAGCGATGGCTTACAAAGACATTCTGGTCCAGATCGACGACGCTGGCTCCGCGCCGCGCTACCAGATCGCCGCCGACCTCGCCGCCCGCGCTGGCGGCCATGTGACCGGCGTCTTCCTGAAGACCACCCTGATCAACCAGTACAACAACATCGGCACGATCGGCTATCTGCCGCCCGAGGACCTGAACAAGCTGATCAAGGACAACAGCAGCGCTCAGGACGAGGACGCCGCCGGCGCCCTGCAGGCGCTGAAAGCCGCAGCAACGGCCGCAAAGGCGGGCGTCAGCCACCGTACCATCGGCGGCGATATTCCCAACGAGTTGATCAACCTGGCCAAGACCGCCGACCTGGCGATCATGCCGCCGCCCTCGGCCAACCCCGCCTACAGCGTCCACGCCTCGGCGAGCGACATCTGCATGGCCGGCTGCCCGGTGCTGCTGGTCCCGGCGCAGGTCGCCAAGCCCAAGGTCGGCGAGAAGGTCCTGCTCGCCTGGAGCGGCAGCCGCGAGTCGGCGCGGGCCCTGCGCGACGCCCTGCCTCTGCTGGCGCCCGGCGCGAGCGTCGAGGTGCGCATGGCCCGCTCGAAGGGCGACGAAGGCGACGACGGCGCCGATCTGAAAGCCCATCTGGAGCGGCACGGCTTCAAGGCCAATGTGGCCATGGCCGACGAAAACCACGTCGCCGACTGGCTGAAGGCCGAGGCGGCGAACACCGGCTGCGATCTGATCGTCATGGGCCTCTACGGCCACACCCGCCTGCGCGAATTCGTGCTGGGCGGAGTCAGCCGCGACATGCTGCACGACTGTCCCCTGCCGCTGCTGATTTCCCACTGAGGATTGCGCCATGGCCAAGAAACCCAGGACGGCTAAACCGGACACAGCCGAGCCGGACATCGAGGTTTCGGCGGCGGCGCCCGAACCGGAAACCGAAGCTGAGCCGCAACGGCTGGCCGACGAAACCCTGGTCGAACAGCCAACCGCGCCGCCGCCTTCCTTGCGGTTGGGCTCGGTCGCCCTCGGCGCCATGGCGCTGGGCGCCTTCGCGATCGGCTTTCTGGCCGTGGGGCGGCTGGCGATCGGCCGCGCGAGCGTGGGGCGGGCGCGATTGGGCAAGGTGCAGATCGATGAGCTGGTGGTTAGGAAGCTGACGGTGTTGGGGGTGGACGACCGGCGGTGAAGAGCCAAATTGCTCCCCCTCTGGGGGAGCT
>Ga0302314_10016350_pt1 | contig 12542 bp, 11 predicted proteins | sample III_Palsa_N2_3_FD_200533 | JGI IMG/M metagenome (GOLD analysis project Ga0302314, IMG submission 200533) | Peat permafrost microbial communities from Stordalen Mire near Abisko, Sweden - III_Palsa_N2_3 | ecosystem: Environmental > Terrestrial > Soil > Palsa > Peat permafrost | place: Sweden...
TCGCAGGAACGCATCCTGGGCGCGATCGGCGTGATCGGCCCGACCCGCCTCAACTACGCGCGCATCATCCCGCTGGTCGACTACACCGCCCGCACGATCGGGCGCATGGTCGGTTAAGAGTTTGACCGACGATCCGCCAAAGCTGTCATCCTGAGCAAAGCGAAGGATCTCACGCTCGCGACAGAATCGTTGTTCGATCCGCTAGGTCCTTCGCTTCGCTCAGGACGACAGCGGATTAGGCCCAATCCTTCTCGTCGAAGTCCTCGAATTCCTTGAGAAGGTTCTCCTCCTCGGTCGGAGGCAGTGCCGCCTCGGCCGCCGGGATCGACAGCACGCGCAGGCGGGTTTGCCGGGTGAGCATCGTCACGAGTTCGAGGAGATCGTCGCGGGCGAAGGCAACGCAGCCGCGGGTCGGGCCCATGTCGTCGCGCGCGATATGGAGGAAGATTGCGCTGCCCCATTCGCCCTCGGGCGGGTCGTCGTTGTAGCCGACCACCACGACCAGATCGTAGAGCCCGTCGTCGCGCCACATCTTCTCGTGGCTCCAGTTGTTCGGGATGCGGACCAGCCGGTTGTAGCCGTCGGCCCGCGGATCGTCGCACCAGCCGTCGTGCTCGGAGATCGGCCGGGCGGGCAGGGCGACCTTGGGCAGGACCAGCCGGTCGTTGCGGAAATAGATGTGCCGCAGCGGGAACTCGCCCACGGGCGTCGCGCCATCCCCCTCGACCTTGTCCTCCCGCACGCCGCCCGCGCCGACCGCGCAGCGCCAGCGCCGATCGCCAAAGGTGGCCCATCCCAGGGCCGAATCGGCGGAATCCGCCTGGACAGTCAGGACATCGGTCAAAGCGGCGGCCTCGGACATTGAATCGAACTCCACGGACCTTCATAAAGGCCCGCTCTTGAAGGAGAAAGCGATGGCCTACGTTCTTACCCCGCCCGCGACCGTCGGCGTTCCGGTCCATGGCAGCAAGGACCTTTTCCCGGTCCGCCGCATCTACTGCGTCGGCCGTAACTATGCCGCCCACGCCCGCGAAATGGGCCACGATCCGGACCGCGAGCCGCCGTTCTTCTTCTCCAAGCCGGCCGACGCCATCGTGCTCTGCGCCGACCCCAAGAACCCGACCAGGATCGCCTATCCGCCGGCCACCAAGAACCTCCACCACGAGATGGAGCTGGTGGTCTGCATGAAATCGGGTGGCGCCGACATCCCCGTCGACAAGGCGCTCGACCATGTGTTCGGCTACGCCGTCGGCCTCGACATGACCCGCCGCGACCTGCAGAACCAAGCCAAGGACATGGGCCGTCCGTGGGACATGGGCAAGGGCTTCGACAATTCCGCGCCGATCGGCATCATCTATCCGGTGAGCGAGGTCGGCCATGTCGACAAGGGCACCATCCAGCTCGACGTCAACGGCAAGACCCGCCAGAAGTCGGACCTCAACGCCCTGATCTGGAGCATTCCCGAGACGATCTCCTATCTCTCGGGCCTGGTAACGCTCGCCGCCGGCGACCTGATCTACAGCGGCACGCCGGAAGGCGTCGCGGCGGTCGGCAAGGGCGACACCCTGCAGGGCTTCGTAGATAAGGTTGGCACCGTCAGCGTCACGTACGTCTAGAGCTGCTTCGCGTTGAAAGTATCGCAACGCCTCACATCACCGCTCTGTAGACCGGTCTTGAACCAGCGCACTCTCTGAGCGCTGGTGCCGTGCGTGAAGCTGTCGGGCACGATCCGGCCCTGCGCCTGCTGCTGCAGCCGATCGTCGCCGATCGCGGTGGCCGCCGTGATCGCCTGCTCGACGTCCTGGTCGGTGAGCTTGAGTTTGCCGCCCTGGTCGTTGCTCGCGTGATAGGCCCAGACGCCGGCGAAGCAATCGGCCTGCAGCTCGACCCGCACCGACATCGCATTGGCGTCGCGCTTGCTCATGTTCTCGCGCATCTGCGCCACCTTGTCGGAGATGCCCAAAAGGTTCTGCACGTGATGGCCGACTTCGTGGGAGATCACGTAGGCCTGCGGGAACTGGCCGGGTGAACGGAAGCGCTGGGCGAGTTCGTCGAAGAACGTGAGGTCGATGTACACGCGCTGGTCGCCCGGACAATAGAACGGGCCCATCGCCGATTGGCCCTGGCCGCAGGCGGTCTGCGTGGCATTGCGGAACAGCACCAGCCGCGGCTGCTTGTATTGCCGCCCCATCTTCTGGAACAGATCGCCCCACACGTCTTCGGTGCTCTTGAGCACGCGCGCGACGAACTGGGTTTCGGGATCGTTGGTCGTCGGACGCGAGGCCGTGCGCTGCTGGCTCTGCGGCGCGACGTAGCTGCCGCCGCCGCCGTCCATGGCGCCGCTGAGCAGAGTAAGCGGGTTGATGCCGAGGATCAGGCTGATCACCACGATGGCGATCAGGCCGAAGCCGCCCTTGAACAGGCCACCGCCCAGCGGGATCGGGAGGCCCGGGCCGCCGAAGCCTCCACCGCCCATGCCGCCAAAACCGCCACCGCTACCGAATCCGCCGCCGCCGCTTTCGCCACGGCGATCCTCGATGTTGCTGCTTTCCTGGCCATCCAACTCCATGGCAGCGTCTCCGTTCTCAACCTATATTGGCAACCGAATGAGCCTGACTATCGCCACCTGGAACATCAATTCGGTCCGCCTGCGGATTGGCAACGTCGAACGCTTTCTCAAGTTGCGCAAGCCCGACGTGCTGTGCCTGCAAGAGACCAAGTGTCCCGACGAATTCTTCCCGCACCAGCCCTTCGAGGCGCTCGGCTACAAGCACCGGCTGATCCAGGGTATGAAATCTTACAACGGCGTGGCGATCCTCTCGAAGGTGCCGTTCACGGCGATGAACGTGCATCATCGCTGCGGCAAGGAGGACTGCCGGCACATCGAGGCCGCGCTCGATGTCGGCGGCGATCCGATCCTGCTCGACAATCTCTACATTCCGGCCGGCGGCGATATCCCCGACCCCGACGCCAACGTGAAGTTCGCGCACAAGCTCGATTTCTACCGCGAGATGGCCCGGTGGTACGCCGACCGCAAGCCCAAGCCACGGGCGAAGAAGGGACTGCGCCGCATCGCCGTCGGCGATCTCAACGTGGCGCCGCTCGAGCACGACGTGTGGAACCACAAGCAGCTGCTCAAGATCGTCTCGCACACGCCGGTCGAGGTCGATTTGTTCGGCAAGATGATGGCGTCGCTCGACTGGATCGACGTGCCGCGCCGCTTCGTGCCCGACAGCGAGAAGCTCTATTCGTGGTGGAGCTACCGCAACAACGACTGGCGCGTCTCCAACCGCGGCCGCCGGCTCGACCACATCCTGGCGACGCCGGCGCTCGGCGCTGCGCTCACCGGCTACCGCATCGACACCGACCTGCGCGACTGGGACGTGCCGTCCGATCACGTGCCGGTGCTGGCGACACTCGACGTCTGAAGGGGGAGCAGTCCATGCACATCATCTTCATCATCCTGATCGGCTTCCTGGTGGGACTGATCGCGCGCTGGATCGGCCCGGGACAGCACATCCAGGGCTTCTGGATCACCGTCCTGATCGGCGTCGTGGGCTCGGTGATCGCGACCTACGGCGGCCAGGCCATCGGCCTCTATCGCGTCGGACGTCCGGCCGGCTTCATCGGCTCGGTGGTGGGCGCGATCGTGCTGCTGGCGCTCGTTCGGCTGTTCGGCCGCTAGCTGACCTCAGGTCCGCGGCTCAACTATCCAGCCAGATCTCGTTCCACGCTTCGGCGCAGATCAGCCACTTGAGGGCGCGGCGCCGTTCGGTGATGGCGTAAGGGTGCACTTTGCCAGCCTGCTTCCAGCCCTTTACGTTTGCTTCCCGTATGGCCCAATGGATGCAGTCGGTAAGGTCGCAAGCGGCGAGAATTTCCTCCCACGGGCGAAGGGTTGCCTTTGCGCGAAGAGCTGCGCCGCTTTCGTCTTTTTTGATGTCGGGAAGCAGGCCGCTCAGATCGTCGCCCGCGTCTTTTCCAAAGTCGAGTTCTTCGACCAGCCCGAGGGCCCACGCCAACGTCCAGATGCTTTCCACGTTGTACAAGGTGAACGGGTGCGGCCGTCTGCTGCTCCACTCCAGGCAAGCACGCTCGTCGCGCGTCACAGCCTTCTGTAGCCCTTCACTCTTCAGCCACGCCCGGACTTTGCGGAGCCCGATGCCTTCGGTCCGCTCACCAATCGCGAACAGGCAAAGCAGGCGCGAGACTGCTTCATCCTTAGACTTTGGATTCCTCAGTGCGACAAAGGGCAATCCGGGATTGATCGGATAGCCAAGGTTGAACGCTATCCTCATCCTCAGCGACTGCCTGCGAACGAACTCGGGGGACGTTGTTGATTCGGGAGTGCCTTTGTCCTCGGGGGGCTGGCGATGGATCGCCACGTCTCTGCCCAACCGCGTGTCCAGCGGAATTTCTTGCCAGGGCTGATCGCTCAAGAGCCATTCGGGGGCGCGATGGCGCGCCTCGATTATCTCAGGAGGCCCCCAGGTCAATAGAAGTTTCGGATAGCAAAGCACGGCGTTCCTGACGCCCCAATGCACACAGATCGCCAGATCACACTTGGCCGCGATCTCCAATGTCGATCGAGGCCGAATCCACGTCCGAAATAGATTGCTGTCCTCGTCCGTCGATGGGTTGGGTACTCTCGTTGGCGGGAACGGATCGCGTTTTGATGTGACATCGAGGGTCCGCTCCATGCCGCCCGCCCATAATAGCGCGTCTATGGATTCGATTTCGGCGAGGAACAGGTCGCCATTCCCCGTGTCCCCTTCGATGAAGTGCCTTTCGAGCGCGGTCAGTTTGTCGGTTAGGTTTTCCTTGCTGAGCCAGGCGTGGGCCTGTGCCCGATCGAAACCACAGGCACACATTGCGACGGCGTTGAGGCACAGCAGGCGATCGACGATTTCATCGACCGTTCTTGTCGACGCCCTCTCGCCCAGCGGAGGGAGAGATTCGTTTATCGGGAATCCGAGGCTCTTGGCGGTGGCAAGGGATTCGCGGCGGATTGCTTCGACCGGCAAAGTAATTGTCGTAGCCACCAGCCCCTCCAAGGCTCGACGTCAATCGCAACGGCAATTTGTTTCGTACTTCGTTTTAAGCGAAGCGCCAACAACTATAGATTGTATTGTTACCGTTTCACTTTCATGTTGCGCCGAATTTTTGAGGTTAATTTCCAGTTGCCTTGCTTGGCGCTTCTGTTCGAGTGTCTTCTTCGAGCTAGTAGGTTTTCGCCCCCCGCGCCGAACGACGGGTAACGCCATCGCAGCCGTAATGCCTGCAGCGATGGCGGCATCCCTTGCGGCGCCGTTTCGCACCCGTTCCATCAACGTCTTGTCGTGCAGCGCTTCCTTTACTCTCTTGGAATCGGTGACATCGACGCCCGCTTGAGCAAGCGCACCGATTAGTCCGCTCGCGTAACCCTGGGCGCCGGCCGTGCCGGTCAATACGGCGCCGCCACCGACGGGTCCGAGTGCGGCTATCGCGGCAAGTCCCGCGACGGTGTCCGGCGCGCTCTCGAGGCCGAGCGCCGCGGCGATCTCGCCCGGGTTCTTCCGGGCAATGTGTAGAGCATCGCTGAGCGATGGCGCTTCTAGGAGTCTGCGTAGTGCTGCGCTGCGGGGCAGTTCACCGATCCGCTTCTGGGCGTCGACCAGGCGGCCGACCGACCCGGTGAGTTCCGAGGCGGCATTGCGGTTTTTCCGCAGGAAGCGCTCTTCGGTGACGTTAAGTTCTTCGCCTGCGGCCTTCCGCTTTGCCAGTTCGTCGATCTGCTGCAGGCGTTTGCCGGAAGAAGCGGCGCCGAAAGTGGCCCCGCGCGCCTCTCCTTCGAGTCCAAATCTCTCGAAGACTGTCCTGATCTTGTCCCAGGTGCCGAGGTCCTCCCAGCGAGGGTTGTCGGGCGCCTGCGGTCCGGGATCCGTACCGTCATCCTCCGGATCGCCCAGAGGCGGCTCGGCATTATCTGGCCCGTTCTCCTGCGGCGGGTTGGGAGCCTGATCCGGAGGCTGCTGGGCTGGAGGCTGTACGGGTGGGGGCTGCTGAGGCGACGCCTCGGGGACCCATCCGATAGAGCTAGGACCTGGTATCACTACAAAGTTTCCAGTCGTCCCTTCATCGGCTGCTTCGCCGTGCGCGTTCGCCTTGAGTTGCTGGTCGACGGTGGTGCGTTCTTCGGGGCTGAGCGTGCTCCAGAGCGCTGCCGGCGGGCGTTCGATCTGCGGCTGCCCGTTGTTGGGACCGGTCTGCGACAGCCACGCCTGCACCGCCTGATTGGGTCCTTGCTCGGCCGCTTGATCGAGCCCGCGCTTCTGTAGGCCATGTTGTACGTCGAGCACGTGCTGCACGTCCGTCTGAAGCTCAGGATCGCCGGCGTTGTCGGTCTGGTTCTGTTGCACCGCCGCCGCGTGCTGGGCGTCGATCTCCTCGGGCGAGGCATTGGACCAGGCCGGCACGAGCTGGCGGACATAATCCTTTGCTGAGGCGAGGCGCTGCACAGTGTCGATCTGTCCCTGCAGCGGCGCCGCATGCACCGGATCGAGCTGGTCCTGCACCTGCGTGAACAGCGCATTGGCGCCCTGCGTATCGCCGCGATCGAGCCGCGCCTGGATCGCGGCGCCGAGGACACCGCTGCGCGCTTGCGCTGCAGCAGCGTCCTCGGCTTGGCCGCCGGGTGGCCCGTCCCCCACCCGCGAGTGGGCTCGCGCGGCAGTGGCCGCGGCGTGGCCCAGGGCATCCACCAGGTCCATGTCGTTGTGATGAAGCGCGGCTTCCCTGGTCAGGATTGCGATGCGGTCCTGTGCGACGCCGCGTTGCCAGGCGAGGCTCTGCTCGGCCACGTGCCGCGCCATGCCGTCGCGCGTGAGCTGCATCTGGGCGTCGAGCGCGTTGCCCAGGCGCTTGCGCTGATAGTCGTTGCCGAGGCCATCGAGCAGGTCAGTGCGGAGCTGGCCGAGAGTCCTGGTCGTGACGGGCGCGGCATGGATCGCGTCCTCGCCCTCAGTGCGATAGAACGCGTCGGGCGCATCGAACAACGCGGCCTGCCTGGCCGCGATGAAGTCGTTGAGAGCGCTTTCGACTCGCGTGTCGTTGGCGATCTTGTCCGCGCGCGCGATCCTGGGGTCGGGCGACGGCAGCGGCGGTGCGGGCTGGGGCATTGCCCAGTCCGGAATGATGAATCTTCCCATGCACGCCAAAATAAGCGCGTCGGCGAAAATCCTGAATTACGGTCGTTATATCGGAGATATCGTTGGCCTGCTTGAAACGGAGCGTTGCCGGTCACCGCGCTTTTGTACGTTCTAGGTGCTCGCGCCGGACAAAATTCGGCGCTGCTAGGCCACGCGATAAAGGAAGTAACGGTCCTTCGGCACGCCAGGCGGCTCGGGTTGGAGCTGCCAGCGCGCCACCTCGAGCGGCTGGTTGGCCAGCACGTAACCGCCTCGCGCGGCCAGCGTATCGAGTGCGGGGCCGAGCCACTTGCCCATTGCCACGTTGGCTGCGTGATCGCCGGTGCCGAGGTCGGTGTGGATCAGCGCGGCGGTCGCGCCCAGTTTGAGCGCGGCGTCGGCGATCGTCCTGTCGGCATCGCCCAGGAACAGGCGATCGCCGGGCGGGATGCAGTCGGGGTGGGCCGCGATCTTGCGCTCGAACACGTAGATGTCGCGTCCGGGAAAAAGATCGCGCAGGTGGTCGTAGGTGCGGCCGTTGCCGAGGCCGACCTCGATGATCGGGCCGGCGATGCCGTCGATCCTGGGCTTGAGGAAATTCAGGCAGTCGCGCTGCGCCTGCATGCGGGCGATGAAGCTGTCGAGCCTGCTCATCGGTGGACCGGTCAGGCGGCCTTGGTCGCGTTGCGCAGTTTCTCGTTGGTGTCCTCGAGGCGATGCGCGAGTTCGCGCATGATCTCGATCGCCATCTGCGGGAACTCCGCGATCAGGCGATAGAACATGTCCTTGGAGATGCGCAGCGTCGCGAGCTGCTCGCGCGCCTTGATGGTGGCGGTACGCGGCACGTCGCACAGGATGGCGATCTCGCCCACGAAGCCGTTCTTCTTCAGCTCCGCGACGGCGATCTGGCCGCCCGGCGTGTCGATCAGCACGTCGGCCACGGCGCCCAGGATCACGTACATGGCGTCGCCCTGGTCGCCCTGGTGGAACAGCTCCTGGCCCGCATTGAACGTCATGCGTTCGCTGGTAAAGGCCAGCAGTTTCAGCTTCGCCTGCTCGATCTTCGAGAAGATCGGCACGCCCTTGAGAAGCTCGACTTCCTCGTTGAGGTTCATCGCGTCCTCCTGTCCATCATACTACGCCGATGCCATGAGCTCGGCATAGAGCCCGCCCCGGGCCGCCAGCTCGGCCGGCGTCCCGTTCTCCACGATCTTGCCGCCCTGCATGACCACGATCCGGTCGAACGGCTCGACCTGGCTCGGCCGGTTGGCGATCCAGAACACGCCGCGGCCGTCGGCCGAGGCCAATATGTTGTCGCGCATGCGGTCCTGGGTGCGGCCGTCGAACACGGCGACGGCTTCGTTCACCACCAGGAACTGCGGCCGCTTGATCAGGGCGCGCGCAATGCCGAGTTTCTGGCGCTGGGTCGCCGGCAGGCGGCGGCCGGCCACGCCGACATTGTAGTCCAGCCCGACCTCGATCACCGAATCGCGCAGGTGGAGCTCGGACATCACCTCGGTGAGCAGGGTGCGGATGCGCGTCTCGGCCTGCGCCTGGCCATAGACCACGCGGCCGAACAGGATGTTGTCCAGCAGGGTGGCGGCGCTGTTGTATTTGCCGAAGTCGTAGAACTCGACGGCGTTGCGCAGACTGGCCGGCAGGCTCTCGGCGAAGGCGCGGCGGGCGGCGAGCAGGCGGTCTTCCATGGCGCCGTCGATCAGGCCCAGGCGATGGCGCGCCTCGATGTAGCGCAGCGGCAGGGTCATCAGGCGCGCGCGATCGGCCGGCGGCACCGCCTCGACGCCCTTGCCGCCCAGGCGCTGCAGCAACAGCCGCACGTTGGGCAGCTCGTCGGCGGAGATGAAGCTGTACTGCTCGAACAGCGGATTGTCGGGCGACAGGCCCGAGAAGAGCTCGACCATGGTCTCGGCGATGGAAAGACCCATGCGGAGCAAATCCTGGTCCAATCCGCTCCGGGCCAGCACGGTCTGCACGTAGGGATCGGCGGCCAGATTGTCGCCGTCGAACGCCGTGCCGACCGCCGTGCCGAACAGCAGGTTCTCGGCGACCGACAGGTTCTTGTTGTACTTGTCGGCGTTGAACGGCTCGATCAGCCCGGAATTGGCCGGATCCTGCAGGCGGCCGTGCAGCGCATGCCGCGCCTTCAGGATCTTCTCGGCGAGGTCGGGCCGCCTGGCCGCGTCGATCGCCCCGCGCAGGCCCAGCGAATAGATGTCGTCGTCGAACTCGACCTGCTTCAGCGCATGCACCATGCACGGCAGCAGGTCTTCGGGACCCGTGGCGCCGGCCAGTTCGTAGTCGATCCAGTCGGCGTTGGGATCGAGCACGGGATTGCCCGAGCGGGCGGCCTCGCGCCAGAACAGCTCGCGGGCAGTGGCCATATCGCCTTCGTAGACCGCGGCCTTGGTCGGCCGGTGCTTCAGCCCGAACAGCAGGTTGTCGCGCACGCTTTGCGGGAAGAGGTAGGTCTCCTGCCCGATATAGCCCATGCGCGAGCCCAGCACATATTCGGGCAGCTTCAGGAAATCCTTGCCGTCGATCCTGATCGAGCCGGCGTTCGGCAGCATCAGCCGCGCGATTACCTGCCCCAGAACGTCCTTGCCCGAACTGGTGGCGCCGATGACTGCGATCTTGGCGTTGGTCGGGACGGCCAGCGACACCGCATCGAGCTGCTTCACGCGGCCGTCCTCGGTCACGGTGACGCCCGCCAGCACCATCTCGTCGCCGAGCGGCGGCGGCGGTCCATCGGGTATCGTCTGCAGCTCCTCGGGCATCATGCCCTCGGGCTGGAACTGGTCGATCACCTGCTCGTACTTGATCTGCACGTCCTGGCGCTGCTGGTCCCAGTCGATCAGCTCCTTGATCGGCCCCGGCAGGTCCTTGTAGGCCAGCAGCACGCCCACCACGGCGCCGACGTCCATCTTGCCGGTGATGGCGAAGTAGCCGCCCAGCAGGTAGATCGCGAAGGGTGTCGCCTGCGACAGGATGTTGTTCCAGAACTTGGCGATGAACTTCTTGTTGTAGAGGTCGAAGCGGATACGGAAGATATGGCCGAGCCGCTCGGAGATGTCGGCACGCTCGTAGTTCGCAGCACCATGGATGTGGATCTCGTTGACGCCGTCGGCGGTCTCGGCGATTCGGCCGGCGAGCAGGCGGGCCGAGAGTTGGCGCTGGCGGCCCAGCACCAGCACCGGCTTGCGCAGCCGCGGGATGATGACCATCTGCGCTGCGAGGATCGCGATCACGATCAGGCTGAGCAGGAAGTTCTGCATCATGATGAAGATGACAGCGGTCGTGGCCTGGCCGCCCAGGAACATCGGCTGCACGTAGGCATCGCCGATGAAGCCGCCGAGCGGCTCGACCTCGTCCTTGATCATGGTGGCGAGCTCGGCCTGCTTGACCTTGCGGAAGTGCGCAGCGGGAAAGCGCAGGATGCGGTCGTAGAGCTCGTAGCGCAGGCGGCGCAGCATGCGCTCGCCCATCCGGCCCTTCTGGGTGTTGATGCTCTTCTTGAACTGGTTGTTGATGACCACCGCGCCCAGGAAGACGAAGCTCATGATCACGAGATAGGTGAGCTGGTCGGCCGAGAAGCCGCTGAACAGATGGATGTTGTGGCCGATGAATCCCGGCACCGGGATGGTCACCGACAGCATCGTGATGGTCGGCGTGTCCTTGAAAGCGTTGCCCGAGATACCGTTGTTGACGATCGACTTGGGAACGCTGAGCGACAGGAAATAGAAGACCTGCGAGAACACGACCAGCATCAGGATCATGAGCTGTTCGTGCCGGCTGTGCCGCCAGATATAGGAGAAAAGATTGCGTTGCATCGATCCCTGCGCCGCCCCCGCCGCCCCACCTATATTCGATCAGTGCATTGATTACATTCAATATTTTAGCGCCGGGGGTGCGGCCCCGAGGGGGTTCGCGCCGCCTGCGGGTTGTGGCATAGTCCGGCCGGAATACCGGTCGGTGCACTTGCATCGGCCAGGGGGGAGATGCGTTGCATGCCCGCAAGCAGCCGGTCAAAGCGTGTGCTGCTCTACAGCCACGACTCGTACGGTCTCGGCCATGTCAGCCGTTGCCGCACGATCGCCAATGCGCTCGTCGAGGCCGATAGCTCGATCTCCGTCCTGATCGTCTCGGGCTCGGCGGTCATCGGCTCGTATGAGTTCCGCTCGGGAATCGACTTCGTCCGCATCCCGGGCGTGGTCAAGCAGATCGACACCGGCGAGTACGATTCGGCCAACCTCCGGGTCGGCGTCGAGCACACGCTCGAGATGCGCACCCGCATCATCCGCGACACCGCCGACATCTACCGGCCCGACCTGTTCATCGTCGACAAGGAGCCGCTCGGCCTGCGCGGCGAGGTGGAGCCCACCTTGCGCATGCTGAAGGAGCGCGGCACGCCGATCGTGATGGGCCTGCGCGACGTCATGGACGATCCCGAGCAGCTCGCCAAGGAATGGGACCGCAAGAAGATCGTGCCGGCGCTGCGCGACCTCTACGACGAGATCTGGATCTACGGCCTGCCCCAGATCAACAAGCCGCTGCAGGGCATCGTGGTGCCGCCGTCGGTGCGCCACAAGATGGTCTACACGGGCTACCTGCGCCGCGAACTGCCGCTGCACACCGACGTGCCGCACGAGGGCGAAGAGATCAACGGTCCCTTCATCCTGGTGACCCCGGGCGGCGGCGGCGACGGCGTCGACCTGGTCGACTGGGTGCTGTCGGCCTACGAGACCGATCCCCACATTCCCTATGGCGCCGTCATCGTGTTCGGCCCGTTCATGTCGGCCGCCGCACGCGAGAGCTTCAAGGAACGCGCCGCGAAGTTCCCCAACATCCGCACCCTCACCTTCACCAACAATCTCGCCGCCCTGATGACCAAGGCGGCGGGCGTCGTGGCCATGGGCGGCTACAACACCTTTTGCGAGATCCTGTCGTTCGACAAGAAGGCGCTGATCGTGCCGCGTACCCGGCCGCGCCAGGAGCAGCTGATCCGCACGCGCGCCGCGCGCAATCTCGGACTGATGGAAATGCTCGACGCCGACAATGGCCGCCTGCCGCAGTTCATGGCGACCGCGCTGCGTCAGCTGCCCCAGCAGCGCGCGCCGAGCGATGTCGTCGTGCCGGGCCTGCTCGACGGCCTGCCCAACGTCATCAAACTGGTAGCGCGCACCTTCGCGCGCACCTATAGCGGTCCCGCGTCGATCGATTCAGCCCCCGCGGCCGAGGCATCGGCCGCAGCTCCCGTCGCGCCCGCTGCCGCCGCGTCAAAGCCGAAGCGGGCAAGATCCTAAGGACACTGGTGTTTCATGATTGAGTCAAAAGACGCGCGCATCGCGGTCGTGGTCA
>Ga0302314_10016352_pt1 | contig 12542 bp, 13 predicted proteins | sample III_Palsa_N2_3_FD_200533 | JGI IMG/M metagenome (GOLD analysis project Ga0302314, IMG submission 200533) | Peat permafrost microbial communities from Stordalen Mire near Abisko, Sweden - III_Palsa_N2_3 | ecosystem: Environmental > Terrestrial > Soil > Palsa > Peat permafrost | place: Sweden...
GGCGGAACAGCTCGCTCTGGGTGGAGAGCTCGCCGATCAGGGTGATGAGGGCATTGTCGTGCGGGTTGCGTCCTGCTTCGAGTCGCAGCATGGCGGCGGCGTCGGTGGCCATGCGGTCGTAGTCGACGAAGAACTCCCGGGCGGCCGGGTCGAGGTAGATGAACCTGGTGGTGTTGGCGGCGCGTTTGGCGGTCGGCCCGGCGACGGCGGAGTCCAGGACCGGCGAGTAGAGCGCGCGGGCGAGCGGGTTCGCGGCGAGGATGTCATGGCGGGCGTTGCGGATCCAGGCTGGTGCTTCGGTGATCGCGTCGAGGACCTGCTGGATGACCGGGCGGACCGTGGTGGGGCCGGGGCGGGCGCGGCGGGTCGCGGCTGGGCGGGCGGAGCGGGCGAGCGCCTGCAGGTGCTCGCGCTCGGCGTCGTCGAGTTGCAGTGCGTTCGCGACGCCGTCGAGGACTGTCTCGGAGGCGCCTGCTAGGTCGCCGCGTTCCATCCGGATGTAGTAGTCGATGCTGACTCCTGCGAGCAAGGCGACCTCTTCCCGGCGCAGACCCTTGACCCGGCGGTTGCCGCCGTAGGCGGGCAGGTCGGCCTGGGCGGGGGTGATCCGGGCCCGCCGGGAGGCGAGGAACTCGCGGACCTGTGCTCGGTTGTCCATGACTCCACGTTAGGTGACCGCGCCGCAGCCAGGGAGGTACCGCCGTTACCTGTAAGAGCAGGCACTCCCACGAGCGCGCGCATGCCGGTTGACTGGTTCTCGTGAGCACAGTCACCGAGATAGCAGACAGTCCGCACCTCGATCGTGAGTCACCGAAGCCGGTGTCACGTCCGTGACCGCCTCCAACGGGTGGCGCGCGGGCGAGCTGTCCGCGATCGACGGCTGTGGTGAAGTCGGCATCGCCACCCGGCGTAGCGTCGGCACGCTGCGCGCGGCTCGCATTGTGTGGATCGTCCGGCACGGCAACGCCGTGTACGTCCGATCTGTCAATGGCACGACAGCCGCCTGGTACCGCGGCGTGCAGACCTGCCACCAGGGCGAGCTGAGCGCAGGACGCCTCCAGCGGGGCGTGGTCTTCGTCGAGGTCGGCGCGCACGCTGGCGAGGGGAGTGAGCTGGACGACGCTCTGGATGCCGCCTACCGCGGCAAGTACGGCCGCTCGTCTGGCGCTGTCGCCCGCATCACCGCAGACGTCGCCCGCGCGACGACCCTGCGCGTCGACCCCGACTGAACCCCTCACTCCTGGTCACCTCAACGACGAGAAGGACACGACATGGACAAGAACCCCAGCACCGCCACGGTGAAGACCCCGTCGTCGAACTTCACCGGCGACGTGTGGATGAACCCGGTGTTCGGCGGCGACGGCACCATCCTCGACGCCTCCGGCGACGGCGAGGCCACGACCTGGCTCGAGCCGTTCACCGACGAGCAGTACCTGGCCGCGCACCGCACGGCGGGGGTGTAGTCGATGGCGATCAGCGCTGCCGCGAAGAGCAACCACGACCAGCTGTTCGGCGACCGGGTCTCCACTCTGGCGCAGACCGACCCCGAGCTGATCGAGTACTTCGACAACTTCGCCTTCGGCGAGGTGCCCGCCGACGCCGCGCGGCTGGACGAGACGCTCGACCTGCGCATCCGGCTCATGGTTCAGCTGGCCGCCATCCTGGCCGCCGGCGGCCTCGCGGAGTTCCGTGTCGTGGCCGCCGCAGCGGTGGCCAACGGCGGGGTGAGCCCGATCGAGCTGAAGGAAATCGTCTACCAGTCCGTCGCCTACGTCGGCATGGCCCGCGCGTTCGACTACCTGCACGCGGTCAACGACGTCCTCGCCGAGGCAGGGGTCGAGCTGCCGTTGCCCGGGCAGTCGGCGTCCACGCCGCAGACCCGGCTGGAGCACGGCAAGGCGGTCCAGGGCCGCATTGTCGGCGACGACGCGGTGGCCGCTCGCCTCACGGACACCCCGGCGGACCAGGTGCACTTCCAGCGGTACCTGGCCGCCAACTGCTTCGGCGACACCGTCGGGCGCGGCGGCATCAGCCTGGAGGTGCGCGAGCTGCTCACGTTCTCGATGCTCGTCGCCTTGGGCGGGGCCGACGCCCAGGTGCGCGGGCACGTCAACGGGAACCTGCGGGTCGGCAACACCCGCGCGAGGCTGCTCGCCGTGCTGACCGTGCTGGTGCCCTTCATCGGCTACCCCCGCACCCTCAACGGCCTCGCCGCACTCAACGACACATCACCCGCAGCTGAACACGAATAACGAGGAGCATGCCATGGAGTACCGACTGCTGGGCCGGACCGGGGTTTCGGTGAGCCCGCTGTGCCTTGGCACGATGATGTTCGGGCCGTGGGGCAACAATGACCGCGCCGACGCGGTCCGCGTCATTCACCGCGCACTGGATGCAGGGATCAACTTCGTCGATACCGCTGACGTTTATTCCGGGGGTGTGTCGGAGGAGATCACCGGCGAGGCCCTCCAGGGGCGCCGCGACGAGGTCGTGCTGGCGACGAAGTTCTTCGTGCCGATGGACGACCGGCCGAACCACAGCGGCGGTTCTCGGAAGTGGATCATGCAGGAGGCCGAGAATTCGCTGCGGCGCCTGAAGACGGATTACATCGACCTGTACCAGGTGCACCGCCCGAGCGCGACGACGGATGTCGAGGAGACCCTCGGTGCGCTGACCGATCTCGTGCGCCAGGGCAAGGTTCGCTACATCGGATCGTCCTCCTACTCGGCCAGCCAGATCGTCGAGGCGCAATGGGTCTCCCGTGAGCGGAACCTGGCCCGGTTCGTCACCGAGCAGCCCCCGTACTCCATCCTGGTCCGCGGTATCGAGGAGGACGTGCTCCCCACGGTGCAGCGTCACGGCATGGGAACCCTCGTGTACAGCCCGCTGTCAGGTGGCTGGCTGACCGGCCGGTGGCGCAAGGGCGCCCCCGGCACGCCCACGTCAGCCGCACGTCCGGGTGCCCGCTTCGATATGAGCACCCCGGCGAACCAGCGGAAGCTGGACGTCGTCGAAGAGCTTGCGCTGCTGGCCGAGAAATCGGGAATGACGATGATCGAGCTCGCGCTGGCCTGGGCGATCAACCACCCGGGCGTCACCTCGGCGATCATCGGCCCGCGGACCATGGAGCAGCTCGAGTCGCAGCTCCCGTCGGTGCGCGTCACGCTCGACACCGAGATCCTGGACCGCGTCGACGAGCTCGTGGCACCGGGCGTAACGCTGAACGGGGACGACAACAGCTACGGCGCGGCCGAACTGACGCCGCAGGCCCGCCGACGGTAGACACCCGGAAGAGCACGCATCGACAGGAATGCGGCAAAGCAGAGGCAGGAGGAATTTAATGAGCAAGACAGTCTGGCTGATCACCGGCGCCGGACGCGGCATGGGAACAGACATCGCCAAGGCTGCTTTGGCCGCTGGCCACGCTGTGGTGGCCACGGGACGCGACCCTGAGCGGGTCGCCGCCGCCATCGGAGCTCATGACGACCTGCTCGCCGTCAAGCTCGACGTCACCAGTCCCGACGATGCCAAGGCTGCCGCTCAGGCAGCGGTCGACCGGTTCGGCCGGGTCGACGTTCTGGTCAACAATGCGGGCAACTTCATCGCCGGATTCTTCGAGGAGATCAGCCCCGGTGACTTCCGGGCACAGGTCGAGACGAACCTTTTCGGCCCGCTGAACGTCACCCGGGCTGTGCTGCCCGTCATGCGTCAGCAGCGCTCCGGCTTGGTCATCGCGATCACCTCGACCGGCGGCATCGCCGGCCAGGAATTCTGCTCCGCCTACTCGGCCTCGAAGTTCGGCCTCGAAGGCTGGATTGAATCGCTGGCACCGGAGGTAGCGCCGTTCGGCATCCGCACCATGATCGTAGAGCCAGGCTTCTTCCGCACCGACCTGCTCACGTCGGCGTCGACTACGTACGCCGAGCCCTCGATCGAGGACTACGCGCAGCGCACCAAGCAGACCGTCGCCAACTGGACCAGCATGAACGGCAAGCAGGGCGGCGATCCGGCCAAGCTCGCCGACGCGCTGATCAAGATCGCCAGCCTGGATGAGCCGCCGGTCCGCTGGGTCGCCGGCGCGGATGCAGTCCAGACCGTCGCGAGCAAGGGCCGGGACTTGATCGAGCAGGCCAACGCCTACCAAGACCTCTCATCCTCACTCGCCCACGACGACTGACCTGTTCTGGTTAACGCCGTCTCGGCGTCTTCCAGACACCGCCGGAGGAGACGCGCAGCGCGGTCGCGGCCGCGCTCGGCACCGGGTACCGCCACATTGACACGGCCGCCGCATACGGCAACGAGCGCGAGGTCGGCGAAGCGGTGCATGCGTCGAAGGGCGGTCGTGCGGCGGTCTTCCTGGAGACCAAGATCTGGATCAGCGACTACGGATATGGACCCGCGGGACCGCAGGGACCGGCCGGCGCGTTCGGTTCGCTCACCACCTATTCCAGCAGCCTCCAGATACCCTCGGGCGATGAGGGCGGATTCATCACGCCCTGCGCCGCGGGTTCGTTGGTCAGCGGCGGTGTCGATTTGGGAGGGTACATCGCGGGCGTGAGCCTGCAATCGGACCGACCGGATCCGACAAGCGGCACTCCCGACGGCTGGTACGTGGCAGTGGCGAATCCCAGTTCGTCGACGGTGACGGCAACCGGTTACGCGGTCTGCACCACGCCCATCGGCTCGGCCAACGCTAACGCCCGGGTGGCACAAAAGCCGGCCAAGGTGGAATTTACGAAGTGATCCTAGCGGCAGGCTAGAAATCTAGCCTATACTTTGGCTATGGTTTCTCTCTCGTTGGCTGAGGCCAAGGACAAGCTTTCGGCTGTCGTGAACGATGTCACGTCGACTCACGAGCATTACACCATCACGCGCAACGGTCGCCCCGTAGCGGTTGTCCTGCCTGTCGATGACCTTGAGTCCCTGGAAGAGACCGTCTTTTGGCTGGAACGCGAGATCGCCCGGCTGCGCGCTGGCGAGCCAAGCGCGGACGGCCCTGACATCAGCGGCGACGAGATGGCGGCGATCATGGATCGCCGCCGCAGGGAGGCCGGGCTCGCGTGAGTGAGCCCTACCATCTCGTTATCAAGGCGCAGGCGCATCGCGCGCTTGAGGACCAGCTCGCGCCGTCGACTGCCTTCGCGGTGTGGAAGTTCATAGCTGGGCCGCTCGTGGAGAATCCGCAACGCGTCGGGAAACAGCTCGTCTCGCCGCCGTTTCAGGGCGACTGGTCCGCTTGGCGCGGACATTACCGTGTCAGGTACCAGATCGACGATGAGAAGCACACGATCACCGTGATCGATATCGCGGACAGGTCGGACATCTACCATCCAGGACGCAAGTAGGCCTGCTGGTTCCGCACCGCGAGCGAGATCCGGCCGATGCTCGTCACCATGGACGTATTAGGCGAGCGGGCGGTAGTTGACGTGGCAGGCGTCCAGCCTCGGCAGATGCCTGGTGAGCCTCTCCTCGAACTGCACGAGCTCACCCCCGGGCGGTGACCAGACGACCTCGGCGAACGCGCACAGCCGCGGGAAGTACATGTACTCGGCCTTATCGGTGTCGGGGATGTACTCGGTCCACAGCTGTGCCTGCGCGCCGATAATGTTCTTGCGGCCGCCTTCCGACAGGCCGCGCGGTACCGGGTCAAACGTGTAGACATCGGCCACGCTGGTCGCGCCGCGGCCCGCGAGCGGCTCGCTCTTGTCGTCTGAGTGCGCCCAGTCCAGGTAGACGTAGTACTCCGGTGCCATCACGACGTGGTGGCCGAGTTCCGCGGCCCACCGGCCCATGTAGCCGTCCTTGCGCCACGCCATGATGACGGCGTCCTGCGGGCCGCCTGCGTCGATGACCTCGTCCCAGCCGACCATGCGGCGGCCGCGGGCGGCGAGCCGCCTCGCCACCTGCGCCATGAACCAGCCCTGCAACTGGGCCTCGGCCCGCAAGCCGAGCGAGCGCATGCGCTGCCGCGCTCGGTCGCTGTCGCGCCACTCGGCAGCGGGGCACTCGTCGCCGCCGAGGTGGATGTAGGGGCTGGGGAAGACATCCATCACCTCGTCGAGCACGTTCGAGCAGAACTCGATGGTGGCGTCATCGACGTTCAAAACATGGCGGGAAATGCCCCAGCGGGTGCGCACCTTGAGCGGCTTCTTGCGGCCGTTGTAAGCGTCACGGTTGCCGAGCTCGGGATAGGCGGCAATCGCGGCCTGCATATGGCCGGGCAGGTCGATCTCCGGCACCACCGTCATGTGCCGCTGCGCGGCGTAGGCGACGATCTCCGCCAGGTCGGCGACCGTGTAGTAGCCGCTGTGCGGGGTACCGTCGAACCGCTTCTCCCTGGCCAGTCCGACCGGGCTTTGCTTCCGCCAGGATCCGACTTCGGTGAGCAGCGGGTAGTGCCGGACCGGGAAGCGCCAGCCCTGGTCGTCGGTGAGGTGCAGGTGCAGCACATTGAGCTTGTGCAAGACCGCTAGGTCGATCAGCCGGAGTATCCATGCCTTGGGGAAGAAGTGCCGGGCCACGTCCAGGTGCACGCCGCGCCAGGCGTAGCGGGGCGCGTCCTCGATCTCCACGGCGGGCAGTTCAAGCGCGGCGAGCACGCCGTGGACTGGGGCCTTCCGCAAGGTCTCTGGCGGCAGCAGCAGCCGTAGGGTCTGCGTCGCGTAGAAGACGCCCGCCGGGGCCCCGGCGTTGATGACCACGCCTTCGCCGGGGGCGGCGCGCAGGAGGTAGCCGTCGTCGGGCAGGCCGCAGCTATCAGGAAGACCGACGGTGAGCGTGATGGCGTTCGACTGGACTTCACTGCTCGCCGGGACGACGGCGATGTCCCAGCCGGTAGACGCCTCAAGCGCGGCGCGGAGCAGGCTCGCCACTGGGCGCGAGGCCTCGTCGGCGGCTATGACGAAGCCGTCCGCGGTTAGCGTGACCCGGCCTCTGTCGGGGTGCGCATGCGCCTTGACCGGACGCGGGATGATCACGATGACGCCATGCAGGCGGCCGGGCAACGCACGTCTCAGAAGCTATCAAGTGCGGTCATAGTGCGCCAGTCTGCACAGAAACCCCAGCCCTTGCGGGTAGCTACCGTCAGAAGTAAGTCCTGATCAGTTCGGTGACCGTATAGCCGTCGTCGACGACCGGAATGACCGGCCACTTGTCGAAGGCTGTGCACGGATGGGAGATGCCGAAGCAGATCAGGTCGCCAGGCACGAGTCGGGTGCCGTCGGGCACGAACAAGAACGCATGGTGGTCGTTGAACTGGGTGACCGACAGGCCGTCGGCGGCTGTCACCCGGCCGTCGCCGTGGCGTACCCGAAGCGGCACGGGCAGCCCGGCGTCGTAAGGCGCCTCACGTTTGCCCATGCCCGCTAGCGCCAGGCCGCGCTCGGGAACGGAGGTGACCTGCGCCCAGATCTCCAATGCTGCCTCCAGGGCACCAGGCATCCGGGTGAACGGCGTCTTGACCTGGTACATGCCGTTGTCGTGCGACACGTAGGCCCCGCTGCGGAGGATGATCCGAAGCTGGTGACCGGGGAGCCAGGCGCCGCCGAGTTCGGCCGCAACGAGATCGAAGTAGGCGCTTCCGCCGGCCGTGACGATCACCTCCTCAGGCAGCAGCCCCGCGTCCGCCAGATCCGTCACGGCGGACCGCACGGCGCTCAGGTACCGTGACGCCTCGGATGCCGTCGCGATCCCGCCCTCGTAGCCGGCGACGCCGGCCAGCTCGACTCTGGGAGCGGCGGCCGCGGACCGGGCGACGGCGAGCAGTTGCCCGGCGTCCCGGCAGCCGGTACGCCCGCCCGGGTACCCGAGTTCGGCCAGTACCCGCACGGGCCGGGACCCCGCGGCTTCCGATGCGGCCCCAACCCCGGCCGCCGAGTCCACGAACAGCAGCAGTTCCCATCCCTGTTCGAGCTGCCGGGCGACCCACGCGAGGGCGCCGGGGTCGAGCAGTTCGTTGGCCAGCAGGACCCGCGGCACGCCGAAGGCACGGCAGGCCAGTGCCTGCCCGGCGGTGGCCACCGTGATTCCCCACGCCCCGGCGTTGAGCTGCGCCTCGAACAGCGCGGGGGCCATGGTGGTCTTGCCGTGCGGTGCGAACTCCAGGTTCCGGGCCGCGCAGAAGGCGGCCAGCTCGGCGATGTTGTGGTCAAGCGCGGACCTTCGCGCGACCATCAGCGGCCAGGTGAACGCGCCGCTGAACAGGCCGTGCCGCGCGGCGGCGAATTCCTGGTCGGAAATCGGCGGACCAGGGTGCCAGATGCCCCTGGTCCGCCAGTCGACGCGCCCCTCGGGAATCGTTAGCCTCACGGCCGCAGCACCTGTCCGGTCGTCAGGAATCGGCTTCCTCTTCCGGGAATGGCTCATCACTCCACCGCCACCAGGCGTCGGCACCGTCGATGTGAAGCAGGAACTCAGGTACTGGCTGCCCGTCCGGCGCCACGAGGCGCACCGCCTCGCGGATGCGGTAATACGCGGCCTCCCACTGTTCGGGCTCTTCATCCATGAGTTCCGACCGTCGGAGCTCCTCGTCGAACAGCGGCCGGACTTCCGCGAACCCGGCCGCGGGCCGGACTTCGGCGTAGAGCCACGGGAAGTCCCCTTCGGTCACCACGAGCTCGGCCAGGAGCTCATCGCCGCGGACGAGCTGCCACGCGGGCTCGGCTTCACTCATGTGCCTATCCTGTCATCCGCTCGGCCCGTTCACGGTCACCGACCGGAACCTGATCACCGGGCAGAACCCCGGGTCGGCGGCTGCCGTGGCGCGGCAGCTCGTGACCGCCCTCGGCCGGTAGCGCAGTGGGGCCGTCGCTTGCGCCATCTACCATGGCGGTCATGCCTGCCGACGACCTCGCCACGCGCATCCGCACCGCCTCAAGGTCCTGTCCCGACGCCGTCTCAGGGCCGGTCTTCCGTTCGCCGGCACAGGCCTTCGCGGACCTGGCACGGTCTTGCGCCGAGCTTGGCATCGAGGAGTGGGATTTCTACGGCGAGTTCGGCCCGGTTGGGCGGCTCGAGTCCGAGCTGGTCGAGCTATTCGGCGTCGAGGGGGCCGTGTTCTTCCCCAGCGGGACCATGGCGCAGCAGGTGGCGCTCCGGGTTCACACCGACCGGGCGGGCATCCGCCGGGTCGCGCTGCCGGACCTCAGCCACCTGCTACTGCACGAGGAAGACGGCCCGCGCCTGCTGCACCGCCTGGAGATCAGCCTGCTGACCCGCGGCTTCGAGGCCCCCGCGGCGCGACACCTCGAGGCGATACCCGGCAGGCTGGGCGCCGTGCTCGCCGAACTGCCGTTGCGCGAGGCCGGCTGCCTGCTGCCGCCCTGGGATGACCTGGCGGAGCTCTCCCGAGCTTGCCGCGCCCGCGGTGTCGCGCTGCACTTCGACGGTGCGCGCATCTGGGAATCGCAGCCGTGGTTCGGCCGCCGGCTGCCGGAGATCGCAGCGCTCGCCGACTCGCTCTACGTCTCGTTCTACAAGGGGCTCGGCGGCATGGCCGGCGCCGCCTTGCTCGGTCCGGCCGACTTCATCGCGGAGGCACGGCTGTGGCGGCGCCGTCAGGGCGGCACTGTCTACCACCTGACGGCGGAGGCCGTCTCGGCCCTCGTCGGCCTGAACGACCACCTCCCGATCGTCGCCGACACGGTCGCGTGGGCCCGTGCGTTCGCCGCCGAGCTGCCGTCATTCATCGCCGTGCAGCCAGGCGTGCCGCACGCCAACCAGTTTCTCGCGTACGCCCTGGGCGACGCCGACGCGGTCAACGAGCAGCTGCTCGCCCTCATTGAGGAGCGCCGCATCGGATTCCCGGCCTGGCGCGCGGCCCAGGAGCCAGGCCGGATCACCACCGAGTTCGCCGTCTCCCGGGCGGCACTCAAGCTCGACCCCGCGCAGATGGCGGCGCTAGTCGCGGCAGCGATCGCGCCGAGCGCCGGCTACTTAGGTTGCCTCTCGGATCGGCTGATAGAGGGTGGCACGGGAGTCTCCATACACCGCGTACGCCAGCCAGGTAGGGTCGCCGGGTTCGCTGGCGGCAGCCTGGCGAGCTTGCATGACCGCGTGACCAAGCGAGGAGCCGGTTCTGAGCTGGCGGTAAAGCTCGCTCGCGAAATCGCGCGCGGTCGAATCACAGACAGCCCACTGTGAACCGATGAAAGCCCCCGCCCCGGCTTCAAGGAATTTGCGCGCCCATCCGTCCAGACGGTGGTATGAGACATGAGCTCCCGCGCTGCGGCAGGCATTGATAAACACAGTCGGCGCGGCCGGAGTGAGTCCCTGGCTGATAGCAGCGGTGGTCAAGAGCAACGGAGTGAACTGCCGGTTATCGAGAACGATGCATGATCCGCCGGCCGGATCGAAGGTGTTGTGGCACGCGAAGTGGAGCAGGCCGAAATTGCCGTCGCGGATCAGGTCGAGGAGCGGTGTCAGAGCGGAAATGACGGGTTCTGCTGAGTGGTCGGCCGACAGCAGACCGCGCAGCGTGTCGACCTCCTCGCGCGCCCGCGACGGGGATCCGTCCGGGACCACGAACCGGGCCGGATGAAGACTCAAGGAGCGGGCAAGCCTGCGGCCGAAGACCGTTCGCGTAACGGGAAACTGCTCCACGAGGAAGCCGGCGTCATGGCCTTGATCGAGCGGGTAGAGCAACTCCCACGGCACCGTGTCGCTATCGGCGAGAATGGTCAGCTGCCTGATTCTGTGCTGGCGCTCCCAGAACTGCTCGCGCAGCCGCTCTGGTATCAGGTCATGCCAGAGCGAGGCGCCGGCATTGACCAGGTAGTGCCTTGTCTCCGACAAGGAATACCCCGCCCGTCCCTCCGCCAGCCGGTTGAGTCCGTGGACAAGCTGCTCCACCCGTGGGCCTGGCTCGCACGCCAGGTCGCTAGTGACCTCCTCCGGGTTGTCCTCGTCGCGGAACTCGAAACGGTACGCGTTCTGTCCCGGATCGTAACGGACCACAAGGCTCACCGCGCCCTCGACGGACTCGCTGCCGATCTCGGCGAACACGTCGCGGTGGGGCCCGTAGGCACGATAGCGATCCGACGTCGTCTCGATATCGAGCTGACCCAGGTACGTGCCCCCCAGCCAGGCCGTGATATCCATCTGCCGCAGCCCCGGCGCATCAGCCAGCAGCTCGAACATTACCGGATCGGAATTCCCCAAAAACGGCACGTGAATGGTCTGCCGCTGCGGGCCGAGCACACGAAGACCCGGGGCATGCATAACCAGAAGGATGTCCCGGCCCTCCAGCCCCATCGGAAAGGTCCTGAGCGCCGTATTTCCTGGCTCATCGACGACGATGCTGGCCAGAAGGCTGAATGGCTCTCCAATGCGGACGCTGCCGGGACACCGGCCTTTGAGGAAGCGCCGCGCCGGAACCGGAAGCCCTCCAAACCCGGACTCATTTCCACGCCCGCCGCCCACACTTCCACCGCCACCGCCCGCGCTGGAAGCATCCGGACCGGCCGGGACGCGGGCAGGGCCGGACGGCCGGTTTGGCTGCTCATATCCCGGCTTTCCGCCGAGTGATGCCAGTCCCCTGCCAGCCTGTGCAGGACGGTTGTCCCCGACGGCGCGCATCAGCCACGAGAGGACGTCGGGGATTACTTCGAGCGAGCCGAAGTGGGCGGTGTCGGGCCGGATGGACATGATCGCGTGAGGGATCTGGTCGGCCAGCCAGCGGGCGTGCGCCACCGGCGAGAGCACGTCGTCCGCGCCGTGCCAGAGCAGCACCGGGACCTTGATGTCGGCCAGGTCGAATCCCCACGGCGCGCAGAAGGCCAGCGCATCGTCGATCCAGCCGTCGGCTGAGTCGCGCAGCGCCTCGGCGAAGTTCTGCGCCAGCAGCCCGCGGATGCCGATGTCGGACACCACCCGCCGGTCCGCCTCCGGCATCTCGGTGCCGAGCCTGGTCACGTGGCTGGCCGGGCGGGCCTTGATCCGCGCCGCGGTCTGCACCAGGCGCGCGGTCAGCACATCGGGCTCGTTCGCCGCGGCGAGGTACTCGCGGACGTTGGAGTCGGACATCCCGGCGAACCAGTCAAGCCCCTCGGCCGCCCAGGGGGCCAGCGAGACCAGCACGCCGGCCCTGGTCACCCGCTCGGGCAGCAGGGCCGCGCACGCGAGCGCGTGCGGTCCGCCGCCGGAACGGCCGAGAACGGCGAACCTGTCCAGGTCGAGCGCGTCGGCGATCGCCACCACGTCGGGCACCACGTCGGCCACCCGGCGCGAGCTCAGCCGATCGGAGCCGCCGTAGCCGGGCCGGTCGAAGCTGATCAGCCGGACCCCGAGCTCGTAGAGGACCCGGGTCTTGGGGAATGGCCCGACGCGGCTGCCCGGCGTTCCGTGCAGTATGAACACCGGATGACCGGTGGGGTTTCCCGACACCTTCACAGCTATCCGTCGACCATCGAATGAGCGCACAAAAGTGGTCACCGCTAGCCTCCATCCGGGTGCTATCTGCTTACATTACCCCGGTATGTCACAGGCGATATTCGTGGAGGACGCCAGGCCCGCGATCATGTCGACGCACCCGGAAATAGCGGCGG
>Ga0302314_10016354_pt1 | contig 12541 bp, 15 predicted proteins | sample III_Palsa_N2_3_FD_200533 | JGI IMG/M metagenome (GOLD analysis project Ga0302314, IMG submission 200533) | Peat permafrost microbial communities from Stordalen Mire near Abisko, Sweden - III_Palsa_N2_3 | ecosystem: Environmental > Terrestrial > Soil > Palsa > Peat permafrost | place: Sweden...
TGGGCATGCGGCTGGTGACCATCCTCGACGAGGACTACCCGCTGTACCTGCGGCTTGTGCACCAGCGCCCCCCCTTTCTGTTCCTGCGTGGCAAAGCGGTGCAGGAGGACCTGCGGGTTGCCGTCGTGGGAACCCGCCGTCCCAGTCCGGAGGGCGTCAGCCATGCGCGGGCCATCGCCGGCGGGCTGGCAGCACGCGGGGTCACTGTGGTCAGCGGCCTGGCCTCCGGGATCGATACTGCCGCGCACCGTGCCACCCTGGCCGCGGGGGGACGGACCGTCGCAGTGATCGGTACTGGTCTGCTCCGCTCCTACCCTGCCGAGAACGCAGGGCTCCAGTCGGAGATTGCCGAGCGGGGGCTGCTCGTGTCGCAGTTCTGGCCGGACGCGGCACCGTCCAAGGCAACGTTCCCGATGCGCAATGCCGTCATGAGCGGTTACAGTCTCGCCACTGTCGTCGTCGAGGCCGCGTACCGCAGCGGTGCCCGGATGCAGGCCCGTCTCGCGCTGGAGCACGGCCGCCGGGTGTTCCTGCTGAAGTCCCTCATGACGCACGAGTGGGCCCGGGAGTACGCGAGCCGCCCGAACACCACGGTGGTGGAGGGCCCCGAGGACGTCTTCCGCGAACTCGACTCCCTCGTGCCCACCGCCGGCGAACTCACCTGGGCCTGACGGGGCAGGCGCGTGGCTTCTGTCGTCGGGCTCTCCGCCCGCTATGCGAACTTCCTGGTGCACCCGCTGCCGATCAGCCCCGGTGTCTGCTGGGTCTGCCGCGGACCGGTACCGCCGCACTACACCGTCTGCTACCAGTGCCACACCGCCGAGGCCGCTCTCGGCAACCGCACCGCGGACGCCGTCGTGCCGATCAGCCTCGCCTTGAAGCGCGAGCAGTTCGCCAACGAGCTGTGGCGCTACAAGAACACCACCGGAGCGCAGCAGGACTACTTCCGTATGGGTCTCGCAGCCGTGCTGTGGCGCTTCCTGGAGGCCCACGAAGCCTGCGTCGCCGCTTCATGCGGCGTGTCCGGTTTCCCCATTGTCACCACCGTGCCCAGCACCAGCGGCCGGGCCGATCATCCGTTGCGCACCATGGTCGCTAAGACAGTCGGCGAGACCCGAGACCGCTTCCGCGACCTCCTGTCCGCTTCCCCCACAGCCGGCCTGATGGGGCGGGCCGCCTCCGCACAGCGATTCACCTCGTCGCCGCTGTCGCGTGAACCGGTCCTGCTGATCGACGACACCTGGACCACGGGCGGCCACATACAGTCCGCTGTCGCGGCACTAAAGGCGTCGGGAGCGGGCCAGGTCGCCACAGTGGTCCTCGGAAGACACCTCAACACCTCCTACGGCGGCACCGCAACTCTCGTCGATCGCGCACGGCTGCGCAGCTTCTCCTGGGAGACCTGCTGCGTGCACCGAGCCTGACTCTCGCGCCGGAAGGCCGTGAACGCCCCGTCACCGCGCAACCGCCCGCACAGCAGACGAGAAGCAGTTGCGGGGACAGCGGCAGCGGGCCGGCCGGAGCGGGCTGCGGCGTCACGTGGCCGTTCAACGACCAGAGGGCGGGGGCGGGGCAGACGTCACGACTGCTCCTCGGCGCGGAACTGGCAGTGTGCGGTGGCGACCATGGCCAGTGTCAGGGCGACGCCGACGCCTCCCACCGCGTAGCAGTAGGCGTTCGCAGCCGGTTCGGACGAGGGGTCGATGACGGGGAAGTACGGATGGCCCACGGCGAGGAGCAGCAGCGACGGCGGGATCAGGGACGCCCACATGAGGCTGCTCCGGTGCGCGGGTAGCGGCCGCGGCGCAGCAGCAGGGCGCCCAGCGGCTGGAGGACCAGGGTGAGCGGCAGCCAGCCGAAAAAGAGGATCCCGAGAGTCCCGGGGGCCAGCCGCAGCAGGGCGCCCAGCAGGACCGGCGAGAACAACAGCTGCCACCAGCTCATCGTGCGGGCCAAGGCCGGTGGGTGCGCGGGCGGCGCAGTCCGACGGCGAGGCAGCCGCACCCCACGAACACCGCCGCGAGGATGCCGCCGGCGAGCAGCTGCCGCTGTACCCAAGCAGCCAGCTGGAGGAGGGCCCCGGGCAGCACATAGGCGGCGGGCGCCAGCAGCGGTATCGCCAGCACACACCCGACGAGCGCCGCCAGCGTGACCGCCGCCGGGCTGCCACTGATGCCCGGCTCACGCTGCGGGCTCATCGGGCTGCCGCGATCCGGTGGAAGCGGCAGGCGACGTCCTCGTCGGGGGTCGCCGAGGTAGTTCACCAGGGTGACGCCACCGTGGACGCCGGTGTCGATCTCAAGGGCGAGGCCCTCTTCCCCCTGTGCCAGTGATGGTCTCGGCACAGGGGGCGACGGTCTGTCAGTCGGCCTTGTGCCGTTTGCGCTTGCTGGTGCTGTCGGACGGCGCCTTGGCGACGGCCGCGCTGCTGCCGATGGTCGGCAGGACAAAGTCGTTGACCATGTCCACCGCGTCCCTGACCAGCGGCCGGAAGACCCGATAGCGGGACAGTGCGACGATCTTGGCCACGAAGGGTGCGCACCGCTTGACGAAGGCACGGGTGCGCTCGGTGTCCTCGGTCCGGTCGAAGACCCAGTACAGGACTACGACCATCAGGTGCAGCCAGAGCAGGTCCGGCAGCAACTCGTCCAGCTCTGGGTCGATCTTCGGGCCGAGGTCGGAGCCGTCCAGGACCTCGCGGAAGATCTGGACCGCCGTAGTCCTGGCCGGGTGGGACTCGTTGGAGAACGGGCTGAGCGCACTGTCCGGGTCGGCCGCCGTACGGAAGAACTGGGCGGCGAACTCGTGGTACGGCGCCGCGGTGTCCACCCAGGACTCGATGGCGATGGACAGCCGCTCCGAGAAGTCGGTCTTTCCGGCCATCCGGACCCTGGCGTCGGCCGCATGCTCGTAGGTCATGCGGTCATAGAATCCCTGAATGAGGAATTCTTTGCCTTCGTAATAATAATAGGCATTACCAACTGATACGCCCGCTTCGGCAGCAATTGCCCGCATCGTGGTTTTCTCGTAGCCGCGTTCCTGGAAGAGCCGCATCGCGGTCTCCAGGATCAACGCCTTAGTCTGCTCCCCCTTGGCCGACTTTTCCTTCGCCGCATCGGTAGCTGGGGTGGCCTCGCCGACGGGCTGGTCGCTGGCAGCACTCACGTCACCCACACTCCCCGACGCTACTCGCGAACGTGGCGGCCAACGGCCTACTAGACCTTCGTCGAAACTCTTTCGACTCGAAGTAGTAGTAGGCGTTGCCGACCGAGACTCCAGCCTCGCCGGCGATGGCCCGCATCGTGGTCTTGTCGTAGCCGCGTTCCTGGAAGAGCCGCATCGCGGTCTCCAGGATCAGCGCCCGCGTCTGCTCGCTCTTCCCGGTCTTCGGCCGGGCCCGGCCGCCCAACGGCTCTCCGACCGGCTCGGGGGTGTGCACCGCGGCGGCCTCCGGCGGGGGTTCCGCCGGGGGCTGCCGCTTCGCCGACCGGGACGCGGGTTCCCCGCGCTCAGGCGTGGGCTCGGGGGTCTCGGTCGGCATGGCGTCATTCACAATCCCGAGGCTAGCTGGCCGGCGGGCCGCAGTGCTCATCGCAGGGGGCAGCCGTCCGCTGCGGCGGCTCCCACGATCGGCCGTTCCAGACCCAGTCATGACCCCCCTCCCCCGTGGGTGGTGTCGACGGCGAGCTGAGGCGGGGCGCCCGACCGGCTCTCCCCTGTGCAGTCGGTCGGGCCCCCGTCCGCGCGGCCTCGTCCGCCCAGGTCGCCCAGGTCGCCCGGTTCGGCCGCGACGCCGCGCGCCACTTCGCCGCGGCCAGCAGCGCGCCCCGGGCGAACCGCGCACCCGCCGGGGTGCTGAACCGGTGGGCCAGGGCCCGGCGGCCCTTGAGCGCCCACAGGCACACCACCCAGGCGTCCGCCGCCTCGTACACCTCACCGCCGTCGCTGATGACGGTGATCTCACGGAGCGTGCGGGCGTGGTCGAGTTCCGGGAAGCGCCGCGCCGCCTCGGCCGAGCCCGCCGGGACGAAGTCCAGCGGGACCAGCTGCCACTGGCGTTCCAGCCAGCTCCGGACGTGTCGGCACAGGGCGCACCGCGCGTCGTAGAGCACGGTCAGCGCCAGGACCGGAGGCGGTTCTTCGCTGGACGGGCCCGCGTACGACTCGGTGGAGGACTCGGTGGAGGACTCAGTCATGGCGTCCGCCTCAGAGCTGCGGCGCGGGCGGGGGTAGGACGGTGGTCCGGGGCCGCGGCGCGACCGGGGGGCGCTGCCCGTTCTCCATCAGGCCGCGCCGACGGATCCGGTTGAGCACGTACACATTGCCCAGGTGCAGCACACCGAGGACCAGCAGGACCGTGCCGATCTTGACGGACAGCGCGGTGAAGACGCCCTGGGTATTGCTGACGTCGGTGTCGCCGCCGCGCAGCCACAGCGCGACGAAGCCCAGGTTGACCAGATAGAAGCCGACCACCAGCAGGTGGTTCACGGCGTCCGCGAGCTTCTCGCTGCCGTGCAGGACGTCGGCGAGGAAGACATGCCCGCTGCGGCTCAGCGTGCGGGCCACCCAGATGGTGAGACCGATGCTCAACACCAGGTAGACGAGATAGGTGACGACCGTGAGGTCCATCGTTCCGCCCCATGAAGATTGTTTTGAACGCGTTCGATTTTCGCGTCGAGGGGGAGACTAGACCCATTTTTGAACATGTTCAAGTGACATCGGTCGACCCAGCCGGCGTGCTCATCTCTCACGTCAGTTCTTGTAATTCTCCGTGAGAACCGGCTAGTCTCTCATCACGGCAAACGAGCAACTTAACCATGAGGTGTCCAGTGACCAGTACGACGCACGAGCAGACCGAGATCCGCGTCTTCGGCGGCCCCAGCGCCCTCATCGACTTCGGCGGGCTGACCTTCCTCACCGACCCCGCCTTCGACCAGCCCGGCGCGTACCCCCGGGGCACTGGCCGGGCCCTGGTGAAGACCGCCCCCGCCGCCATCGACCCGGCCGACCTGCCGCCGATCGACGCGGTGCTGCTCTCGCACGACGAACACCCGGACAACCTGGACAACTCGGGCCGCGCGCTGCTGTCAGACGTCCCGCTGGTGCTCACCACCCGTGGCGGCGCGGGGCGGCTCGGCGGCACCGCCACGGGCCTGGCCCCGTGGGAGTCGGTGGAGCTCGTCCGGCCGGACGGCGGCAGCGTGACCGTCACCGCCGTGCCTGCCCAGCACGGACCGGAGGGCTGCGAGCCGATCTCCGGCGAGGTGATCGGCTTCGTGCTGACGGCGACCGACCTGTCCACCGTCTATGTCAGCGGCGACAACGCCTCACTGGAGCTGGTGGCGGAGATCGCCGGGCGGGTCGGCCCGGTGGACACGGCCGTGCTCTTCGCCGGGGCCGCCCGGGTCGACCAGTTGTTCGACGGCGGCCTACTCACCCTGGACAGCGCCCAGGCCGCCGAGGCCACCCGGATCCTCGGTGCCCGCCGCGTGGTCCCGGTGCACTTCGACAGCTGGGGCCACTTCACCGAGGGCCGGGAATCCCTCGTCGCGGCCTTCGAAGCGGCCGGTCTGACCGACCGCCTCCAGCTGAACTGACCCCCGGCCCCGGACTCCCGCTCCCGCTCCCGCTCCCGCTCCCGCTCCTGCTCCTGCTCCTGCCCTGCTCCCCGGGCCTCTCGGCTACTCGGCTCGGCCGGTCGCGGCCACCACCTGCTCGGTGGTGGCCAGTTGGACGCCGATCCCGGCCAGGTCGGCGATCCGCTCGTCGCTGGCCCGCGACACCGCATCGGTGACCAGCACCGTCCGCAGGTCCCGCATGCTCGCCTCGTACAGCGTCGCCCGGGGGCAGTTCGGCAGGTTGCATCCGGCGACCACCACCGTGCCGACCCCCCAGTCGCGCAACAGCCGCTCCAGACCGGTGCGGTGGAACGCCCCCCAACGCGGCTTGAACAGCACCGCCTCCACCTGTGAACCGCCCAGGTACTGCGGATCTCCGGCGAGCAGGGCCGCCGAATCCAGCTCCGTCATCCGCTCACCGAGGACGGCGGGCGACAGTTGGCTGCCCGGGGTGCCCGGCGCGGCCAGGCTCAACCCGGCCTCCACCGCGGCCCGGCGCGGCAGATCCACATCGCTGCTGCCGGGCGCGGACAGCCGCACGACGTGAACGATCGGCCGTCCGGCCGCGCGGAACGCCCCGACCAGCTCCGCCAGCCGCGGCAGCACGGCCGTGGTGCCGGGGATCGTCACTCCCCCGCCGTCGAGGAAGTCCTGCTGAACATCGATCACCAGCAACGCGGAACTCGCCCACAGGGGCTCGGTGTAGTCCATCCGGCGATGCTATTCACGCCCTCTCTGCCCCGCCCTCAATTCCACCAGCCGGAACCGGGCCCACCTGACCCGCGGAGACCTTCTCGCCGCGCGGTCAGACCACCAGGCCGCCGCGGGGGGTGTCGGGGAGGTGGGCGGTGTCGTTGTAGGTGACGAGGGCCGGGGGCAGCCCGGGGGTGTAGCGCAGGATGGTCAGCGCGGCGTTGGTGTGGTCGAGGCCGATCCAGCGCCAGCCCGGGGCGTCCAGGGCGTGCCGGACCAGCCAGCCGATCAGGAAACCGTGGGTGATCAGCAGCTCATGGCGCTCCTGGTCGCCGGGAACCGGTCCGGTGAAGCGGGACACCGCCTCGCGGGCCAACTCGGGGCGATGCTGCTCGACGGTCGGCCGGGCGAGGAAGCGCATCAGCGATTCGGCTGACTCCGGCGGGAGTTCGTCACGTCGGGGGAGGTACGGGAGGTAGTCTCCGGCGGCTTGGGCGACCTGCGGGGTGACGCCGTCCAGGTGCGCGGCGACGAGTTGCGCGGTCTGCGCGGCGCGGGGCAGTGGGCCGTGGTGCAGCAGCCGGATCGGGAGCCCCCGCAGTCGCCTGCCGAGCAGGTCCGCCTGGCTGCGGCCGTTCGGCGTCAGGCCGCCGCCGTCAGCCTCAACGTCGGCCTCAACGTCAACACCGCCCTCGGCGCCGCCGTCCGGCGAGGCTTCGGCGTGCCGGGCCAGGTACAGGTAGCGGGTAGCTGTTCCGTCCACGCCTTGTCTCCTCACGGTGGGTCGTTCGGTGGGTGTCTGGTGGACGCGGACCGATTCGGGCACGGTTCCCGAGCCCCCGGCTCCCGGCCCCGGCTCGTCGGTCCCCCTGGGGGGCGTCAGTCGGCGCTGCCCGGCTTGCGCGCGATCAGGTACGCCTGCTGGCCGGCCCGGGGTCCGGCGCTCGCGTCGGGTTCGCGGACCATTCGGGCGTCCACGGTCAGCCCGGCCTCGGCCAGCAGCCCGACGACCCGGTCCGGGGACACCCAGTACACGTCGAGCGAGAGGTCATGGCCGTAGGCGTGGGTCAGATGGTTGCGCTTGTCCCCCGCCTTGAACGCGGTCAGCAGCAGGCCGCCGGGGGCCAGCAGCCGGTGGAACTCGGCGAACACCTGGGGCAGGTCCTCCGGCGGGGTGTGCACGGTCGAGTACCAGGCGACGATGCCGCCGAGGGAACCGTCCACGAGGTCGAGGCCGGTCATCGAGCCGACCTCGAAGCGCAGCTCAGGGTGGGTCCGGCGGGCCACCTCGATCATCCCCGGGGACAGGTCCACGCCAAACACCGGTGCGCCGAGCCCGTGCAGATGCGCCGTCACCCGGCCGGGTCCGCAGCCGATGTCGGCCACCGGACCGGCGTCCGCCGCCCGTACCAGCTCGGCGAACGCGCCCAGCATCGCCCGGTCCAGCGGCATGCCGTCCAGTGCGGTGTGCAGCAGTCGGTCGTAGTCGGCGGCGACGGTGTCGTAGGCCGCCCTGATCCCCTGGAGACGAGCAGTCGCTTCGGTCATGACCGGAGACCCTAGCCGCAGACCCCGGCCGCAGACCCTAGCCGCAGCCCCCGGCCGTAGCGCGATCGGCAGGCGGGTGACCGGGGGCTTCGGCCAGCCGAAGTGACCCGATAAAAACCAGTTGCTCCCCTGGGTATGCGTCTGCTCTACTCCCGACGTCGGACCAGTGAGCCCATAGACCAGGAGATCACCATGCGCCGAGTCCTCATGCCCATCCGGAAGGGAATCAACGCCTATTCAGAGGACATGAAGACTCTTGCCCACGCTGAACCTTGGAATCCTGGCGCACGTAGACGCCGGTAAGACCACCCTGACCGAACGGCTGCTGTTCGCGGCCGGGGTCATCGACGAGATCGGCAGCGTCGACGCCGGGAGCACCCGGACCGACTCGCTGCCGCTGGAACGCCGCCGGGGCATCACCATCAAATCCGCTGTGGCGTCCTTCGCCGTGGGCGAGGTCTCGGTGAACCTGATCGACACGCCCGGCCACCCGGACTTCATCGCGGAGGTGGAGCGGGCGCTGCGGGTGCTCGACGGGGCCGTGCTGGTGATCTCGGCGGTCGAGGGTGTGCAGGCGCAGACGCGGGTGCTGCTGCGGACGCTGAGGCGGCTGCGCGTGCCCACGCTGCTGTTCGTGAACAAGATCGACCGGCGCGGCGCCCGCTACCGGACGCTGCTGGACGACATCGCCGAGAAGCTGACGCCGGACATTGTGCCGATGAGCTCGGTCCGGGCCCTCGGCACCCGGGAGGCCCGTTCGGTGCCGCACGGCCCCGATGATCCGGAGTTCACCGCCCGGCTGCTCGAACTGGCGGCGGACGACGACGGGCTGCTCGCCGCCTACGTCCGGGACGAGGCGTCGCTGCCCTACCCCCGGCTGCGCCGGGAACTGGCCGACCGGGCGCGGAGCGGAACGGTCCACCCGGTGTTCTTCGGCTCCGCCGCCACCGGCGAGGGGGTCAACCGGCTGATGGCTGCCCTGACCGAGCTGCTGCCGGTCGCCACGGGCGACCCGGACGGTCCCACGTCCGGGTCGGTGTTCAAGGTAGAGGCCGACCGCGACGGGGCGACGATCGCCTTTGTGCGGGTGTTCTCCGGCACGGTCCGCACCCGCGACCGCCTGCCGTTCGGCCAGAGCCGAGAGGGCCGGGACAGCCGGGAGGGTCGGGAGGGCCAGGAAAGCCGGCAGGGCCAGGCGGGCCGTGAAGGCCGGGTCACTGCGATCGACCTGGTCGAGGGCAGCACCGACGTCCGCCGCAACGCGGTGGCGGCGGGAGAGATCGGGAAACTGCGGGGGCTGGAGGGCATCCGCATCGGCGACGCGATCGGCGTCCCGCCGGCCACCACCGGCGAGCGGCACCTGTTCGCGCCGCCGACGCTGGAGGCGGTGGTGGTCCCGGGCCACCCGGCCGAGCGCGGTCGGCTGCACGCCGCGCTGCGGCAGCTCGCCGAGCAGGACCCGCTGATCGGGCTGCGCCAGGACGACCTGCGTCAGGAGCTCTCGGTCTCGTTGTACGGCGAGGTCCAGAAGGAGGTCATCCAGGCGACCCTGGCCGAGGAGTACGGCATCGAGGTCGGTTTCCGGGGCACCACCACCGTCTGCACCGAACAGCCGACCGGGGTCGGCGAGGCCGAGGAGGTGCTGGGCCGCGCGCCGAACCCGTACATGGCGACGCTGGGGCTGCGGGTGGAGCCCGGACCGGCCGGGTCCGGGATCGCGGTCCGGCTCGACGTCCCGGTCGAATCCATCCCGATGTACGTCTACAAGACGGTCGGCGACTTCCACTCCACGCTCGCGGAGATCGTCAACAGCACGCTCCAGCAGGGCCTTTACGGCTGGCAGGTGCGCGACTGCCGGGTGACCGTGACCCGCTGCGGCTACAGCTCCCCGTCCACCACGGCGGCGGACTTCCGCAAACTGGCCCCGCTGGTACTGATGGCGGCGCTGCGGCAGGCCGGGACCGCCGTCTGCGAACCGGTGCACCGGTTCCGCCTTGACGGTCCGGCGGAGGCGCTGGGCACAGTGCTGGGCGCGCTCGGCAGGTTCGCCGCCGTGGCCGACGAGCAGGAGCTGCGCGGGGCGTCATTCACCGTGTCCGGCACGGTACCGGCGGCCCGGGTACGCGAGTTGGAGCAGGCCTCACCAGCCCTGGCGCACGGCGAGGGGGTGTTGGAGAGCGCCTTCTCCCACTATCGGCCGATCCGGGGGACGGGAACCCTCCCGGTCCGGCCACGCTGGGACGACAACCCGCTGGACCGCCGGGAGTACCTGCTCCGGGTCGAGCGGCGGGTGGCAGTGCGCCACGAGGCGGGGTGACTCCCCGGGTGGGGGCTCCAAGGCGCGGGCAGCAGGGGGTGGGCGGCGGAATATCAGTGCCGGAATGTCAGTGCCGGGTGGCAGGCTGTCCGACATGAACGAACTCGACGCCAAGACCCACCTCCGCAAGTATCTGCAGATCGCCCGCGAGGCGATGCTGTGGAAGCTCGACGGGCTCTCCGAGTACGACGTCCGCCGCCCGCTGACGCCTACCGGGACGAACCTGCTGGGCCTGGTCAAACACCTGGCCGCGGTGGAGGCGGGCTACTTTGGCGACACCTTCGGGCGGCCGTTCGCGGAGGAGCTGCCGTGGTTCGCCGACGACGCCGAGCCCAACGACGACATGTGGGCGACCGCCGAGGAGTCCCGCGAGCAGCTCACCGGGCTGTACCGGCGGGTGTGGGCGCACGCCGACGCGACCATGGACGCGCTGTCGCTGGACGACGTCGGCCAGGTGCCGTGGTGGCCGGCCGAGCGCAGCAAGGTGTCCCTGCACCTCATCCTGGTGCATGTGATCGCCGAGACCAACCGGCATGCCGGACACGCCGACATCGTGCGCGAGCTGATCGACGGCAACGCCGGAATGCGCGCCGACAACGGCAATCTGCCCGAGCAGGACGCGGCATGGTGGGAGGACTACCGGAACCGGCTGGAGCAGGTCGCCCGCGACGCCGACCAGCACTGACGTCCGCCCGGCCCGGCCCCGCTGGGCCGGGCCGGGGCGGGCCGGGTGTCAGACGTCGAGTACGGCCAAATCGAGCTCGCGGAGCCGGTCCGGGTCGGCGATGATGTCGATCTCGCTGATCAGGCCGTCGGTGATGGCGAAGCTGAGAACCAGGAACAGCTTGCCCTGGGGGGCCATCACCAGCCCGACCCCGCCGTTGACCAGTGCGGGCTGGGTGAACCGGACCCGCTCCGAGGCCGCGGACGCGCCCCTGGCCACGGCGGCGGCACCGTGCAGGACGACGGGTGCGGGCGTGGGACCGGCGGCCCGGTCGGCCCGGAGCACCACCTCCGGGTCGAGCAGGGCGACCAGCGCCTCGAAGTCCCCGCCCCGGGAGGCGGCGAGGAAGGCGTCGACCACCCGGCGCTGCCGGATCAGGTCGGCTTCGGGTACCGCCGTGCCGCCCTTCACCCGGCGACGGGCACGGCTCGCCAGCTGCCTGGCCGCGGCCGGGGAGCGCTCGATCATCGGGCCGATCTCGTCAAAGGGCACGGCGAACAGGTCGTGCAGTACGAAGGCCAGCCGTTCGGCCGGGGCCAGCGTGTCCAGTACCACCAGCAGGGCCAGCCCGACCGAGTCGGCCAGGAGCGCCTCCGCCTCCGGATCGCCCTCGACGACCGCGCCCGAATCGACACCGGCGCCGAGGGCGACGCCCAGGCCAGGGGCGCGACCGGAGGCCTGGGCGGCCCCGAACTCCTCAAGCGGTTCCTCGCGCCGGTGCTCACGCGAACGCAGCATGTTCAGGCAGACCCGGGCCACCACCGTGGTCAGCCACGCGGGGAGGTTCTCCACTGCGCTGGTGTCCACCCGGTTCAGCCGCAGCCAGGCGTCCTGCATGGCATCGTCGGCCTCACTCGCGGAGCCCAGCATGCGGTATGCCACCGCCCGAAGCCTGGGCCGATGCTCCTCGAAGCGCTGCACCAGCCATGTGCTCTCGTCCACGGTGCCACCTTTTCCCTCGTCGAATCTCCATGGATGAGACCCGGGAGAACCGGCCGATGTGACAAGGACTCGCGCGGCAGGAGGCTCGCGGCTAGGAGGGTGGCGGCTGGGGGCTCGCGGCTCGGGCGAGTTGACCACGAGGTCGCTGGAATCGTGGTCCACTGCCGCATCTAGTCAGCTAGATGCAGTGGGTACGATCCTGGCCATTGGGTCCAATTGTGTCAACCCTGGTAGATAGCTCGCCAGTTGCCGCATGCCCCCGACCGGTGCAGTAGATTTGGGCGGACCCGTGACAGGTTCACGGCTGAAGGGGGTGCAGGCGGATGGGCGGAAGCACGCCCACTGAACTGGGGACGATCGCGCAACGCCTGGACGAGCTGATCAGCAGTCGTGGCCGTCCGTCCAGCTATGAGGAGATCGCCAGGGCCAGCCGCGAGTACGCACGGGTCCACGGCGGTCCGACGATCAGCCACCAGGGTGTTCTGAACATCCGGTCCGGGAAGGTCACCAACCCGGGAGTCGACAGCCTGCGGGCACTGGCCAACGTCTACGGCGTCGACATCACCTACTTCTTCCACCGCCCGAGCCCCTTACCCGCGCCCGAACCCGCGCCCACCGCCACCCCCGCCAGAAGCAGCCAGCACCCGGCGGACAACGCCCGGAGGAAAGCCCCGCTCCCCCCGCCGGCGACCCTCGCCA
>Ga0302314_10016355_pt1 | contig 12541 bp, 8 predicted proteins | sample III_Palsa_N2_3_FD_200533 | JGI IMG/M metagenome (GOLD analysis project Ga0302314, IMG submission 200533) | Peat permafrost microbial communities from Stordalen Mire near Abisko, Sweden - III_Palsa_N2_3 | ecosystem: Environmental > Terrestrial > Soil > Palsa > Peat permafrost | place: Sweden...
CTCATCCTCGGAAAAGGCGTCGGCGAACATCTCGGCCATCAGCGCCGAGGTGGCGGGGGTATATTCCGACGGCTTGATCATCGCCCGGTTGCCGGCGGCGAGGATGCCGGCCAGCGGCGCGAAGGTCAGGTTGACCGGGAAGTTCCACGGGCTGATCACGCCGACCACGCCCTTGGGCTGATAGCGCACCTCGGCCTTGGCCCCGAACAGGCCGAGCAGGGCGGGGGTGGTCTTGCGCTTCTCGGTCTTCATCCACCGGCGCAGGTGCGCCTTGGCGTGCTTCAGCGGGCCGATCGAGCCGGCGATATCGGTGATGCCGCTGACGGCGTCCGGCCGATTGCCGAAGTCGACGTTGAGCGCCGCGGCGATGCGGGCGTCGTATTTGATCAGCAGGCCGATGGCGCGGTCGAGCCGGCCGATGCGCACCTCGACGCTCGGCGCGCCGTCACGGATGTTCGCCGCCTTCTGGCGGGCGAGCACGTCCTGCATCTGCGTGGCGGCGTCGGGCATGGGTCTCTCCTGGCGCGGCCGGTCTCCGCGCCAGCCTGACCGTCACCGTGGACCCGGGCGGCCGCACACGCAACGTGGACGCTGCGTCAGGGGGTTTACCTCACGCCCGAAGCGGGGGAGGTAAAGGTGATGGACGAGTGATGGGTACGGCGTGGGCTTCGGCCCTGCGCCCTGCGCTGGAAGGGGCCTGAATGCGTTTCGAGCCGTTTCCGATCGGTTCGCTGGTCGGCGCCTTCCTGATCGGCTTTCCGGCCCTGTTCTCGATCGTCAATCCCGCCGCCACGGCGATGATCTTCTACAACCTGACGGCCGATCGTTCGCACAAAGCGCGCACTGAACTGGCCGGACGGGTGGCGATCAACGCCGCCCTCGTCCTGCTGGGATCGATCTGGCTCGGCAGCTATGTGCTCAACATCTTCGGGGTCAGCCTGGGGGCCCTGCGTGTCGCCGGCGGCCTGGTCGTCGCCACGACCGCGTGGAAGCTGCTCATGCAGCCGGAGACCACCGTCAAGCGCGCCGGGGAGGTGGACGGCGAGGTCGACACCACGGCGCTGAGCCGGATCGCCTTCTTCCCGCTGACCATGCCGATCACCACCGGGCCCGGTTCGATCGCTGTGGCCATCGCCCTGGCGTCGGAGCGGCCGCAGAGCGGGGAGGGCACGATCCCCTTCTTCGCCGGGCTGACGCTGGCGGCGATCGCCACGGCGGTGACGGTCTGGCTGAGCTACGTCTTCGCCGACCGGCTGTTCGTGCGGCTCGGCGAGGCGGGCGCGGATGTGGTCGGCCGGCTCAGCGCCTTCCTGTTGCTGTGCATCGGCGTGCAGATCATGGGCACGGGCGCCGAAAGCCTGCTCGGCCCCTGGCTGATCCACATCAACCGGAGCTGACGTCCGCCCGGCGCGGGCGGCGCGCGCCAGCACCTACCTCACCCGCCCAGCGCCTCGGCGATCAGCTGTTGGGTCAGGGTCTGCAACGGCGGCATGTTGTCCTGCATCATGCGCTGGATCATGCCGACGAACAGGAGGTCGTTCTCGGGGTCGATCCAGAACCAGACGCCAGAGGCGCCGTCCCACTGGTAGGTTCCGCGGCCGACCGGGGAGCCGGCCAGGGCGGGGTCGTAGAACACCGCGCCGTTGAAGGCGTAGCCGCGGCCGGGGCAGATCTTCTGGGCGCCGGCGATCACGCCGGCGTCGATGATCGACTGGGGCAGGTGATTCTGCATCATCAGCGCGGCCGCGGCAGGCGAGATGATCCGGGCGCCGTCGAGCTCGCCCTTGTTGAGCAGCATCTGGGCGAAGCGGGCGTAGTCGCCGAGGGTGGAGAACAGGCCACCACCGCCGGACGCGACCTTGGGAATGGCGCGGCCGTCGCGCCGGAAGCTCGGATGGTCGAGCACGGTCAGCTGGGGCGGTCCGTACATATGGTAGAGGGTAGCCAGGCGCGGCTGCTTGGCCTCAGGCACGTAGAAGTCGGTGTCGACCATGCCCAGCGGCGCGAAGATGCGGCTAAGCATGAAGTCCGGCAGGCTCATACCTGTCAGCCGTTCGATCACCGCCCCCTGCAGGTCCATGCTCAGCGAATAGCGCCAGCGACTGCCGGGCTGGTAGGCGAGGGGGATGGCGGCGATCCGGCGCGAGAAGTCGGCGAGGCCCTCCGCCTGCCAGACCCCGGCGTCGATATAGGCCTTGTCGGTGGGGTCGTGCGGGCCGAGGCCGATGCCGTAGCCGAACCCGGCGGTGTGGGTCATCAGTTCGCGCATCGTCGGCGGGTGATCCAGGGCCTCGCCATCCGGTCCCTTTACGTCGACGAACTCGGGCAGGTGCTTCGCGATCGGGTCGTCGGGCGACCACAGGCCCTGGTCGTGCAGGATCATCATCGCCACGGCGGTGACCGGCTTGGTCATCGAGAAGATCGTGAAAATGGTGTCGAGGGTCAGTGGGGCCTGACTGGCGATGTCCTTGAAGCCGCAGACCGAGCTGTGGACCCGCTGGCCGTGGCGGGCGACCAGGACGGCCGCGCCCGGCAGGACGCCCTTGGCGGTCTCGTCGGCCAGCCGCCGGTCGATCCGGGCCAGACCCTCGGACGATAGGCCGACCTCTTCGGGACGCGCAGGGTTCAGGCTCATGTCCGGTTCTCCGGGCGGGTGGCGATCGGGGCGGTGCAGACGCCGAGGCGCGAGTCGGCGAGGCCGAGGTAGAGAAGCCAACGGCCGCCGAACGCCACCAAGCCCTGGGCGAAACAGACATTGCCGACCTGTCCGTGCGCTTCGGCCGGGTCGATGCGGAGGAAGGGCGAGAGGCTGCGGGCGATCACCGCGGTCGGGTCGGCGCTGTCGAGCAGGATCTGGCCGGGCTGGTAGGCCATGGGCGGGGTGTGTGGATCGCCGCCGTCCCAGTGGTTGCCGCCGTTGTAGATCAGCACGATGCCGGCCTCGGTCAGCAGCGCCGGCGGTCCGGGCTCGGTGAGCAGGGAGTCGAAGCGCCGCCGGCGCGGCGAGGCGATCGGGCGCAGGCCGAGCGGTCCGGCGATGCGGTCGATCTTCCAGCCGCCGGTCTGCGGCGCCTCGCCAGGCTCCCAGGTCAGATAGCGGTCGGGCGCGGTGTCGGTCTGCACCGGGGTCCAGCGGATCAGGTCGTCCGAGGTGGCGGCGTAGATCACCCCTTCGCCCCAATACATCCAGTATTTGCCGTCGACCTCGGCGGCGACCAGCCGGCCGTCCTTGAGTTCGGTGACGACGGCGCCCGACTTGGTCGGGCGGCGCACATAGGGCGTGCCGGCGAAGGCGGGGCCATGCTTGGTCCAGCGCCGCAGGTCGGGCGAGGTGGCGACGAACAGGCAGCCGACCTTGCCGTCGAATGCGGTGTAGGTGCAGACGAAGCTTCCGTCCGGCGCCTGGACCACCCGCGGATCCTCGCAGCCGCCCGGCCACTCCCACGCCTGCCAGCGGTCGTTAGCCGGCGCCAGTACCGGCTCAGGTTCGAGTTCGAAGTGAAGGCCATCGGCGCTGGTCGCCAGGCCGATCCGCGAGGTTCCGGCATAGCGGCCGACGTGGTCCTCGGCGCGGACCAGGAGGCAGACCCTGCCGTCATGCACGACCGCGCCGGGGTTGAAGGCGTCCTTGGCCGCCCACGCCACCGACCGCAGCGACACGGGGCAGTCGTACGTCGCCGAGGGCCGCTCCTCGAGTACGCGCACGGGCCGGGTGAAGGGGCCGATCTGCCAATCGGCCAGGGAGGCTGGCTCGATCATGGCCTCACTCGGCCGCCAGCGGGCGATCGGCCGCCGCGGCGTGGCGCGCCTCCAGGTCGACGAGGATGGCGGCGTGCTTCTTACGGTCGAGGCGGTAGCCGAGGTTGATCAGGGCGGCGGCGATCGACAGCAAGGCGGTCCCCGGGCCGGTGAACCAGGCGAGCTGGGTGGTCATGGCGGTGGGCAGGACCGCGTCCATGCCGCCGTGTTGGGCCAGGTCGGTCGGGAAGTGGATGACCTGCAGCACTGTGCCGGAGATCAGGGCGCCCAGGCCAGTGGCGGCCTTGCTGGCGAAGGCCCAGCCGGCGAAGAACAGGCCCTCGCGCCGGGCCCCGAACAGGAATTCGTGCTCGTCCGCGGCGTCGGCGATCATGGCCATGAAGGCGATCGCGGCGGCGGCCATCAGCGAGCCGGCGAACAGGCCAATCAGCGACAGGACCAGGGTCAGCGGCTGGCCGGTGAGCGGCAGCAGGCCGGCGAAACGCAGAAGAAAGGGCGCGCCCATGCCGAGGCCGAGGCCCAGCATGCCGGCGGTGAGGATGGTCGCCTTCTCGAACCGCGCCAGCAGCGGCCCCGCCAGCGGCGCCCCGAGCAGCAGGCCGCCGAACAGCGACAGGGTCACCATCTGGGTCTGGCCGGCGCTGATCCTCCAGAAGAAGGTGTTGGCGTGCAGCGTCAGCGCCGAATAGACACCGATCGACACGAAGAACAGCAAGGCGCCGAAGAACAGGGTGCGGAACGAGCGGTTGCGGAACACCTCGACCAGTTCGCGGAACACCCGCGATCCGAGCGCCCCGTGCGTGGCCGACGGTGCGTGCTGGCGCTCGCGGGTCAGGCGGGTGATCCAGATCGCCAGTAGGGCCCCGCCGGTGAAGATCGCCGCCAGCGACAGGCCGAACGGCAGATAGGCGGCGCGGTTGGTCAGGCCGTTCTTGCCGCCGAGGAAGACGCCGAAGCCGAGGATCATGACCATCAGGGCGCCGATCTGGCCGATGCCCCAGCGCCAGCTCATCAGGCTGGAGCGCTCGCGATAGTCGTCGCTGAGCTCGGCGCTGACCGCCTGGTAGGGCAGCACGAACAGCGACATGGAGATACGCATGACGATCAGCAGGCCGGCGACCCAGATGGCCAGACCGATCTGACTGAGCCCGGAGGGCAGGGCGAACACCAGCACGAAGCAGACCGCCAGTGGGACGACGCCGGCGAGCATGAACGGCAGCCGCCGGCCGATGCGCGAGCGCCAGCCGTCCGATAGCGAGCCGATCAGGGGGTCCATCACCGCATCGATGATCAAGCCTATCGACAGAGCGATCCCGGCCAGCCCGCCGCCGAGGCCGCAGGCGGTGGTGACGTAGAACAGCAGGAAGTAGGCGAGGGCGTTGTTGATCACCCCTTCGACCAACTGGCCGGAGGAATAGCCGACCTTCAGGCCGAGCCCCAGCGGGGCGTGCTTCGATGCGGCCATGGTCATCAGAGCTGTCCTGAGCGGGCGATGGCGCCGAGGTGACGGGCGCTGGGCTTGGGCGTGCGTTCAAAGGTCTCGTAGTCGACGTGGACCAGGCCGAAGCGCTGGCCATAGCCCTGGGTCCACTCGAAATTGTCGAGCAGCGACCAGTAGAGGAAGCTCTTCACGGCGATCCCGTCGTCGAGGCAGGCCCGCACCTCGGCGAGGGCCTGGTCGATATAGGCGATGCGGCGGCTGTCGTCGTCGGTGGCGATGCCGCTCTCGGTGACGAAGATCGGCCGGCCGATCCGCTCGGCGGCGAAGCGGATCGTGCCGCCGAGCGCCTGTGGATAGAACTCGTAGCCGGCGGCGGTGCGCTCGGCGTCCTTGGGCGGCCGTTGCCGGCCCTCGGGCCCGACGATGACGCGGGTGTAGGTCTGCACGCCGGTGAAGTCGGCCTCGCGCGCCGCCTGCAGCCAGGGGCCGTAGAGACCCTCGATCACCGCCTCGGCCTGGTGGCCTTCACCGACGCCCTGCACGTCCTGCATGGTCAGGGTCAGCCCGACCGGGAAGTCGCCGGGGCCGGCCTTCATCGCCGCCATGGCCTTGGCGTGGGCGTCCAGCATCACCGGCTCGGTGGTCTCCACCGGCGCGAACAGCAGGGACGAGAAGCGCTCCGAGCCCGAGGCTTTGGCGCAGGCGCCCAGCATGGCGTCGATGTAGGCCTTGGCCTCGGGGCCGCGGATCAGCTGGCCGATCAGCCGCTGGATGTTGGCCTCGTTGAAGGTGGTGGCGTAGGCGATCAGGTCGCCGAGGCGGGCGGTGGCCTTGTCGGCGAAGCGGGCGAACAGGTCGGCTCCGTCAGCGACCTCGAACCCGCCTCGCGCGGCGAACCAGCGCGGCGTGGTGAAGTGATTGTAGGTGACCATCGGCTGGAGGCCGCGGGCGTGGCAGGCGTCGAGGATACGCCGGTAGCGGTCGAGTTCGGCGCCGGAGAATTTGCCCGGCTCGGGCTCGATCCGCGCCCACTCGATGCCGAACCGGTAGCAGTTGAAGCCGAGGTCGGCGGCGATGGCGATATCCTCCGCGTACCGGTTGTAGCTGTCGCAGGCGTCGAACGAGGGTTCGCGGTAGAGCGAGGGTTTCACCGTCTCGCACAGCCAGGCGTCGGAATTGACGTTGTTCCCTTCGCTCTGGTGGGCCGAGATGGCGGTGCCCCACAGGAAGCCCTCGGGAACGGGTTTGGGCGCCGGTCGAGTCAACGGTTCGTCCTCAGGGTTTCGCCGGCGACACCGGATAAAGGTGGCGCAGCATTTCGGAGAGCACGGCGATCGATTTTTCGACCTCCTTGCGGTTCTTCATGAATACGGCTTCCAGCGCCAGGCCGCGGACGGCGGCGACGAAGACGCGGTGGATGGCCTCGCTGTCGGCCCGCTCCGCGACGCCCGCGGCGGCGTGGCGGCGCTTGACCCACGCATGGGCGCGGACGTCGATGCCGGTCTGCATCAGGCGCAGTTTTTCGGCCAGCTCGGGATCCGAGCGCGAGGCCAGCATGATCTCCATCACGGCGATGCCGGAGGGCTGGCTGATCACCTCCCACATGACCGCGGGCGCGGCATGCATCCATTCCACCGGCGACATGGCCGCGACCGAGCGCCGATAGTGGTCGCTGTCGTTGTCGAACACGGTGTCGACCACGGCGAGCATAAGGTCGGTCTTGGCCGGGAACTGGTGGGTCATGGCGCCACGGCTAACCCCGGCCGCCTCGGCGACGATGGAAACGGTGGTGGCGCTGTAGCCCAGCCGATGCAAGCCATCGATCGCCGCCTCGATCACCCGCGCGCGGGTATCGGCGCTGCGCACGGCCTGGGGGCGACGGACCGTTGCGGTCACGCTCATGCGCGCTGGGACCACTTCAACCGCTTCCTCCTGGCGCGGCGTTGTTCGCCGTCTGGCAGGCAGGTTAGGCGATCATTTGCGGAACGTACAGTCTGTTTGTTCGCCCAAAAGACGTCGTCATCCCGGAAAGGCCGTAGGCCTTGTCCGGGACCCATAGCGCGACGAGCGAAGGTTTGTGAAGAGCCCGGTCGGCTAACGTTCTGGGTCCCGGACAAGCGCTTCGCGCTTTCCGGGATGACGACATTTGGGGACGCGCTTCGGCGGGGATGAGATGAGCGGATGGGAGCCGAATTTGGGGCCGCTCAAACCACCGGCGTCAGCGTCTCCCAGGCCACGCGCTCCGCCTTGCGCCGGTCGACCACCAGCTGGCAGTCGGCGTCGATGACCATGGTGGCGCGGTCGGCGGCGGTGTAGGGGCGCCACTCGGGCTGGCCGTCGGCGATGGGCCGGCCGGTGCGGGCGAAGCTGGTCCAGAACTGGCTCATGTGGCGGGCGGCCTGGATCCGTTCGGGCCGGTCGCCGAGCAGCACAGCGCCGATGGGGTTATCGAACACCAGGGCGATGTCGATGGCGTGCATGGCCCCCGCCTCGACATTGGTCCCCGGAAGCTTGAGGTTCGAACGGTAGGCCAGGTTGTAATAATAGACCGGCGCGGCGTGCTGGGCGGCCTTGCGCTCGGCGATGGCCAGGGTCCCCAGGCCCATGATCCGGGCGCTCTGGATGGCGAGGTAGAGCTCGCTCGGCGTCGCGCCGGGGCGGTCCTTGCGATAGGCGGCGATCAGGCCGTCGTAGGCGGGGCCCAGGTCGGGCTGCAGGCGGGCGCGCAGCTGAGCTTCGTCGAGGCTGAAGGCGGCGGTATCGCGCGCGGTCCAGGCGAAAAAGGTCGCCTCGCTGTCGATCCAGCCGGTGATCAGGGGCTTGTCGCGGGCGCCCGCCGGTGCGGCAGGATCGAACGGATGGTGCGGCAGGAGCTCGGCGTCGAGGATCGGGCCATAGCCGCCGGGGGCGAAGTCGTCGATCCCGAGCCAGCCGCCCGGGGCCTGTTTGTATTGGGCGGCGACGGCCTGCTGGGCCTTGAGGATGTCCTCGGGCGGGGCGGTGAGCAGGGTCTTCCAGTCGGCCGGCTTGAGGCCCATGGCGGCGAGCACCAGCCGGGTGGTCTTGGCCGCGGTCTCGGGCGTGCCGATCCGCGTGGCCGGGCCGCTCTGGATCGCCGCCTTGGCGAACATCGGCGCGGCCGAGGGCATGGCGTAGAGGCAGGAGGTCTTGGCCCCGCCGCCGGACTCGCCGAACAGCATCACATTGTCCGGGTCGCCGCCGAAGGCGGTGATGTTGTCCCGCACCCATTTCAGCGCCAGGCGGATGTCCCACATCCCCTGATTGCCTGACCGGTCGTAGCCCCCGCCGCCGAGCTCGCCGAGGTAGAGATAGCCCAGGAGGCCGAGGCGGTGGTTGGAGGCCACCACCACTACGTCGTACTCGCGGGCCAGGTTGGAGGCGTCCTGGCTGGTGGAGCCGGCCGAGCCGGTGGTGAAGCCGCCGCCGTGTGAATAGAACATCACCGGCCGTTTCGAGCCGGCGCCCGCCGGGGCCCAGATATTGAGGACCAGGCAGTTCTCGTCCGGGGCCGGCTCGTCGATTCCGTGGAGGCCGCTGGCCGGCTGGATCGAGGGTGGGCCGAGCTTCAGCGCGTCGCGCACGGTATGCCATGGGGCGATCGGCGCCGCGGGCTGAAAGCGCCGGATGCCCGAGACGTCGCCGCCATAGGGCACGCCGCGATAGACATCGACACCGTTGCTGCGAAGGCCGCGCAGGGGGCCGAGCGCGGTCAGGGTGGTGACGAACTCAGGCTTGCTCTCCGCCGCGCGGAGCACGCTCGGCGCCGCGATCAGCGCGCCGGTGGCCGAGATCACGCCGCGGCGGGAAAGAATGGAATCGGTCACGAAGCTCTCCCGCACTGGGCCGTTTCCTGTCGCAGCGGGACGCGGGGACCGCAAGAGACACAAATGCAGCGCGCCACCGTTCACCAACCCAATTTGTCGTCATCCCGGAAATCGCGCAGCGATTGTCCGGGACCCAGAACCTTTCAAGCTAGCCCACAGCGCCTGGGGTTGCCCCGGGAGGATGGGTCCCGGACAAGGCCTGCGGCCGTTCCGGGATGACGACAATTATTGGCGCCAGGGCCCCGCACCCCTCACCCGAAATGCGTCGCGGTGCCGGCCACCATGTACCAGGTGATGAACAGGCCGCCGATCAGGCCGCCGGGGACATAGCTGCCGGTGCGCCGCCAAGTGTAGACGGCCAGGACGCCGAGGCCGAGCAGCAGGGGCACGAACTGGATGGCGACGATGGCGTTCAGCGCCTCGAACGGCAGCGGCAGGGCCCCGGTGGCGAACAGGATCAGGTACTGCGCGCCGGTCAGCACGAAGAAGCCGGACGCCAGGGCGCCGGCGGCCCAGGCGTAGTGGCTGCGCGGCGGCGTCGTGGCCAGGGCGTCGAGGCCGCGGAAGGCGACCAGCACGAACAGGGTGAAGGGGATGACGTACGACAGGGCGGCGATCGCCTGCCGCGCGCTGAACGGCTTCAGCGCCACCACCCAGAAGCGGAAATCGACCTGCACCAGACCGGCCAGCACGGTCACGCCATAGAGCAGGCCGACCACGATCACCGCCAGCGCAAGCGACAGGGCCCAGGGCTGGGCCGGGCGCCGGAGCTTCGGCCCGAGCAGCCTGCCGAACATCAGGGCCAGCAGCACGTTGATCAGCGCCCACAGCATGAGGATGTTGGTGATCCCCTGCGGGAAGATCGCCGAGGGCTTGATCAGCGGCAGGGCCAGGGGCAGCAGATAGTAGGTCAAGGCGGGGACGAAGGCGGTGAGCAGCCACAGGACCCACCAGCGGATGCCGCGCGGCCGGGTCATGGCCGTGGGCGCGGTGTGGAGCGCCTTGAACGGCCCGACGCCGAGCAGCAGGTCGAACAGGCCCAGCATCAGGGCGCCGATCCCGAGCAGACCGATCCCTGTGCCGATCTCCTTGCCCCACCACACCTGGTCGCCGCGGGCGCGCGGCGTCCCGCCTTTAAGGGTCAGGGCGAACCAGTCGGCGGCGTCGGCCACCGCCTCGCGCGAGATATGGTCGCCGGGGTGGGTGGCGACGGGCTGGGTCAGCCGCCGCGCCGTGCCCTGGGCGATGTCGCCGTAGGTGCGGCCGGTCTCGACCGGGACGCTCGTCCCGAACAGGGCCTCGAGCTTCGGCGTCGAGCCGACGGCGGCGGCCTTGGGGGCCTGCCACATCAGGGGGGCGAACTCGTCATAGCGGCTGTAGACCACCGCGGTGTTGCGCGGCCAGGTCAATGTGCCGGTCTTGGCGAACGGAGCGCCGGTGGAGGAGCCTTCGAGCACCAGCGCGCGATAGGCGTCGGGCATCACCGCGGCCGCGGCGAGCACGGTCCAGCCGCCCATGCTGTGGCCTTCGAGGCCGATCTGATCCTTGTCGACGAAGGGCAGCGACCGCAAATAGGTCAGCCCCTCGGGGCCGCCGAAGCCCTTGGCGGTGGCCGCGCCGCCGCTGTAGCCGTGGCCGCGCTGGTCCAGCGCCAGCACCACATAGCCGCGCCGGGCGAACTCGATGGCGAAGGGGCTCTGGGTCTCGCGGGTGTTGATATAGCCGTGCACGGCCAGGACGCCGGGGGCGGGCGTCTGCTCGGTCGCATTGCGCGGCTGGTAGAGCAGGGCGCTGAAAATGGTCCCGTCAGCGCCCGTGAAGCGCACATCGGAAATCCTGATTCCGCCCGAGCGTTCGGTCAGCGCCGCCAGGGCCACGCCGACCACGACCAGCAGGGCGCCGATCGCCAGCCACAGTCCGGGGCGCAATTCCGCCCGCGGTCCCAACCCAGCCTGTCCCACCATCACGCCCTCCCACCGGGCTGTGTCGCCCGTTCGCGGGGGAAGCTAGCGCGGTTTTTGGACGGGCGGTAGCGGGGCCGCTACCCTCAATACCCCACCGCTTCCCCATCCTTGCGGTGGTCGGACCCGGCGCGGAACACAGGCTTGCCGTTGGCGGACGGACCGGGCTGGACGGCGATGGCCTGGAAGCCGCCCATCGCGGCGCTGTCGGGCGGGGTCAGGTCGTGGCCCATGGCGGCGAGGTCCTTGCCGACCAGGTCGTAGAGCTCCTTCTCCAGGGTCAGCTTGTTGGAGATCTGGCTGTGGCGGAATCGGGCCATGTCGGTGGCTATCTGCAGGTTGGCGCCGAGGTCGAAGATGTCGACCAGGGCCTGGGCGTGACCCTGGGCCTGCATGTCGCCGCCCATCAGCAGCATCGACATCAGCGGCTTGCCGTCCTCCATCACGAAGCCGGCCGCCAGGGTGTTGAACGGGCGTTTGTGCGGGGCGATGGCGTTCGGCGAGGCGGGATCCAGGCTGAACAGGCCGCCGCGGTTGTGCAGGATGAAGCCGTAACCCGGCACGGTGATCCCCGAGCCGAAGTTCGAAAAGTTCGAGTTCACCCAGGCGACCATATTGCCCTGGCTGTCGGCGGTGGACAGCACGATGGTGTCGCCGCCGGGCGGAGTCGGCGCGGGCGGGCCGGTGTGTGAGGCGCGGGTGGGATCGACCTTTTTGCACAAGGCCTTGGCGTGGGCTTTTGACAGCATGGCCTCCACCGGCACCTTGACCACGTCCGGGTCGGCGTTGATGGCGATCAGGTCGGCGTAGGCCAGCTTCTTGGCCTCGACCATCAGGTGCCAGTATTTCGGGCTGCGCGGGCCGAGGCTGGCCAGGGTCTGGCCGGGGGCCCAGACGGGCGTGCAGGCTTCCAGCACATTGAGCATCTCCAGCGCCGCCCAGGCCTGCGAGGGTGGGGGCAACTCATAGACGTCATGGCCCTTGTAGGTGGTGTGCACCGGCTCGACCCACTCGCCCTTGTAGGCGGCGAGGTCGGCCAGGGTCATGGTCCCGCCGAGGGTCGCGGACTTGGCGACGATGGCCTGGGCGATCTCGCCCTTGTAGAAGGCGTCGGCCCCCTGGTCCTGCAGCAGGTGGAAGGTGCGCGCCAGGGCGGGATTGCGGAACACCTGGCCGGCGACCGGCGGCTTGCCGTCGATGTACCAGGCGGCGATGGAGTCCGGGTCCTTGCCGGTGCAGCAGCCGCTGAGGGGCAGGGCGTTGGGCAGGCGCCATTCGAACGCCATCCGCTCGCTGACCGGGAAGCCCTCCTCGGCATAGGCGACGGCCGGGGCCAGCACCTGCTTGAAGGTCATGGAGCCGAACCGGCTCAGCGCCGCGTTCCAGCCCCAGACGGTCCCCGGGACGGTCACGGTGAGGATGCCGCCGCCGGGCATGCCCGAGCCCGGACCCCAGTTCAGCGGGTCGGCGTGGTAACCCAGGCTGGCGTAGCGCTCCACCGTGGCGCCGCTGGGGGCCATGCCGCTGGCGTTCAG
>Ga0302314_10016357_pt1 | contig 12541 bp, 12 predicted proteins | sample III_Palsa_N2_3_FD_200533 | JGI IMG/M metagenome (GOLD analysis project Ga0302314, IMG submission 200533) | Peat permafrost microbial communities from Stordalen Mire near Abisko, Sweden - III_Palsa_N2_3 | ecosystem: Environmental > Terrestrial > Soil > Palsa > Peat permafrost | place: Sweden...
CGAGTTCTAGCAGATCGAGGCGCTGCTTGATCTCCTTGATGAAGGGCAGGAAGCGTTCGCGCTGCAGCCCGTCCTTATAAAGATCGTCCGGCGCCCGGTTGGAGGTGGTGACCACCACCACGCCGAGATTGAACAGGGCGTCGAACAGGCGTCCCAGAATCATCGCGTCGGCGATGTCGCTGACCTGCAGCTCGTCGAAGCAGAGCAGCCAGTTCTTCTGCGAGATCTCGGCGGCGATGTCGGGGATCACGCTTTCCCGGGAGGCGTCGCTGTCGCGCTGCCAGGCGAAGATCGAGGCGTGAACCTCCTGCATGAAAGCGTGAAAATGAACGCGGCGCTTCTTCTCGACCGGGGCCGCGGCGAAGAACAGATCCATCAGCATCGATTTGCCGCGCCCGACATCGCCGAAAATATAAAGACCCTGCTTGGCGACGGCGTCGCTCTCGGCGTCGCCCGGCCGCCATTGCAGGGTGCGGGGCGAGCGCGAGCCGAAGCCGAAACGCGACAGCCAACCCTGTTCGCCCTGCTCGGGGTGATAGGCGGTCAGCGCCTTGGCCAGGCTGGCGAGCTTCTCCACCGCCAAAGCCTGGGCGCTGTCCGGTTTCAGTTTGCCTTGGGAAAGAAGCTCTCGGTACTGCTCAAGAACGCTAGCCATCTGCCGTGATTTTGCCGATCAGTTCATCGAGGGTTGCCTTTGCCATGTCGTTGTCGACCTGACAAGTCCCCGCCGCCTCATGGCCGCCCCCGCCATATTTCAAGGCTAGCGCTCCGACATTGGTCTTGGAGGTGCGGCTCAGGATCGATTTGCCGATGGCGAACACGGTGTTCTGCTGTTTGACGCCCCATAGAACATGGATCGAGATGTTGGTCTCAGGGAACAGGGCGTAAGGCATGAAGCGGTTACCGACGAAGATTGTCTCCTCGCCGCGCAGATCGAGCACCAGCAGATTTTTGTGGACGGTGCCGCAGCGGCGCAGCTGCTCCTTGAACTTCTCCTCGTGATCGAAATAGAGCTCGACGCGCTCCTTGACGTCGGACAGGGCCAGGATCTGCTCGACGCTGTGGTCGTGGCAGTAATCGATCAGATCCATCATCAGCTGGTAGTTGGAGACGCGGAATTCGCGGAAGCGGCCCAGGCCGGTGCGGGCGTCCATCAGGAAGTTCAGCAGCGCCCAGCCGGTCGGGGCCAGGATCTCGTCGCGCGAATATTGCGCCGAATCGGCCTGGTCGACGGCGATCATCATGCCTTCGAACGCGGCCGGGAAAGCGTCGGGCCCGCCATAATAATTGTAGACGACGCGCGCCGCCGAGGGAGCGTCGGATTCGAGGATATGGTTGGTCTTGTTGCCGACGCGGATGGTTTCCGACAGATGATGGTCGAAAGCCAGATGCACCCCGTCCACATAGGGCAGGTTGGTGGTGATGTCGCGGTCGGTGATGGTGATGACGCCGTCCTGCATATCCTTGGGATGCACGAACTTGATGTCGTCGATCATCTCGAGATGCTTGAGCAGCACGGCGCAGACCAGGCCGTCGAAATCGCTGCGGGTGACGAGACGGAATTTGGGCTTGCTGGTCATGGCGTTCCCCTTCCCTGATTGCCCCTTTAGTGCGGCGATTTTTAAGTTCCTACGTCCTATGGATCAGCGGTTTAGGAACTTAAAAATCTATCAGCCGCACTAGATGAACATTAAAGCTGGTGTCCTAGGTCGATCGCGAAGTTCGAAGGCGTCCGAACCGAGGATGCGAACTTCGCGATCGGGACGCCAGGGTGCGGAAGCATAGCCGCGCCGGGCGGTCGACAACAAGAGGCGGCTCGGTTAAGTTGGCACGATAATGAATAAGCCTCTCAGCCTCCTGCTGCTGATCGGGACCGTGGCCGGTCTTTCGGCCTGTGAATCCGAAAAGCCCTTTGTCCTGTCCGACTACCGCTATCACCAGCGGGGGGTGGTGCAAGCGTGCTACAACGAGGAGCATGCCACCATCGAAGACGTGCTGAAGCTGGTCGAGAAAGAAGTCTGCAGCCAGTATGACCGCACGCCCGAAGTACAGTTGGTCCAGCCCATGCAATGCACCTGGACCGCGCCGACCATGGTGACCCTCCACTGCGTCGCGCGCCCGGGCGAAAATCCTGGCCCGATTCTGCTGCATGGCGCGCCGATGCGGCACGACACGCCCCTCCCGGCGTGGTGAGAGGAAAATCATGTCAGGGTTCTTGAGCAGGCTTCGCGGCCTGCCGCTCTCTTTTCCTGAATTCGTCGTGATGATGGCGGCCTCGATGTCGCTCTACGCCATGGCGATCGACACCATGCTGCCGGCTCTGCCGGCGATGGGGCGCGAATTCGCCGTCACCGACGACAATCAGCTGCAATTCATCATCACCCTCTATATGGCGGGCGGTGGATTGGGCCAGATGCTGTACGGTCCGCTGGCCGACCGCTTCGGCCGCCGGCCGATTCTGCTGTTCGGCTTCGGCTTCTATTTCATCGTCACCATCCTGGCCGCGGTGGCCAGTTCGATCAGCATGCTGCTGGGCGTGCGGCTGCTGCACGGGCTGGCGGCGGCGGCGGTCAGCGTGATCCCGCGCTCGATCATCCGCGACCGCCATGTCGGCGCCGAGATGTCCAAGGTGATGTCGATCACCTTCATGGTCTTCCTGATCGTGCCGGTGATCGCGCCGACGGTCGGGCAGGCGTTGCTGCTGATCATGCCGTGGCGCGGTATCTTCCTGTCCCTATCGGGGATGGCGTGTCTCGCGGCGATCTGGGTGGGTCTGCGCCTGCCCGAGACGCTCGATCCCGCCCATCGCCGGTCCTTGCATCCCCTGCACATGATCCAGGCGGCCTGGCAGGTGGTGACCGAGCGCACCTCGATCTATTACAGCCTGGGCAGCACCTTCCTGATCGGTGGGCTGATGGCCTATATCAGCACCCTGCCACAGATCTTCGCCGTGGCCTTCCATACGCCGAAGCTGATGCCGCTGATCTTCGCCCTGTGCGCCGGCTTCATGGCGGTGACGTCGTTCTTCAATGTCAGCATCGTCGAAAAGGTCGGCATGCGGCGTGTGGCCCATGGCGCGCTGCTCGGCTATATCGGCTTCAACGCGGTCCATGCGGTGATCTGCGCCACCGGGCACGAAACCCTGTTCACCTTCGCGCTGTTCCAGGCCGGCACCATGGGCTGCTTCGGCCTGGCCGCATCGAATTTCAACGCTATCGCCATGGTTCATATGGGACGGATGGCGGGCAGCGCCTCATCGGTGCAGGGATTGATCTCGATGGTAGGGGGCGCCTTGATCGGCACGGTGATCGGCCATCAATGGAATGGCCAGGTGACCTTCCTGCCGACCGGCGGGCTGGTCTGCGGCGTGGCGGTGCTGGGCTTCATCCTGATCGCGGAGCGGGGAAAGCTGTTCTACGACCCGCTGCATGAAAAACCCGCCGTGGATCTCTCCTCGGCAGGTCATTGAGGTAGGCTGGATCCGGGTCGCCTGGCGGCGATCGAGGGCCAGCCCTCGCGCTTCCGTTGCGCTCCATTTGGGAGTTCGCACTGCGGCTGGTGCCAGCACAGCGACCAATCCGGACGCGTCGGCGGAATGATTTTCGCTCTTGGGCGAAAATCGTTTCGACGAGGCGTAACCAAGAGCGCGAGAGGGACTCTCGCTTCCGCCGCCGGCGGAATCTCTGGCAGCAAAAAAGAAAACGGCCGGGAAAGACCCCGGCCGTTTCAACTTCTACTCTGACGATCCGAAGCCTTACAGCCGGCGTTCCGCCATCTTTTCCTTGATGCTGGCGATCGCCTTGGCGGGGTTCAAACCCTTCGGGCAGGTCGTCGTGCAATTCATGATGGTGTGGCAGCGATAGAGCTTGAAGGGATCTTCAAGCGCATCCAAACGCTCACCGGTATGGTCGTCGCGGGAATCGTGGATCCAGCGCGCTGCCTGCAGCAGCACGGCCGGGCCGAGATAGCGGTCGCCGTTCCACCAATAGCTCGGGCATGAGGTCTGGCAGCAGAAGCACAGGATGCATTCCCACAGCCCGTCCAGCAAAGCGCGGTCCTCGGGGCTCTGGCGCTGCTCGGTGTCGGGCGGCAGCGGGGTCTCGCTCTGCAGCCAGGGCTCGATCGAGGCCAGCTGGGCATAAGGCACGGTCAGGTCGGGCACCAGATCCTTGACCACCGGCAAATGCGGCAGCGGGTAGATCTTGACCTCGCCCTTGATGTCGGCGATCGGCTTCAGGCACGCCAGCGTGTTGGTGCCGTCGATATTCATCGCGCAGGAGCCGCAGATGCCTTCGCGGCAGGAGCGGCGGAAGGTCAGGCCGCTATCGACCTCGTTCTTGATCTTGATGATCGCGTCGAGAACCATCGGGCCGCAATCGTCGAGATCGATCTCATATTTGTCGAGATGCGGGTTCTCGCCCGTATCCGGATCGTAGCGATAGACGGCGAAGGTCTTGACCCGCTTGGCTCCGGCAGGAGCCTTGTGGGTCTTGCCGGGCTTGACCTTCGAGTTGGCGGGAAGAGCGAATTCAACCATGGTCAGTCCTCGATCTCAATAGACGCGCGCTTTCGGCACGATGTACTCGACTTCGTCGGTCAGCGTGTAGGTATGGACCGGACGGTAATCCAGCCGCACCTTGCCCGCCTCGTCGATCCAGGCCAGCGAATGCTTCATCCAATTCTGGTCGTCGCGGTTCGGATAATCCTCATGGGCGTGCGCCCCGCGGCTTTCCTTGCGCGCTTCCGCCGAGACGATGGTGGTCTTGGCGCAGGCCAGCAGATTGTCGAGCTCCATGGCCTCGATCAGATCGGAATTCCAGATCAGCGAGCGATCCTCGATCTTCAGATCGGGCATCTGCGAGGCGACCTCGTAGAGCTTCTCGACGCCCTCGGCCAGGGTCTTGTCGGTGCGGAACACCGCGGCGTCGTTCTGCATCACCTTCTGCATGTCCAGGCGCAGTTCGGCGGTGCGTTTCGACCCGCTGGCGTTGCGCAGCTTGTCGAGGCGGGCGACGCCGAAATCGCCGGCATCCTGGGGCAGCGGCTTATGGCCGGTGCCGGGCTTGAGGATCTTCTGGGCGTGCAGGGCGGCGGCGCGGCCGAACACGATCAGGTCCAAAAGCGAGTTCGTGCCCAGACGGTTGGCGCCATGCACCGAGACGCAGGCCGCTTCGCCGATGGCCATCAGGCCGGGGACGATGGCGTCGGGGTTCTCGGCGGTGGGGCGCAGCACTTCGCCATGAAGATTGGTCGGCACGCCGCCCATGTTGTAATGCACGGTCGGCAGCACCGGGATCGGCTCCTTGGTGACATCGACGCCGGCGAAAATCTTCGCCGTCTCGGAGATGCCCGGCAGGCGCAGATCCAGCGTTTCGGCGCCCAGATGCTCGAGATGCAGGAAGATGTGGTCATTTTCCTTGCCGACGCCGCGGCCGTCGCGAATTTCCATGGTCATGGCGCGCGAGACGACGTCACGCGAGGCCAGATCCTTGGCGGTCGGAGCGTAGCGCTCCATGAAGCGGTCGCCGGCCGAATTGGTCAGATACCCGCCTTCGCCGCGAGCGCCTTCGGTGATCAGGCAACCCGAGCCATAGATGCCGGTCGGGTGGAACTGCACGAATTCCATATCCTGCAGCGCCAGGCCGGCGCGCGCCGCCATGCCCTGACCGTCGCCGGTGCAGGTATGGGCGGACGTACAGGAGAAATAGGCGCGGCCATAGCCACCCGAGGCCAGCACCGTCTGATGGGCGCGGAAGCGATGCAGCTCGCCGGTGGCCATGTCGATGGCGACACAGCCGCGGCAGGAGCCGTCGGCATCCATGATCAAATCGATGGCGAAATATTCGACGAAGAACTCGGCCTCATGCTTCAGGCACTGCTGGTAGAGCGTGTGCAGCATGGCATGGCCCGTGCGGTCGGCGGCGGCGCAGGCGCGCTGCACAGGAGCCTCGCCGAAATTGCGCATATGGCCGCCGAACGGGCGCTGATAGATCTTGCCGTCCTCGGTGCGCGAGAAGGGCATGCCGAAATGCTCCAGCTCGAGCACGGCCGGCACCGCCTCGCGGCACATATATTCGATGGCGTCCTGGTCGCCGAGCCAGTCGGCGCCCTTGACGGTGTCGTACATGTGCCAGCGCCAATTATCCTCGGCCATGTTGCCTAAGCTAGCGGAGACGCCGCCCTGGGCCGCCACGGTGTGGCTGCGGGTCGGGAACACCTTGGTCACGCAGGCGGTCTTGAAGCCCGCGGCGCCCATGCCGAGCGTGGCTCGCAGGCCGGCGCCGCCGGCGCCGATCACCAGCACGTCATAGCTATGATCGATGAATTTATAGGCGGCCATTGCCGTCAACCTCCAACCAGGGCGGCGCGCAGAACGGCGACGCCGGCGAACACGCCCAGGAGGGCGCTGGTCATTTTAACCAGATAGATCGCGGCGATTCGGGCGCCGCGACCGTGAATATAGTCCTCGATCACCACCTGGCAGCCGAGCTGGGCGTGATGGAACACGCAGAACAGCAAAAGCAGCATAAGGGCGGTGTTGCCGGGCACGGACAGCCAGGCCTGGAACTGCTCGTAATGCGAGCCGGCCAGGCCGATCACCGAGATGATGAACCAGATGGAGAGCGGGATCAGCGCCACCGCGGTGACGCGCTGCTCGATCCAGTGGCTCAGTCCTTCCTTGGCGGCGCCAAGGCCGCGGGCGCGGGCGAGGGGAGTGCGCAGAGACATGAGGTGGCTCCGTCAGTGGGTAAGGGCGAAGGCCCAGGTGCCGATGGTCAGCACCGCGGCGCCGATCAGCACCAGGACATTGTTGCGGCGCACGGTCGGCAGCTCGAACCCCTGGCCGAAATCCCACGCCAGGTGACGGATGCCGTTACAGAGGTGGTAATAGAAGGCGGCCGAGAAGCCGAACAGGATGATCAGCCCGATAGGCGATCCCAGCAGCGCGCTCACCTGATCGTAGGCCTCCGGGCCATAGGCGGCGGAGCCGAGCCAGATCGCCAGCAGGATGGTGCCGGCCGAGAGGGCGACGCCGGTGATGCGGTGGGTAATGGAGAGGATCGCCACCAGCGGCAGGCGGTAAACCTGCAAATGGGGCGAGAGCGGCCGATTGAGTGACGTCATCGGGCAGGCCTTTGTTGTTGGTCCCGCAGGAAATTATGGTGCGGTGCAAGGATCATCGGTGTAATCCCCCGACGCTGGGCTGTCAATCGACACGAAACCGTCCTTTTCATCCAACTGTAACTGGGGTAGGGCGCACGCCAGGGCTAGGAAGGGTGGAAACTCAACGGGAGCATGAGTGATGTCGAGGCTGGACCGCCGTCATTTCCTGAAAGGCGCCGCAAGCATGGCTGCTTTGCCGGTAACCCTGCGCGAGGCGCTGGCGATCCCGGCGGCGCGCCGTTCCGGCACCATCGAGGACGTGAAGCATGTGGTGATCCTGATGCAGGAAAACCGCTCCTTCGATCATTATTTCGGCTGCCTTGCCGGCGTGCGCGGCTATGGCGATCCCAGGCCCCTGATTCTGCCCTCGGGTAAATCGGTTTTTCATCAGCCGGTCGGCGGCGGCACCGAAGATGTCGTGCTGCCTTTCCGCTTCGACACGGCCTCGACGAGCGCGGAGCGCGTCGCCAGCCTCGACCATAGCTGGAAGGCGCAGTGGAATTTGTGGAAGAACCACGATGCCTGGGTGCCGGTGAAGACGCCGCTGACCATGGGCTATTTCACCCGGGCCGACATCCCCTTCTATTACGCGCTGGCCGATGCGTTCACCGTCTGCGACGCCTATCACGCCTCGGTATTCGGCCCGACCGGGCCCAACCGGTTGTTCCTGTTCTCCGGCACCTCCGGTTTAGGGGTAAAGCATGGCGGACCGCAGGCGGTCGAGAATATCGACGACGGCAATTGGAGCAGCGACGCGGCGGGCGATCATCCGGATTTCGCCGCCTTTCCGTGGACCACCTATCCCGAGCGCCTGGAAGAGGCTGGGATCACCTGGAAGGTCTATCAGGAGCGCGACAATTTTGGCGACAATCCGCTGTCCTGCTTCGCTCCGTTCCGCGGCGACCAGAACAACGAGCTGTGCCGCAAGGGCCGCGCTTTCACCGACGGGCCGGCCGAGCATTCCTTCGGCCAGAACCTGGTCAACACCTTCGCCCAGGACGTGGCGCGGGACGCCTTGCCGCAGGTGTCGTGGATCGTTGCCCCCACCGCGGCCAGCGAACATCCCAAGGCGCCGCCCAGCATCGGCGAGGCCTTCAGCGCCGGTATCCTGACCGCTTTGGCGTCGAACCCCGAGGTTTGGGCCAAGACCGTGTTCATTCTGAATTACGACGAGAATGACGGTTTCTTCGACCATATGCCGCCACCGGTACCGGCCACCAAGCCGCATCTCGGCGCCAGCACCGTGGCGACCGACGGCGAGGAATACGATCATGTGCCGTTCGGCCTCGGCCCGCGCGTGCCAGCCCTGATCATCTCGCCCTGGAGTCGGGGTGGCTGGGTCAATTCGGAAGTGTTCGACCACACCTCGGTGATCCGCTTCCTGGAAAAGCGCTTCGGGGTGATGGAGCCCAACATCACGCCCTGGCGCCGCGCCGTGACCGGCGACCTGACCTCGGCCTTCGATTTCAAGACGCCGGACGACAAGCCGGTAATGGTGCCCGGCGTATCCGGGCTGGTCGAGCGCATGATGGCGTCGGCCAAATTGGCCGAGCCGACCGTTCCCGTGGCTCAGGCGCTGGCCCGCCAGGAACCCGGCCAGCGTCTGGCGAGGCCCTTGCCCTATCGCTTAGCCATGACCGACACAGTCGGCGAAACGGTCGAACTGGCGTTTGAGAATAGCGGGACCGCCGGCGCTTTATTCCATGTCGTCTCGGCCGGGGTGATGCAGCCCGGTCCCTGGACCTTCACCGTCGAAGGCGGCAAATCGCTGACCGGCAGCGTGCCGCTGGCGAAAAATTACGATCTGACCGTGCATGGCCCCAATGGCTTCTTCCGCCAGCTCAAAGGCTCGGGTGCTTCTGCGCTGCGGGTCGAAGCGAAGACCGACCCGAAGGGCGCGTTGACGCTGACCCTGACCAATGACGGCGACAAGCCGGTCACTGTCTCGATCGCCGACGCCTATCGGCCCGGGGCGGACCTGCCCTTGACCGTGCCGGCCAAGGGGCGGGCGGAGGATAAGCGCCCAGGCGAGTCGCTCGGCCATTGGTACGACCTCACCGTGACCCGCCCCGACCAGCCCGGCTGGTCGCGCCGCTTGGCGGGGCATGGCGAGACAGGGCAGCCGAGTATTACGGATCCGCTGCTGTCGGTGGGATGAGCTTAAAAAATCCCTCGCCCCTTGTGGGAGAGGGAGGGGCCCGCGCAGCGGGAGGGTGAGGGGTATTCAGCGCCCGATCGGATGACGGACGTTTGCGATGTTCAAACGGCTGCAGGGAAACACAGAGCCGGCTGTCGCCTTCACAGAGGCGGCTGCGCCGCTACACAGAGACGGCTCCGCCTGGCGCAGAGGGGCTTTGCCATTCAGCGAGGTCGAGCGCCACAGGCAATGACCCTCGCATAGAGAGGCTCTGCGAGCTTTCAGTAAAATCGCGCGGCTTGCCGCGCCCTCCGTGGCAGGCGAAGCCGTCTCATGAAAGCGGCGCAGCCGGCTCTGTGCTCCCTTTTTTTGTTAACCGCCATAGTTACCGCCGCGCGCCCAGATTGCTAAAGCATCTTTAAAGGTGCTATAAATAGTACTCATTAAAGCACTCGGATTGATCATGTCTCATCTCGTCCTGACCTCGGTCACTGCCAGTATCTCGGAATTGAAGAAGGATCCGATGGGGACGGTCGCCGCTGGCGAAGGATTTCCTGTCGCGATCCTCAATCGGAATGCTCCTGCTTTCTATTGTGTGCCGGCGAAAGCTTACGAGGCGCTGATGGAAAAGCTGGAGGACGCCGAGCTGAACGCGATCGCGGACGCCCGGCAGGGACAGCCCGTGGTCAAGGTGACGCTGGATGAGCTTTGAACTCGGCTTTCTCGAGGAAGCCCTGAAGGAATGGAAAAAGCTCGATAGCAATACGCGGGAGCAGTTCAAGAAGAAGCTGTCTGAGCGCCTGACGAACCCGCGCGTGCCCTCGGCCCAACTGAGCGGCCACAAGGATCGCTATAAGATCAAGCTGCGCAGCGTCGGCTATCGCTTGGTTTATGAAGTCCGCGACGCCGAGTTGATCGTGCTGGTGATCGCTGTCGGCCGGCGGGATCGCGACGCTGTCTATCGCGCTGCTGAAAAGCCCTAAGCCCCGATCGATGGCGGTCGTCAGAAGTTCTACGACGCAACCCCCATCCCACAGACCGCGCTTATGAGTACGACAACAAGCGGCGGGGCGCGCCAGACGGTGAGAAGGATGAATCCAATGAGCGCGATGCCGAAATCCGCCGGCGACTTCACCGAATTGGTCCATACCGGGCTGTAGAGAGCCGCGCCGAGCAGGCCGACGACCGCCGCGTTGACGCCCTGCATGATAGCTTGGGTGGAGGCGCGCGTTCGAAACATCTCCCAGAATGGCAAGGTCCCGATCAGAATCAATATGCCTGGCAGAAAGATGGCAACCAGCCCCACCGCGGCGCCAAGAATGCCGTGAGGCGACGGGCCGGCCACCATGCCCAGATAGGCCGCAAAGGTGAATAGCGGGCCCGGAATGGCTTGAGCGGCTCCGTACCCGCTCAAGAAAACATCGTCGCTAACCCAGCCAGACGTGACGAACGCATCGCGCAATAGCGGCAGTACGACATGGCCGCCGCCAAACACCAAGGCGCCGGAGCGATAGAATGCGTCGAACAGGGCCGCGCCCGGCACCGGATGTATTCCCTGGTGCAACAGGGGGAGGCCGATGAGCAAGAGGAAGAAGGCCGCCAGCGCGACAATTCCGGTCCGCCGCGATATCGGAATCCCGATGTGTCCGTGGGCCGTCGCGACAGTCGTCCGGCAAAGCGCCAGACCGGCAAGGCCGCCCGCCAGGATCGTGGCGATCTGGGCGATGGATGACGGGCTGAAAAGCAGAATCAAAGCCGCCACAACCGCTATCAGAGCCCGCTGGCGGTCGGGACATAGCGTCCGAGCCATGCCCCACACCGCTTGAGCGACGATGGCGACCGAGACCAGTTTCAAGCCGTGCAGCAGCCCGCCCCCAAGCGGGCCGTCAAGGACGCCCGCGCCAAGGGCAAAGAGCACGAGGATAATCGCCGATGGGAGCGTGAAGGCGGTCCAAGCGGCGAGACCCCCGAGATAGCCGGCGCGCATGAGTCCAAGGGAGAACAATACCTGGCTGCTGGCGGGACCCGGGAGGAATTGGCACAGGCCGACCAGATCGGCAAAGGCCGGTTCATCGAGCCAGCGTCGACGAACGACGAATTCCGCGCGGTAATAGCCGATATGGGCGACCGGGCCGCCAAAACTGGTCAGCCCGAGCTTCAGGCAGACGAGCAAGACTTCCAGGGTCGCGCCGGCTTGACGTGTTGGCATTTTTCTGGGATCCCCGGCGGTGATACTGGGGGGCGCCTCTTTAAGCGCCGACCAGCCCTTTGACCTGATTCGCCGCCTTGCTGATCTCGACTTCGGTAACCTCGAAGCGGGCGACGCCGTGCTGGTGGAAGGGATCGGCGGCGAGAAGCGCATCCAGGTCCGCGCGGCCCATCCTGGCTGCGAGGATCACGCCGCCGGTGCGCGGCACCTTGCGGCCGGAAGCCAGGAAGCGGCCGCTGTCATACTGGATCTTCAGCCAGGCCATGTGACCTTCCATCAGCGGGTCGATCTCCTCGATCGGCTTCACATAGGTCAACTCGACGATAAACATCTCAGAAACGCCTCGGCATCAGCGCGGTATAGTCGAATTCCAGCACCAGCTGCGGGTGCGCCTCCGCGTCGCCTGGGAACTCGGCGCAGGATTGGTCCTTGGTGGCGAAGGTCTTGATCCGTATCGCGCCGACGTCGGGCCGGCCTTCGATCTCCCACTTTTCCTCGATGCGCGACCAGGCGTAGATGGTGTCGCCGGCGAAGCAGGGGGCGACATGGCGGCCGCCATTGATGGCGGCGATCTTGACCGCGTTGCCGAGGCCGTTGAAGGACAGCGCCCGCGTCAGGCTGATAATGTGCCCGCCATAGACCAGTCGGCGGCCGAAGCGGCCCGAGCCCTCGGCATGCTGATTGAAATGGACCTTGGCGGTGTTCTGATAGAGGCGGGTGGCCAGCATGTGCTCGGCCTCCTCGATGGTCATGCCGTCCACATGGTCGATGCGCTCGCCGCGGGAATAATCCTCCCAGAAATGCGGCGAGCCGGCCAATACCGGGTCGTAATGGCTGAAATTGAGGCCGTCGAAGATCAGCCGGGCGGGGGGCACGAAGGGGGCCGTCTCGGGCACCACGGCGGGTCCGATCTCGGCGGCCGGGTCGCGCTTTTTCACCATGACCCAGCGGACGAATTCCAGCACCGTCTCGCCCTGCTGGTTATAGCCGCTGGTGCGCACATAGACGATGCCGGTCTGGCGGTTGGCGTT
>Ga0302314_10016358_pt1 | contig 12541 bp, 11 predicted proteins | sample III_Palsa_N2_3_FD_200533 | JGI IMG/M metagenome (GOLD analysis project Ga0302314, IMG submission 200533) | Peat permafrost microbial communities from Stordalen Mire near Abisko, Sweden - III_Palsa_N2_3 | ecosystem: Environmental > Terrestrial > Soil > Palsa > Peat permafrost | place: Sweden...
CGGCCCGAGCGCTACTGCACCGAAGATGCAGATGTTCATGATCACGGCCGTGTCGCGCAGCTTGTCCTGCGGGAAGCCGAGGGCGAGAGGCGGTACCGCGCCGATCAGCAGCAGGCTCGTGCAGAGCCCCTGGATAACGTGCCCGGCAAGGAACATGCCGGCATTCTGGGCGGAGGCCTCCAGCAGTGACCCGATCACCAACAACACCGCGTAGCCCACCAGCATCCGGCGCTGGGGCAGGTGCTGGGCGAACTGCACCGCCAGTACCGTGCCGGTCGCGTAAGCGGCGTTGCCCAGACCACCACCCAGGCTTAGCGTCTGCAGGCTGACGTGCAGTTGGTGGGAGATGATCGGGGTCAGCGGGTTGAGCGCCGCTGACAGCGCGAGGTACGGAATCAGCGCGAACATGACCATGGCCGCCACCGCTGGGTACCGGCCTGCGAGTGGGCCCTGGCGCATCAGGCGTGGCTCGGTGTGATCTGGATCGCCCTCGCGTCACTGAACAGCAGGGCGGTCCGGTCGTTGCTCGGCAACTGTTCTCCTTCCGCCTTCGCGCAGCGGACGGGGCCGACTGCCCGTGAGATCTTCGACGACACTGCTGACAGTTCCCCTGTACGCCCCGGCTATACGAGTGCGTGGCGGTCGGCGGTGGCCACGGCTTGGCTGACGAGCTGAGAGATCGTGGTCGTCGCGAGCTCGTCCTCAAGGGCGCGCCGGGCGCGGCGGTCGAAGTCGATCAGCAGCGACTGGATGTTCCGGCCTACCGGGCAGTCCGGATGCCCCTCGTAGGAGCCGAGAACGTGGTTTTCGCCTTGCACGATGCGCCAGACGTCGGCAAGGGTGATAGTGGCCGGGTCCCGTAGGAGGTGGGACCCACCGCCTACGCCTGGCTTGGAGGCGACGAGGCCGGCGGCGCAGAAGCGGCCCAGGACACGACGGATGTGGACGGGGCTGGCTTTGGCCGAGGCGGCCATCGCGTCGGAGCACAGAGGCTCCGGTGCTGAGAAGGCCATCAAGGTGAGCATGTGGACGCCGAGGGCGAACTGCGTGTTGGTCGACAAACCGTTGAACAGTCTACCGCAATTCGTATCAGTGTCTGATACGGTTTGATTCGTAACTCACCGCGGTAGGCTCAGTTCATGTTCGCGACCTCAGGACGCGCGCAGCTGGCGTTCGAGTGCACCGGTGCCAACGGCGGTGTCGATGTCTTGCTGATTCACGCCGGCGTGAACGATCGACGTAGCTGGCGGTACGTCGTTGAGCGACTGAGTTCGCGTCACCGGTGCGTCGCGTTCGACACGCGCGGGTTCGGCGAGACCACCTACGAGCGGGAGGAGGGCTGGTCGACCGTCACCGACACCTTGGCGGTTCTCGACGCTGCTGGTCTCAACCGGCCCGCGATCATTGCGTGCTCGATGGGTGGTCAGACCGCGATCGATCTCACGCTCGCCCACCCCGACCGAGTCGCTGGGCTCGTGCTCATCGGCACAGCTATCCGAGGCGCGCCATACCCCGAGAGTGAGGAGGGGCCGACAGCCGAGCTGAACGCCCGGTTCGAAGCGGCCGAAGCCGCTGGCGATATCGACGAGCTCGCGCGCCTCGATGCATGGATGTGGCTCGACGGGCCGAGCGCCCCGGAGGGTCGCGTCCACGGGATCGCGCGGGAGTTGTTCCTTGACATGAACGGCCGGGCGCTGCGCGCGGAGGACCCTGGGGAGCAGGCCGAGCCTGCACCGGCTTGGCCTCGACTCGGTGAAATCGCGGTCCCGACCCTCGTGATGATCGGCCGGCTCGACGCCGAGGACATCCAGGCGATCGACCAATCAGCCGCCGGGATGATCCCGGGCGCTCGACTCAAGTTCCTTGACGGCGTCGCGCACGTCCCACACCTCGAGGCCGACCCGACAACGCTGGATGAGATCGCCGCATTCGTCGACGCGCTCGCCTGAGACGGTCATGCAATCGCCTGGAAGCACGGCTGCGCGAAACTCACAACGAGATGCCCGCTTCGGCCGGAACTCGATAGTGGCTGACTCCAAGCTGCTGAGATCACCCCTGACACTTGGCGATATGCGCGTCCGGATGATCGACGCTTGTCTGTTTCCGGTTATTGGTCGATGACCGTCGACTTCGGTCGCACGGCGATCGACTATGCCGCCTATCGGGCCAGCTTTCCGCAGGAGTTCTTCTCGCGGCTTGAGGATATGGGGATCGGTCTGAACGGTCAGCGAGTGGCGGACCTTGGCACAGGCACTGGAGTGCTGGCTCGCGGCTTCGCGCGCCGTGGGTGCGTCGTGACCGGGCTCGATCCGGCAGCAGCGATGCTAGATGAGGCCCGGCAGCTCGACGATAAAGCCGGCGTTAGGGTCAACTATCTGGTCGCGAGCGCCGAGGACACCGGACTCGATGGTGCTCGATGGGATGTCGTGTCCGCGGGGCAGTGCTGGCACTGGTTCAACCGCCCACGAGCTGGTGGCGAAGCCCGCCGGCTGCTGGTGGTCGGAGGAGCGCTTGTTATCTGCCACATGGACTACCTACCGCTCGCTGAGAATGTTTGCACCGCGACGGAGAAGTTGATCCTTGAGCACAATCCGTCCTGGACGATGGCGGGCGGCACCGGAATCCACGCGGACTGGACGCTGGACGTGGCTAGGGCCGGCTTCACCGGTATCGAGACGTTCAGCTTCGATGTCGAGGTCCCGTACTCCCACGAGGCCTGGCGCGGTCGGATGAGAACCTGCAACGGGATCGGGGCAACCCTGCCCCCCAGAGCAGTCAGCGATTTCGACTCCGCCCTTGCCCGACTGCTAGCCGATCGCTTCCCCGGCGAGCCGCTAGGAGTTCCGCACCGCGTTTGGGCTCTAATCGCAAGAGCCCCAAACTGACATCCCCAAACGGCCGACATTCTCGAGGCGCAGGCGTCCGTCTCGGAGCTCTCGAGGACGCCGGAGACTGAACCTAGTCACTCAGAACGATGTGTAATGCCCGTTGCCGATCACAAAGCCGTGGTTGTCGCCGTTGAAACACATCACTGTCGTCAGTGCCAGGTGGCAGGTAACGCCCAGCTGGTTCCAGAGACGGCCGCGACGCAGCTTGACGGACTTGCCGGCGACGAATGAGTCCTGACTGAGCCTCAACACCTTCGGCTGGCCAAGCACGCCGATCTGGACGAATCCCGGATCGCCAACCCCTTTCTGCGTGGGCGCAGGGATGCCGCGGGCCGCGCACAGCACCATGGTCGCGGGCTTGTTGGGGGCGTGGATCTCGATCCCGCACGTGACGCTCCCGCTGCTGTTGTGGAAGTCGATCGACTTGGAGATCGGTGCGGCGGTCGCCGCCGGCGCAAGAGCCGCGGCTCCCGCAGCAATTGTAGAAGCGGCGACGGCTGCGAATCGGCCCATGCTGTCTCCTCGTGATCGATTGCTGCGCAATGCGGCGTGCCCCAATCAGTTTGAACTAGGCCCGTTGATACGCAGCATAGCTGCGAGGTCGACGTCCGCGCCACTACCCCCGTCGTCGATCCCGATCGACCGATCTCCTGTGCGGGTCAAGGGCACCGTGGGTTGGTTTCCGCGAGCCCCTGCGACAAATGCCTCCGCTTCAGACAGCGGCACGTGCCAAGTCCGCAGCGGCCCAGTGATCATTACCTCCTGAGATGTGATCATTGCGCCGGATCCCGGAATCCTCATTGCTGCTATCCCCGCAATCCATCCAAGTGCTGCCATCGGTGGAACTGAGACCACCGCAATCGCGGTGCCTTGAAAGAGCGCGACGATTCCTGCTACGGCGGTTCCGAGCCCTATCACCGCGACCGTCGCCGAGAGCGCGCACCAGAATGCGCGCGCCCAAGCGGGGGCCGTCGCGCGAGACAAAGCCCGCAGTTTCGCTTCGATCGGCAGCGCCGCCGCCGGGCTGCGCCCTGGAGCTGCATTTCGTAGCGGGCCCCCGGTCGCTGTCACAGCGCTGACGCCTTGCGCAATATGTTGCGTAGATGCGTTGGGCAACTCTTGAAAGCGATCTGTTCGGCTGTCGGTTCTGATGCGCCGGCAGGCGGGGTGTCACGGGGTGCGTCGGAAGGCGGCGAGGCTCCGGGCAGCCGCGGCCGCGACGCTCGGGCTCGCGCTCGTCGGGTGCGGAGCGAGCGAGCCGCATCCGGGTTCGCGAGCACGCGCGACGGCAGTGAGCGAGCCGCCGTTCTGCCTGCGGCTCCGCGGCACTGCTGCGCTTGACGGCGGAGACGGGTCGTCGGGGAGCTTCCCGACCGCGACCATCGGATGGATCCTGTTCACCCCCGAGGCGTTGCACGAGGCCGGCGGCGTCGGAGTCTGCGACTCGATGCTGCGAGTCACCACGGACGGCGCCCGAAGCTTTCGTGCGGTGCGGATCCCGGCCGAGCCGTTCGCTGCGGTCGTTGCCGACTCGCCGCAAGACGTGTGGCTGATCGGCCGGCGCTCTTACGCGAGCGTGGACGGTGGGCGTAGGTGGCGCGCGGTCGGTCTGCCGTCGGATGTCGAGCAGGTCATCCTCGCCGGCCACACTGCGTTGGCGATCGCCCAGGCATGCGTGAAACGCGACCGGTGCGGCGTCGAGTTCCTGCGCTCGGTCGACGGCGGTCGAGCGTGGCGACGCCACGCGTTGCCTCGTGACACGCTCGATCAACTGGTGGCGCGAGGGCCGCTGGTGGCGATGGTCACCCGCACGCGGATCTTGATCAGCGACAACGGCGGGCGAACCTTTATTTCGCGGCGCTCGCCATGTTCGGTCTTCGAACCACCACTGGTCGCGATCGACCCCGCCGACACGATCTGGGAGCTCTGCGCGGGCGAGCCAGGCGCCGGATCTCAAGAGAAGATCGTGTTCGAGTCGGGCGATCTCGGGCGACACTGGGCCGAAACGCTCCGATGGACCCCACAGTCGCCTCCAACTGTGCTCGACTCGGGGTACGCGGGGACGCTCGCGACGCCAGCGGACGAGACGCTCGTGCTAACCGAAGCGCGAGGTGGGCTCACGTTCAGCGACGACGACGGCCGTCATTGGATCGACACGATCCCCGACATCAACGACGCCGACCCGGCACCAGGTTGGCTGAGCTTCCCGACGCCATCCCGCGGGTACGCGTGGATCTACGAGAACCACGTCTTCAGCACCACCGATGGCGGACGCAGCTGGCAACCGGTGCCAATCCGGCCGCTCAACTGATACGACCATCCCGCGACGGTGCCGCTGCTGCATTGATCGCGATGGGGAACAGTGGCCTGGACGCTCTATCGACAATCGGCTTCTCGATGACGGGGCATGGGAGCACGTAGGTCCACGGGCGGGTTCGACCAGATCGCATGGTTGGCGGCCTCCCGTATCGGCTGGCAGCCGTGTGTTCGAAGGTGCCCTTCGAGGTCGCGCCGCTTCAAGCGGCGAGGTCGATCGTGATCGCTTCGACGTGACCGCCGCCGATCGGCGGTTCGCGTCCCTCGTCGCGATAGGAGGCGATCATCTCGCGGGCGGCGTCGAGCAGCATCGCGCGCGCTTCCTCGACTGTCCGCCCGCAGGTGACGACAGCCGGCCACTCCGCGAGCTGCGCCATCGTCCAGCCGTTCTCATCCGGCGTGAAGACCGCGGTCAGGGTCAGTGCGTCAGCCATGCTCGAAGTATGGCGCGCAGCCGGCCCGAGGACGCGACCTTGATCGCACCAGCCCGGCGGGGTGGTCGAGGACCACTACCTGCAGGGACGAGACCATCGCGCGGGCCCGATCACGGAGGGCAGAGCGGTAGGGCTAACGGTGGGGTTATCGGTAGGGCGTTGGTCTACCGATAACTCCACCGACCTCGAGCGAGACATCACCGGCGCGGAGCATCCGCGAAAGCTCAGAGCGGCGCACACGCCACTTGCGCGGGCCGGCCCTCACCCCCGCCAGCCGGCGGCTGCTCACCCACAGCCGCACCGTGGAGGGATGCACGCTCAGTTCTCGCGCGATCTCGGCCGTCGACATCCAAGGATCCTCATCGATCATCGGCCCACTCCCTCACAGCCGGTAGATAAATGTATAGCGGGTAACGCGAAGAAGACTACATGGGGATTGAAGCACTGTGTAGCGTTACGTACGCTGGCGGTGATGGACCGGCTACTGACCGCCCAAGAGATCGCTGAACGCCTCGGAGTCAACACCCAATGGGTCTGGGCACAAGCCCGCGCCGGCCGAATCCCCCACGTCCGCCTCGGCCGGTACCGGCGCTTCAGAGAATCCGCCAATCGAAGCCTGGATCTGCGAACTCGAAGCCGCGAGCAGCGGACCCGCTCGCAGCCCGCTTCAGCACCGTTAGACCCGGTCCGCGGATGGGCCGAAGTGACGCTGAGGAGGCGTCGCAGGACCCCTCTTTCCCGCTGCCGCGCATCGAAATTGATGCCCAATTGATGCCCCACCAGGCCGCTCCCAGAGCGCCAGTCAATCGAGAAACCGCCCCTTAGCAGGGACTTCACGAGGGTGAGCGAGGGGACTCGAACCCCCGACCGCCTGGACCACAACCAGGAGCTCTACCAGCTGAGCTACGCCCACCGTGGACCAATCAATCTACCAGCGAGCGGCTTCGCTCCCGGTCCCGGCGCCCTCGGTGCCGCGTCACGCGTGCGCACCCGCAAGACTACGCAGACGATGCGGCGCGATCTTGATCGTCTCGCGCACGCGGGGCGGGCCCGCGTCCTCTCGGCGACGCTGACCATCCTTGCACTGGTCGCGGCCACGGGCGCGCTTGCCGGATGCGGAGCGGGAACCCGGTCGCATCGGGCCGCGCTCTCGCCATCCGCGCCGAGCACGCTCTCCGCCCCGACGACCACGCCTGCCGCGACAACCCAGACCACCGGCCCGGCCGCCCCGGCGGAACCGGCACCGCTCGGAGGTATGCATCAGCTGCGTATCGAGCTCGGCCATGAGATGGGCCTGGCCGGGCGCAGCTCGGGCGCCTACGTGTACGACATGACGACCGACACGCCGGTGTTCTCCCTCCGTGCCACCACCAAACGGCCGCCCGCGTCGGTTGAGAAGCTGTTCACGTCGATCGCGGCCCTGCACGAGCTGGGTCCGAACGCACGCTTCCGCACCACGGTGCTCGGCCGCGGCTGGCTCGGCCCGGGCGGCGTCTGGCACGGCAATCTCTATCTCCGCGGCGGGGGCGATCCTACATTCGGCTCCTCAGGCTTCAACGACCTCTACGAAGACGGCTTCGGGCCGACGGTCACCGAGCTCGCCGGTCGGATCAGGCGGGCCGGCATCCGTCGCGTCACCGGTCGCCTGATCGGCGACGGCTCGCTGTTCGACTCCAAGCCCGGCGTTCCCTCGAGCGGCTTCGCTCCCGACCTCGGCGACATCGGCGGCGAGCTCGGCGCGCTGACCTATGACCACGGGCTGAGCGGCCCGCGGGGGCCAGGGGCGTTCGCCGCGCACGCGTTTGCACTCGCGCTGCGCGCCGATCACGTCTTCGTCCTCGCAGCACCGCGCACCGGCCACACGCCACTCGAGGCCCGCCCGCTGGCGCGCGCCTCCTCGCCGCCGCTGCAGACGATGCTCCGGCTGATGAACGTACCCTCCGACGACTTCTTCGCCGAGATCCTCGCCAAGCAGCTGGGGGCGCTGTTCGGCGGGGCGGGCACCACCGCTGCCGGCGCCAACGTGATCATGAGCGTGCTCAACACGGTCTATGACCTGCACCCGCAGATCGTCGACGGCTCCGGGCTCTCGCGCCACGATCGGGCCTCGCCGCTCGAGGTGGTCGACCTCCTCCGCTCTGTCTGGCGCACCCCCCCGGGCAATATCTTGTGGGATTCGCTGCCCACCGTAGGCATCAACGGCACGGTCGCGTCGATCGGCGCTGGGACCCCGGCACAGGGTCATTGCATAGCTAAGACCGGCACCCACGACAACGTCACCAACCTCGCCGGTTACTGCCACAGCGCCGGCCATCAGCTGGTGGCCTTCGCTCTCTTCGTCGACGGGCCGGCGAACTGGCAGGGGATCGAGCTCGAGAGCAAGATGGTCGCCGACATCGCGCGGCGGGACCCCGCCGGCCCCTGAGCCGGAGCGTCCCGGCGCCCTCGAGGAACAAACGTCTGCATCGCCGGTAAACCAGCTCGATCGTTCGTCCACTCGACGTATTGCGCTCTAAAGTTCCCCAACCCGGTGCCGATAACTCGGCCACGGGTCGCCCACCGAGGGCCGCTCACTACCGCACGGAGGTGGAAGTGAAGAAGTTCGACGTCTACCGCGCGAGCGTCGCGCTAACCGCGATCATGGCTGTCGTGCTGGCATCCGGAGCGGCCAACAAGTTCTAGGACTGCGACCCGCGCGCGTCTCACTATGCCCCCCGGCGCGCGCGTCTCATATTTGCCCGTGATCAGAGAACGATCTCGCGTCCGTCTCTATTGCGCCGCGGTGTTCGCGTTAGCTTGCGGCTTGGTAGCCCTGGTTTCGGGGACGACCGGCCTCCAGTACATCCACGACCAGCCGCTGACCTTCGCCATGCTGTCCGCGGGCGTGCTGCTCGGCGAGATGCTGCCGGTGAAGATCCCTCGCCGCGGAAATGACGAGCAGATCACCCTGTCGACGCCGTTCGTCATGGCCGTGCTGCTCGCCGGAGGGCTGGCGCCGGCCCTGATCGCACAGAGCGTGGCGTCAGTCGTCCAGGACCTCACCGCGGGCAAGCCGTGGTGGCGAGTCCGCTTCAACCTCGGTCAATACGCGCTGTCGATGACCGCGGCATTGCTGACCATGCGCTGGCTGTCGGTAGCGCCGCACATCGGTTCCTCGCATCCCTTCTCGAGCGCCGACCTGCCCGGCATGATGGTGGGCGCGGGGGCCTTCTTCCTGGTCAACACCGGCGTCGTCGGGGTTGCCGTGGCCCTCTACCAGGGTGTCCCCATCCTCCGGTACTTCCGCAACGACATGGCCCTCGTCGCCATCACCGGCGGGGTGATGCTGCTGCTCGCGCCGATCGTCATCGCGGCGGCGGCCTATTCCGTATTGCTCGTCCCCCTGTGCCTGGCTCCGGTGGCGGCGATCTACAACGCGACCTGGCAGAGCGCGCGCAGCGCGCATGAGGCGCGCCACGATTCGCTCACCGGCCTGCCCAATCGCGCAGCGTTCCACGACGCCGTGGTGCAGGCAATCCAGAACGAACGCGAGGTGTCGTGCGTGATGATCATCGATCTCGACCGATTCAAGGACGTCAACGACACGCTCGGCCACCGCTACGGCGACTTGCTCCTCCAGCAGGTGGTGGAGCGCTTCCGCTCGGAGCTCGCCGATGACGATCTCATCGCTCGGTTGGGTGGTGACGAATTCGCCGTCCTCTGCACCGGCACCAATCGCTCACAATCGCTGCTCACAGCCAAGCGGCTTGCGGATTCCCTGCGTGAGCCGTTCGAGCTCGAGCAGCTGATCGTCGGCACGCAGGCCAGCATCGGCCTCTCGCTGTTCCCGGTGCACGGCGCCGGAATCGAAATTCTCTTGCAGAAGGCCGACGTCGCCATGTACCGGGCCAAGGAGACCCGCACCGGAGTTGCGCTCTACGACGAGCGGCACGACCATCACAGCCCGGCGAAGCTCGCTCTGACCGTCGAGCTCCGCGCGGCGCTCGACCGCGAAGAGATCGTTGTCTGGTACCAGCCCGTGCTCGACCTTCATACCGAGAAGGTGCTCGCGGTCGAGGCCCTCGTGCGCTGGCAGCACCCCCACCTCGGTCTGTTGATGCCGACCTCGTTCGTCGACATGTCCGAGCACACCAACCTGATCAAGCCGCTGACCCAGAAGGTGATCGAGGTCTCGCTCGCGCAGGTAGCGCAGTGGCGCGGCATGGGCTTCGAAATCGCCGTCGCCGTGAACATCTCAGCGCAGGTGCTCGTCGACCAGGACTTCACCGAGCGGGTCCTTACTGCGCTCGAGCAGGCCGGCGTCCCAGCAAGCTGCCTCAAGCTCGAGGTCACCGAGAGCACCCTGATGGCGGACCCCGTGGTGGCACGCTCGGTGCTCCGGAAGCTCGACCTCTCCGGCGTCGCGATCTCGATCGACGACTTCGGCACCGGCTACTCGTCGCTGGCCTACCTCGCCGATCTCCCGGTGTCCGAGGTCAAGATCGACCAGTCGTTCGTCGGCCGAATGGCCGATGGATCCAGCGAGACGATCATCGTCAGCTCGACGATCGATCTCGCCCATCACCTCCACCTGCGCGCCATCGCCGAGGGCGTCGAGGATGTGTCGCTCCTTCCGGACCTCGAGGCCCTGGGCTGTGACGCCGCCCAGGGCTATGCGATCTGCCGGCCGCTGGACGGTGATGGCGCCACACGCTGGCTCGAGTCCCGTGCGGGCGCGGGAGTAGAACGCGTGCTGAACATCGTGGCGTGAGCCAACGCGCGGGGGCGCATTACCTCGCACGCGAGGCAGCCGCCCGCCGAGCCTCCCTGACTCGGGTGCTCACCCGCTCGGCGAGGGCGTCGACATTACCCTCCCTCATCATCGCCAGGTGATCTCCGGCCACTCGATGTACGTGCAACGGGCCTGTGTGAATCTCGTCCCAGCCGCGGGCGTCGCGGGGAAAGCCCTCTAACAGAGACTCGGCAATGAAGAGCTCCAAGGCTGCGTCGTGAGGGGTGCAGGCGTAACGCATGGCGAGCGACGTGGCGCCCGCGAAGTCGAACCTGTCGGGCAACCCGGTCGGGCGTGACCGCATACGTGTCACTCGTGCTGCCAGGTCGCGCCGGGCCTCCTCTGCGAGCTGCGCCAGCGTCATGCGCAGACCCCGTCTACAGACGCGCGCGACCCTTTGGCGCGGTGAGAATGTGTCGCGTACCCAGCCCGGAGTGGAGGCGTCGAGGAGACCGAGCCACGCTACCTCCTCCCCTGCTTCGCGGAGTCGTCCGGCGATCTCGTAAGCAAGCAGACCACCGAACGAGTACCCAGCGACGTAGTAGGGCCCTCGGGGCTGGTTCTCGCGAATGGAATCGAGCATCGGACGCGCCAGGTCCTCGATGCTCCGCGAGCGGTCGAATCGGCCGCCCACGCGCTCCGGCAGAAGTCCCACCAACCGGTAGTCAGGCCCAAGCCTCTTCGCGAAATGGCGGAGGGTTGCCATGGCCGACTCCCATGGTTGGACGAAGAACACGAGCAGAGGGTCCTGCTCGGAGTAGTCGGCAGCGTCCCCGTTACCGGCTGCACGCTCGCGAGCGGTCTCTATCTTGCCGGTCAGGCTCGCCACGCTCAGTGTGGCGTCCTCGAAGAACGAGCTCACCTGGATCTCGGCGCCGAACTCTCGCTCCACCTCGAGCAGCAGCCGCAGGGCGAGCAGCGAGTGCCCCCCGAGGGCGAAGAAGTCGTCGTGGATGCCAACGCCGTCGACGCCGAGGATGCGCGCCCAGATCGCTGCCATTCGTTGCTCAGCAGCGTGCCGGGGCAGTCGTGAGCCAGGCTCGTGCTCGTCGTGGCTCGCCTTCGGTTCGGGGAGGGCGTGGCGATCGATCTTGCCGTTGGCCGAAAGCGGGAGCGCATCCAGGTTGACGAAGAACGAGGGGACCATGTACCCGGGGAGCGTGGCGTGCAGCCGAGCCCGGAGATCCGCTGGGCGCAGCGGCTCGCGGGCAGGCACCACATAGGCGACCAGGCGAGTGTCCGCCAATCCCTGCCCATGAGCGACGACCACGGCAGAAGCGACATCAGGGAACCGGGTGAGCGCCGCCTCGATCTCGCCCGGCTCGACGCGAAAGCCGCGGATCTTGATCTGATGGTCGAGGCGCCCCAGGTGCTCGATGCGACCATCGGCCAGGTAGCGGGTCAGATCTCCGCTCAGGTACATCCGCTCGCCCGGCACGAAAGGATCGGGAACGAAGCGCTCCGCGGTCATTTCGGGACGGTTCAGATAGCCCATCCCGACACCGTCCCCGGCAATCGCGAGCTCGCCCGGCACTCCCACCGGGACCAGCTCACGACCGCGGTTGAGAATGTAGGCTCGCGTGTTACTGAGCGGGCGACCGATGGTGATGGGCGCGCCCGGCTCCAGACGGTCACCGGTTGACCAGACGGTGGTCTCGGTGGGCCCGTACATATTCCAGACACACGCCGTACGGTCGAGGAGCATCTCGGCCAGCTGCGGTGCCAGCGCTTCTCCGGTGCTCACCGCGACCAGCCCGGGCTGGCCGGGCCATCCGGCCTCGAGCATCATCTGCCATGTCGCCGGAGTTGCCTGCATGAACGTGACGTTCGACCGCTCGAGGAGGGAAACCAGCCGTCGACCGTCGGCGGCCACGTCACGAGGAGCGATGACCGTACGCGCACCAGTGACCAAGGGCAACCACAGCTCGGTGGCAGCGATGTCGAACGCGTAGGTGGTTGTCGCCATGATCGTGTCGTCCGCGGTGATCCCGGGCTCTCGGGCCACCGAGATCAGGAGGTTCACCACGGAGCGGTGGCTGATGCAGACTCCCTTGGGTCGGCCGGTGGAGCCCGAGGTGTAGAGAACGTACGCGAGGTCCTCGGCCACGACCGGTGGCAACGGCGCGTCTCCG
>Ga0302314_10016359_pt1 | contig 12541 bp, 11 predicted proteins | sample III_Palsa_N2_3_FD_200533 | JGI IMG/M metagenome (GOLD analysis project Ga0302314, IMG submission 200533) | Peat permafrost microbial communities from Stordalen Mire near Abisko, Sweden - III_Palsa_N2_3 | ecosystem: Environmental > Terrestrial > Soil > Palsa > Peat permafrost | place: Sweden...
AGCGTGTGCATGTCGCCCGCCATCGGGACGTGCTCCACGGAGATGTTCGGCCAGCGCTCGAGCCCCGTCAGCCGCCCGCCTGCCAGCAGTTCACGGTGAAGGCGCTCTTCGCCGGCGAACACGATCAACGCATGCTGGTCCTGCTCGCGCAGGCGATCAAAGAGCTGTGTGATCTCGTTTTCGGAGCCACCGCCCGGGCGGAGGATCCGTCGCGGAAGTCGCAGCACCCTGCGTGCCATTGCCGTGAGGATCGTGCGCAGCGCGCGCAGGTGCGAGGAGGGGGTGACCTGGCCGCGCAGCACCCGGGCCCAGGTGGAGCGCTCGAGCAGTCGCGGCCCGAGCTCACGGCTCTGCCCGATCGCGTTTGAGAGCCCCCCGTCGTAGACGACATAGCCGGGGTTGAGCGCCGCGGCTGCCGAGACCCGTGTGTCCTCCCGGGCTATGCGCAGCGACCAGTAGGCCCCGGCGCACAGTCCCCCGAGGATAAAACGAGGCGTCAAGCCTCGGGCCTCGAGCGTGTCGAGCACGAGCCGCACCTGGTCTAGGTAGCCATCCGTGTAGTAGGAGGCGATCTCCAGCAGCTTGCGCGAGTCGCCGTCGGCATCGCCGATCGCGGCGAGGTCGACCCGGAAGCTCGGCACCCCCTGCGCCGCCCAGCGGCGTGCCGCCTCGACCCACATGCGGTTCGGCCCGATCCTTCGTTGGGGGCCGGCGTTTAGCCACACCGCGCACAGCCCCACGGCCGGCCCGACCGGCTCGGTCAGGATCCCGATCGGGTTGCCAAGGGGATGCTCGATCGTGATCGGCGTCTCGCGTACGCGCGTGCCGTCTGGCATCGAGATCTCCGTCGAGCTTTCGCCACGGGGCGGCTCGCCGTCGGCCGGCGTCCCATTCGCGCCGGCCCCGGTCACGACAATCTCCTCGAGCAGCCATTCGGAGACCCTGTCGAACACCGCGTGAGCGCTCACGGAGTGGGGCAGCTCGGCCATCATCATCGCCGCGTAGCCGTCGCCCTCGCCGACGGTCAGCTTCGCGCCGTGGTGCTCGATTGCGCTCTTCAGCCGCGCGTCGACCGGTCGTCCATCGCGCTCGAGCAGCAGGACGTGGGCCGAGTCCAACCGCGGCGCCGGGGGCTCCGCGAGATCCAGCTCCTGCAGGTCGCGCTGCGTCTCCTCGCTGAGAACGTAGCCGGCCACAGCCAGCGACCCATCGTCGGTGTCCTGAACGGCGGCGGGCGTCTCTGCGTCCGGCGCGGCGGGGCTCTCCATGTAGGAGAACGCGCGCAGCTCACGCAGGTGTGTTTTCCCGCGTGCGGAGGTCCCCCACAGCACGAGGTCGTCGATCGGGGCGCCGGCGACGAGCGCGTTGTAGGCGATCGCTCCGCCCAGACCGATGCCGATCGCGGCGATCCGCCGCGCGCCGGTCGCGTTGGAGAGCCAGCGTGCAGCGGTGTCGGCGCCGTCCGTCCACGCGCGCAGACGTTCAGGGTCGTGCGGGCTGCCGGGGCTGTCGCCGCTGCCGGGAAGGTCGATGCGCAGGACCGCGAATCCGTCGCCGGCGAGCGAGTCGGCCCACTCGCGGCGGGCGCGGTAGGAGCACATGTCCTCCCATCCAAACGGCGGGCACATGAGGATCGCCACGTCGTGTGCCGGTTGCGCGGGCTCGTGGAAGATCGCGAACACAGCGGGCCCCTCACCGCCGTCGCGTATGTAGAGCGCTTTCGCGGCTGATGGCTTACCGGCACCGGTCGGTGCTGAGGGGATGCGAACGGATTGGCTGTTCATCTGCTTTCGAAGGACGCTCGCCACGCCTGGGCTCCTATCGTCAGCCGCCCTCGCCGCCGTTAATGGCGCAGCGCGTCGCCCCCACCACACAGCGTAAACACATTCTCGGTGAAATTCAGCGAAATCGAACATGCGCCGCGACGCATGCTTAGCGTCCGGCCGGGGTATGGTGAGTCGAGATGAAGAAAATCTTGGGAGGAAGGGTTCGAGATGTCGGCTGACTCGCAGTTCGAGCAGGAAGAGATAGACGCCGCGGCTGCGGAAGCCGGAGGGGTGGGGGGCGTCGCGGGAGATGAGGATCTCGACCCTGCCGAACGCGCGGTGCTCGAGGCGGGTGGTGGCGAGGACGGCGGCTTCGAGCAGACCGAGCAGGAGCTGATCGAACACAGCTCGCACGGCGACCAGCAGTCGGCGCACGTGATCCTGCATCACCAGGGAAGCCCCGAGGAGTCGGGCACATCCGTCGAAGACGGCGAGCCCGACCACGAGCACAGCAGCGAGCTCACCGCCGATGCCGAGGGCGACACTTAGCGATTCAGCTTGCGGCGGACGCTGCGCGAAACTCCACGAGTGGCGGACGCTCCTCGACCGTGACGCGGCGCAACTCCATCGCGCCCGACGCCTCGAGCGCCGGCAAAGAGATCGATCCGGACGCGTGCGCGTCGGCGAAGTCCGCTCCCAGAAAGCGTGACTGGGCGGCGACGAGCACCGCGTATGCCATCGCCGAAAGCTCCCGCAGCGTCTGGTGGCGATTCTGGCGCACGCCGAGGTCGACCTGCGCCAGCCCGTCGAGGCCGACGATCCGCCAGGCGTCGATCAGCATCGCGATCTCGACGCCATAGCCCGCGCTGAAGGGCAGCTGTTCGAGCAGGTCCCGTCTGGCCGCGGTCTCACCGGCCAGCGGCTGGTGAAACACGGCAAGCTCGGGCGCGTGCAGGTTGAGCAGTGGCCGCGCCATCAGCTCGGTGACCCTTCCGCCGCCCTCGGGCGCGATCGCGCCCTCGCTGGTGCGAAAGGGGCGACGGAAGAATCCCTTGACGAGATGCACGGCGGGATCACAGATCAGCGGCCCCACGAGGCCGGTGATGAAGTGGCGGGGGAAGTCCTCGGTGTCCGTGTCCACGAACGCCACGATCTCGCTGTCGAGCTCGCCGAGGGCGCGCCACATCGCATCCCCCTTGCCGCGTGCCGGCCCGAGCTCGCCGGCGAGCTCGTCCTCCTGGACGACGGTCAGCCCTGCCGCCCGCGCGATCGCCACGGTGTCGTCTCGCGAGCCGGCGTCCACGACCAAGGCCTCGTCGATCAACCCGGCGTCGAGAAGCTCCGCGACCGAGCGTGCGATCGCCCCGATCGTCGCGGCCACCTCCCTCGCCGGCAGCACGAGCGCGACCGACTCGCTCTTGCGCTCCAACAGATGCTCCAGCGTGAGCTCCTCGGCTGCGTAGGAGCGTCGCGCACGCCAGTCCGAGCGCGCCAGATCCCGGGCGAGCCCGCGGGGCGCGCGCCCGTCGGTTCGCGCAGAAGTGCTGACGCGTACGCTGCGACTGCGGTGGATCGGCACGTCGCGCTCCCGCAGTGCTTGCTCGAGTGCCTCGTCCTCCAGCGCGGCGCGAACCGGCAGCCCGCCACAGCGTCTATACGTTTCGGCGGTGAGCGCCAGGGACGCGCCGCTGAACTGATGGTGCTCGGTGCTCACGGCCGGCTGCGCTTGCTCCAGCACTGCGCGCATTCGCGCTGCCACCCGATGCTCGCGCTCCTGCAATGCCTCGACGGCGAGGCCGCTCAGCTCGTGTGGATGCAGCTCGATGTGACCGCCGATCGCGCGCGCTCCGTGCTCGGCGAGCGTCAGCTGGCAGGCGAGCCAGTCATCGGCAACGATGCTGTCCGCATCGGTGCTCGCAATCAGCCCCTGGTCTCGACCGAGCGAGAGCAGTCGCGCGCACGCCTCCTCCATGCCGGCGCGGCGCGCTCGCCCGACACCCTGAGAGTCCGCCAGCGCGATCACGTGCACATGCAGATACGGCTCGCTGTCTTCCACTTCCCTCACGACGTCGGCGGTCGCGTCGCGGCAGCCGTCGAGGACGGCGATCACCTCGTAGCTGTCGGGCGCGACGCCGCGCTGGTGGGCGAGCGCGAGCAGGCAGGCGCCGATGCGCTGCGCCTCGTCGCGCGCGGGCACGACCACGACCGCTTGGAGCGCTGCATTCGGTGGCGCGAGCTCGCGGGGCTCAGCGTCCATCGTCATCGAAGCGATCGAGCCGATAGCCGCTGCGCCGCGCATCGAGCGTGTGCCGGCCTCGGAGCTCACGGACGAGCACGTCGTGGGCTTCGTCTCCGCGCATCGGCTCCTGCGATCCCTCGCCGCGCCAGCTGACGGCGAGCACGCTCGCGCCGTCTCGCAGCTGCTCGGCGAGCCACCGCGCGGCTGCGAGCAGCGCTGGGCCGTCCAGGTAGTAGAGGACCTCCGAGCAGATCACCACGTCCCACGGTCCCTGTGGCGCCTGCTCCGGAAAGCTTGCCTGGAGGAGCTCCACGTTCGCCAGCCCACCGACTCGCTCACGCGCGAGGGCGAGCGCGCTCGGCGCGAAGTCCATGGCCACAACCTGCGCGCAGCGCGCCGCGAGCAACTCGGTGAAGACACCGATCGAGCAGCCGCACTCCAGCGCGCGGCCGATCGGCCGCGCCGGAAGCGCAGCGAGCGTGTCCTCATACTTGCGACGCTCGTACTCGCTCGTGCGATAGCCCCAGGGGTCCTCGCTGGCTGCGTAGATCCGCTCGAACGACTCTGCGCCCATCCGTGGCGCGCCGGTCGAAGGGCTCATAGCGACTCCGCCTCGAGGACACAGGCGCCGATCTCCACGAGCTTGGGGTCCAGGCGGTGCTGGAGCAGGAACAGGTCGAGATCCCGGCGCGCACGATCGAGCGTGCCCGCGCCGACGAGCGCGCGCGAGCCGCACACCCGCACTGCCTCGGCGGCGATCAGCCGCGCTGCGCCGGCGAGCGCCACGCGACATTCACCGGCCAGCGCGCGCGCTGCCGCGCCATCCTGTGTGTCCTCGAGGCTGCGGGCGCTGTGCTCGAGCCAGCGGTCGATCGTGCCCTGCGCCACGCGCATGCCGCCGACGGCGTGCAGCCGAATCTGGTCCCCGGTCTCGCCGAGGGTGGAGACGGTCTCGCGCAGGATGCAGTCGGCGAGGCCTGCCCAGATGGCAGCGCTGCGAACCGAGTCGCGCGCGAGCCACGGCTCACGCAGAAGCTCGTCCTCACCGCCGAGCAGCGCCAGCACGGGCGCGTCGCGAAACTCGACGCGATGGCTCTCCGAGGAGCGCAGTCCTGAGGCGACGTACCAGCTGCGATCCACCCAGGTCCCATGGGTCACATCCACATACGCAACCCGCCGCGCGCCCGCTTCGTCCCGAGCGACCACCAGCGCACGCTGCACGCCGCCGGCGCCGGAGCAAAACGTCTTGATCCCCCGGAGCATCAACCCGCCGCGCGCGCTCTGCTCTATCCGCGCGGGAGGTCCCTCTCCGGGTCCGGGGTCGGCACCCCAGACCCCGATCAGCAGCTCGCCGCGGGCGACGCCGTCCAGCTCCCGCGAACGCAACTCCTCGGGGGCGTACAGAGCCAGGCGCTCGGCGCCGTTGAAATGTCCATCGAGGATCCGCGCGCTCGACGCGTCGGCGGCCGCGACCGACCTCACGACTGCGATCTCCCACCCGAGCTCGCAGCGCTGACGCGCGCCGGCGCGCTGGAGGATGCCGGCGCCTCTCAGCAGGTCGAAGCTCTCGCGCGGGAAACGCGGGTTGCGGTCCAGCTCACCGGCATGTGAGGCGATGCCCTCCAAGGCGCGCCCAAGGTCGATTCCCGGCGTGTCGAGGAGCGGGCTCAGCTGCTGGACGCTCATCTCCGCTCCTCGGCACCGACGGACAGCGGGGTGACCTCGAGACCCTCGCTCCGGGCGGCGTCGACGAGTGGGCCGATCAGCTCCACCGTGTTCTGGCAGGTGGCCCGCCGGGAGCCGGGGCCGAGGCCATCGTGCATCAACACGACGCCACCCTTCGCGAGCTGAGAGCGGGCGCGCGTGAGCATCGCCTCCGCGGTGTCCCCGCGCCAGTCGTGTGTGTCGATCGTCCAGTGCACGAGCTGCAGTCGGTGGCGTTCGGCGACGCGCAGCGTGTCAGCGGTTCTGACCCCCCATGGTGTTCGCCAGTGGGTGGGCCGTACGCCGACGGTTGCAAGCGCGCCAAGCGCTTCGCGGGTGTCCTGCTCGATCTCGGCTTCGCTCAGCTCGCTGTGGCGTATGTGTCTGTGGCAGTGAAGTTGAGCTTCATTGCCACTTGTCACGATCGCGCGTGCCTGCTCGGGCGCGTCGTGCACGCGCTCGCCGATCAGGAAGAACGTGGCGTGCGCGTCACAGAGCTGGAGCTCGTGCACGACACGAGAGCTCCACACATGCTCGGGGCCGTCATCGAAGGTGAGAGCGAGCGTACGCGGCACGCTCAGCGCGCGGAGATGACCGACCACACGCGGGCCGCCGAGCCTCTGGCATCGCCCGACTCCGACATGGCGCCCAAGTCGCGCGCGTCCTCGTGACGGTCGAGCTCGAACCAGATGCATGCGGAGTGCTCGTCGGCGTCGATCGACCATCGATCGGAAAGGACCTCCACGAGCTGAAGACCCTCGAGCAGCAGTCCCGCTTCCGGCGTGCCGGAGAGCTCGAATGGAGCGCACACGAGCTCGCGAGCTCCGCGGAGCTCGACACGGGCGACGTCGTCGCGGACCCAGACGCGCAGCTCGACGAGATCGTGTGAGTCGCGCGGGCGTAGCCTCACCGCGCGCGAGACCAGTTCGCTGGTGAGCAGCACCACCGACTCGCGCAGCTCGTGCGGGGGCGGCTCGATCGTCGTCACGCAGTAGCGTGCGGCGCGGGGCGCGCGAGAGTCCGGGCAGAGAGAGATTGCGAGGTCCGGCGGGGGAAGCTCCGATTCCATTCCTATCGGATTGCCCCGCGCCCGAGGATTCAAACGTGTGCAGCTGAGATGGCGGGCAGCCCAGACAACTAGCTCGCCGGGTTCGGCGTCTGCGCGTCGGTCTGGAAAGGCAGCTGGCCGAGCATTCCCGTCAGCTCGAACAGGCGCTGGATCTGCGGCGGGCCTGGAACCACGACCAGCGTGCACGCGTGTTGCTGACAGAGCTCGCCGGCGAGCAGGAGCGCCCGCAGGCCGGTTGAGTCCGCGAACGTGAGCTCGCTCAGATCGAGCGTGAGCGCATCGGTTGCATCGGTGCACAGACGCCTCAGCGTCGCATCGAGTGCTGGCGCAGAGGACATGTCCAGTTCTCCGCGCAGGGCGAGCGTGCACCCGCCGTCGAGATGATGCTCCTGGAGCTCGAGCTGCGGGGAGACTCGAGAATCCAAGCGCTCGCTGTCAGTGCCGTCAATCGTCACGACCGTCCATCCCATCACAGTTTCAGCGCCGATGCGACAGACGCGCCGGTGTGACCAACTAGACTCGTGGCACGTGAGTTCGTGATGGGTCGCAGATCGCGCGGCCCGGAGGGGAAACACGGGCCCGGCGTGCGGACTTCATTCCGTTTCCTTCCTTTCCTTCGCCTGGCCCGACTCGAGGAGGGAGACGCGAAGGGGCACCTCCTTGTCTGAGATCGCTGCTGTCCCGAAGGGCTCGATCGCCTCGGCAATCTCCGGTGCGGTGGTGCAGTTGATGCGCGAGTACACCGGACGCGGCCCGACGAGGGCGCGCACGTACATCAACGACGACCTGATCACTGTGGTCCTGCAGGACACGTTGACGATGGGCGAGCGCAGCCTCGTGCGCGACGGCGAGGTCGACCTGGTGCTGGCCAGTCGCAAAGCCTTTCAGCGCACGATGAGCCGCGAGATGATCGCGGCCGTGGAGAAGCATTCGGGGCGCAGCGTGCAGGCGTTCCTCAGCGAGAACCACATCGACCCGGACATAGCGATCGAGTCGTTCGTCCTGATGGGAAGGGGCGACGGCGAGTCCGCCGGCCATGAGGATGGCGCCGCGGATCTCGCGCCGTCGCCCCCGGGCGACGGCGAGAGCTGACCGGCGCCTACGCGGCGTCCGGCCAGGCGGCCTCGCCGAGGACGCCATCGCCGTCCTCTGGCTTCGGTCCGCCGATCGCGATCAGCTCGAGCCCGTCCGGGCCCGCCTCGAAGGCGCGCACCACCTCGGGCGCGACGCGCAGCACGTCCCATTGGCCCAGCTCCTGGAGCTCGCCGTCGAGCAGCACGCGGCCGGAGCCCGAGACGACCACGTAGGCCTCCTCCTGCTCGCGGTGGCTGTGGGCGAAGGGGCTGCGCAGGTTGGACTCGTAGCGGAACAGGCTGACGCCGAGGTCGCGCGAGTCCAGGTGCTTGCGACCGAAGCGCCCCTCGATCCCGGGTGCGCGATCGCCGACTGAGTCCTCGACCTGCAAAAGGTTCACTACCGAAAAGCCGGGCATCGATTCTCCTCTTTGTGAAGCGGGCGGTTACCGGGTAGGTGCGAGGTCAGACTAGCCGCTACGGTTCGTCAGGAACTATGTCAACGGGCAGCGTTTCAGGAGCACAGCCGAGGAACCTGATCCTGGCGGCGATGATCTTCGCGGTCGCGATGACGTTCATCGATCAGACGATCGTGTCGATCGCGGCGCCGGAAATCCGTAGGGAGCTGGGCCTGAGCAGCACGGGCGTGCAGTGGGCGGTGAACGCCTACCTGCTGTCGCTGGCGGCGCTGTTCGCGTTCGGCGGTCGCGTGGCGGACACGGTCGGCCATCGCAAGATGGTGACGCTCGGCGTTGTCGTGTTCGCAGCGTCCTCGGCGCTGTGCGGGCTGACGCCGAAAGGGAGTCTCGCGGAGGCTTGGATCATCGCCTTCCGTGTGGTCCAGGGCGCGGGCGGGGCGATCATGTTCCCGGCGGCTCTGGCGATCGTGGTGCAGACGTTTGCGCTGCGCGAACGCGGCAAGGCGCTTGCGATCTTCTTCGGGATCGCGGGCGGGCTGACGGCAATCGGACCGATTCTGGGTGGGTATCTGACGCAGTGGACGTGGCGCGCGATCTTCTGGGTGAACATCCCGGTGGCGCTGATCGCGCTGGTTTTGATCTTCATCTCAAAGCCGCAAACGGTGCATCGGCCCGCGCGCATGGACTACCGCGGTCTGGCGCTGATCGCACCGGGGGTGGCGCTCAGCGTCTTCGGCTTTCAGCAGTCGGCGGTCTGGGGGTGGGGCAACCCTGCGACCGGCGCGAGCATCGCCGTGGGCGCGCTGCTGCTGGTGGTGTTCTACTTCGTGGAGGCCGGCACCGCTTCGCCGCTGATCGAGGTGAGCATCTTCCGCATTCGACCGTTCCTGGTGGAGAACATGGTGCTGGGCATCACGATGCTGGTGTTCATTCCCGTGTTCTTCTTCGCCAGCGAGTACGCGCAGATCTCACTGGGAAAGACGCCATCGCAAGCCGGTCTGGTGCTCCTTTACTTCTTTATAGGTTTCGTCGTGGCCGCGCAGATCGGCGGGCGGATGCTCGACAGGGTGGGTGCGAAGCGACCGGTGGTGGTCGGTTGTGTGCTCGGTGCGGTGGGGTTCTGGCTGTGGGCCAGGAAGGTCACCGGCCTCGACTTCGGCTCCCAGGAGCTGGACATCATCCTGGCGGGCGCGGGCATGGGGTTCATGCTGGGACCGGCGAGCACGGACGCGGTCAACCGCGCCTCGCGCCTCTCCTACGGCGAGGCGACGGGGATCACGCAGACGGTGCGCAACTACGCCGCCAGCCTGGGCCTGGCGATCCTCGGCACGATCGTTGTCTCGCAGACGCGCTCGCACGTGACGAGCTCGCTGCTCGCCAAAGGGCTGCCGGCCGCGCGTGCGCACGCACAGGCGTCGAAGATCGCCCAGTCGCAGGGCGCCGGCGGCGCGAGCGCGGCGATCCCTCACTTCGTGCGGCTGGACTTCGCCTACGCGACGCGCTCGGTGCTGTACGTGATGGCGGCGATCATGGCCGCGGCCGCGGTGGTGGCGTTCGCGGGGTTGCGGGCGGGCGTACAAGAGGACGCGTCCGAGGAGGATGGCGATCCGGCGGACGCGGAGGTGCGCGGCGCCGAGCTCGCGTGAGCGGCGGCTCGGGTGGTATGGTCCGGCCGGTCACGCGGTCGAGGGAATCCGGTGAGAGGCCGGAACTGACGCGCAACGGTATGGGCTCCGGTGAGTTGCACCGGTGCAGCCCGAGTCCGAGTACTCGCTGAGTGGCACAGACATACGGACCCTGCTCTCGCGATAGGGCGGCGGGTCGTGCCTCTCTCGCTTCTGCAGCGGACGGAGACGCCCCTCCGCCCCTTACAGAAGGAGATCCACCCGATGCGACTCAACATCTGCCGGCTGGCGCTGCCCGCGCTGGTCATCAGTGCCCTGCTTCTCCCAGCCGCCGCGTCCGCGACCTCGACGCCCGCACAGGTCCAGGCCTCTGTGAGCAACGGCGTCGGCTTCCTGAAGTCACTGCAGGAAAGCGACGGCGGCTTCGGCACCGACTGGGTGCTCGGTGCGCTGGCTGCAGCGGACACCCCCGCCGTCAGCGTCCTCCCGAGCGGAGGCTCGACGAACGCGCGCAGCTACGAGCGCGAACTGCTCGGCGACACCGCCACCTGGCCGGGTGAAAGTGAACCGTCGGTGACGACGTTCGAGCAGGCGGCGCTCAATTCCTACGCCGCGGGCATCGACCCGGCGCGCGTGTCCAAGACACAGAACCTGATCGCACAGGTTGTCTCTCACTACCAGCCCACGAGCCCCGGCTACTACGGCTCGCCGTCGGCCTTCAGCGGCACGGTGTTCGGGCTGCTGGCGCTGGCGGAGACGAAGACGACGAAGGGCGCCGAGCGCCTGCCGGCGGTCCTGCTGGAAAAGTCGATCGGGGTGCTCAAGGCAAACCAGCACAACGACGGCGGCTGGACATACGAAAGGGCCGAAGGCAACCCGACCAAGCTGGCCGCGGCGGCTGAACCCGACGAGACGGGCGCCGCGATCGCGGCCCTGTGCTCCGCGGGCGTGCCCACCACCGACCCGAGCGTTGTCAAAGCACTGAGTTATCTCAAGTCCGACCTGGTCGCCGCGACGGGCGCGTTCGAAGCGCCGTTCGGCGCGAACACGGACTCCAACGCGTGGGCGGTCCAAGGCCTGAACGCCTGTGGCATCAACCCCCAGGGCAGCGAATTCACGAGCTCGGACGGGAAGACGCCGGTCGACTTCCTGATCTCCCAGCAGCTGGCCGGCGGCGGCTTCGTCTATGAAGCGGGAGAAGGCGAAGCCAACGAATACTCGAGCCAAGACGCCGTGCGCGCGCTTGCGGGCGCCGGCTTCACCGCGCGGCCTCCGAAGCCCAAGGGAGCATCGCAGTGGGTCGCTGAAAGTGGCTTCCAGTCAGGGGTGGACAGCCCGCTGGCGTTGATCATCAACAACGGGACGGCGACGCTGCAGGTTTGCTCGGTGAGCGTGTCTGCTAGCGGCGCGGAGACGACGCTCGCGGCTGTGTTGCAGGCAGCGGAGTCGAGCTCCTCCCCGTCTGGATGCGTGACGAGCTTCGAGCCGGCGAGTGGGTCGAAGGCGATCACGCAGATCGACGGCAGCCCGAGCCCCGCTGCCGCGAGCTGGCACATCAGCCTCGATGGGGGCAAGGAAAAAGCAGCCAAGCGCTCGAGCAAGATCAAGCTCGGCGACACGATCTACCTGCGCGAGAGCTAGCTCGAGCAGGACGGTGCAAGAAGCCTGCGTCGCGCAACTGACGCGGCGCAGGCTCGAGTCGGAGAGAAGTCAACACATATGCGCACAAGCATCGCCGCATTCACGCTCGCAACTGTGATCTCGATCCTCCTGCCGAGCTGCGCGTGGGCGTCCCCAACAGAGGTCGGGGTGCGTGTTGAGGGCGCGAGCGAAACGTTCTTCGAAGGCCCGATCCTGACCGAAGGCCACGACGTGGCCTCGGCCACGGGCAACACCGAAGAGCATCCCTGCAACGGGACGAACAACAAAGCACACGCCACGCCGGGTCCGACGCCCACAGCGGCCGGCGCCGATGCGATGAGCATCATCGGGGAAACCTTCTCGGGGCAGTGGTATCCGGGATACGACGACTTTCTGATCACGCGGTGGGGACCCGAAACCGAAGGGGAAGACGCGTGGCATCTGGTGGTGAACAACGTCTTCACCAGCATCGGTGGTTGCCAGTACGAGCTTGCGGCGGGCGACGAAGCGCTTTGGGTCTTCAAGGAAGCAGGCACCGAGCCGCTGCTCGCTCTGCTGCCGGTGACTCCCACATACACCTCCGGTCCGCGACCTCTGATAGCGACGGCAACGCTGAACCAGCCTTTCGACGTCGAAGTTCTCGAGTACCCCGACAACGCCGAAGACAAGCCGCCCGCCGCGCCTGAACGCGCCGGTTCATCGCCGCTGGAAGGCGCGGAGGTCGTGGCGGTGGAAACCTTGGCGAAGGGCTTCGAGGTCGTCGGAGGCAGCGATTTGGCGGCTACCGGCGCCGGCGGCAAGGCGAGCATCACCTTCACCACCCCGGGCTGGCATCGGATCAGGGCCATCTCCGTCTCTGGCGGCAAGGAAGTCGCGATCCGCTCGAACCGGTTGGACGTATGCGTGCCACCGAAAGGCCTCAGTGGTTGTGGGCCGCTCGAGCCCGAAGACGACGTGCGAGCTGCCTCGCGCACGCCGGAAGAGCTCAAACGCGAAGAAGAAGCG
>Ga0302314_10016360_pt1 | contig 12540 bp, 7 predicted proteins | sample III_Palsa_N2_3_FD_200533 | JGI IMG/M metagenome (GOLD analysis project Ga0302314, IMG submission 200533) | Peat permafrost microbial communities from Stordalen Mire near Abisko, Sweden - III_Palsa_N2_3 | ecosystem: Environmental > Terrestrial > Soil > Palsa > Peat permafrost | place: Sweden...
ACTCCCGCGCATCATCTTCTCGTCTGTAGACGCCCCCATCGCCCGCGAGCTCGAACCTCTCTTCGCCGCCGCAGGCTGCGCCGTCATTTCCAACTCCTCCGCCTTCCGCATGGCTCCCGACGTCCCCCTCGTCGTCCCCGAGGTCAACGCCGACCACCTCGCCTTCATCGAAAACCAGCCCACTCGCAAGCGATCCGGCGGCTACATCGTCACCAACCCCAACTGCTGTGCAATAGGCCTGGTCCTTCCCCTCGCACCATTAGAAGCCCGCTTCGGCATTGACAAGCTATTCGTCTCCACCCTTCAGGCCGTCTCCGGCGCCGGCTATCCCGGCGTAGCATCACTCGACATCCTTGGCAACGTCATCCCCTACATCAAGAACGAAGAGGAGAAGCTCCAGGAAGAAGTAGCCAAGCTCCTCGGCACTGCCTCCACCAGCGGCTTCCAGCCCGCGCCCCTTACCCTCTCGGCACACTGCAACCGCGTCGCCGTAGTCGACGGCCACACCGAGTGCGTCAGCATCAAGCTCCGCAAGCCCGCTACCCACGAGCAAATCCTCCAGGCATGGGCTGACTTCCAGCCCCTTCACGGCCAAGGCCTCGATGGCCTCCATCTCCCCTCCGCGCCGCTCTATCCCGTCGAGTACGCCGCTGAAGACACGCGCCCCCAGCCCCGCCTCGACCTCATGCGCGGCAACGGTATGGCCACCACGGTCGGCCGTCTCCGCCCCTGCTCCCTCTTCGACTGGAAGTTCACCCTGCTTTCCCACAACACCATTCGCGGAGCCGCCGGCGCCGCTCTCCTCAACGCCGAAATCCTCGCCGTAATGGGCAAGTTCGACTTCCGCGAATTCCCACCGATCGCCTTCGGCAAGCAAGCCGATGCGCTCATACCCGCGGGAGCACCCGCATGAGCACACCGCGCAGCAACATCGTCGTCATGAAGTTCGGTGGCACCTCCGTCGAGGACGCCACCGCCATCCTTCGCACCGCCTCCGTCGTCGCCTCGCGCCTGCGCAAGAATCTCAACCCCGTCGTCGTCGTCTCCGCGATGTCAAAAGTCACCGACACCCTCCTTGCCGCCGCAGCCGCAGCCGGCCGCAACGATCGCGAAGAAGCTCTAAAGATCTCGGACGCCCTCCGCACCCGCCATCTCAACACCGCCGCTGAACTCGTCTCCAACCCCTCCGACTCCCACCCAGACGAACACGGCGATCGCCTCACCAGTCTTCAGCTCAACATCCACCACGACTTCGACACCCTGGACGACCTTCTCCGCGGCATCTCCGCTGTAGGCGAACTCACCCCTCGCACCTCCGACCACGTCGTCAGCTTCGGTGAGCGCCTCTCCTCCGTTCTTTGCACCGCGGCATTCGCACAGCAATCCATCCTGAGCACGCACGTCGACGCACGCACCGTCATCCTAACCGACAACCACTACGGCAAAGCGGCACCTGACGAGCCTGCCATCGAAGCCGCGCTCTCCAAGCAAGTCCTGCCCCTCATCGACCTAGGCCGCGTCCCCGTCATGGGCGGCTTCATCGGTTCCTGCAACGGCATCACCACTACCCTCGGCCGCGGTGGCTCCGACTACACTGCCGCCATCGTCGGCGGCGCTCTCCATGCCGGCGCCATCGAAATCTGGACCGATGTCAACGGCATCATGACCACCGACCCGCGCATCGTCCCCGAAGCCCTGCGCGTCAAAACCATCTCTTTCGAAGAGGCCGCCGAGCTAGCTTACTTCGGGGCCAAAGTCCTGCACCCTGCGACCATCCTCCCCGCAGTGCAGAAGAACATCCCCGTCTTCGTCCTCAACTCGCGCAACGCCGAAAATGAAGGCACCAAGATCACGGCAACGCCCCCACCCTGCGCCAGCCCCTTCAAGTCCATCGCGGCCAAAAAGAAACTCACCATCATCGACATCGTGGCCAGCCGCATGCTCCTCGCGCACGGCTTCCTCGCCGCCGTCTTCGCCATCTTCGACAAGCACCACTGCGCCATCGACATGGTCTCCACCTCAGAAATCTCAGTCTCTGTCACGGTCGACTCCAAAGAAGCCCTCCCCGCCATCTGCGCCGACCTCGGCCAGATCGCCGACGTCAAGTACGAAGGCAACAAGGCCCTCATCTGCCTGGTAGGCGAAGACATCCGTGGCCAATCCGGCATCTCCGGCCAGGTCTTCTCCTCCATCTCCCACGTCAACGTCCGCATGATTTCGCAAGGTGCCAGCGAAATCAACATGAGCTTCATGGTCAACGAAGAAGACGTAGACGAAGCCCTCCGCGCCCTCCACAAGAAATTCTTCGCCAACCCAGATCCCACCATCTTCGACATCGAAGCTCGTGTAGCGGCCATGGACAAAGCGTAGAACGCCCTCCGAATATTCGCATCTTCGCTGGAAAGAATTTGCTGCATTCCGTGGTGTGCCTAGCTACATAACGATCTCTCTCGGTGCGCTCTGGCTTGCAATATCCGCATTAACCCACCTCTTCCTGTCCCGTCGCAAGCCAACTCCCTCCGCATCAGGACTAAACTAGTCCCATGCGTATCCTCATCCTCGGCGCCGGCAAGACCGGCAGACTCGTAGCAGAAGTAGCCTCCGAGCGCAGCCACACCGTCCGTGTCCTCGCCTCCAGCGAAAACACCAACGCCTCCGCCCTCACTCCCAGCTTCCTCAAAGACTTCGACATCGCCATCGACTTCACTACGCCTGCCGCCGTCGTCGCCAATATGCGCACCTGCCTTCCCAATGGCGTCCGCATGGTCATCGGCACAACCGGCTGGTACGGCCACCTACCCGAGCTGCGCGCCCTCGCGGCCCAACACAAGACCGCCCTCCTCTACGGCACCAACTTCTCCATCGGCATGCAGATGATGCTCAAGCTCGCAAAGGAAATGACCGCCACGCTTAAGGACGCCGGCTACACCTTCGCCATCTCCGAGACCCATCACGTCAGCAAGCTCGACGCGCCCAGCGGCACCGCCCTCACCCTCCGTGACGCGGTCCTCGCCACCATCGGCCACCAGGATCGAGGCCTCCACGACGAGATCCCCATCACCGCCAACCGCACCGGCGACGTCGAAGGCGTTCACTCCCTCATCGCTACCGGCACCTGCGACCGCCTCATCCTCACCCACGAATCCAAGTCCCGCCGCCCGTTCGCCGAAGGTGCCGTCCGCGCCGCCGAATGGCTCTCCACCCGCACTGGCGTCCACGACTTCTACGAGGTCTTCACAGAGCTCTAAGGCCGGCCCTTGCACCGCGCACCGATTTACCCTCCAAAGTTGCATCCATCGCCTCCCCCGCCTACCCTTGAACGATGAGCTCTGCAACCGCCCTCGCGCACGCCCCCTTCGCTCTCCTTCCCTTCGAACACAAGCTTGACCGCCTAGCCGAAGTCGCCGTCCGCATCGGCGCCGGCCTCCAACCCGATCAGGAGCTCGTCATCACCGCTCCCATCGAAGCCGTTCCGCTCGTCCGCCGCATCACCGAGCAAGCCTACAAAGCCGGCGCCAAACTGGTCACCACCTTCTACGCCGACGATGCGGCCAGCCTCGCCCGCTACCAGCACGCACCCGACGGAAGCTTCGACTACGCGCCCACCTGGTACTACGACGCCCTTGCCGCCGCCTACAAATCCAACGCTGCCCGCATGGGCATCACCGGCGCCAATCCTGCGCTGCTGGCCGGCCAGGATCCCGCCAAAGTTTCGCGCGCGAACACCGCCATGTCGGTGGCCTACAAACCCGCCATGGAACTTATCACCCGCTTCGCGATCAACTGGACCATCGTCGCCGCCGCCACCCCTGCCTGGGCCGCTCTCGTCTTCCCCAACGATCCTCCCGAGCTCGCCCTCTCCAATCTTTGGGAAGCCATCTTCTTCACCTCGCGTATTACCGGCGAAGATCCCATCGCCGACTGGAAGCAGCACAACGCCAACCTCACCCTGCGAGTCGACTACCTCAACCACAAACGCTACCACTCCATCCGCTTCTTCACCCCCGACAACGCCACCGACCTAACTGTCGGCCTGGCCGATCAGCACCTATGGGCCGGCGGCGGCTCGACCGCCAGCAACGGCTTCTATTGCAATGCCAACATCCCCACCGAAGAGTGCTTCACCACACCACATAAGGCGCGCGTAAACGGCCACGTCTCCGCCTCCAAGCCACTGTCCCACCAGGGCACGCTGATCGAAAATATCCGTTGCACCTTCAAGGACGGCCGCATCGTCAAAGCCACCGCCACCGCCGGCGAAGCCGCCATCAACAAGCTCATCTCCACCGACGAAGGCGCACGCCAGCTAGGTGAAGTCGCCCTCGTCCCCCATAACTCGCCCATCGCGCAATCCGGCATCCTCTTCTGGAACACCCTCTTCGACGAGAACGCCGCCAGCCACATCGCTCTCGGTCAGGCCTATTCCACCTGCCTCATCGGCGGCGACAAGATGTCCAAGGAAGAACTCTCCGCCCTCGGCGCGAACGACAGCCTCATCCACGTCGACTGGATGATCGGTGGCCCCACCATGAGCGTCGACGGCCTCTCCGCCGACGGCCACGTCGAACCTCTCATGCGCGACGGCGATTGGGTCTAGCGCGAGCACATCATGCGTCCCGCAACAGTCTCCATCCCTCGCGCTACCGCGATCGATCTCCCCGCCCTGCACGCTCTCCTTCAGCTCTATTACAGCGAAGGAGACCCGCACCACACCGAAGACGAGCAGCCGCTCCGCGCAACCCCTCAACCAATACCCCTACGGTTTCTTCTTAGCCGAGTTCTCTCCGACACCCACCACCGCACAAAGCATCGCGACAACTGTTATCGCTGACTGCGTCCTCGACCGTCCCCTCGACACCATCTTCATCCGCAAAGATCTTGCACCTCCACAAGACCTCGCGCTGAAACGCAGTGATTCACCCGACTGTCAACTCCGGAACCCCAACTCCTCAATGCCCCGCAGCAGCCTCCGGTGCCTTTCCTGCAGCCGGAGTCGGCGTCACCGCCCGCATCCCCACCTTCGCAAAATCAATAAACGCCCGCGCCGGATCCGTGTGCAGCAGCTTCACAGTCACCTTGTCGCCTACATCCAGCCCCTGCTCGCCCTGGATCACGCGTCCCTCAAACGGCGGCTGAAGCACGCGCGCATACACGCCCTTGTCGCTCGACCCGGTCACGACGGCCGCAAACACCTCGCCAATATGCGACGCCATCGCCACCGCCGCAACCCGCTTTTGCATATCACGCTCAATCTTCCGCAATGCCTTATCCGCGTCATTGCAGTGCGCCGCAATGGCCGTCAGATCCCCATCACTATAAGGCGCCGGCTCTCCTTTCGCCATCGCGTGCAGAACCCTCTGCGTCACCAAATCCGGAAACCGCCGGTTCGGTGCAGTCGAATGCGTATAGTCTCTGGCCGCCAACCCAAAGTGTCCCGTGGGATCATCATCCGACCGCATCAGCATATACTCACCCGGCCCCATCAACTTGATCACCGCCACCGCTATATCCGGATAGTGAACCGAATCCGTCCTCCGTTGAACCTCCAGAAAATCATTCAGCAACACCGAGTTCGGCACCGCTGGCAGCTCGATCCCATGTTGCGCCGCCAGCGCGACAATCCGATCCCACCGCGCCGGCACCTTCACCACCCGCTGCAGTCCACTCCGGCCGCCCTTGCGCAGCGCCCGCGCCATGACGCCATTCGCCGCCACCATCAGGTCCTCAATCAAATTCATCGCACGATTCTGAATCGCCTCCTGCACCGAAATCACCCGCCCATCCACCACCACCGGATCAGCCTCCGACTTATGAAACTCCAGCGCCCCGTTCTTCACCCGCGCCGTATGCAAAGCTTGCGCCGCCTCATCCTGCATCTTCAATTGCTCCACCAACCAGTTCGCCCCCAACGATCCGGGCGCTGTCACCAGCGAAGCATCCGCATCATGCTCCCGCGCACTATCCGATCGCAGCGACATTACATCGTTATCCACCACGCCCGCCGCCGTATTCTCCAGCCACGGCCCTACCCGCGAGTACGCCAGTTGCGCCCGATTTCTCACCAGCGCCAGCGACACACTCTCATCCAGCATCTCTCCATCCTGCCCCACCGTAAACGTCATCATCACCGCCTGCCGGTCGCCACTCTCGTTCAGCGACGTCACCCCCGTCGACAGCTCCAGCGGCAGCATCGGAAAATTCTTCACCGCCGTATAAATCGTCTGCGTCTGCGCCTGCGCATGTTGATCAATGGGACTCCCCTTCTCCACCGCCGCCGCCACATCCCCAATCGCCACCCTCAGCTTGATCCCACCCGCAATACGCTCCGCCACTTCAATCTGGTCCAGGTCCTTCGACGTATCGTTGTCGATCGACGACCACCCCAATCCCCTCAAATCCTCCACGCCCGGCGTCGGTGTCAGTTGTGCCAGCGCCTTTACAATCGACGCCGTCTGTTGATCTACTCCCGGCCCAAATTCAGGCTTGAACCCCGCTGCATGCATCTCATCCAGCGCCGACTGCGCCAAATCGAAGCCACCTCCGTGGCCGCCATGCGTCGGCTTCGATCCCTGCGGATGCTGTGGTTGTGAAGAAGGAATGGACGAGAAACCCTGCGAGCGACCTCCGCCACGCTGGCGGTAGCTATGTTCAGACATGCTCCGCAGACTACCACGCAACCCCTACCCCTCGCCTTCCCCTCTTCCCTGGCAACAGAGCGGACCTGTGCCCTCAACCAGGCCAAAGAGCCCTATCTTTCTTCGCGACTAGAGCAATCCGATACATTTCTCCGATCACCTTCTGGGAGATGATCGAGATGCCTTCGCTGCACTCGCTCAACTTCCAGGAGGCCTCCCATTCTCCCTCGCCACTGTCAAAACTGTTCGGTTCTCGGCACCTCGACCTTCGGCGCACTCTCCCCGAATGCGCTGCGCGACTTCGACTCGATCGGAATTTGTCGCAGTCGCGAACCCCACTCAGTCCTCTTCCACGAAGGCCTACCCGCCGACCATCTCCTGATCATCTGCGCCGGCCGCGTCAAAGTCACCGCCTCTTCCAGTAATGGCCGTCTCTTCCTTCTCCGCGTCGCCGGCCCTGGTGACATCCTCGGCCTCGCCGCTTTGCATGAGCAAACCGCTCATCGCGTCACCGCCGAGACCCTTTCGCCCTGCACGATCAAATCCATCCCCCGCGCCGATTTCGTTCGCTTCATGAGTTCCCACAACGATGTCGGCCGCATCACAGCCCTCGCCATCGCCCGCGACTACACCAGCGCGCTGCTCTCCGCCCGCCGCCTCGCCCTCCACACCTCCGCCGCCGGCAAACTCGCCAGCACACTCCTCGACTGGGCCCGCACAGACGACACCAGCGACCGCCCCACCCCTTCCAACCTCCCCATCTCCTTCCTCATGCAGCTCAACCAGGAAGAGCTCGGCAGCATGGCCGGACTTTCCCGCGAAACCGTCAGCCGCCTCCTCACCCGCTTCCGCCGCGAAGGCCTCGTCGATCAGAGCGACGACCACATGACTCTCACCAACCCCCGCCGCCTCGAAGCCCGCTACCGCTAACCACTCGCCGCTGCCCACTCTCGCCCCTTAAATCTAGTTGCCGCTCGAGAGGGACCTCGAGCGGCAACGTCTCTATCCTGAGGCCCTTTCTCCCAAGAGAGTCCCGAATAGAGCTTCAGCTACCAGTAGTTACCGTCCTGCCGACAGTAAAATTCACTGGTTTGAAGATCAATCTGTTACGCGGCGGCCTCCCCATCCAACGAAGCCGCCAGCTCTTTCTTGGCTTGATCCAGCGTCGCCAGCACCAGCAGCGACGGGCAACCCGTCCTTGTCCCATATCCAGCACAAGGCCCGGCACACGAACAGGGTTTTGGCAATGACTCCTGCACAGCCTCTGGGAGAAAGTTCAATGGCATCTGGGAATCCTCCAACAACTTCATCCTGAAGCCTCGCATCAAGCACCGTCTGTGATACTCATCACATCCCGAGCCTTTCCCTTCCCGAGACCCAGGCTCGCGTCCAAACCCAACCCCGTGACATCCTATAAGTGCATGCCTGCCACCTCACAAGAACCAACGACCCGCGAAACAACCTTCGACCTCTTCCGCCGCTGGGGCTACCTCCAGGCCTCCCTCGATCCCCTCGGACAACTCCTCCCTCCCGCGCCCTTCCCGATCGCCGGCCCCGCGCCCGACGAAGACTCCCCCGACACCAAGGAAGCCCGCCGCATCTACGCCTCCTCCGTTGGCGCCGAGTTCATGCACATCCCCTCGACCGAAAAGCGCGCCTGGATACAGCAGCGCCTCGAATCTCCCTTCATCGATCCCGACGCCGCCACCGCCACCATCCCGGCCGCCCGCATTCTCACCGGTCTCATACGCGCCGACCTGTTTGAGCAGGTCATCCAGCAGCGCTACCTTGGCACCAAGCGCTTCTCTCTCGAAGGCCTCACCGTCCTTATCCCCTTCTTAGACCAGCTCTTCACCACAGCAGCCGAGCTAGGCGTCAACCGCTCCATCTTCGCCATGAGCCACCGCGGCCGCCTCAACGTCATGGTCAACACCATCAACCGCGCCTCCCGCGACATCTTCACCAAGTTCGAAGACGTCGATCCCCGCAGCACTCTCGGCGGCGGTGACGTCAAATACCACACAGGCGCCACTGGAGACTTCATCACCGCCACCGGCAAGACGGTGCATCTCCATCTCGCCTCCAACCCCAGCCACCTCGAAGCCGCCGACCCCGTCATCATGGGCCGCGCCCGCGCCTACCAGGAACGCCTCGCCAAAAATCGCAGCAAAGAAGATTTCCTCGAAGCTCGCCGCCAAGTCCTCCCGATGATCATCCACGGCGACGCCGCATTCGCTGGCCAGGGCATATGGGCCGAAAGCCTCAACCTCGCCACCCTGCATGGCTACAACATCGGCGGCACCATCCAGGTCATCGTCAACAACCTACTAGGCTTCACCGCGCTCCCAGGCGAATCCAACTCCTCACGCTTTGCCTCCGACCTCGCCAAGCGCCTCCCCATCCCCATCTTCCACGTCAACGCCGAAGACCCCCAAGCCGTCGTCCGCATCGCCGCTCTCGCAGCCGAGTACCGCCAGACCTTCCACTCCGACGTCGTCGTCGATCTCATCGGTTACCGCCGCCACGGCCACTCCGAAGTCGACGACCCCACCGTCACCCAGCCCCTCCGCTACGCCAAAATCAAGGACCACCCGCCCCTCTACCAGCTCTACGCCAAGCAAATCGGTGTCGACCCATCCAGAGAAATCGCCTACTCGCAAGGCAAGTTCCTCGAAGAACAGAAGGCCGCCACCGCCGCCAACCGCAAGCCCAAACTCTTCGACATCCGCGACTACTGGCAGCCCTACTACGGCGGCCCTCTTCGCGCAGACGACAACCCCCACACGGGTCTCGACCTCGCCGAGATCGCCTCCCTCACCATCGCCCTCACCACTGCGCCCGCAGGCTTCCACATTCACCCCAAGGTTCAGAAGCTCCTCGAGCAGCGAGTCGAGATGGGCACCGGAAAGAAGCCCATCGACTACGGCATGGCCGAACTCCTCGCCTACGCCTCACTCCTGAAAGCCGGCACACCCGTCCGCCTGTCCGGCCAGGACACCCAGCGCGGCACCTTCAACCAGCGCCACGCCGTCCTCATCGACATCGAGACCGAAACCCGCTTCTCCCCGCTCTGGAACCTCGGTCCCAAGCAGGGCCGCTGGTCCGTCTACAACTCCATGCTCTCCGAGGCCGCCTGCCTCGGCTTTGAGTACGGCTTCTCCCGTGACTACCCCGAAGCCCTCGTCCTCTGGGAGGCCCAGTTCGGCGACTTCGCCAACGGCGCGCAGATCATCATCGACCAGTTCCTCTCCGCCGGCGAAGCCAAGTGGGGCCTACTCTCCGGCCTCGTCATGCTCCTCCCCCACGGCTACGAAGGCCAGGGCCCCGAGCACTCCAGCGCCCGAATCGAGCGCTACCTCCAGCTAGCCGCGCAGGACAACATCCAGGTCGCGCAGCCCTCCACCGCCGCGCAGTACTTCCATCTCCTCCGCCGCCAGTCCTTGCGCAAGTGGCGCAAGCCCCTGATCGTCTTCACCCCGAAATCCATGCTCCGCCATCCCGACGCCATGTCTCCCGTCGCCGACCTCACGCTCGACCACTTCCAAAACGTTCTCCCCGACAACTCCGTCACCAACCCCCACCGCCTGCTCGTCTGCACCGGCAAAATCGGCCACAACCTCCGCGTCGAACGCGACAAGCGCAAGGTCACGGATGTCGCCATCATCTTCCTCGAACAGCTTTACCCCTTCCCCGAAGCCGAGCTCCAGGCCGCCCTCGACCAGCACCCTTCTGCGACAGAAATTGTGTGGGTACAAGAAGAGCCCGCCAACATGGGAGCCCTCTCCTTCGTCATCCCCCAACTCCGCCGCCTCGCCGGCGACCGCGCCGTCCTAAGCGTAAAGCGCACCGCCGCCGCCTCGCCCGCCACCGGCTCCGCCAAGGCCCACGCCCTCGAAGAGAAAACCCTCATCGACCTGGCCCTAGGCCACGAGTCTTAAGTTCAGATCAGCACACAAACCGAGTGCCCTATGTCTCGCTTCTGAGACGAGGGTTGGCAGAATATAGTTCGGCGCAATCAACCCACCGAGTAAACCTCAGGCCCGCTCAACTTGGGCCTAAGCGCCTTACCCTTGCTCGCCACAGCGGTCCGCACCTCGCCTCCCACTAACAAACGCTCGCCCTCGCCGAGCACCCGCACCCTCTCCAGCACGCCCGCGCGTTCCGCCGCCGTCAACAACCGTGCCAGCGGCTCGTCCATCGGCTCTCTTCCCAACCGAAACGTGTTGTAGTGCATCGGCACCATCGTCTCCGCGCCTAAATCCAGAAACCCCTGCAGCGCCTCCTCCGGACTCGTATGCACGCTCCGATAACTATCCGGGAAATATGCACCAATCGGCAGCAGAGCAATCTTCGGCGCCAACCTCTTCCCGATCTCCGCGAACCCCCCAAAGTAAGCTGTATCGCCCGAGTGATAAACCGTCTCCGCCCCCTCAGCCTCAAGCACATACCCACCAAACCCCCGATGCGTGTCCTTGAACATCCGCGCGCCCCAATGCCGCGCCGGCGTAGCCGTAACCTTCAATCCCAACACCTCCGCAGACTCCCACCATTTCAACTCCACCACCTTCGAGAACCCAAGGTCCGTCACCAAATCTTCCACGCCGTTCGGCACAATCGCCACCGGCGCCACACGTCCCCGCCGCCGCATCTCCTGCACCACCGCGCGCAGCGACGGCCGATTCAAATGATCCATATGCGCATGCGTCAACAGCACCGCATCGATCACCGGCAAATCCTTCACGCGAACGCCCGGCCGCCGTTGCCGCCGCAACAAAATCAGCCGCGTAGCAAACACCGGATCAATCAACACACCCAGCACCTTCATCTGCACCAAAAACGACGAGTGCCCAATGAACGTAGCCGCCTGCTCCTCAACCCCCAACACCGCAGGCTTGCGCGGCTCACCCTTGAGTGGCTCCGCATGACTCTCCCTCACCAACCGCCAAAGCTGCTTCAACTTCTCCATCCGAAACGCCATGCTCACTCCTAAACGCACTAACCAGTAGATGGCGCAACCGCGTCCCTCGATGCGGCAAACATCCCACGCCCAACCGGCCACATACCCGGGTGCCCCACATCTCGATTCTGAGATGCGGGTTGTACGATGAGGTCAAGCGACCGCGAGCCGCCTCGATCAGTCAGCCACCCCATGCCCCGCAAAACGCCTCATCCCGCTAGTCGCCGCCGCTTCCTAAAGCAAGCCGCAGCAGCAGCCCTCGCCGCCACTACTCTGCCCTCCCGCACCGCCCGCGCCTCCAGCACCGCCCCCGCGACCTCCAGGAACCGCGCCCCTTTAGCTTCCAACGCCTTCTACCTTCTTCCTCTCGGCTCCGTCCGCCCCACCGGCTGGCTCCGCGCACAGCTCCAGATTCAAGCCAACGGCCTGGGCGGCCATCTCGACGAAACCTGGCCCGACGTCGGCCCCAACAGCGGTTGGCTCGGCGGCACCGGCGAATCCTGGGAGCGCGGCCCCTACTTCCTCGACGGCCTAGTCCCCCTCGCCTACCAACTCGACGACCCCCGCCTCAAAGCCAAAGCGCAAAAATTCATCGACTGGACCCTCACCCACCAGCAACCCAACGGCAGTTTCGGCCCCGCTTCCAACAACGACTGGTGGCCCCGCATGGTCATGCTCAAAGTCCTCACTCAGTATTACGAAGCCACTAAAGACCCGCGCGTCCTCCCCTTCCTCGCCCGTTATTTCGCCTACCAACTCGCCACCCTCCCCTCGCGCCCCTTACAAGACTGGGGCAAGTTCCGTTGGCAGGACAATGCCCTCAGCGTCCTCTGGCTCTACAACCGCACTGGCGACCCCTCCCTTCTCTCGCTCGTCCGCCTCCTCCACTCCCAGGGCTTCGACTGGCAGAAAAACTTCGCCGACTTCCGCCACACCGAACGCATGACC
>Ga0302314_10016363_pt1 | contig 12540 bp, 11 predicted proteins | sample III_Palsa_N2_3_FD_200533 | JGI IMG/M metagenome (GOLD analysis project Ga0302314, IMG submission 200533) | Peat permafrost microbial communities from Stordalen Mire near Abisko, Sweden - III_Palsa_N2_3 | ecosystem: Environmental > Terrestrial > Soil > Palsa > Peat permafrost | place: Sweden...
GGGCGGTTGCCCGTCAGCCGCCGCAGCACGACGTAGAAGATCGGCGTCAGGAACAGGCCGAACAGCGTGACCCCCAGCATGCCGCCAAAGACGGCGGCGCCCATCGCTTGACGCATTTCCGATCCCGCGCCGGTCGACAGCACCAGCGGCAGCACGCCCATGATGAAGGCGGCCGAGGTCATCAGGATCGGACGAAGCCTCATGCGGCTGGCCTCGATTGCCGCCTGGAACGGCGTGCGGCCGGCGAATTCCAGTTCGCGGGCGAACTCCACGATCAGGATTGCGTTCTTGGCCGACAGGCCGACCAGGACGATGAGGCCGATCTGGGTGAAGATATTGTTGTCACCCCCGGTCAGCCAGACGCCCAGCATTGCCGCGAACTGTCCCATCGGGACGATCAGAATGATCGCCAGCGGCAGGGTCAGGCTTTCATACTGGGCCGCCAGCACCAGGAAGACGAGCAGGATCGCCACCGGGAAGACGACAGCGGTCGAGTTGCCGGCCAGGATCTGCTGCTGGGTCATGTCGGTCCATTCAAACTTGAAGCCCTTGGGCAGGGTCTCGTTGGCGATCCGCGTCACCGCGGCCTGGGCCTGGCCCGATGAATAGCCCGGGGCCGCGCCGCCATTGATATCGGCCGACAGGAAGCCGTTATAGCGCATCGCCCGCTCCGGCCCGGCCGACAGTTTGACCTTCAGCAGGGCCGACAGCGGCACCATCTCGCCGGTGGTCGAGCGGACCTTCAGCTGGCCGATATCGTCGGGCCGGGCGCGGAACGGCGCGTCGGCCTGGACCCGCACCGTGTAGGTACGGCCGAACTTGTTGAAGTCGTTCGCATAGTACGAGCCCAGATAGACCTGCATCGTCTCGAAGATGTCGGCCACCGGCACCTGGAGCTGACGCGCCTTGGTGCGGTCGATGTCGGCATAAAGCTGCGGGACATTGACCTGGAAGCTGGAGAACAGTCCGGCCAGTTCCGGCGCAGCCCGAGCTTTGGTCAGGAAGGCGTTGGTCGCCTTGTCCAGCGCCTCATAGCCCTGGCCGCCGCGATCCTCGATCTCCAGCTTGAAGCCGCCGATCGTGCCCAGCCCCTGAACAGGTGGGGGCGGGAAGACGCCGATGGTGGCGCCCTTGATCGCGGCGAACTTCTGGTTCAGCCGCTGGGCGATGGCCGGGCCGTTTTCCGCCGCGCTCTTGCGCTCGTCGAACGGGGTCTCCGCCAGGAAGACAACGGCGGAGTTCGAGCTGTTGGTCAGCCCGTTAACCGACAGGCCGGGAAACTGCACCGCCGCCTGCACGCCCGGCTCTTTAAGGGCAATTTCTCCCACTTGACGGACGACCGCCTCGGTCCGGTCCAGGCTGGCGCCGTCGGGCAGCTGGATGACGGAGACCAGATACTGCTTGTCCTGCACCGGCACGAAGCCGCCCGGCACCGCCTGGAACAGCAGGACTGTCGCACCCGCCAGCACCGCATAGAGGCCCAGCATCGCCGCCTTGCGGCCCAGCGTCCGCTTGACGCCGCCGCTATAGGCCTCGGCGCCGCGCGCAAACACGCGGTTGAAGCCGCGGAACAGCCAGCCGAAGGCGAAGTCCATCCACCGGGTCAGCCGGTCCTTGGGCTCGTTATGGCCTTTGAGCAGCAAGGCGGCCAAGGCCGGCGACAGGGTCAGCGAGTTGACCGCCGAGATCACGGTCGAGCTGGCGATGGTCAGCGCGAACTGGCGGTAGAACTGCCCGGTCAGGCCGTTGATGAAGGCCAGCGGCACGAACACCGCGATCAGCACCAGCGCGATGGCGATGATCGGTCCGGACACTTCGCGCATGGCGGCATAGGTCGCGTCGCGCGGAGTCAGCCCCTTCTCGATATTGCGCTCGACATTCTCGACCACGACGATGGCGTCATCGACGACGATGCCGATCGCCAGCACCAGCCCGAACAGGCTGAGCGCGTTGATCGAGAAACCGAACAGATGCAGCATGGCGAAGGTGCCGACGATCGACACCGGCACCGCCAGCAGCGGGATGATCGAGGCGCGCCAGGTCTGCAGGAACAGAATGACCACTAGCACGACCAGCGCCACCGCTTCCAACAGCGTATGTACCACTGCACTGATGGAGGCGCGGACGAACTGGGTGGTGTCATAGACGATCTGGTAGTCGACGCCTTCCGGCATCGTCTCCTTCACCTCCTCCATATTGGCGCGGACCTGGTTGGCAATCTCGATGGCGTTGGAATTCGGCGCCTGGAAGATGGCGATCGCCACCGCCTGGCCGTTATTCAGCAATGAGCGCAGGGCATAGTCCGACGCGCCCATCTCGATGCGGGCGACATCGCGCAGATGGGTCACCCGCCCATCGGCATCGGTCTTGACGATGATGTCACCGAATTCCTCTTCCGACTGCAGCCGCCCCTGGGCGTTGACCGCAAGCTGGAACTCAAGCCCCGGCACGTTGGGCGAGGCGCCGACCGAACCGGCGGCCGCCTGGATGTTCTGGGCCTGGATTTCGCGCACCACGTCGCCGGCGGACAGGCCGCGCTCGGCGACCTTCTGCGGGTCGAGCCAGATGCGCATGGCGTAGTCGCCCGAGCCGTTCAGCTGCACCTCGCCGACGCCGGAAATCCGCGCCAGCCGGTCCTTGATGTTCAGCACCGCGTAGTTGCGCAGATACTTCATGTCATAGCGGTTATTGGGCGAGACCAGATGCACGACCATCATCAGGTTGGGCGAACTCTTGATCGTGGTGACGCCGAGCGCGCGGACCTCCTGGGGCAGGCGGGCCTCGGCCTGGTTGACCCGGTTCTCGACCAACTGCTGCGCCAGGTCGGGATCGGTGCCCAACTTGAAGGTGACGGTCACCGTCTCCAGCCCGTCAGTATTGGCCTGGCTGCCCATATAGATCATGCCCTCGACGCCGTTGATCGCTTCTTCGATCGGCGTGGCGACGGTTTCGGCGATGACCTTGGGATTGGCGCCGGGATACTGCGCCCGCACCACCACCGACGGCGGCACCACCTCGGGATATTCCGAAATCGGCATCGCCGGCAGGGCGAGCACGCCCATCAGGAAGATCAGCATCGACAGCACACCCGCGAAAATCGGGCGGTCGATGAAAAATCTTGACAGATTCATCGCGTTCTCCAATCAAGGAGTTAAAAAAATTGGTTTAAAAAGAGGCGTTTAGCGCTGAGTCAGCTCAGTCTTGTCCATCGGCGCGTCGGTCGGGCTGACCAGCGCCCCGGGGCGGACACGCTGCAGCCCGTCCAGGATCACGCGCTCGCCCGGATTGAGGCCGCTGGTGATCACCCGCAGGTTGCCGTTGAGCGCGCCCAGCGCCACTTCGCGATAGGCCGCCTTGTTGCCGGCATCGACGACGATGACGAAGCGCTTGTCCTGATCCGTTCCCAGCGCCCGTTCATTGACCGCCAGGACCGGCTCGGTCTTGGCCGCGCCCATGCGCAGCCGGGCGAACTGGCCCGGGATCAGCCTACCGTTGGGGTTGTCGAACACGGCGCGCAATCGCACCGTGCCGCTCTGGGCATCGACCTGGTTGTCGATCAGCTGCAGATGGCCCTGGGTGGCGTCGCCGGCGGCGGTCACCATCTCGACCGGAATGCGGTCGAACTGGTTGGCGGCGTTGGAGCCCAACGTTTTGATCGCCTGCGTCACCACCTGCTCGTCGGCGTCGAAGCTGGCATAGATCGGGTCGACCGAGACCAGCGTAGTCAATACCGGCGAGGCCGGTCCGGCGGCGATCAGATTGCCGACCGTGACCTCGACCTTGCCGACCCGGCCCGACACCGGGGCGCGGATCTCGGTATAACCGAGGTTCAGCCGCGCCGCCTGGAGATCGGCCTGGGCGGCGCGCAGCGAGGCATCCGCCTCACGCGCGGCATTGATGCGCTGGTCGACGCTGCTCTGCGAGATCGCGCCGGCGGTCATGGTCAACAGCTGCTGGCCGCGCTCCTGCTCCTTGCGTGCCCAGGCCAACTGGCTCTCGGCCGAGACGACACGGGCGGCGGCGGCATCGGCGGCGGCCTGGTACGGGGCCGGATCGACGGTGACCAGCAGGTCGCCCTGCTTCACCAGCGCGCCTTCGCGGAAATGGATTTCCTGCACCGCCCCGGCGACGCGGGAGCGAACGTCCACGCGCTCCACCGCCTCGAGGCGGCCGGAGAACTCGTTCCAGGCAACGGCGTCCTGCGACGTAACGGTCGCGACCGATACCGGCACCGCTTGTACGGCGGGCACCGGACCGGAACCCGCGGCGTGGTGCGACGACAGGGCGAACGGGATCGCGACGGCCGCGCCGATGCCGAGAGCAATTGCCGAACCGAGAAAACGCTGACGGAAATTGATGTTGCTCATGATGCTATCCGTTGGTTGGATCAGGCGGGGTGATGAATGCGAAGTGCGTGTGCCTTCCGGGGCGCCGCGGTCTTCGCGAGGAAATCGGTGAACAGGGTACGTAACGACGACGCCCAGGCCGGCTCGGCCTCCAGGCTGCGCTGGAGCGCGTCGGGCCAATCGGTCGGCGCGGCCATCACATGCTCGTCGACGGAGACGCCGCAAGCGCGCAGCCGCTGCGCATAGCGCAGGCTTTCGTCATGCATCGGGTCGTCCTCGGCGGTAACGATCAGGGCTGGAGCCAGTCCGGTCAGGCGCTTCGCGCCCAGGGGAGAGGCATAGGGATGCGCCGCCTTCTCGGCCGAGCCCAGGTAGCTGTGCCAGCCATCGGCCCATTTGCAGCCGACCGCGCCGGCATCGGCCTCGCGAATCGACTGGGTGCCCAGGCACGGATCCAGCATCGGCGACAGCAGAATCTGTCCGGCCAAGGGCGGCGACTGCTGGTCGCGCGCCATCAGGGCCAGCCCGGCCGCCAGATTGCCGCCGGCCTCCTCGCCCGCGACATACATCTGGCAATGTTTCAGGTTCGGGCAGGTGCGATAGACATATTGCAGTGCCTCGAACGCGCCTTCCAGCGCGAGCGGAAACGGATTGCCCGGCGCCACCGGATAGTCGACCGAGCCGACCGTCGCACCGGCATCGGCCAGCAGGTCGGCGACGGTCCGGCCGGTTTCGATCGAGCCGCCGGTGAAGGCGCCGCCATGCAGATGCAGGATGAACGGGGTTCCCCGGCCCTCATCCGGCTGGTGATGGACACGGAATCGCATCGGCCCAAACCGATCGCTTTCCATCCATTCCTCAGTCCATACACGCGCCATGATCGTCGCCTCTTTTGCAATGCGCTGAAGATAAGTGTTCCGATTAGGACCATAAATGGCGTATATATGATTTCATTTTTCACATCTGTGTATAATGGAGCACGGATTGGATCAGTTGGCGGCAATGCGGGCTTTCGTGCGTGTGGTGGAGGCCGGGTCGTTCACCCGTGCCTCCGCGTCGCTCGACACGCCCAAGCCGACTGTGACCAAGCTGATCCAGACGCTGGAGCTGCATCTGCGCACCAAGCTGCTGAACCGCACCACCAGGCGCGTCACCGTCACGCCGGATGGCGCCGCCTATTATGAGCGGGCGGTCCAGCTGATCGCCGACGTGGATGAGCTGGACGGCAGCATGACCGCGGCGCAGTCGCGGCCGAAGGGCAAGCTGCGCATCGACATGTCGGGCGCCGTGGCGCAGCTGTTCGTCATCCCAGCCTTGCCCGGCTTTTTCGAGGCCTATCCCGATATTCAGATCGATCTCGGCGTCTCGGACCGCGTGACCGATCTGATCGGCGAGAATGTCGATTGCGTGCTACGCGCGGGCGAGCTTCTCGATCAGTCGCTGATTGCCCGGCGCCTTGCCGACATGCCGATGATCACCTGCGCCGCCCCATCCTATCTGGCGCGGATGGGCGAGCCGATGCATCCGACGGACCTCGAGAAACATCACCATCTGGTCCATTTCTTCAGCGCCCGAACGGGCCGCGCGATCGGCTTCGATTTCGCGCGCGGCAACGAGCAACTCGAAATCGAGGGCGAACACAGGGTGACGCTGAACGAGGGCACATCCTATGTCGTGGCCGCGGTCGCCGGCCTGGGCGTGGCGCAGTCGCCGAAATTTATGGTCGATCCGTATCTGGCGACCGGACAATTGCGGCAAATCCTGCCCGACTGGACAGTCGAGCCTTTGCCGCTCCACGTCGTCTATCCGCCCAACCGGCATCTCAGCAACAAGCTGCGCGTATTCGTCGACTGGATCGCCGGCCTGTTCGCCAACAGGGTATTTACGGCCCCCTGAGCGGCCTTCTGCGACACACGCTGGGGCTGCGACGCGGCGCCCATTTGCCAATCCGCGTGCGCCGCGATAGTAGGACGGGTGCCGTGCCCGCTTCACCAGATGCCCGAGACCTAACGATGCCAGAGATTTTCGTCACCGACCGCGCCGGAACCGAATTCGCGGTCGATGCCACAAACGGCTTTACCCTGATGGAAGCCATTCGCGACGAAGGAAAATTCGAACTCGCCGCGATCTGCGGGGGCATGATGTCGTGCTCGACCTGTCATGTGTATGTCGACGACGCATGGAAGGCGCAGATGCCGCCGATGACGCGGGACGAGCGCGAGCTGCTCGAGGAATCGGCGCACTATGAAGCGGACAACTCGCGGTTGAGCTGCCAGATCGAAATCAAGCCGGAACTGGCCGGCCTCAAGGTCACGGTCGCGCCTGAGGACTAAAGCCTCGCCGCAGCGTGATGCACGTAAGGGTTGTATAGGCGAAATCTTTACAACCTAAAAATTGCTCGCCGCAACTACATGTAAAATCAATAACTTAATACGATATTGTCATGCCCGGGCCACGACCGGAGGTCGTATCTGCGTTTCGCCAAAGGGCGCTGCGCGCCCGGCCGGGCGTCCACGCGGTTCCGTTTGCGCAGCTCGCGCTGCGCTAATCCGTCCTACATCTGATCGTCTTTCATCTCCCGCAGCGCCGCCTCCGCTCTTCCCCTAATCGCCTCCAACGTGGTCTGCCGCAGCAGCTTGCCGTCGCGATAGACAGGCGTCATCCGGTTGTCCCGCGCCTCGGCCGCCGGAACCGTGCGCCAGCCGGCCGCGTCGCGGATCAGGGCCAGGCGGCCTTTCTTCGATACCTTGCCGCGGTCGGTTGCCGGGTCTTTGTAGACGTCCTGCCAGAATCCGTTGATCTTGATCGCGGAGGCTTTCATCGCCCATTTCATCGTGTCGCGATCGACCTTTTGCAGCAGGCCGCCGCCCATGCCGAAGGCGACATTCTCGGCCGAGAATTTGGCTTCCGCCAGAGCCGCCAGCACCGTGCCGATTTGCTCCAGGTCCATGCCGTCGCCCTGGATGATCCGGACGCAGGGATTGAGCAGCGTATAGCCGCATCTGTTGGTCGATGTGCCGAACGCATCGGCCAGCCGCCGGGCAACCTCGACGACGATCTCCGGCGGGTTGCCGCTGTCCGGGCGCACGACCAGCGTCGCGCCGCTGCGCAGCACCTGGTCCTTGAGTTTCTTGCCCCACAATGCGCTGACGGCATTGAAAACGTCGTAGCTGTCGGAGACCACGGCCACGAGTGTCCCCGGTTTGCCGAACTGCCCGATCATGTTGCTGTAGGCATCCGCCTCACGCTCCCGCCCCCAGCTGGTGATGGTGGAATGCTCGGCGGCGGGAATCGAGAAACCGGCCATCGCCGCGCCATAATATTTCCGTGCGCCCAATAGTGCCGAAACCGTGTCGGTGCCCTGGAAATTCACCAGATGGGCCATGCCGCCCAGCATCGCGCTCTCCAGGCTGGAGACGCCGCGGGCACCGAAATCATGCAGCTTGAATGGGATCTGGCCATCGGGATCGTCACTCGTCATTTCGAGATAGCGCCGGATGACGCGCTTGGTCTCGAAGGACAGGGTGGCGACCGTGGTCGGATACCAGATCGCCCGTAGCAGCGCCGTCTCGATATAGGAGGTGACCCAGGGCAGTTCCCGGTCGGTATTGCGCACCTGGACCAGCGCGTTAAGGGTCGGGACGACCTCGCCCTCCTCGACCGCGACGATCTCGATCGGCAGATGGCCGCCATGCTCATTGACGATCCGAAGCCAGCCCGACTGGTTGAACGGCAGGCCGTGGGCGATCAGCAGTTCTTCCGCCTCGCCGACATCGTCATAGGTGATGGGGGAAAGCAGATACTGCTTGATGAAGGCCTGCAGACCGAAAAACAGCGTGTGGGGAAACCGGCCGCCACGGCTTTCGACATAGGACGAAATCTCTTCCGTCCCGGGCGGGTATTGCAGGAAATGGCTCGCCTTGTAGCTGTCGGTATTGAGGATCAGGTTGCTCAAGAATCCATGCATGGCCGGTCTTCCGATAGCGAGGAATCTGGAAACAGACGGGCAGCCTGAATCGCTCCCGCAGTTTGGGGGGATTCGCGATGCATTTATAGTGAGATGTCAGGCGGGCGGATGGTGGAGCCAGGCGGGATCGAACCGCCGACCTCGTCATTGCGAACGACGCGCTCTCCCAGCTGAGCTATGGCCCCGAAATCCAGTACCGTCTGAGGACGCGGAATATGGTCAGGCGGCGGTGCAGTGTCAAGCCGAGCCGCTCGATTGCCGGGCCGCGCGGCGGGCGTTAGATTGGCCGCCCCTTTTATATTGGAATCGCGATGCTCGCCCCGTTCATCGAAGTCATTTTGATCCTGCTCGATTTTGTCTGGTGGCTTATCATTGCCTCGGTCGTGGTCAGCTGGCTGGTCGCCTTCGGCGTTCTCAATACCCGCAACGATGTGGTCTACAGGGCCCTCGACATCCTGAACCGCATCACCGACCCGATTCTGCGGCCGATCCGCCGCCTGATCCCGCCGATGGGCGGGCTGGACCTGTCGCCGATGATCGTGCTGCTGATCATCTATGTGGTGCAGCGGGAAATTCAGATCGTCTACTACCGGGGTTTACTGGGATAGCGGGCCGACGGGACCATCCCCGTGACTGACTCAGCTCAGACCGAGTCGGGTCCCGCCGCCTGGCTGATCCGCTCGCCGGTCGCCTATGCGCTGATCCTGCTGTTCGGGCTGGCGCTCTATCTGCCCGGCCTGCGGACCATTCCGGCGGTTGACCGCGACGAGTCGCGCTTCGCCCAGGCGACGCGGCAGATGCTACAGAGCGGCGATTATATCGATATCCGCCTGCAGGACGAGGCGCGGCTGAAGAAGCCGATCGGCATCTATTGGCTGCAGGCCGCGGCGACGAAGTTCGCCGGCGGCGAGGATATTCGCAACCCGATCTGGACCTACAGGCTACCCTCGCTCGTCAGCGCGCTGGGAGCGATCCTGGTGACGCTGGCGATCGGGCGGCGCTGGCTGGGTGCAGAGGCGGCCTTTGCCGGTGCCGCAATGCTGGCGGCGACGCTGCTGCTGGGCATGGAGGCCAGGCAGGCCAAGACCGATGCTTTTCTGCTGCTGACGGTCGTAGCGGCGATGGCCGGGCTGGCCGAGGGCTGGATGCCGCCGCCCGGCGCGGCTCCAATGCCTCGCTGGCAGTGGATATCGTTTTGGGCGGCGATCGGGGTCGGCATCCTGGTCAAGGGACCGATCGTCCTGATGGTGGCCGGGCTGACCGCGATCGTCCTCACCGTCCGCGATCGGCGCTTGAGCTGGCTGAACCGGCTGCGGCCTTGGCCCGGTGTGCTGATCGCGCTGGCGATCACGCTGCCTTGGCTGATCGCCATCACGATTTCCAGCCATGGCGCCTTCATCACCCAGTCGCTGGGGGCCGACATGGTGGCCAAGCTGGCGGGGGCCAAGGAATCGCACGGGGCGCCGCCGGGGGCCTATCTGGCGATGTTTCCAGTCACCTTCTGGCCGGGATCTTTGTTCGCGCTGCTGGCGCTGCCCTGGGTCTGGCGCAACCGGCGTGGCCGCCCGGTCACCGTGCCTGGCCTGGATTATCCCGTCCTGGCTGGTGTTCGAGGCGGTGCCGACCAAGCTGCCGCATTATGTCCTGCCGCTCTATCCGGCGATCGCGCTGTTGGCCGGCGCGGCTTTGTCCGACCGGTTGAGCGCACTGCCCTTGGCCGGTGGCTGGCGGCCTTGGGCAACGCGCGCGGCAATCGGCCTGTGGGCGCTGATCGGCCTGGCGCTCGGCGCCGTTGTCATCGCCGCCGCGCCGCTGGGCGACGGCAGGCCGTCGATCCGCGGCATCCTGGCCGCTATCGCCATGTGGGCGGTAACCGCGGGCGGAAGCTGGTTCGCCTGGCGTGGCGAGCGCCGGCAGTCCGCCACGTTGGTGCTGGTCGGATCGGTCGTTGCGTTGGGGCTGACATTCGGCGCGGCGCTGCCGGCGCTGGACGCGCCCTGGATCGCGCCGCGCCTCAAGGAGGCATTGTTCCAGAAGATGCCCGCCGGCCACGGTCCCGTACTGATCGCCGGCTATGCCGAGCCCAGCGCGCTGATCGCCTTCGGCACCGACACCAAGTTTGGCAGCGGGGCGGAGGCGGCGAAGCTGTTGGGCGACAACGACAAAGCGGTCGCAATCGTTGGCGCCGATCAGGCCGATGCCTTCAAGGCGGCGCTCGATCAGGCCCATATGTCGGCCGAGTCGCTGGGAACGGTTTCCGGCTTCAACTATGCCAAGGGCAAGCGCGTTGCCTTGACCCTCTATCGTCGCGCCCCGTGACGGCGGTTCATCGCAATAGCCTGGTCTGGCTGGCGGGGATGCTCGTCATAGTGCTCGCTTTTGCCGTCGACGAGCCGATTGCCCGGGCCATGGCCGGTTTGGACCCGGCAGTGCTGCGCATCGCCCGGTTCGTCACCTGGTTCGGCCAGGGCGGGGTTACGCTTTATCCGACCGGGATAGCGATCCTGCTCGGGCTTGCGGCCTGCTATCTGGCGCCCGGTTTTGCCGAGCGGCTGGCCGGACCGATTCGCAAGGTCGCGGCGATTTTTATCACCGTCGCCGCAGCCGGGCTGGCCGACGATGTGGTGAAGATCATCTTTGGCCGGGCGCGGCCCCATGTCTGGCTTGCGGGCGACGACAGCGGCTTCGGTTTCTTCCGCTATGGCGCTAAATTCGCCTCGTTTCCCTCCGGCCATACCACCACATCGGTGGCGGCGGCGCTGGCCTTCGGCGCCGTCTTTCCGCGCTGGCGGCCGGTCTTTCTGCTGGCGGCGCTGTTGATCGCTCTCAGCCGGATCGTCCTGGATGTCCACTACCTGTCCGACGTAATCGCAGGCGCGGTGTTGGGTGCCGCGGTCGCATTTCCGATCTTGACCGCCCAGCGAAAACGCGGTTGGCTACCGCCTCATATGCCGCAGGATTCCCGTGTTTATGGCGTTGTCCAAGCGGGAGCGAAAAAAAAAGGCGGCGCACGGAACTGAATCCGGCTATGATCTCTTATCGTTGACATGGGTAAACCGATGTTCATGTCTGTAAATACGATTGCAGGAACTGAGCCCGCGGCCCCCCTACCGGCCGCCAATAAAACAGATGATCGTGAGGTCTTAGTGACCAAGTGGTATCTGCGCGGTCGCTGGTTGCTGGCCTTTTGGGTAATCTTGTCGATCGGCTGGGGTACCGCTGTGGGCTATGACCTGTATCAGCGGATCAGCATGCAGGCCGACATGTCCCGCGATGTCGAGGCCGACCTGGACGGGGGCTTCGTGAACGCAAGCTGCGCCGGCGCGGGGTGCGGTACGACTTTGACCAAGGCGACGGCCCGGCTCCAGAACTGGAGGGGCATCGCCTCGACCTATCTGAAATTCGGCAGCGATGAGATGGCGGCGTTCGCGCTCGGTCCCCCGGCGGGATTGCTGATTATCGGCATCGGCGCAACGCTTATCATGCGCCGTCGTACCCGCCGGACGTCTGCTTCCTAAATATCGTAGGGTCTTCGGTCGGCAGTCGAACTCTGCCCGGCGAACGGCTGGTTAGGCAGCGCGCTCCGCGACGATCTTCTCGACCTGCTTCTTCAGGCTGCGCATATCCGCCTCAAGCCGCGCCGAGCGCGCGCCGATCAGATAGGCGTCGAGGCCGCCCTTGTGCTCGATCGTACGCAGGCCGTTGGTCGACACGCGGATGCTGATATTGCGGCCCAGCGCTTCGCTGAACACCGAGGTCTGCTGCAGGTTGGGCAGGAAGCGGCGACGCGACTTGTTGTTCGCATGGCTGACATGGTTGCCGGTCTGGACGCCCTTACCGGTCACGGCGCAACGACGGGCCATGGTAAAATCCTCAAACTGGAGCAATACAGAGTACGCGGGACCAGCGGCCTCGCGTGAAGGCGCGGAAACTAAACGAAGGACAGGTCGTAAGTCAAGCCGCAGCGCCGATTATCGCCACGGAACCTCTCTGTCCATCGCATCTTCCCAATTCCGCCCGTCGAACGGGTGAACCGTGATTGTGGTGAGGTCGATATTGTCCAGGCAGCGGACATTGACGTCGATTTTGTCGGGGTCCGAGCGCGGCACGTAAAAGGCATGGATGCCGCAATGGCGGCAGAAAGTATGTTTCGCGGTGCCGGTGTTGAACTGATAGGTCGACAGTGCGTCTTCCCCGCTCAGCAGCTCGAACTGCTCGGGCGGCACG
>Ga0302314_10016364_pt1 | contig 12539 bp, 22 predicted proteins | sample III_Palsa_N2_3_FD_200533 | JGI IMG/M metagenome (GOLD analysis project Ga0302314, IMG submission 200533) | Peat permafrost microbial communities from Stordalen Mire near Abisko, Sweden - III_Palsa_N2_3 | ecosystem: Environmental > Terrestrial > Soil > Palsa > Peat permafrost | place: Sweden...
GCGCCTTGCGCAGCGTGACCTTGCAACCGATCGGCAGGCCCTCGCGGATTTTGAATCCCGCGATCGCCTTCTTGGCCACCGTCTTCACCGGCTTCTGGCCCGCGATCAGGGTGAGCTCCGCCACCGCGGCATCGAGCTTCTTCTGGTCGCCGGCGGCCTCGCCCACGCCCATGTTGATCACGATCTTTTCCAGCTTCGGCACCTGCATCGGGTTGGTGTAGCCGAATTCCTTCTGCAGAGCCGGACGCAGGGTCTCGTGGTAGGCCTTGAGCAGACGGGGCTGAACGCTAGAGTCTTCCATATCCGCCTTAACCTTCCATCACTTCGCCGGTCGCTCTGGCGACCCGGACCTTGCGGCCGCCCTCGAGCACCCGGAACCCGACTTTGGTCGGCTTATCGGTCTTGGGATCGATCAGTGCGAGGTTCGACAGATGAATCGGCGCCTCGACACTGATGATGCCGCCCTGCTGGGCCGCACCGCTCGGCTTCTGATGGTGCTTGGCGATGTTCACGCCCTGCACCACCGCGCGGGTTTCGCTCGGGATCACCCGCAGCACTTCGCCGCGCTTGCCCTTGCTCGAGCCCGCGATCACCAGAACCTTGTCGCCCTTTTTGATCCGTGCGGCCATGGTTAGAGCACCTCCGGCGCGAGGCTGATGATCTTCATGAACTTCTTCGCGCGGAGCTCGCGTACCACCGGGCCAAAGATGCGGGTGCCGATCGGCTCCTGCTGCTTGTTGATCAGCACCGCGGCGTTGCGGTCGAAGCGGATCGCGCTGCCGTCGGCGCGGCGGACGGGGTACGAAGTGCGCACCACCACCGCCTGGTGGACGTCGCCCTTCTTCACCTTGCCGCGGGGGATCGCTTCCTGGATCGCGACCACGATCACGTCGCCGACCGAGGCGGTCTTGCGCTTGGAGCCGCCCAGCACCTTGATGCACTGCACCCGGCGCGCGCCCGAATTATCGGCGACATCCAGGTTGGTTTCGACATGAATCATCTTCTATTCGCCTCTCAAACCGAGGCCGCGGTTTCGGACGGAACGGGGTTGCCACCGTTGCGTTCGATTCCCGCGGCCGGCGGGCCGCCATTCTGCTCTACGACCACCCAGGTCTTGCGCTTGCTGATCGGTGGGCATTCTTCGATCCGTACCAGATCGCCCACCTTGCAGACATTGCCTTCGTCATGCGCCGCATATTTCTTCGAGCGGCGAATGAATTTCTTATAGAGCGGATGCATGACCTGACGCTCGACCGAGACCGTTACGGTCTTGTCCATCTTGTCGCTTACCACTCGTCCCGCGAGCACGCGTTTCGGCATTGCCCTCTACTCCCTAGGACACGGCGGCGGAGTTGTGTTTCTCCGCCAAAATCGTCTTCACCTGGGCGATCTCGCGGCGCACCTTGCGCACGCGGCCTACCCCTTCGTTCTGACCGGTCGCGCGCTGGAATCGCAGATTGAACTGCTCCTTGCGCAACTCGACCAGCAGCAGGTTCAAATCATCCGGCGACTTGGCGCGGATGTCGGCAATCTTCGCCATCTCAAGCCTCCCCGATGCGGGTGATGAACTTGGTCTTGATCGGCAGCTTCGCCGCACCCAGGTCGAGCGCCTCGCGGGCGAGTTCGGGCGAAACGCCTTCGATCTCGAACATGATCCGGCCCGGCTTTACCCGCGCCACCCAGAATTCGGGCGAACCCTTGCCCGAGCCCATGCGGACTTCGGCGGGCTTGGTCGAAACCGGCACGTCCGGGAAGATCCTAATCCACACCCGGCCGGCGCGCTTCATCGCGCGGGTGATCGCGCGGCGAGCGGCCTCGATCTGACGCGCGGTGATGCGCTCGGGCTCGAGCGCCTTGAGGCCGTAGGCGCCGAAATTCAGCGCGGTGCCGCCCTTGGCCAAGCCATGGATGCGGCCCTTGTGAGCCTTGCGGAATTTGGTCCGCTTGGGGGAAAGCATCTGCTTATATCCTTAACGCTGCGGCGCTTGTTCGGCGGCCCGGCGATCCTGCGACTGCGGGTCGTGGGTCAGGATCTCGCCCTTGAAGATCCAAACCTTCACGCCGCAGGTGCCGTAGGTCGTCTTGGCGGTCGCAACACCGAAATCAATGTCCGCGCGAAGCGTGTGCAACGGCACCCGGCCTTCGCGATACCACTCCACCCGGGCGATCTCGGCGCCACCCAGCCGGCCGCCGCAATTGATGCGGATGCCCTGCGCGCCCAGGCGCATCGCCGACTGCACCGCACGCTTCATCGCGCGGCGGAACGCTACCCGGCGCTCGAGCTGCTGGGCGATGTTCTCCGCCACCAGCTTGGCGTCAATTTCCGGCTTACGGATTTCGACGATGTTGAGCGACACTTCGGACTTCGCCTTGAGGGTCAGATCCCGGCGCAGCGCGTCGATGTCCTGACCCTTCTTGCCGATCACCACGCCCGGACGGGCGGCATAGATCGTAACCCGCGGCTTCTTCGCCGGGCGTTCGATCACCACGCGGCTGATGCCGGCGCCCGAAAGCTTCTTCTGCAGGTAGGCGCGCAGGCTGAGATCGTCGTGCAGCAGCTTGGCGTAGTCTCGTTCAGCGAACCAGCGGCTATCCCAGGTGCGGTTGATGCCGAGCCGGAGCCCGATCGGATTTACTTTGTGACCCATCGGTTTACGCCCCTGCCTTTTCGGTGGTTTCGTCGGCTGCCACTTCCGCGACCTCCGCGACCACGATCTTCAGATTGGACAGCCACTTTTCGACCCGGGCCGAACGGCCGCGGCCGCGGGCATGAAAGCGGCGCATCACCACGGCGCGGCCGACTTCGACGCGCGAGACCACCAGACGGTCGACGTCGAGCGAATGGTTGTTCTCGGCATTGGCGACCGCGCTTTCGAGCGCCTTCTTCACGTCGTGGGCGATCCGGCGCTTGCTGAACGCGAGCGTCGCCACCGCCTTGGCGGCCGGCTGATTGCGGATCAGACCCGCCACCAGGTTGAGCTTGCGCGGGCTGATCCGCATGTTGTTCACGATCGCTTGCGCCTCGTGTTCTTCCACCGGACGGGGAGATTTCGGCTTGCTCATCTCAGCCCCGCTTCGCTTTCTTGTCGGCCGAGTGCCCGGTGAAGGTGCGGGTCGGCGAGAATTCGCCGAATTTGTGCCCGACCATATTCTCGGACACCTGCACCGGCAGGAACTTGTGGCCGTTGTAAACGCCAAAAGTGAGGCCGACGAATTGCGGCAGGATCGTTGAGCGGCGCGACCAGATCTTGATGATCTCGTTGCGGCTCGACGAGCGCACGGCCTCGGCCTTGTGAAGCAGGTACCCGTCGACGAACGGGCCCTTCCATACGGAACGAGCCATGATCAGCCCTTCCCCTTGTTGCGGTGGCGGATGATGAGACTGTCCGTTCTCTTGTTGACGCGGGTTTTGTAGCCCTTGGTCGGCTTGCCCCACGGTGTGACCGGATGACGGCCGCCCGAGGTACGGCCTTCGCCGCCGCCGTGCGGATGGTCGACCGGGTTCATCACCACGCCGCGGTTGTGCGGCCGGCGGCCGAGCCAGCGGCTGCGTCCGGCCTTGCCGATATGTTCGTTCATCTTGTCGGGGTTGGAGACGGCGCCCACGGTCGCCATGCATTCGGCGCGCACCACGCGAACCTCGCCCGAACCGAGCTTGACCTGGGCGTAGCCGCTATCCTTGCCGACCAGCTGGGCGTAAGCGCCGGCCGAGCGCGCGACCTTGCCGCCGGCGCCCTGCTTCAGCTCGATGTTGTGGACGATGGTGCCGACCGGGATCGCCGACAGCGGCATCGCGTTGCCGGGCTTGATGTCGACCTTACTGCCCGACACCACGACGTCGCCTTCCTTCAGGCGCTGCGGCGCCAGGATATAGGCGAGCTCGCCGTCCTGGTACTTGATCAGCGCGATGAAGGCAGTGCGGTTGGGGTCGTATTCCAGCCGCTGCACCGTCGCAGGCTGGTCGAACTTGCGGCGCTTGAAATCGACCAGACGGTAGGTTTGCTTGTGTCCGCCGCCGCGGAACCGGCTGGTGGTGTGGCCATGGTTGTTGCGTCCGCCGGAGCTGCTCTTGCCCTCGGTGAGACCCTTGACCGGCTTACCCTTCCACAGGCCCGCGCGCGAAACCAGGATGGTGCCGCGCAGGCTGGGCGTGGTCGGATTGAATTGCTTAAGTGCCATTTGCCTTGCCCCGCCTCAGCTTAGACCGGTGGAGAGGTCGATCGTCTGGCCCGGTGCGAGATGCACGTAGGCCTTCTTCACGTCCGAACGCACGCCGGGGCGGCCCTTGAACCGCTTGGTCTTGCCCTTGGTCACCAGCGTGTGCACGCCGGTCACCGTCACGCCGAACAGGGTCTCCACCGCCTTCTTAATCTCGGGCTTGGTGCTGTCGGCCGAGACCCGGAACACGATCTGGTTCTTCTCCGACAGCGCGGTCGCCTTTTCGGTGATCACCGGGCTCCGGATCATGTTGTACATCGCCTCTTTCGACATCGTGGCGGCGCGGGCGTGCGCGAATCTTGCTTTGCCGCTCATGCTGCCTCTCCCACTTCGGCCGTATCCGCGACACCGAGCCGGTCGGCCAATGCCGCCACTCCTGCGGTGGTCAGCACGAGCACGTCGTGCTTGATGATGTCGTACACATTGGCGCCACCGCTCGGCAGCGCGTCGATGTAGGGCAGGTTGCGCGCGGCGCGGCCGAAGCCCTGATCCACTTCGACATCGACGATCAGTGCCGAAGTCCAGCCCAGGATCTTCAACTTGGCGGCCAGTTCCTTGGTCTTGCCCGAGGCGGTCGCCTGATCGAGCACCACCAGCTTGCCGTCGGCGGCCTTCTGCGAAAGTGCGGCGATCAGACCGAGGCGGCGCACCTTTTTGGGCAGATCGAAGCCGTGATCGCGCACCACCGGACCGTGGACCACGCCGCCGGTGCGGAACTGCGGTGCCCGCAGCGAACCCTGGCGGGCGTTGCCGGTGCCCTTTTGTTTGTACGGCTTGCGGGTGGTACCCGAGACCTCGCCCATGCCCTTCACCTTGTGGGTGCCGGCGCGGCGCTTCATCAACTGCCACTGCACCACGCGGGCCAGAATGTCGGCGCGCAGCGGGGCGGCAAAGATCTCGTCGGGTAGTGCCAGCGTACCGGCGCTGCCATTGTCGAGAGTGGTAATCGCGATGTCCATATCTGCTGTCCTTAACCCGCGAGCCCGGCCGGGTAGGGCGCTGCATCCGGACGCTTGCCCTTGATCGCGTCACGCACCAGCACATAGGTGCCCGCCGAACCCGGAACCGCGCCCTTGATCATCACAAGACCTTTTTCGGCGTCGACCGCCGCGATCTCGAGATTGAGGGTGGTCACCCGATCCTGGCCCATATGGCCGGCCATCTTCTTGTTCTTGAAGGTCTTGCCCGGGTCCTGGCGGTTACCGGTGGAACCCAAGCTACGATGGCTGATCGAAACGCCGTGGCTCGCTTCCAAGCCGGCGAAGTTCCAGCGCTTCATGCCGCCCTGGAAGCCCTTGCCCTTGGTGGTGCCGCAGACGTCGACCTTCTGGCCAACCACGAAATGCTCCGGCGACAGCGTGGCGCCGACTTCCAGCACCGCATCGGCGGCGACCGGAAATTCCACCAGCTTCAGCTTTGGTTCGACCTTCGCCGCGGCGTAATGGCCCTTCAGCGGATCGGTCACGTTCTTCACCTTGGCCTTGCCCCAGCCAAGCTGGACGGCGGTATAGCCGTCGCGTTCCAGGGTGCGCGCCGCCACCACCTGCACCTGGTCGAGGTGCAGTACGGTGACGGGAACGTGCGTCCCATCTTCTTTGAAAAGCCGGGTCATTCCCAGCTTTTTGGCAATCAATCCGGTGCGCATAGGTGGGCGTCTTTCAGATCTTGATCTCGACGTCCACACCGGCCGCCAGATCGAGCTTCATCAGCGCGTCAACGGTTTGCGGGGTGGGGTCAACGATGTCGAGCAGCCGGCGATGGGTTCTGATTTCGAACTGCTCCCGGCTTTTCTTGTCCACGTGCGGCGAGCGATTCACCGTGAAACGCTCGATGTTGGTCGGCAGCGGAATCGGTCCACGCACCCGTGCACCCGTACGCTTCGCCGTGTTTACGATCTCCTTGGTGCTGTTATCCAGCACACGGTGATCGTACGCCTTGAGGCGAATGCGAATGTTAGAGCTATCCATCGTGGGGGTACTTCCGTAGGCGAGTGAAACGATTAGTCAAAAAGTCGAAGTAAAGTCTTCTTTTTGTGAACAAAAAGAAGCAAAAAAACTTTGTCACTCGGCGGCGGCACGGTCGGTGCCATTCCAGTACAGGCCCAAAGTGACAAAAGTTTTTTGCTTCTTTCTTTCAAAAAAGAAGACTTGCCTTCCTTACGCTGTGATCTTCGCCACCACGCCGGCGCCGACCGTACGGCCGCCTTCGCGAATGGCAAAACGCAAACCTTCATCCATGGCGATCGGGTTGATCAGCTCAACCGCAACCGACACGTTGTCGCCCGGCATCACCATTTCCACATTCGCCGGCAGCGTCACGATGCCGGTCACGTCGGTGGTGCGGAAATAGAATTGCGGGCGGTAGTTGGTGAAGAACGGGGTGTGGCGGCCGCCTTCTTCCTTGGTCAGAATGTAGGCCTCGGCGGTGAACTTGGTGTGCGGGGTGATCGAACCCGGCTTCGCCAGCACCTGGCCGCGCTCCACGTCTTCGCGCTTGGTGCCGCGCAGCAGCGCGCCGATGTTGTCGCCGGCCTCGCCCTGATCGAGCAGCTTGCGGAACATTTCGACGCCGGTCACGATCGTCTTCACGGTCGCCTTGATGCCGACGATCTCGACTTCCTCGTTGACCTTGATGATGCCGCGTTCGACGCGGCCGGTGACCACGGTGCCGCGGCCCGAGATGCTGAACACGTCTTCGATCGGCATCAGGAACGGACGATCCTTCGGACGCTCCGGCTGCGGAATGAAGGTATCGACCGCCTTCATCAGCTCGAGGATCGCATCGTGGCCGATTTCCGGCGTCTTGTTTTCCAGCGCCGCAACCGCCGAACCCTTGATGATCGGAATATCGTCGCCCGGGAAGCCGTAGGAGGTCAGCAGCTCGCGCAGTTCGAGCTCGACCAGCTCGACCAGTTCCGGATCGGCGAGATCCATCTTGTTCAGAAACACCACCAGCGCCGGCACGCCGACCTGGCGCGCGAGCAGGATGTGCTCGCGGGTCTGCGGCATCGGACCGTCGGCGGCGGACACCACCAGGATCGCGCCGTCCATCTGGGCGGCGCCGGTGATCATGTTCTTCACATAGTCGGCATGGCCGGGGCAATCGACGTGCGCGTAGTGGCGGTTGGCGGTCTCGTATTCCACGTGGGCGGTGGAGATCGTGATGCCGCGAGCGCGTTCTTCCGGCGCCTTGTCGATCTGGTCATACGCCGTGTAGGTGGCGCCGCCGGTCTCGGCGAGGACCTTGGTGATTGCCGCGGTCAGCGACGTCTTGCCATGGTCGACGTGACCGATGGTGCCGATGTTGCAGTGCGGCTTGTTGCGTAGGAACTTAGACTTGGCCATCGTCGTCTCTCCGTCGCCCTGATCTTCGTGGGGTGGGGTGGGTTAAATCTTTTACCAGCGGTAGTGGCTGAAGGCCTTGTTCGCCTCAGCCATGCGGTGCGTATCCTCGCGCTTCTTCACCGCCGAACCACGGTTGTTCACCGCGTCCATCAGTTCGTTCGAGAGGCGGTCTTCCATCGTATGCTCGCCGCGCTTGCGTGAGGCATCGATGATCCAGCGGATCGCCAACGCCTGGCGCCGATCGGTGCGAACCTCGACCGGAACCTGATAGGTGGCACCACCGACCCGGCGGGAGCGCACTTCCACCGCCGGCTTCACATTGTCCAGCGCCTCGTGGAACATGCGCACCGGGTCCGCCTGCGAGCCGCCGCGCTTCTTCATCACGTCGAGTGCACCGTAGACGATGCCCTCGGCGGCGGATTTCTTGCCGTCATACATCAGCGCATTCATGAAGCGCGTGATGACGACGTCGCCGAACTTCGCGTCCGGCAGGATTTCGCGCTTTTCCGCGCGGTGACGACGGCTCATGTCCCGCCCTCCTTACTTCGGCCGCTTCGCGCCGTAGAGCGAACGGCGCTTGCGGCGCTTGGCGATGCCCTGGGTATCGAGCACGCCGCGCAGAATGTGATAACGCACGCCAGGCAAGTCTTTGACGCGGCCGCCGCGGATCAGCACGACGCTGTGTTCCTGCAGGTTGTGGCCTTCGCCCGGGATGTAGCTCACGACTTCGAAACCGTTGGTAAGGCGGACCTTGGCGACCTTACGCAGCGCCGAGTTCGGCTTCTTCGGCGTCGTGGTGTAGACGCGCGTGCAGACGCCGCGCTTCTGCGGGCACCCTTCCAGCGCCGGCACCTTGTTGCGCGCGCGGCGAGGCTCGCGTCCTTGAGCAATCAACTGGTTTATGGTCGGCATAGACCTCGTTCCGTGGGCTGGTAGTCAAAGTCGGTTGGTAGTCAAAGTCGGTTGGTAGCAAAGTCGGTTGGTAGCAAAGTCGGTTGGTAGCAAAGTCGGGGGCCTAGTCGCCTGCGCGCGATCGGTTATTCCACAGACCGCTCCCGCACCGGGCGTTGCCGCCCGAGCTGGGTCAATCCTACATCCGGCCTAGGCGCCCATCCCGTGTGAGCTGGGAGAGCTGCGGTGCCGCACGCTTGGTGCCTGCGAAGATAACCGACCACCACCAAAGGCGGGGTCGGCCGAGGGGGCGGAACCTAGGGGCGGTTTGGGGGATAGTCAAGCGTTGTTGGGAATGAGAGGGTAGAAAAAACCGCGGGTAAGCCCTACCCGGGCAGAGACGCGAATTTTCCTTTCCGGACCGGTGAATCAAGCCATGCAAGCGATCGCCGACATTATAAAGTACCTGCTGATCTTCGTCGCGGTGATGTTCGCGCTGCTGATCGTGCTGATTTTCGTGATCGCGAAACTGCCGGACGGCCATCCGCTGAAGCGGCTCATGACTGAACTGTGCTGGCGCATCGGGGTGACCTTCGGCGTGAGCGCGCTGGCGATCCCGATCGAGCCGATTCCCGGCCTCGACGCGGCCTACGACATCATCGGTCCGATCGTACTGCTGATCTACTGGTTCACCTTCTTTCGCGACGCCTACCGATCGGCTGGAACGCCGCCCAGGCTTGACCGCGATCCGCCGGGACGAAGATGAAAACTGCGGCGCGTTGGCCCGCGGTTTGCTTGTTCGTTGTCATGGAGAAAGGAGAACGGCATGACAACGATCGCTTGGGACGGCAAAACACTGGCGGGGGACACCCTGGGAACGCTGGGATCGACGGTGATGCGCGTGGTGCCGAAGATCCGCCGACTGAGCAACGGTAGCCTGATCGGCGCGTGCGGAACCTTCACGATTTCAAGCCGATGGATGGCGTGGATGGAGGAAGGCGGCGACCGACCGACGATCATCGCCGATGGTGACCACATCACCGGAATCGAGATCAGGCCCAACGGCGAGATCTGGCACCACGAGCGCAACGGCTCGTTCCAGATCGCGGGCAACCGCCACGCGATCGGCAGCGGCTCCGGTTTTGCGCTGGGGGCGCTCTATATGGGAGCATCGGCGCAAACCGCGGTCGCCGCCGCCGCGGAGTACGACCCCTACACCGGCGGCGACATCACGCTGCTCGCGCTGCAGCAGGAGTTCCTGCAGGCGGCGGAATAAAACCGCCGGCGAGCGGCGCAAAAACCGCCCATTTGCATGGCACGCCGGCCTGGGATAATTCTGGCCGGGAACAGGCGGGGCAACCGACCTGATATGACGCCAATCACCGGGACAGGAAACATGCGCACTATTAAGTACGTCGCCACCGCCGCCACCGCGTGCCTCCTCGGGCTCGCGCAGTTGAGCCACGCGCAGTCCGGTCCGCCCCCCGGCGCGCCCCCGCCCGGCGGCGGCAGCGGCATACCGAACGGCGGTTACGCCGTGCCGCCCGGCGCCGGGACCGTGAAAGATCCCGCCGGACTGCCGGACTTTTCCGGCACCTGGATGCGCGCCGAGGGCTTCACCCACCCGGACCAATCCAAAATCTTCCCTTTCCTGACGCCGGCAGCACTGGCGGACTTCAAACAGCACATCGCGGTTCATGATTTCCACGTGCCCTGGTCCGACTGCGAGCCCACCGCCTTCCCGGCGATCATCACCGAAATGGGCATGCCGATCGAATATCTGATGACGCCGGGCCGGGTCACGCTGCTCACCGCCGACGGCGAAGTCCATAATATCTGGACCGACGGCTCGCAGCATTTCGATACCCCGCCCGGCGGCACCTATTACGGCAACGCTGTCGGCCACTGGGAGGGCAAAACCCTCGTCGTCACCACGGTTGGGCTCCGCTCCGACAACGACGTGGTGATGGGCCTTCCAGCCGGCACCGACAATATGAAAGTAACCGAACGCCTCAGCCTGCTGCCCAACGGCGAGCTGGAGGACCAGCTCACTGTGACCGGTCCGAGCTACCTCGCCAAGCCATACCGCTATACCCAGTATTTCAAGCGACTGCCGAATGTGCGCGTGGGCGAGTTCGTCTGCTTGCCGTCGAAGAATCGGGACAATGGCACCAGCCTTAACCTCACGCCGCCGCCTTAGCAGCAAGGAAGAATCTTCTTTTCTTGAAAGAAAAGAAGCAAAAGAACTTTGGACGTAAGAGTGATCATCAGTACCAGAAATTCGGATGAGATCAGATGGCAGGGCCAAAGAACGGAAAACGAGTAACCAAAACCACCAACAATCAGGGCATCATCACGGGACTCTACCGGGGCAGCGAAGTTCCCGCCAAGAGTAGCCTCGGCATCTGCTTCGCGATGACCGTGATGTGGATGAAACGCGTGCTGCAACTGCGGCGGGTCGACTACGAAGCCAACGAACATATGACGACCGGCATCCAAACCTATTATATGCGAGCGCCAGCCGGCAAAACCGGGGAAAGAACCCGCGAAATACTCGCCAATAACGGCATGAAACAACTCGAAAGCGGCGACGATTACTTCGCCGGTACCTGCCATGACGCGTTCGAGTGGATCAAGCAAAAACCCCTCATGGTGTTTTCGATCTCGGTCCCCTACCACGCGCTGGCGGCGTTCTACCAGAAACCGCAGGTGTTCTATTTCGATCCGAACTTCGGGGTCTTCGAATATCCCTCGATCGACGACTTCTGCACCTACGCCGGCGCACAAGCGTTCGCCGACTATTGCCGAACGGAGAATGAGGTGATGGTCAATCCGGTGGTGTTGCTCTGATCGGGGTTTCTATGCCGGTGGGAGTTTGGCCGCCTCCGATTGCAACCTGCTTGTGCGGAAGTTTACGTATCGATATAAGGCGTTAAATGGAATGAACTGCCATGCGGCGCCGGTGCGCTGCAAGCCAGGAAGAACACCATGAGCGAGCGGCGCGTTCCTGACGCTGAGTTGGACGGCTATGTCGGCAATAACATCAGCCAGATCTGCCCCTTCGGCTTCACCAATGAGGCGCACGGAACCAATCATTGTGCCCACTTCGTCGCACACCTGCTCAACCTATCGTTCGGGTTTACTTGCCATGGACGGAATGGCGCGACCCTGCGTGTGAACGAGATCTACAACCGGTGCGCGGACCGTGGCGACTGGTCTAGCCTGCCCATTCCGCTGAACTACACTCTGATCTTCGCCACCCAGCCCACCAATATGGGCCACGATGGCACCATGATGGACGGCCGCAACAAACACATGGGCATTTGGAGCTTCCCCTACGTCTACAACTATTCCACCATGGCTCGTCAGGTGTTGAAGGAACTCGTCCCGGATTTTCTGTCTCGGCTTCAGGGCGTCTATGACCCTGGCGGGACGAACCCGGTGCAACTCTTCTACGGTCGGAACTTACCATAGCGATCCGCGACCAGCGGTCTCCCATTCACGCGGCACCAGGTTTGAACGCTATGGCGACATCGGTTGTGCCAAAGTCTTCGCCAAAGAACAGCAATGGAGCATTGCACGTCCGCGCCAAGGCGTAGGAGAACGCATCGCCGAAGTTCAAAACCCCGCCGTGCCCCATGCCGCGGCCGAACTGAATGCGCGCGCGCAGTGCCAGTCGTGCCTGGACAATATCGACTGGGCTCAAGGCAATACCGGCCTCCAACAAGAATCTGTCGAGATCGTCGATCGCCCGGAGTCGGTCGGATTGCCGCCGGGCGGCCAACACGGTGCCGGTTTCCAGATAAGACGCGACTGACATCACGCGATCCGAATCGGCCGCGAGCCTGGTCAGCAGCGCTGCGGCCGAGGCCTCACCGAACAGGATCGCGACCACGGCCGAGGAATCGACGACGATCACGTATCGTCGCCGGAAGCGGCGTCCCACTCCTGCCGGCTGACCGGCCGTGTATCGTAGGAAGTACGCAGTTGGGCCGATAATGCCGCCAGCCGTTCCGGCAGATCGCCGGCGCTCTCGCGCCGGGCGCGTTCGCGGGCCAGACGTTCGCGCAAAGCTTCCGTCACGGC
>Ga0302314_10016368_pt1 | contig 12537 bp, 11 predicted proteins | sample III_Palsa_N2_3_FD_200533 | JGI IMG/M metagenome (GOLD analysis project Ga0302314, IMG submission 200533) | Peat permafrost microbial communities from Stordalen Mire near Abisko, Sweden - III_Palsa_N2_3 | ecosystem: Environmental > Terrestrial > Soil > Palsa > Peat permafrost | place: Sweden...
TTCTGACCGAAGTAGGCGACGTCGGGCATCGCCATGCACAGCAGCTTCGTCACGACCGTGGCGACGCCGCGGAAGTGCTCGGATCCGCGGCTGGCGCCCTCGAGGCGCTCGGTGACGTCGAGTACCTCGACGGTCGTGGCGAACCCGAACGGGTAGACCTCCTCGACCGAAGGCGCGAACAGAACGTCCGCGCCGGCTGCGGCTGCGAGCTCTGCGTCGCGCTGCTCGTCGCGGGGATAGCTCTCCAGGTCGGCACGCTCGTTGAACTGGGCAGGGTTGACGAACAGCGAGACCACGACGACGTCGCACTGTTCGCGCGCGTGCTCGACGAGCGACAGGTGCCCGGCGTGGAGTGCGCCCATCGTCGGCACGAGCCCGATCGTGCGCTCTTCGCGGCGCAGCGGCGCGAGCGCTGAGCGCAGCCCTGCCACTGTGCGCACGGTTCTCATGCGCGGTCAGACGTTCCGTGGCGGTGGGGGTTCATCAGCTTCGGTCCAGTTCCCTGCGGATACCGGCGCGACTTCAGATTTCCAGCGGTTGCTGCGTCAGGTCCACTCGAGCAAGCTCGTTCGCGGCCTGCCACAAATGATACACACGGTCTGCGGCGTGTAAATACGTCTTTCTACTGTGTGCTCAAGATCACAGAGACGGCTCTCACCAGGCGTCGATGTTCGGCCGCTTCTTGCCCGAGCGTCGCCACCAAACGCCTGAGTGCTCATCGAACAGCGTCGCGATCCAGCGGCGCGAGTCGGCGGGGTCGATCACGTCGTCGATCTCGCCGTAGGCGGCCATGTTGACGCCGCGGCCGCGCTCGTAGGCGGCGGCGACCATCTGCTCGAACAGGCGCTCGCGCTCGTCGGGATCCTCGATCGCGTCGAGCTCGCGGCGCATGCCCAGGCGTACGGCGCCCTCGAGTCCCATGCCGCCGAACTCCGACGTCGGCCAGGCGACCGTGAACAGCGGCGCCTTGAAGCCGCCGCCGGCCATTGCCTGGGCGCCGAGCCCGTAGCCCTTGCGCAGCACGATCGTGCCCGTCGGCACGCTCAGGTTGGCGCCGCCGAGGAACAGTCGCGCGAAGTGACGCACGGTCGCTGTCTGCTCGGCGGCGGGGCCGACCATGAAGCCGGGCGTGTCGCACAGGAAGAGCACGGGCAGCTCGAACGCGTCGCACAACTGCAGGAAGCGCGCGGCCTTGTCCGCGCCGTCGGCGTCGATCGCGCCGCCGAGGTGCGTCGGATCGTTGGCCAGCACGCCCAGTGGACGGCCGTCGACGCGCGCGAGCGCCGTCAGCATCCCCGCTCCGAAGCCGCGCCGCAGCTCCAGCACCGAGCCTTCGTCGAACAGCGTTGCGACGACGCGCCGCACGTCGTAGATGCGCTTGCGCTGCTCCGGGATCAGTTCGCGCAGCAGCTCCTGGTCGGGCACCGACGGGCGCTCCGCGCCGGGCGTCGCGCCCGCGAAGTAGGACAGGTAACGCTTGGCGAGCACCACCGCCTCGGCGTCGTCGGCGGCACGCAGGTCGACCACGCCGTTCGCCCACTGCACCTCGATCGGGCCGACATCGCCCGGAGCGTAGACACCCAGCCCGCCACCCTCGATCATCGCCGGGCCGCCCATGCCGATGCTCGAGTCCTCGGTTGCGATCACCACGTCGCAGCAGCCGAGCAGCGCGGCGTTGCCGGCAAAGCAGTAGCCGGAGGCGACGCCCACCAGTGGGACGAGGCCGCTCAGCTGCGCGAACAGCTCGAACGCGCGGCAGTCGAGGCCCGCGACGATCGGCATGTCGACGTCGCCTGGGCGCCCGCCGCCGCCCTCTGCGAACAGCACCACAGGCAGTCGCCGGCGCTCGGCAAGCTCGAACAGGCGGTCCTTCTTGGCGTGGTTGCGCATGCCCTGCGTTCCCGCCAGGACGGTGTAGTCGTATGACATCGCCACGCATTGGCGACCCTCGAGCCTGCCGACGCCGCCGACCAGCCCATCGGCTGGGGTGCGAGCGATCAGCTCCTCGCGCGGGCGTCTGGCCTCCTGGGCGGCGAACAGCAGCGGGCCATACTCGACGAACGTGTCCGCGTCGAGCAGGTCGGCGAGGTTCTCGCGCGCCGTGCGCCGGCCGCGCTCGCGGCGCTGTGCGACCGCCTCCGGACGTGCAGCGTCGAGCCCGATCTCATGGCGCTCGCGCACCGCCCGCAGGTCTGCGCGCTCGCCGTCGGGGGTCTTCTCGCCCTGGCGCACAGCGCTCGGGCCGCTGCCGGCGCCCGCCTCCCCCTTCGGGGAGGATGCGATCGTAAGCAGCAGCTGGCCCTCCTGCACCGCGTCACCGACGGCGACCGCCACGCCACGGATCACTCCGTCGGTGTCCGCGAGGACCTCGTGCTCCATCTTCATCGCCTCGAGCACGACCAGCGCGCTGCCCACGTCGACGTGCTCGTCGCGCTCGTGGGCGATCGTGACCACCACCCCCGCGAACGGAGCGGTCACCTGGTGCTCGACGGTCGATGCCATCGCGAGATCATCGCTCACAGGCACTTCGTCAGTCGGGCCGGAGTTTGCGTTGATCGCAGCGTCGCCGCTCGCGCGTGCTCTCGCTGCCAGCAATTACCATCCGCCCGGTGTCCTCGCAGCAGCATGAGCGGTCGGCGTCCGAACGGCGCGAGTCCCTGAAGGAGGTCTTCAAGCAGGCACGTGCCTGCACGCGCTGCGCCGAGCTCGCGGCGACGCGCAAAACGGTCGTGTTCGGCGCCGGCAACGCCAACGCGGAGCTGATGTTCATCGGCGAGGCGCCAGGCGCCAGCGAGGACGAGCAGGGTGTCCCGTTTGTCGGTCGCGCGGGCAAACTGCTCGAGACGCTGCTGGAGGAGATAGGAATGGCGCGCTCGGAGGTGTTCATCGCGAACACTTTGAAGTGCCTCAGATACAACGCACTCGTACAGCTCGGCGATGGTTCCTGGGAGCGGATCGGCCGTCTGGTGCGCTCACGGTACGCCGGCGAGGTGATGTCCGTGGGTGAGCACGGAGAGCTGGTCAAGCGCAGGGTCAGCGGCTGGCACGCGAGCCCGCTGGGTGGGCGCTCGGTGTATCGGCTCACATATCGCTCGTGCAAGAACGCGGGGACGAGCCGTGTAGGCATTCAGCTGACCGGCGATCACCCGGTGCTCACCGAGCGTGGGTATGTGCCCGTGCAGGATCTGCACAGTGGTGACCGGATCGCCACCGGGCAGGGTCTGAGCGCCCTCGCTCGAGACGTTGTTTGTGGAACATTGCTCGGTGACGGCTGCCTGCAGGCAAAGTCCTCGGCGCTTACGTTCTCGCATTCCCAGCGCCAGGGTGACTATGCGCGTCTGAAGGCGGAGCTTCTGTCTGAGCTCGGCGTCAACGTCGAAGAGCGCGAGGTCGCCGCGGTGGCAGGCGGCGACCGTCTTTATCCCGTCATTCACGTGCGCACACTGGCTCAGCGCGCACTGCGAACAATGCGGCAGGATTTTTATCGCCCGCACAAGGTGGTTCCCGTTTGGCTCGATGCTGAGCTCAACCCGAGGATGCTGGCGTTCTGGTTCATGGACGACGGCTATACGCGTATCCGGGAGGGCGGTCGTCGGCCGCTGGCCGAGATCGCCACGAATTCGTTCTCCGACTCGGACATTCAGACCCTTATCGCGGGGCTCAGCCGCCTCGGCCTGCCTGCGAAGGCCTCGCGAAGCAGGCTGTACTTCGATGTTCATGCCACGGAGCGCCTCAGCGAGTTGATCGCCCCGTATGTGCTGCCTTCAATGCGCTACAAGCTTCACCCCGACGTGGATGAGCGCGTCCCGTTCGATCGCGCGCAGCTCGAGCACGGACCGACGACCGTCTTCTATGACGAGGTCGAGGTTGAGGACATCACCGACCGCAAGCGCGACGACGTGACGTTCTTCTGCATCGACGTGGAGGACACGCACAATTTCGTGACGGCGGGCGGCGTGGTGCACAACTGCCGCCCTCCCGGCAACCGCGACCCGATGCCGATCGAGCTGGACAACTGCCACGAGTACCTGCTGCGCCAGGTCGAGCTGATCGAGCCGACGGTGATCTGTACGCTCGGCAACTTCTCGACGAAGCTCCTGCGCGGCGATCCGACCGGCATCACGCGTCTGCATGGACAGCCCGAGATACTCGTGCTGGGCGCGCGCGCGGTGCGCCTCTACCCGATCTACCATCCTGCGGCCGCGCTCTACACGCCGCGCATGCTCGAGACGTTGCGCGAGGACTTCACGCGCCTGCCGGAGCTGCTCGCACTCGGCGCGCCCGAGCAGCCCTCGGCGCAAGAGCCACCGGAACCGGCCCCGGAGGCCGATCTCCCGGAGGCTCCCACGAGCCCGCGCGGGGCTCCGGCGCAGGCGACGCAGCGCGACGCGGACGTCGATCAGCTCGGCTTGTTCTAGACGCCCGTCCAGTGATGTATCCCCTGCAAAAGAGGACTTTCTGCGATCGCGTCCAAAAAACTTCGCGAGGTCCTAAAGTCGCAAGGCACGGCTGCCGATGTAGATCATGTCTCCATCCCTCCAGGAGTAACGGCCGGCCCGCGCACCATTCTCCCGCGGGCCGGCCTTTTTTTGTGCAGGCACGCGTTTTCACCGGGACATGCGCCGTCAGGCTTTAGAGTCTCCGGGTGGCCATACGAAGCGTCGAAACCAGCGGTCCCGCCGAGACCGAATCGCTCGGCGCGGAGTTGGCGGGGATCCTCGACGACGGCGACCTCGTACTGGTGCTCGGTGAGCTCGGCTCGGGAAAGACGACGCTCGTGCGCGGAGCTGCGCGCGCGCTCGGGGTCAGCGATCCGGTCACCAGTCCCACCTTCAGCATCGGTCACCGCTACGCCGGGGGCACGGTGACGGTTTCGCACCTGGATCTCTACCGTCTCGCATCGCTCGAGCGCGAGGACCCGGAGCTGCTCGCCGACTATCTCGGACCGGGCCGGATCGCATTTGTCGAGTGGCCCGAGCAGGGCAGCGCCGAGCTCGCGGGCGCGCGCATGCGCGTGACCCTCAGTCACGGCGGTGGCGACCGCCGCCGCATCGATGTGGACGAGCTTGCCGAGCTGGCCGGCGGTGGTGGTTCGTCGTGATCGTGCTCGGCTTCGACACCTCCACCTCCGCGACCACCGTCGCGCTGCGCTTGAGCGATGGGAGCAGCACGCAGGCGCGCGACGATCCGCCTGCCGGTGCGCACCCCGGGCACGCGACGAAGCTGCTCGACATGGCCCGCGAGCTGCTTGAGGCGGCCACCGTCCCATGGGCCGCTGTCGATCGGGTCGCGGTCGGGGTCGGTCCCGGGACGTTCACAGGCCTGCGCGTCGGCGTGGCGACGGCGCGCGGGCTCGCACAGTCACTGTCCGCCGAGCTCGTCGGGGTTTCCAGCCCACGCGCGCTTGCTCTGGCCGCATTTGCGCCCGCGCTAACGGTTGCGCCCGAGCGGCTCGCGTCTGCGCGTGCGGTCGAGCAGCCGGCTGTGCTCGCCGTGATCGATGCGCGCCGCGGCGAGGTCTTCGCGGCCGCCTACGAAGCCGGCGAGGATCGCTTGCCGCGCGAGATCGCGGCCCCGCGCGCACTCGCCCCGGGGGATCTCGGGCTGCTCGTTGCGGAGGCTGAGGGGCTCGCCGGGGCACACCATGGCTGGCTCGCGGTTGGCGAGGGCGCGGTCCGCTTCCGCGAGCAGATCGAGCTCCCAGCGGTGCGCGTGCCGCCCGACTCCTCCGCTCTGCATCTCCTCAGCGCCACGGCGATCTGCGCGCTGGGCGCGCACGCTGGGGCAGCGGCTGTGGATGCGCTCGTGCCGGACTACCGCCGTCGCCCGGACGCGGAGCTAGCCTTGGTGGGTGGGGGAAAGGCCTCTTGAGATGACCGAGCGAACCGCCCACGAGCAGCCGATCGCATCGTCCCCGCATCGTCCCGGTACGGGGGAGGGGGAGCACGCGCCACCCCTCGAGGTGCGGCGCTTGAGCTACCAGGATCTGCCACAGGTGATCGCGGTCGAGCGGCGTGTGTTCCCGACGCCGTGGTCGCTTGCGATGTTCGTGCTGGAGCTCTCCAAGCAGTCGGGCATCTGCCTGGCGGCAACTGAGCGTGGCGCGGACGGCGAGTGGCGACTCGTCGGCTATCTGATCTGCTCGCGCTACGACACGGTCTGGCACGTGATGAACATCGCCGTCGACACAGACCATCAGCGCAAGGGGATCGCCTCGGCGCTGCTCGCCGAGCTCTATCAGCGCGTCGGTGACGCGCACGCTCGCTTCACGCTGGAGGTGCGCCGCTCCAACGCGGTCGCGATCCACCTGTACGAGCGCGAGGGCTTTCGCGCGGCGGGAACTCGCCGGCGCTACTACCAGGACAACGGCGAGGACGCACTGGTGATGTGGCGCACGCCCGCCACGCTGCAGGGCTCGCTCGAGGACGTGCCCAATCCCGGACCGGTGGGACCGATTTGACGATCCTCGCGCTCGAGACGAGCTGCGACGACACGTGCGCGGCGGTCGTCGACGCGGGTGGGCGCATGCGCTCGAACGTGATCTCCTCGCAGGAGGTGCATGCGCGCTTCGGCGGCGTGGTGCCGGAGATCGCCTCACGCCATCACCTGGAGATCGTCAACCTGGTCGTCGAAGAGGCGCTCGCACGCGCCGGTGCGTCGCTCGACGACGTCGAGATGGTAGCGGCCACGCAGGGACCCGGGCTCGTGGGCGCGCTGCTGGTCGGCCTGTCGACCGCAAAGGCGCTGGCGGCCGCCAGGGAGCTGCCGTTCGCACCCGTTGACCACCTGCAGGGGCATGTGGCCGCGAACTTCCTTGCCGGCAGCGCCGGCGTCAGCGGCAGCGGGGTGGAGTCGGAGCCGTTCGAGCCGCCGTTCGTATGCCTGATCGCAAGCGGCGGGCACACGCTGCTGGCGCTCGTCGGTGAGCATGACGGCTTCGAGGTGCTGGGACGCACGCTCGATGACGCGGCCGGCGAGGCATTCGACAAGGGCGCGCGCATGCTGGGGCTGGGCTATCCAGGTGGACCGGCGCTCGAGCGGCTGGCCGCCGATGGCGATCCCGAGGCCTTCTCCTTTCCTGGCTCAGCCGGCGAGCGCACCCGCGGTGGGCGCGGCGTACGCCACAAGGCCTTTGCCGACGGCCTCGACTTCTCCTTCGCGGGCGTCAAGACGGCGCTGCTGTACGTCGTGCGCGATCTCGGCGAGAAGGCGACGCGCGAGCGGGCGGCCGACCTGGCCGCCTCCTACCAGGCGGCGATCGTCGAGTCGCTGGCGGTGCGTGCCGAGCAGGCGCTCGCGCGGACGGGGATCGGGCGCCTCGCGGTCGGCGGCGGCGTCGCTGCCAACGGCGCGCTTCGTCGTCGCCTGCAGCAGCTGGAGGCGACGCTGCACGTGCCCGTGCGTTCGCTGTGCACCGACAATGCCGCGATGATCGCCAGCGCCGCCCGCTTCGGTGCGCATCTGCCCTACCCCGACTACCTGGCGCTGGATGCTTACGCGACCGGCGAACGCGCCCGCTGAAGCGAGCCTGTGTGGGAAGATGATCCTCGTGGACGACGCAGTGGCCCGCTACCGCTCCGGTTCTGAAGCCAACGACGTCGACGCCCTGCTCGCGAGCCTCGCTGACGACGCCGAGCTGGTGTCGCCTCTGTCTGGGCGTTTCGTATTCCGCGGCCATGGGGACCTGCGGATCCTGCTCGGGGCCGTCTATGGCGCGATGAACGGGCTCACGTGGCGAGAGGAGGTGGGCGACGGAGCGTTGCGGGTCGTGCTGGGCGACGGCAGGATCGGCCCGTTCAAGCTCGCCGACGCGATGGTCTGCGAGCTCGACGAGGAGGGTCGGATCCGCCGCGTCAGCCCCTACCTGAGGCCGTGGCTGGCGGTCACGTACTTCGCGCTCGTGCTCGGCCCGAAGCTGGCGCGGCACCCGGGCGTGCTGCTGCGCGCGGCGCGCGCGCGTTGACCGGAGCGGGCCGCAACGCCGCCTCGTCGGCGGCCGGCGCATCTGTTGGCGAGGCAGCCGAGGTGACGGTGTACTCGAAGCCCGACTGCCACCTGTGCGAGGAGGCGATGGTCGCTCTGCGGCGCTTGCAGCACGAGCTCGGGTTCGCGCTCCGGGAGCGCGACATCTCGAGCGATGATGCGCTGCAGCACGCCTATTTCGAGCGCATCCCGGTCGTGGCGCTCGACGGGGAGGAGCTGTGCGACCACTTCGTCGATGAGACGCTGGTGCGCGAGCGTCTAGAGTCCCGGCGATGAGCTACGGCGAACCAACGTCCTCCGCCATCGCGGGCGGGCGTGACAGCATCGGCGCGGCGGGCGAGCGTCTGTCGCTGGGGGTCGCCGCGCGACTGTCGCGCTACCTGCAGGTGCTGACGCAGGCCAAGAAGATGGGCAAGGAGACGATCTCCTCGCAGGAGCTCTCCGACTACACCCATGTCAACTCCACGCAGATCCGCCGTGACCTGTCCGGCTTCGGCAAGTTCGGCAAGCGCGGCGTCGGCTACAACGTCGAGGCGCTCGTCTCGCAGATTCGCAAGATCCTGCGCACGGCCGGGCAGCACAACATCGGCCTGATCGGCGCCGGCCATCTGGGCCAGGCGATCGCGTCCTCTGAAATCTTCGCCGACCACGGCTTTCGCGTCGTCGCGATCTTCGACATCGACGAGGCCAAGGTCGGCAGCAAGGTCGGAAGCCAGCTCGTGCGAGACATCGGCGAGCTGCGTCAGGTGGTCGAGGACGAGGACATCGTCGTGGGCGTGCTGGCCGTGCCCACGAGCGCTGCGCAGGGACTCGCCGACGAGCTCGTCGACGCAGGCGTGAAGATCATCTTCAACTACTCCGAGTCGCTGCTGGACGTGCCGCCGGAGGTGACCGTCCACACCTCCAGCCCGGCGGTCGATCTGCTGTACGCGCTGTACTTCTATCTGACGTGACGCAGTGCCTGCCGGATTGGATCGGGCCGCTGTGCGTCACACTGAACGTCCGAGCGCTTCGCGCGAGACCCCACGCAGACGCCAAGCGATGAACAGCCTTGACCTAGATCGAGCCGCAGACACGTTCGCAGCCGCGGCCGACTTGACCGTCGGCATCGAGGAGGAGTTCTCGATCCTCGACGCGCGCACGCTCGAACTGGTACCGCGCTTCGAGCAGTTGCGCGCCGTCGCCGCCGGTGATCCGCTGTTGCGCGAGGCCGTCGCCGGGGAGCTGATCTCCTCGGAGATCGAGATCATCTCGGGCGCCGGCGCGGACCTGCACGATGCGATTGCCCGTCAACGCGAGCGCCGCCGGCGCCTGTTCGCGCTGGCTGCCGCGGAGGGCGTCACGCTCGGAGCGACCGGCACCCACCCGTGGGCCGACTACCGCGAGCAGCCGATCATCGACACCGAGCACTATCGCCGGGTCGAGGAGGGGCTGAAGTACGTCGCGTGGCGCAACAACACCTTCAGCCTGCATGTGCACGTGGGTGTGCGCGACATCGACCGTGCCGTACGCGCCTGTGACCGCCTGCGTCCGGTGCTGCCGCTGCTGCTTGCGATCTCCGCCAACTCGCCGTTTCTCGACGGTCGCGACAGCGGCCTGCACTCGGCGCGCACGCAGAGCTTCACCAAGAGCTTCCCGCGCTGCGGCATCCCGGATGCCTTCGGCGGCTGGCAGGCCTACCGCGAGTACATCGAGTTCCTTCAGCGCACCAACTCGATCGTCGAGTTCACCCAGGTGTGGTGGTCGATCAGGCCGCATTTCAGCTTTGGCACCGTCGAGCTGCGCATCTGCGATGCGCAGGCCAGCGCGCAGGAGTCCGAGGCGCTGGCGGCGCTGATGGTCGCGTGCATCGCCCAGGCGGTGCGTGACTGCGACGAGGGCGTGCCGTTCGCGGACCCCGCGCCGCGGCTGATCGAGGAGAACATGTGGCGCGCGATCCGCTTTGGGCTTGACGGACGCCTGATCGATCTCGAGCGCGAGCGCGAGTATCCGGCGCGCGAGGCGATCGAGCGGCTGCTCGCGTGGACAGCGCCGGTACGTGCGGAGATCGCGATCGAGCCGGTGTTTCCCGAGCGCAACGGCGCCCAGCGTCAGCGTCAGATGATCGACGCGGGGGCCGGACGCGACGAGGTGTTTGCGGCGAGCGTGCACGAGACAAGAGAGAGCTATTCAGAGGAGGTGGCGGTTTGAGCCCAGACGATCAACAGCCGGTGGACGAGGCGCCACCAGCCGGCGCTCCAGCCGGCGCGGCCCGGCCCGGCGAACCCAGCGAAGAGGACCGATCGGAGATCGACCAGCGAGCCGCCTACGAAGCGGAACTGAGTCGCCTGACGAGCACCGACGTGATGGCCCAGGCGGTCGTCTCGCTGCTGAACATCGGCGCGCGCCGGCTGGCGCCGGCCGGTGATCCGCAAGGCGCCGGTGCTGCGGGCGCCACTCATCCCGAACGCGATCTGGAGCAGGCACGCGACGCGATCGACGCTGTCCGGGCGCTGCTGGAGATCCTCGAGCGGCGGATCCCACGTGAGCTGACGCCGCTGCGCGACGCGCTGTCGCGACTGCAGATGGCGTATGCCCACGAGATCGGGCCGGGCGCGCCGAGCGCAGGCACACAGCCTGTCGCTGGCGGTGGCGCGCCGGCGGGCGCGAGCCAGCAGCAAGGTCCTGGTCCCGAGCCTGCGCAGCCGGAGCAACCGCCGGGCCCGGGGCCGGCCGAGACGAGCGGGAGGCTGTGGGTGCCGGGACGGTGAGCCGCCGTGGCGCGAGCGCGCTCGGCGCCTGCGGGCGCCGTCGCGACCGCGCGGGCAGACATAGCGCCGTCCGGCACGATACACTCCGCCCGCGTTTGCACCGGGTAGACGCTCGCGCCGAGCGATCCGGGCGACAAATGTGCGCGCGACAGATCCTCGCGCGGCACGCCAATCAGACCGCGGAGGATTTCTGTTGAGCAGCTTTCTGACGAACCATGGGGTCGTCGTCGCCCTTGTTTGCGCCGCCTGTGCGGTGGTGTACGGCCTCGTGACCACGCGATCTCTGCTCGCGCTCTCGCCGGGCAACGAGAAGATGCAGAGCATCTCGCTGGCCGTCCAGCAGGGCGCGCGCGCCTACCTGAACCGTCAGTACATAACGATCGCCGGTGTCGGGGTGGTCGTGTTCGTGGCGCTGATCTTCATCCAGAACATCGCTGTAGCGGGCGGGTTCCTGATCGGAGCGCTCCTCTCCGGCTCGACCGGTTACATCGGCATGAACGTGTCGGTGCGCGCCAACGCGCGCGTTGCCGAGGCGGCCAAGGGTGGCGTCTCGCCGGCGCTGAAGGTTGCGTTCCGCGGCGGCGCGATCACGGGCCTGCTCGTGGTTGGGCTGGCGCTGATCGGCGTCTCCGGCTACTACGGCGCGCTGACCTCATTCTTCGGCGACAGCCCCAAGACGGCGGTCGACGCGCTTGTCGGGCTCGGCTTCGGCGGCTCGCTGATCTCCGTGTTCGCGAGGCTCGGCGGCGGCATCTTCACGAAGGCCGCTGACGTCGGCGCGGACCTCGTCGGCAAGGTCGAGGCGGGCATTCCCGAGGACGACCCGCGCAACCCGGCCACGATCGCCGACAACGTCGGCGACAACGTGGGCGATTGCGCCGGTATGGCCGCGGACCTGTTCGAGACCTACGCGGTCACCGCGATCGCGGTGATCCTGCTGGGCGTGCTCACGTTCCACGAGTCCACGCAGGTCGCGCTGTACCCGCTCGTGATCGGCGGCGTCGCGATCATCGCCTCGATCATCGGCACGTTCGCGGTACGCACGAACACGGACAACGTCGAGCGAGCGCTGCTTCAGGGCCTAGTCGTCTCAGGCGTGATCGCGGCGGCGGCATTTGCCCCGATCACCTACTGGCTGATGCGCAACCTGACCTTCAAGGTCGTCGGCAGCACTGTCAACGCGCCCAGCTGGAGTCACCTGTACCTGTGCTCGCTGATCGGGATCGTCGTCACCGGACTGCTATTCGGACTAACCGAATACTACACCTCGACCCGCTTCGCGCCCGTTCAGAAGACGGCCAAAGCGTCGATCACCGGGCACGCCACGAACATCATCCAGGGCTTCTCCTCCGGGCTGCAGGCTACGGCGCTGCCGGCGCTCGTGATCGTGCTCGGCATCCTCGGCTCCTGGAAGCTCGCCGGCGGCGGGGTCACCGGCATCTACGGCATCCTCATCGCGGCGATGGGCCTGCTGTCGCTGACCGGCCTGATCGTGGCGCTCGACGCGTTCGGCCCGATCACCGACAACGCCGGCGGCATCGCCGAGATGGCGGACCTACCCGAGGAGGTGCGCCAGGTCACCGACCGCCTGGACGCCGTCGGCAACACCACCAAGGCCGTCACCAAGGGCTACGCGATCGGCTCCGCCGTGCTCGCGGCCGTTGGCCTGTTCGCCGGTTTCCAGAAAGAACTGGAAAACAAGCTCGGACACATCATCTCCTTCGGCATCAACGAACCGCCGGTGCTGATCGGCCTGCTGCTGGGCGGGATGATGGTCTGCCTGTTCGCCTCGCTGTCGATCGAG